>Ga0070672_100003594_pt1 | contig 10043 bp, 7 predicted proteins | sample KBSM13metaG_FD_66151 | JGI IMG/M metagenome (GOLD analysis project Ga0070672, IMG submission 66151) | Miscanthus rhizosphere microbial communities from Kellogg Biological Station, Michigan, USA - KBS M1-3 metaG | ecosystem: Host-associated > Plants > Roots > Rhizosphere > Soil ... | reverse complement strand
CCGCCCACCCTGCTTGTCCTTGTGCTTTCTCAAATTGGTTCTTCCTTTGGGGGGTGGATTCTACGCACCCCGATGCGCACCAGACCGATTTCGCAAGTTCACCCCGGCAATTCGAACCAGAAGGTGCTGCCCGCCGGAACTCCCGCATCGACACCAATGGAGCCACCATGCGCTTCGACGGCAAGCTTGCAGAAAGCCAGCCCGAGGCCGACGGAGTGGTAGTTGCGCCGTTGCCGCGCCTCGAGGGTGCCGAATTTCTCGAAGATCTTGGCCCGGTATTCGGGTGCCACGCCGGCGCCCTGGTCGTGCACTTCCACGCGTACACCCGCAGGCAGGCGTTTGATCGCGATGCGCAACGGGCTGCCGGCCGGCGTGTGCTTGATGCCGTTGCTGACGAGATTTTCGATGACTCGCCGCACTACGCTCTCGTCGCAGCTGATTTCGACCGGTCCCGGGGTGTCGACCTCGAGCCCGCGCCCCAAATCCGACGCACCGAGATCCGCACACACCTCATTGGCAAGGCGCGTGACGTCACAGTTCGAGCGCCGGATCGGCATCCGCCCCGCTTCCAGGCGGCTCACGTCCAGCAGATCATGCGTCATGCGCGTGAGCGCAAGCACCGAGCTGATGGTCGCGTCGAGGTCCTCGCGTGCATCCTGGCTGAGATCGGCCTGCGCGAGCTTGACGGTATCGAGGCGCGCGAGCACCGCGGTCAGCGGCGAGCCCATATCGTGCACCACCATGTGTACCAGGTCGTCACGAAGGCCTTCGAGCGCGCGCAACTCCTGGTAGCTGTCGGCGAGTGCCTTGTTTGCCCGCCGCAATTCGATGTGCGTACGGACACGCGCTTGGACTTCTTCGATCTGGAATGGCTTGGTGATGTAGTCGACCGCGCCGGCTTCGAATGCACGCACCTTGTCGGGCGTGTCGCTCATGGCAGTGATGAACATGACCGGAATGTCGTGGCAGTCGGGCCGCAGCTTGAGCGAACGGCACACCTCGTAGCCGTCCATCCCCGGCATGGAAATGTCGAGCAGGATCAAATCGGGCAAATCCTGCTCGACCGCGAGCAGGGCCTGGCGCCCGTTTGTCACGGCGCGAACGTCATATCCCTGCTCTCCCAGCATGTGCGACAGCAGCCGCAGATTCTCGATCGTATCGTCGACGACGAGCACGCTGGCCGCGGGAAGCCCTCCGTCTATCATTTTGCGCCCGCCGGCGGGCGCAATGCCGACAGCAGCGCGTCGTACTCGAAATTGGCTGCCAGGCGGCGGATACCCGCCGCAGCCGCCGCGGAATATTTCCCCACGTCATTGGCAAGCGCCTCGAGGCGCATTGCGCGCCCCTGCAGGGCGGCGTTGCGCAGGTGCTCGACCAACTCGGTAGGCACCGCCGCGAGTTCCCGCGCCAGATCGCCGGGCGCTGAACCGCGGCGCAGACCGAGGTGATGACCAAGCAGCGCAAACAACTCTTCGTCACGAAAAGGCTTGCGCAGATATCCGTCCGCACCCGCGTCCCGGGCTTCGAGTTCGGTTGGCGCCAGGCCGCTCGCGGTCACCGCGATGATTGACGCCCGCGAGGCACGCTGGCGCAGCTGCCGCGTCGCTTCGATGCCATCCATGCCGGGCATACGCACATCCATCAGCACCGCATCCGGATCCCAGTCCTCGCAGATTCGCAATGCCTCGTCACCACTCGTGGCCATACGTGTCAGGAATCCCGCGCGCGACAGGATCTCATCGAGCAGTTCGCGGTTCGTCGAGACGTCATCGACGATGAGCAAGCGGCGCGTGGGTTGCCCGGGATCCAGCAGCAGCGGAGCCGTGAGGTCCACCGGCGGGTTGGCGAACACCGACTCGGCGATCGCCGCGACGAACGAAAACGTGAACACACTCCCGTTGCCCGGCATGCTGGCGACGACCAGGTCACCCTGCATGAGGCGCGCGAAGTTGCGGCTGATCGTGAGTCCAAGGCCGGTGCCGGCGACGCGCGCACCGGCGTCCGCCTGGTCGAATGCGTCGAAGATGCGCTGAAAGTGGTCCGTTGCGATACCCACTCCCGTGTCTTCAACCGTAATGGTGATGAGACATTCCTGGCGCAGCGTCGCGGGTTGCACCTCGGTTCGCACCGTGATCCCGCCGCGCTCCGTGAACTTGACCGCATTGCTGAGCAGGTTGATCAACACCTGACGGATCTTTCCGGGGTCGCCGGACAGCTCGTCTGGCACAGCGGAGGCGTGCTCGAAGCCGAGCGCCAGGCCCTTGCCTGCGACCAGCTCGCGAAACATCGAATGCACTTCCTCGAGCAGCGCGCCGAGACTGAAGGTTTCGATTTTCAGCGTGGTGCGCCCGGCTTCGATCTTCGACATCTCCAGGATGTCGTTGATCAGGGTCAGCAGGTGGCTGCCGCTCGAGTGAATGACGTCGATCTTGCGCTTCTGCTCGTCGCCGAGGTGGCGGTCGCGTCCCAGCAGCTGTGCATAACCGAGAATGGCGTTCATCGGGGTGCGAATCTCGTGCGACATGTTGGCGAGGAAGATGCTCTTCGCCTTCGAGGCGCTTTCCGCCGCCTCCTTGGCGCCGCGCAACTCGGTGGTGCGGCTGGCGACCAGCGCCTCCAGATGCTCCTGCTGTTCGTGCAGCTCGTGCAGGAACTCCTCGCGTTCGCGCTCCACATTGATGAGATCGGTGACATCCCAGTTGATGCCGACCATGCGCACGGCGCGGCCAGCCGCGTCGCGAATCACCTGTCCCACGCCGCGCAGGTTGCGCACCGCGCCGTCCGCGCGCCGCACGCGAAAGTCGGCCAGGTACTCGCGCTCGCCGCGCAGCGCCGCCATCAATTCCTGGGTGGCGCGCGTGCGATCCTCCGTGACGATGCATTGCGTCCAGGCATCGGAGGCCCCGCTGAATTCCTCCTTGTGAATTCCGTACAACGCGTACATCGAGTCGTCCCACACGAGGCGATCCTGTTCGACGTGCCAGTCCCAGATTCCGAGTCCGGCCGAATCCAGGGCGAGCTGCAGCCGCCCCTCGCTCTCCCTGGCCCGCGACTCGCTGGCGCTCAACTCATCGAAAGAGCGCTCGAGTTTTTTTGCCATGTCATTGAACGAGTGCGCGAGCGCGCCGAGTTCGTCGAGATTGCTGCCGGTAACGCGCGCGCCCAGGTTACCGCGCGCCATCGAGCTGGTGGCGCCCGCGATGCGACGCAGGGGCGCGGTGACAACTGATGCCAGCGCCGCCGCGAGGATCAGCGATATCACCAGCGCGAGCGCGAATACGATGGCGGTACGACCATGACCTGCGTGCACTCCCGACAGGTAGAAAGATTCGGGCATGGCAGTGACCAGCGTCCAGCCGCGCGCCGGCCCCTGGGTGTACGTGGTCGCGAGCGTCAGCCACGCGTCGCGCGACAACGGCTTTTCGGTCACGTAATCGAACTTGAACTCGCGCACGCCGCCACCACCCGATTCGCGAGGCTGTCGTGCCAGGGCCGCCGCCGCGCTCAACACCACGCCATCGTCGCTGGGCGCGGAAGAGGCAATCACCGCCCCGGATGTGTCGAGGATGAAGGCCCGGCCGTTCGCGCTCGCCGTGCGACTGCGCAGCAGCGCACCCAGCTCCCCGTCCCTTGCGGCATCGATCGGCGATGGCGTGCGCGCCAGCAGCTCATCGAGTTGCGAGCGCACATTGTCGGAGGTCTCGCGGTGCAGGTCGCCCGCCAGCCGGTCCGCATCGACGGCGGCGGCGCGCAGAGCAACCGTAGCCGTGACGCCCACCATCAACAACACCAGCAGGATGAACGGCAGGAAGATGAATACCCGGATCGGCAAGCCACTCTGCGTCAACGGTGAACTGTCCGCTTGTCGCGGTGGGCCGGATTCCCAGTGCCACTCGCGGCTGTGGATCCAGCGCGCCCGCACGTGTCCCGGAATCTCCGCCCAGAACCATCCGAATCGTCTCGCGATCGGCAGGGTCAGCAGGAAGGCGAACGGCGCGAGCAGCCAGGTGACCACGAGCGTGAAGAACAGCGCCGAGCTGATGCTCTGGTAGGAGACAACGGGCGTGAAATTGGCGGAGCAGATGTAGCCCCACATCACGGGATCCAGGAACATGATGGTGGCGACGAAGACGCCGTACCGCGCCCAGGTACGTGCCTGGCGGAAATCCGGATCCCGCCCTATGAGCTGCAATGCCATCCATACGAAGGCGGTCCAGAAGAAGTAACCCTCCGCCCAGTCCAGCACAAAGGAGGGAGGCACGCCTTCGATGAGATCGGACAACATGTAAGCCGGCGGCACGGCGAGCAACGCCGGGTAGCCGAAGTAGACGATGCAGAGGAGGACCACCAGGTCCTTGAGCGATTCGAAGGTCTGCGCGCCCGGCACCAGAACGATGAACGAGCCGAAATAGCCGCTGACGATGACCAGCACGAAGGTGAGCGGCACGGCCAGGAAAGCCTTGGTATTCCACGCATACCGCTCGCGGCCGAATCCCCAGCGTTCGCCAATGCGGAAAGTAAAGCCGCCGAAGGCGCAGACGGCGAGCGCGGCGCCGACCAGGTAGCTGAACCGCCCCCAGACCTCGAGCAGGGCCAGGGGAATTGCGCCGACCGCAGAATCGATCCAGGCAATGATCGCGCCCATTCCTAACAACCTGCGGCGTGCTTTGTCCGATGCATCCTACGCCAAGCCGTCCAGACGGTGAATGCTCGGTACGTTATCGTGGTTTTTTCCAATAGACAGCCTCGCACTTTGCGCCCACCATGCCTTCCGCCGGGGGTGATTCATGAAAAGAATAGCTGCAATCCCGCGTGTGATCTGGCTGCCTGGCGCATTGCTGGCACCATTGATGGTTTCAGCGGCCTTCGGCGCCGATCTGACCCTCTTCGCCAACGACGATTACCAGGGCCGCGCGCTCGGCGTGGTCATTGATGAACGACAACTCGGCGTCCTCAATTTTGACGATCGCGCCTCGTCGGCGGTGGTGGAAAAGGGAACGTGGGTGCTGTGCAGCGACGAGGACTTCGGCGGCCAATGCGTCACGCTCGGGCCCGGCCGCTACACCTCCCTGCAGGCGATCGGACTCAACAATGCCATTACTTCGGTGCGCCGGCGCGACCCCGTCAGCATCGGGGAATTCAAGGGCGCCGACGCGATCGCGCAAACCGCGGCCAGTGGCCCAGGCGACATCCAGCTGTATGCCAGCGATGACTACCGTGGTGCTCCCCACTCGGTCGACCAGCAGCAGGCCGACCTGCCCATGGAATCGGTGCAGGGCAAGGCCACTTCCGTGGTCATCGCGGGCGGTGAATGGGAGCTCTGTGGTGACACCTATTATCGCGGGCAGTGCGTCACGCTCGGCCCGGGCAAGTACCCCTCACTTAAGAACTACGGGCTGACTCATGGAGTCTCGTCGGTGCGCCGCGCGCCCGGCTCACCGCATCGCTGATCCCGGGACAAATTGACAGTCCGGAAGGCGATCCGTACATTGCGCCGCTCTTCGCACCCTGCCCGGGTGGCGGAATTGGTAGACGCACTAGTTTCAGGTACTAGCGGGTAACACCGTGGAGGTTCGAGTCCTCTCCCGGGCACCAATAAAAACAATGTCTTAATGCCGCGTTCGCGGCCTTCCGCCTGATCGGCCCATGGTCCGATTGGGCGGCTGCAGCGCCCGTGTGAGTTTGCATCCTGCGAATCACCCGAGGCCTTTATGCATACCACTCGCAGGCTGTCTGCCGCCGGCGTGACCCTGATCGCGACCTTCTGGCTGCACGAAGCACAGGCCGAGGAGCAATGGAGTTTCGAGCTCGTGCCCTTTGTCTGGGCCTCGGGGCTCGACGGCAAGCAACGCATCGGCGACGTCACGGCGAACATCGATGCTCCCTTCAGCGACCTGATCCATTTCGTGAACATTGGTGGCTGGCTGAGATTCAGCGCGCACCGTGAACCCTGGTCGGCCTATGCCGAAGTCGCCTATGTCGAGCTCGAGGAAGACGGCATCGGCCCCCTGGGCAACACCAAAGTCGCCGTCACGCAGTCACTCGGCGAAGCCGGTGTGAATTACTGGCTGAGCGACAAGTTCAGTGTGTACGGCGGCCTGCGTTACCAGGACGTCGACAACCAGATCGGCATCGGCAGCGGCGCGGCGCAGGACAGCGAAAGCTGGGTCGATGGTGTCGTCGGCGTGCAATTGACGCCGCTCGCGTCCGATCACTGGTTGCTGTGGTTGCGCGGCGATGTCGGCGGCGGCAGTTCCGAGCTGGTGTGGCTGGCGGAGACCGGCGCGGGCTGGAGCTGGGACGAACCGTATGCCCTCTATCTCGCCTATCGACTGCTCGATACTGACTATCGCACCGACACTTTTGCGTACCACATGCAGCAGTCCGGTTTCCTGCTGGGCTTCGGCTTCCGCTTCTGATCATGCGCGCCATAACCGCGGCACTGTTCCTGTTGCTGGCGGCGCTCGCGCAAACCACTGCCGCGCAAATTCCAGGACTGGGGAAAGCAGACAACAGCGCCGCCCAGGAAAAGCCCGATCCGCTGGGGCGCACCAGCCCGCGCGGCACGCTGGTCGCGTTCTCGCGAGCCGTCGAACGCGAGGACTTCGGCCTCGCATCGCGCTACCTGCAGCTTGGCGCCTCGCAACGCAGTCACGCGGCTTCGCTGTCCTTCGCACTCAAGAACCTCATCGATCGCGAACTGCACGAGTCGTTGAGCACCATCAGCGACGCCAGCGCCGGATCGCTCGAGGACGGCCTGGAAGAGGATCATGAACGCATCGGTCCGCTGATCATCGACGGACAGAAGACCTGGATCACGCTGGTGCGCGTGCATGATCCGGACGACGGTCTCATCTGGCTGATCTCCGCGGAGACGCTGCGGCAGATTCCCTCGCTGTCGGTTGCCTCCGACCGCACCTGGATTGAAGGCCACATGCCGGCCGCGCTGCTCAATAGCGGGTTTCTCGGGCTCACGCTCGCGCACTGGATCGTGCTCGTCACCTTGCTTGTCGGCAGCTTCTCGCTGCTGGCGCTGATCGGCATGGCCTGCAATTTCGTGGCGATACGGGTGATCAGGCCGGTCGCGCACCGCCAGGACTGGGATGAGTGGTACCGCGGCACCCGCTGGCCTGCGATCAGCGTGCTCACCATCCTGATCCAGTTCCTGCTGATTCCGCCGCTGGGATTTCCGCTCACGCTGCGCGCTTCATATGCGCACATCGGACTCGTGGCTTTTGTCATCACGGCGACCTGGCTATTGCGGCGTGTACTGGCGCTGGCCTTCAGGCACGCGCGCAGCCTGGTGCGAGGCACGGGCCAGGCGAGCACCCGGTCGCTCATGATGCTGGCGCAACGCATGATCCAGGCGCTGCTCGTGGTATTGGCGATCGTCGCCATCCTCATCCTGCTGGGAGTCGAGAGCAAGACAGCGCTCGCGGCGCTGGGCGTGGTGGGTGTGGCGCTGGCGCTGGGTGCGCAGAAGACTGTCGAGAACCTGCTCGGTGGGATCTTCCTGCTCACCGACAAGGCGCTCGCAGTGGGTGACAATTGCACCATCGGCAGTCAGTCCGGCGTCATCGAAGACGTGACACTGCGTTCGGTACGCCTGCGCACCGCCAATCAATCGCTGGTATCGTTGCCGGCCGGGTCGCTGGCGCAGACGGGCATCGAGAACTTTGCCACGCGCCGCAAGATGGCGATGCAGGCCACGCTGCGACTCACCTACGCCACCCGCGTCGATCAATTGAAGCGCATCCTCGGCGACGGGCAGGCACTGCTGCAGGCGCAGCCCAAAGTCGAGAAGCACTCGGCCTATCTGCGCCTCATCAATTTTGGCGCAGAGGCCATCGAGCTCGAATTGTTTGCCTACCTGCTGACCGCCGAGCCCGACGAGTTCCGGGTGTTGCGCGAGAACTTCCTGCTCGAACTCGCGACGCTCATCGAGTCCGCCGGCAGCGCGCTCACTCCGACGAAGTTCATCCAGGTCGAAGGAACCACGGTAACCAAGCCAGCCTGATTTCGCACCCGCGCCGGCATGCGTATGCTCGCGTACATGTCGGGCATGGAAACCGCCGTTTCGATTGCGCTCGGGATCGGACTCGCCGCCGCGGTGGGGTTCCGCGTATTTCTGCCGCTGCTGGTGGCGAGCATCGCGGCATACACAGGCCACCTGCATCTCGACGCCAACTTCGCCTGGCTGGGTTCGTTGACGGCCATGACCATGCTCGGGGTCGCCGCGCTCGTGGAAGTGCTGGCCTACTACGTGCCGGCCGTCGACAACCTGCTCGACTCCATCACCACGCCGCTGGCGCTGGTCGCGGGTACCGTGGTCTCCGCGGCGGTGATCACCGATCTGCCGCCTCTCATCAAGTGGAGCACGGCCATCATTGCGGGCGGCGGCGTGGCGGCCATCACGCAGGGCGTGACCACGCTGGTGCGGGCCAAGTCGACAGCATTCACCGGGGGCCTCGGGAATCCGGTGGTGTCGACCATCGAAATGATCGCGGCGGTGGTGGTCGCGCTGCTGGCGCTGCTCGCGCCGCTGCTCGCCATCGCGCTGGTGGCGGCGTTCTGCTGGTTTTCGGTGCGCTGGGTACGACGGCTCCTGCGTAACGGCCGCTAGCGGATGCCCCAGCAGAACGGATCCGCGGGATCCAGCAGCAGCGTGGCCTGTGCGTTCACGTGGGCCCGGCCGGCCACGGTGGGCACGATCCGCCCTGAGCTGCGGTCGAGCCACCGGTACCTGGCCGTGAACGAGCCACCCACGATGCCCTCCTGTATCCATTCCTCGCCTTCCGCGAGGGCGTCATCGGCCGCGAGACAAGCCAGTTTCGCGCTGGTACCCGTGCCGCAGGGCGAGCGGTCGTAGGCCTTGCCGGGGCACAGCACGAAGTTGCGGCTGTGGGCGCGGCTGTCCGCCGGCTGGCCGAACAATTCCACGTGATCGACGGCGGGATATCCCTGGGCGTTGGCGGCCTGGCGGACTCGCCAGGCGAATTCGGTGAGCGCCTCGAGATTGCGCAGGCCGATGTCGAGCCCGGGCTCTCGCACCAGGAAAAACCAGTTGCCGCCCCACGCGACGTCCCCGCTCACCCGACCCACGCCAGGCACGTCGAGCAGCACGCCAGCCGCTGAGCGGTAGCTAGGGACGTTGTCGAGGGACACACTCCCGTCGGCCTGCAACTCCGCGTCCACTGCGCCCACGGGGGTGTCGATGCGCACGCGCCCGGGCGCGAGCTCACCGCGCCAGGCGAGCGAGGCGATGAGCCCGATGGTGCCGTGACCGCACATGCCGAGAACGCCAACATTGTTGAAGAAGATGACGCCGAAGCGGCAATCGGCACGATGCGGCGCGCACAGCAGCGCTCCCACCATCGCGTCCGACCCGCGCGGCTCGTTCACGATTGCCGAACGCCAGGCGTCGAACCCGGTGCGGAATCGCGCCGCGCGGTCTTCGAGGGGGCCCGAGCCCAGCGGCGGGCCGCCTTCGAGCACCAGTCGAGTTGGCTCTCCGGCGGTGTGCGAATCGATGACGAGGATCTGCTGCATGACCTTTTCCAATGGGTCCAGTTCGCATACGTTAGCCGAATGGCTCAACAGGAAATGATCGCCGTGATAGGTGCGGGTGTCATCGGCTCGGCGGTGGCATGCGCGCTGGCGCTCGAAGGACGCCGGGTGCTGCTCATCGATCGCGATGCCCCTGGCGAGGCGGGCGCGAGCTTCGGCAATGCCGGGCATATCGCCACCGAACTGCTCGAACCGCTGCCGTCCCCCGGACTGCTGTTCGGGTTCTGGCGGCTGCTGACCGCCTTCGAAGGGCCACTGCACATCCCGGTACGGCGGGTGCCGGCATTCCTGCCCTGGGCCACACGCTTCGCCTCCGCCGCATTTCGCCGTGAGGCGAATACGGTGCACCTCGCGCCCTTCGTGCGCCCCGCGGCCGACGCACTCGATTCAATGCTGCGGGACATCGGGCGCCCCGACCTGCTGCAGCGGCGTGGGCATTACGAGCTGTGGCTCAATCGCGGCGCTCACCGTCGCGC
>Ga0070672_100003593_pt1 | contig 10046 bp, 7 predicted proteins | sample KBSM13metaG_FD_66151 | JGI IMG/M metagenome (GOLD analysis project Ga0070672, IMG submission 66151) | Miscanthus rhizosphere microbial communities from Kellogg Biological Station, Michigan, USA - KBS M1-3 metaG | ecosystem: Host-associated > Plants > Roots > Rhizosphere > Soil ... | reverse complement strand
TGTTGTAGTCGCGCCCGCCGATGGCGGCGCCGTAGGCGCCAAAGTGTTTGGCGGTGGCCATCAAAGATCCGGGCCGCAGGGTGTTGCCGCCCTGGTAGCCATTCACCTGCGCCACGGCCATACGCGCGCCGAGGTAGGGATCTTCGCCCGCGCCCTCGACGATGCGGCCCCAGCGCGGATCGCGCGCGATATCGATCATGGGGGCGAACGTCCAGTGCAGGCCCGCCGCGGTGGCTTCCTCGGCGGCGATGCGTGACGCGCGTTCTTCGGACTCGGGCGACCAGGTCGACGCCAGGGCCAGCGGAACGGGAAAAATCGTTCGATAGCCGTGCACCACGTCCATGGCAAACAGCAGCGGGATGCCGAGTCGCGATTCTTCGACCGCCACTTTCTGCAGCCTGCCCAGCGGTTCGGCGCCCGCGACGTGCAGGTAAGAGCCCACGCCGCCGGCACGGACGCGTTCCAGTTCGGCATCGTCGAGGCGGGAATTCAGGGCCTTGCTGCGCCCGCCGGCCCGCTGGACCAGCTGCCCCAGCTTTTCCTCCAAAGTCATCTTCTTGAGTAGGACTTCCGGATGGGATGCTGTCTGTGCAAATGACTGTCCAGCGCAGGACAAGACGACAACAGCAAAGCAGGCCACGGCTGCGTGGCACATCGGGCGCAACAAGAGCGAACCTCCCCCCACGACGGTGTCAGGAATCTACCCGAAGGCACCGTCTGCCGTACCACTTTCAATAGGGGTCTCTAGCCTTGGTGATGAAGATCCACGCGGTTGCGCATCGGTTATGGAAATGGCACGTGCCGCTGCTCCCCACGCTGCTGTACGCGCTCAATCGATTCTTGTTTGCGGTCGACCTCCCGGCGGGAACTCATATCGGCCGAGGTTCGGTTCTCAAACATTACGGGCTGGGCACCGTGATTCACCGGCGCGCCATCATCGGTGAACGCGTATTCATCAATCCAGGCGTGGTGATCGGCGGACGATCCGGGCACAAGCCGGTGCCCGTGATCGAAGACGATGTGGAGATAGGCGTCGGCGCGAAGGTGCTCGGTCCGGTGCGTATCGGTCGCGGCGCGGTGGTGGGTGCCAACGCCGTTGTGCTGCACGATGTGCCGCCCGGTGCGATCGTGGTGGGCATACCGGCGCGGATTCTGCGCATGCGCACGCCCAATCCTGAAATCTCCCAGATTTCCCAGATTTCACCGCGAGATAGCGGCGCCACGCGGCTGGAAGACACCGGCACATGAATTCCTGACGCGCGCGCGGCACACTTGCCGCATGCAGCGTTTTGAATTGTTTGCCGTCCTCGTCGGCATGGTGAGTGCCGCCGCGGCGCAGACGCCCGTGCCCGCGCCGGCCCCAGCCGTACCGACGCCGGATATCTACCTGGCACGGCTCGCGGCCGCGCATATTCCGATTGACGCTACCGCAGTGGTGGTCAAGCCCCTCGACGGCGGAACTCTGCTCTGGTCGGCAAATGCCGGCAGGCCGATGAGCCCGGCCAGCACGATGAAAATCGTGACCACCTATTCGGCACTGCAATTGCTGGGCCCCGCCTACACCTTCCGCACCGAGGTGCTCGCGGATGGGCCGCTGGCCGGGGACGTGCTGCGCGGCGAGTTGTATGTCCGTGGCGGCGGCGATCCGCACCTGGTGGTCGAAAACCTGTGGCAGCTCGTCAACCGGCTGCGCGGCTTCGGCATCCGCGACATCCGCGGCGATCTGGTGCTCGACAAGTCGCTGTTCGAGCCGCTGACTCACGATCCGGGGCAATTCGACGGTGAAGAAGGTCGGGCCTACAACGTGGGACCCGATGCCCTGCTGGTGAACTTCAAGTCCATCGCCCTGACCTTCGTGCCCGACAGCGCCGCGCGCGTGGCGCGGGTCATGGTCGTTCCGGAAATCTCCGGCATGAAGTACCCGCGAATGGTGCCCGCCGTGGAGGGTGGCTGCGGCGACTGGCGCGCGCGGCTCAGGGCCGACATCAACGACCCGATGAACATCCGCATCGCCGGTGCCTATCCCCTGGCCTGCGGTGAACGCGCCATCTACCTGGGCGCCCTCGAACACACTAACTACTTTGCCGCGGTGTTCCGCGCGCTGTGGGAACGCCAGGGTGGCGCCTGGACTGGCAAGGTGCGCGATGGGGTGGTGTCCCCGGGGGCACGCCTCGTCGCCACGCAGGAATCCGAGCCGTTATCGAGCCTCATCCGCGACATCAACAAGTTCAGCAACAACGTGATGACGCAGCAGCTGTTCCTGACCCTGGGCGCGGCGGGTGGCGAGCCCGGTAATCCCGCGCGCGGTGCCGCGGCGGTGCGCGGCCTGCTGGCGGCACGCAGCATCGCGGCACCCGAGCTGATCCTGGAGAACGGTTGTGGCCTGTCGCGCATCGAGCGCATCTCCGCCGCGACGCTGGCGAATGTGCTGGCCGACGCATGGAACAGCCAGTGGATGAGCGAATTCATGGCCTCGCTGCCCATCTCGGGAGTCGACGGCACCATGAAGGCCCGCAGCGTGTCACCGGGGGTTGCGCACATGAAAACCGGCATGCTCGAGGATACCCGCGCGGTTGCCGGCTATGTGCAGGCGGCCAGCGGCAAGCGCTACATCGTGGTTGCCTTCATCAACCACCCGAATGCCAGCCGCGGCACGGCTGCACACGACGCGCTGCTGGAATGGGTGTATCGCACGGGTTGAGAGCCAGGGCGGGCCGTGGCCCATCTATCCGCGTCCATACCCGTCTATAATTCCGCCCCCATGTCAGTCACACCTCAACGTGTACCGGTCACGGTACTCACGGGCTTCCTTGGCTCCGGCAAAACCACGCTCCTGAACCGCATTCTCTCGGAGAAGCACGGCAAGCGCATCGCGGTCATCGAGAACGAATTCGGGGAAGTCGGAGTCGACAGCGAGCTGGTGATCGGCGCCGAAGAGGAGCTGTTCGAGACCAACAACGGCTGCATCTGCTGCACAGTGCGCGGCGACCTGATCCGCATTCTCGGGCAGCTCATGAAGCGCCGCGACCGCTTCGATTACATCCTGATCGAGACCACGGGCATGGCCGATCCGGGTCCGGTGGCGCAGACGTTCTTTCTCGACGACGAGCTTAAGAACCAGTTCCAGCTCGATGCCATCGTCACCATGGTGGACGCCAGGCATTTCGAGCAGCACGTCGAGGAGTTGAACGAGCCGGCCGAGCAGGTGGCCTTCGCCGACCTGGTGCTGCTCAACAAGACCGACCTGGTGGACGATGCGGCACTGGCGCGCATCGAAAGCCGCATCCGTGGCATCAATGGCACGGCCAGGATCCATCGCACGAAAAATGCCGACGTGCCCATCGACAAGGTGCTCAACGTGGGCGCCTTCGATCTCAATCGCGCGCTGGCGGTGGATGAGGCATTCCTCGAACCCGAGTATCCTTTCGAGTGGGGCGGCGTCTACCAGCTCGCCGCCGGGGACTATCTACTCAAGACCGCCGGCGAGCACGATCATCATTCGCACGATCACGATCACGATCACGATCACGATCATGACCATGGTCATGAAGGCGCTGGCCACGAGGGCCACTCGCACGAGGATCTGGACCTGGTCCTGCTGCCCGTGGCGTCGGCCAGCGGCGCGACGCTCAATGACGCCATCGAGTCCGCGGTGCGGGCGTTCTCGGAGCCGGCGACGGTCGTTCAGTGCCACGGAGGCCTCGACGAGATCCCCGCGCATTACGCCATCGACGTGTCGCACCCGGGCGCGGACTTCAAACTGAAGATCACCAGGCCCGGCGCCTACGCCCTGTTCTGCGAACATCATCCGGCCGAATTCGGCATGCACCTGCACGGCGCGCAGCCCGCCGCCGAGCGCAAGTTCGCCTCGCACCACCACGAGGACGACATCAGCTCTGTCGGCATCAGCGATCCGCGGGCGCTTGATCCCGCCAAGCTCAACCAGTGGCTCGACTATCTGCTCAAGACGCGCGGCCAGGACATTTTCCGCATGAAGGGCGTGTTGAACGTGAAGGGCGAAGATCGTCGCCAGGTGTTCCACGGCGTGCACATGATGTTCGATGCGCAGGCGGAGCGGCCCTGGGGCCAGACCCCGCGCATGAATCAGCTGGTGTTCATCGGCCGCGGCCTGGATCGCGCCGAGCTGGAAGCCGGATTCGAGTCGGCCGTCGCCAAGCCGTAGTCCATGTCGGGCAAACAATCCCTGTCAGTCGCGCTCGAGCCGCGGGGCACACTGTCCTTCGAGGATTACGTCGTCGACTGCGCCTGGTCGCCGGACGGCACGCAACTCGCGCTCGCCGGTGGCGAGGGAAAGGTCGGTCTGGCGTCTGTCACCGATTCGCTTGCGCTATGCAGCATTGGCCAGCACTTGTTAGGGACACTGGCCGTTGCCTGGCAGCCGCGCGCGCAATGCTTTGCGACCTCTGGCCAGGACGGCGCCATCGCGCTCTGGGATGCGGCCACGGCCGCACAGATCAAACGCTGGAAACCCGCCATGGCGGCTATCCAGTCGCTGGCCTGGTCGCCGGGCGGGGATCTGTTGGCCGCCGCCGCGGGCAAGGTGGTGTCGCTGTGGTCGCCCAAAGGTGAAAAATTGCACGCCTTTGCGCCCGCGGACAGCACCGCGGTGGCGTTGGTCTTCGACAGGCCGGGCACCGATATCGGGGTTGCCCTGAATGGTGAGATTGCTGTGCACCGCGTCGAGAAATCGCGCTACGAAACGCGACGTTACAAATGGCCGGCCCCCTGTCTCACGGTAAACTTCAGCGGCAATGGTCGTTATCTCGCAAGCGGCATGGCCGATGGCACTCTGCATTTCTGGAACCGTTCGACGGGCAAGGATTCGCAGATGCGCGGCTATGACGGCAAGGTCCAGCTCGTGGGCTGGAGCGACAACAGCCGCTACCTCGCCTCGAGCGCCGGCAATGACGTCGTGCTGTGGGATTTCTCCGGGCGTGGCCCGGAAGGCACGAGGCCCATCGTGCTGAGCGGGCACACCGACCGCATCGACAGCTTCCACTGGCAGCCCGGTGGCGAGCACTTCATCACCGGCGGGCGCGACTGGCGCCTCTCGCTGTGGCGGCCGGCCAAGGCCAGGCAACCCATCGACGTTCAGATGGTCGATGCGGAGATCAGCGCCGTGCGCTGGTCGCAGGATGGCAAGCGTGTCGCCGTCGGCGACAAGCAGGGACGCCTCACGGTCTTCGACCTGGTCGCGAGATGAAGGTCGAACTTCGGGATCTCACGTCGGACGAACGCAAGATCGTCCAGCAGCGCTTTGACGAGCTTGCGGCCAGGCGGTTCGCGCCGACGCTGAAGAAACCGCGCCAGGAAGTCTGGTGGCCGCGCGCGCCGCTCGACGGGCGCGCCTTTCCCGAGGGCATTCACCCGCCGGATGGCGACGCCAGCTTCAATGAAGCGGCGCGCCTCATGGGCTTTCTCAACGGTGTCTGCGGCGGCGAGTTCTACGTGGCGAATCTCGCGGCTCCGAAACCGTACTTCCGCCACACCGGCCGCCTCGACGAGGAGCTGTCGCGCTGGATCAAGACGCGCCTGGTATCGAACCCTACCTGCCTGCTGGCCGCGAGCGTGGATGTTTTCCTGATCTTCGATTCGATGATGCATTACTCGGTGCTCGGTGCGCCACCCGAGATCGTCGAGAAATTCGAGAAGCGTTTCGGCGGCCCGGAGGTGTTGAAAATCACCTTTTCCAATTTCGTCGACCAGCTGCGTATCGGCAGCGGTATCGAAGACGTGAAGTGGGCCCAGGACTATCTATTGAAATGGTCAGGCTGGGCCTGACGGGGCGCGCCAGCGGTTAGCGGCTGGGGCTTCCCACGCGGGCGATCGCCTGTGCAACGGCGGGCAGCTGGTGCGCGCTCACCGCGGCCTGGTAACGCGCCATGAGGCCCTGGAAGGTTCGCGTCCAGCTGTAGTTGCTGCACACGTGCGCGCGCGCGGCGTGACCCAGTGCGTCCAGGTCGCGCTCGTACAGCCCGGCAATGGCCCCCGAGAAATTCGCCGCCGCGATGGCCGCGTCACCATGCGGCTCGGCCAGCACGCCGGCGCGTTCGTCGAAGAGTTCGGGCACGGCACCGGCGCGCATGGCGACCACCGGGCGGCCGCAGGCCAGCGCCTCGAGGATCACCAGGCCAAAGGTTTCGTGGGCGCCCGCGTGCACGAAGGCATCGGCGGCGCGGAAGTAACCTGCGAGGGTGCGGTTGTCGCGGCAGTAGGGCAGGCGCGTCACGTTGCCGTCCCGGCCGGCTTCGCCGCCGCCGATCAGCAGAAGGTGGTATGGATGCCCTAACAACCTGAATGCCTCGGTCAGCAGCGGGATATTCTTTTCCTTGGAGGAGCGCCCGGCGAACACCAGCAGGCGGGTGTCGGCCGGCAGTTCGAGCTCGGCGCGCAGGTCGCGCCGTACGCCAATGGGCGAAAAGGTCTCCGTGTCCACGCCGAGCGGCTGCAGCGCGGTATGCATGACGCCAATGCTGTGCAGGTATTCACACATGTAGCGGCTCGGCGCCAGGACCTGCTCGCAGCGTTCATAGGCCAGCCGCACATACCACTCGATGAACTTTTGCACCGCGCTGCCCAGCCGGCGACCGGCCAGCTCGGGAAAGTTCGAGTGATAGAAACCGATCAGCGGGATGCCGCGACGGCCGGCGACACTCGCGGCCGACCACACCGGATGAAACGCATCGCCGACCTCGATGAGATCCGGTTCGAGTGCGTCGATGGCGCGCGCCCAGCGCAGCGGGTTCAGCGGCAGCCGGTAGTTGAACGCGCCGGGCACCAGCCGGCCTTCAACCATGGAAACATCGCCGGGCGCATGCGTGCTCTGCTCGCCGGGCACAACCAGGCTGTGGCGCCAGTTGGTGTGCGCTCGCATCCAGTCATGCTTCGCGAGCAGGTAGCGTTTCACTCCACCGCTGGTGGGCGAGTAAAACAAGGTGGCATCGACGACGTGCATGTCTCGTTCTTCTTTGCGTATTCCAATGCGCGAGTATCGGAGCGTTGCAGTGCTCCGACCAGTCGGCGCAGACTCGGTTCCCCATGTCGAACATCGCCTACAAAAAGGCTCGCGGGACGCTACCCTGGGTCGCGCTCGTGGCCTCGCTGGTTCCGGTCGCACGGGCCGCGGACCTTGATAGGTCGCTCGATGCCATTGATTCGAAAGTCGTTGCCTGGCGGCGCGACTTCCATCAGCACCCGGAACTCTCCAACCGCGAAGTGCGTACGGCAAAGATAGTAGCCGATCACCTGCGGAAATTGGGGCTGACCGTGGAGACCGGCATTGCCCGAACCGGTGTGGTCGGCCTCCTGAAGTCGGGCCGGCCGGGTCCCACAATCGCGCTGCGAGCCGACATGGATGCGCTGCCGGTGGTGGAGCGCACCAACGTGCCGTTCCGTTCCACCGTCAAGTCTAACTACAACGGCGAGGAAGTGGGCGTCATGCATGCCTGCGGCCACGATTCGCACGTGGCGGTGCTCATGGGAGTCGCCGAGGCACTGGCCGGCGACAAGGCTCGCCTGCGCGGCAATGTGCTGTTCGTGTTCCAGCCGGCCGAGGAGGGCGCGCCGCCCGGCGAGGAAGGCGGCGCATCCATCATGTTGAAGCAGGGCTTGTTCGACAGGTACAAGCCCGAAGTGGCGATCGGATGGCACGCGTGGGCCTCGATCAACACCGGTACGATCGGCTATCGCAGCGGGCCCTTCATGGCGGGCTCGCAGGCCTGGAAGGCAGTCGTGAACGGCCGGCAGACCCATGGCTCGCGGCCGTGGCAGGGTATCGATCCGATTGTCATCGCGGCGCAGATCGTCAATGCCCTGCAGACGGTGGTGAGCCGCCAGGTCGACATCACGCGCAATCCCGCGGTGGTGTCAGTGGGCGCCATCAAGGGCGGCGTGCGCAACAACATCATTCCAGACAGCGTGGAGATGATCGGCACGATCCGCACCTTCGAGCCCGCACAATACGACCAGGTTACCAAGGCGATGCAACGTATCGTGGAGAAGACCGCGGAGGCCAATGGCGCCAGCGCCACGTTCACGCTGGATCCTTATCGCAACCCGGTGACTTACAACAACCCGGAGCTCACGGCGCGCCTGCTTCCCAGCCTGCGAAGAGTCGCGGGTGACTCCAACGTGAAGGAGATCCCGCTCATCACCGCGGGGGAGGATTTCGCGTATTTCGCGCAGGCCGTACCGAGCTTCTTCTTCATGGTGGGCGTCACACCGCAAGGCACCGACGTCACGACCGCGCCGGCCAATCACTCGCCGTTGTTCTACCTGGACGAGGCGGCGCTGCCGCTGGCCACACGGGCGATGACACAGATCGTCGTTGATTACCTGCAGTAGCCGGGACTCTCTCAGGCCAGGTTCTTGCTGATGGGCAGTTTGCGTACGCGCTTGCCCGTCGCGGCAAAGATCGCATTCGCGACTGCGGGCGCGATGGGCGGAGTCCCGGGCTCGCCCGCGCCACCCATGGGCTTGCCGGAATTGATGATGGACACCTCGATCTCGGGCGCTTCGTTCATGCGCAGGATCTGGTAGTCGTGGAAATTGCTCTGCTGCACCCGGCCTTTCTCGAAAGTGATCTCGCCGTACAGCGCTGCGGTGAGGCCGTAATTGATGGCACTCTCCATCTGCGCGATCACGCCGGATGGGTGCGCGGCGAAGCCGCAGTCGATGGCGCACCACACCTTGTGCACGCGCACGTTGCCGCCTTCGACCGAGACCTCGGCCACTTCGCCAACGATGCTGCCGAACGAGCTGTGCACCGCGACGCCGCGTCCGCGCCCGGGAGGCGCGCCTGCGGCCCAGTTGCTCATCCCGGCCACCTTGTCGAGGACGGCGAGCACGCGCGGTTCGCCGGCTAACAACTTGCGCCGGAATTCAACTGGATCGGCTCCCGCGAGCGTCGCCAGCTCGTCCATGGCGCAATTCACCGTGAACGCGGTGTGCGAGTGTCCCACCGAGCGCCACCACAGGATGGGCACGGTCGGATTGCCCTCGTGCGTGTCGACCAGGATGTTGGGAATCGCGTAGGGCATGTCGGAGGCGCCTTCGACGCTCGAAGGATCGAACTTCGAGCCAGGCGGAATGAAGGACTCAAAACGGCCGCCGCGCAGCACCGGCTGACTCACGATGCACTGCCGCCACGCAGTGGGATTGCCCTGTGCATCGATCGCGGCGAGTACCCGAGACATCACGAACGGGCGATACGACATGCCCTGCACGTCGTCTTCGCGTGTCCAGAGCACCTGCACCGGCTTGCCGACCGCGCGCGAGGCCAGCGCGGCTTCGACCGCAACTTCCGAATAGCGCTGCGCGCGCCGTCCGAAACCGCCGCCGAGAAATGCAGTGTGCACCTGTACCCTGGCGCGCTCCATGCCGAGCGCCTGCGCCACCGCCTCCTGGTCGGGTGACTGCATCTGTGTTCCGAGATAGAGATCGCAGCCGTCCGCGCGCACGTCCGCCAGGCAGTTGAGCGGCTCCATCGGCGAATGCGCGAGATAGGGCAGTTCGTATTCCGCGTCCATGCGCCTGGTGCCGGCGGCCAGCGCCGCCTGCGCGTCGCCGGTTTCACGCGCCACCGCGCCGGGCTGGTTCACCAGCCGCCGATATTCCGCGCGCAGCTGCGTCGTGGAGAAACTCCTGTTGGGGCCCTCGTCCCAGTCGATGGCAAGCGCATCGCGTCCGCGGCGCGCCGCCCAGGTATTGCTGGCGTAGACCACCACGCCGAACGGCAGCTCCTTGACGTTGACCACGCCGGGTGTCGCGCGCGCCACCTTGTCATCGACCTTCAGTACTTTCGCACCGATGACCGGTGGACGCGCCACGACCGCGTGCAACATGCCGGGCACGCGCATGTCGATGCCGAATTTCGCGCTGCCGTCCACTTTCATGGGCGAATCGAGGCGCGGCTGCGGCTTGCCGAGGTAACGGAACTGCGCAGGATCCTTGAGCGCCACCTTTTCCGGTACGGCTTCCTTCGAGGCCGCGTCGGCGAGCTTTCCGTAACTCAGGGACTTGTTGCC
>Ga0070672_100003589_pt1 | contig 10049 bp, 8 predicted proteins | sample KBSM13metaG_FD_66151 | JGI IMG/M metagenome (GOLD analysis project Ga0070672, IMG submission 66151) | Miscanthus rhizosphere microbial communities from Kellogg Biological Station, Michigan, USA - KBS M1-3 metaG | ecosystem: Host-associated > Plants > Roots > Rhizosphere > Soil ... | reverse complement strand
CGCCTGGGTCGGATGCTCGTGCGCGCCGTCGCCGGCGTTGACGACGCCACACGTGAGCTCGCGGGCGAGGATCGCGGCGGCGCCGGCCGAGGAGTGCCGCACCACCACGACGTCGGGGCTCATGGCCGCGATGTTCTTCGCGGTGTCGATGAAGCTTTCGCCCTTGGCCGCGCTGGAGGCGCTGGCGGAGAAGTTGATGACGTCGGCGGACAGCCACTTGCCGGCGATCTCGAACGAGGTGCGGGTGCGCGTGGAGTTCTCGTAGAAGAGATTGACGATGGTCTTGCCCCGCAGGGCCGGAACCTTCTTGATCTCCCGGCCGGCGATCTCCTGCAGCGAGGCCGCCGTGTCCACCAGCAACACGATCTCGGCGGCGTCCAGCTCGCGCATCGTCACGAGGTCCTTCCGGGTCCAGCCCATGTCAGGCCTCCTCCGGCTCTTCGATCACGACTCGGTCCTCGCCGTCATGTTCTCTCAAGCGCACCGCGACAGTCTCGCGCTTGGAGGTCGGCAGGTTCTTGCCGATGTAGTCGGGGCGAATGGGCAGCTCGCGGTGCCCCCGATCGACGAGGATGGCGAGCTGGATCATCTTGGGACGCCCGAGATCGATGAGGGCGTCGAGCGCGGCCCGGATCGTCCGCCCGGTGAACAGCACGTCGTCGACCAGGACCACCGTCTTGTTCTTGATCGAGAACGGGATGTCGGTGCCGCGGATCACCGGCGCCCCGCGCATGTCGAGGTCGTCCCGGTAGAGCGTGATGTCCAGCGTGCCCACCGGCACGGTGGTGCCGTCGATGCCGGCGATCTTGGCGTTGAGCCGCTGGGCCAGGGTCACGCCGCGGGTGCGGAGGCCGACGAAGGCCAGCTCCTTGGCGCCACCGTTTCGTTCGAGAATCTCGTGCGCGATGCGGGTGAGAGCGCGATCGAGGGCGGTTTCATCGAGCACCTGCGCTTTTTCGCGCAGGCGGGGTGGTCGGGTGCTCACTGTCTCCCCTTCCGAGTCTCTCTGGACCCAGTTAAAGGAAAGGATCGATGCAACTCGAATTACTCTACCGGGCGCTCATGCCCGTGTCAACGACCGTCTCACTCCGCGAGCAGCGCCATGAGCTGATCCATGTTTATCGGCTTGGTGACGTGGGCGTCGAAGCCCGCGTCGAGCGCCTGGCGCACGTCCTCGGCCTGGCCGTAGCCGGTCAGCGCGATGAGACGCACGCCGGCCAGTGTGGGGGCGGCGCGCAGCCGTCGCGCCACTTCCATGCCGTCGATGTCGGGCAGGCCGATGTCGCACAGGATGATCTCGGGGTGCAGCCGCTCGGCCGCCCGCACGCCCTCGCCGCCGTTGCGCGCGGCTTCCACCGTGGCGCCTTCCGTCTCGAGCATGTAGCGCAGCACCGCCCGGGTGTCGTCGTCGTCTTCGACGACCAGGACCGAGCGCTGGCCGAGCCGGCCCGGCGGCCGCGCGCCGGGCTCGTGCACGGTCTGACGCGCACCCGCCAGCGGCAGCGCGACCCGGAAGCGCGCGCCCCGGCCGACGCCATCGGACTCGACGCGCACGCTGCCACCGTGAAGCTCGGTCAGGCGGCGGACCAGGTCGAGGCCGATCCCGAGGCCACCGACGTGCGTCTCGCGGCCCTGACGGAAGACCTCGAAGATGACCGGAAGATCCTCGGCCGCGATGCCCTCGCCGGTGTCCTCGATCTCCAGCACCGCCTGCTCACGCTCGACGCTCAGTCGCACCGACACCCGGCCGCCCGCCGGGGTGAATTTCAGCGCGTTGGAGATGAGGTTGCCCGTGATCTGCTGCAGGCGCGCGCTGTCGCCCCACAGCGGTACGGGCGCCGCCGGCAGGCTCGTGCCGAGCGCGAGGCGCTTGAGCTCGGCGGCTTCCTCGAAGGCCTCGATCGCGTTGCGTACGGGATCGCGGAGGTCGAGCGCCTCGAACCGCAGCGTGAGCTTGCCGTGCACGATGCGCGAGAGATCGAGCAGGTCGTCCACCAGCCGCACCTGCTGGCGGATGTTGCGGTGAATCGCCTCCAGCGCGCGCTCCGTCAGCTCGTCCAGGCTGCCGTGACGACGCAGGACCTCGGTCCAGCCGAGGATCGGCTGCAGCGGTGTACGCAACTCGTGGGACAGCGCGGCGATGAACCGGTCCTTGAGATGGTTGGCCGCCTCGGCCGCCTCGCGCGCGGCCTCCACCTCGGCGCGGGCCCGGTCGTGCTCGGTCACGTCCTTCCAGGTGATGAGCACGGCTTCGATGTCTCCGTGCGGCCGCCGCAGCGGATAGGCACTGGCCCGGAGCTGACGGCGGCCGGTGGTCGGATGCTCGAAGACCATCGGCACTTCGCTCACGGTTTCGCCCCGGAACGCGCGCACCGACGGATAGGCGTCGGCCGGCACCGGCCGGCCCTCCGTGTCGAGCATCGGCTGGTGGCGCACCCGCTCGTCCAGCGACATGCCCTCGCGGAAGTCGAGCATGCGCCGGCCGGCCTCGTTCATGAAGACCAGGCGGGTGTCGGCGTCGACGACGAAGACGCCCTCGTCGACCAGGTGGACGATGGCAGCCAGGCGCGCGGTCTGCCGGGCCACTTCGCGCTCCAGCCGTACCGCCTCGGTGATGTCGTGAAAGACGGCCAGCACCCCGCCGCTCGAGGCACCGGACGTCAGCGGCACGGCGTTGACGAGGCAGGTGAGCGCGCGCCCGTCGACGTCGAGCAGCAGCTCGGCCCCGATGACCGCCTGGCGCTGGGCCAGCGCGCGCGTGATCGGGTGGAGGGCAGCGGGCAGGCGCGCGCCGTCGGGTGTGCGCGCGCCGACGCGGGTCAGGTGATCTTCGATCGGGCGGCCGACGTCACGCTCGGCACCCAGCACCTGGACGGCGGCGGCATTGGCCCGCTGGATGACGCCGTCGGGCCCGACCACGATGACCGGCTCCACCAGCGCGTCGAGCACGGCACCGAGGATTCCGTCGGGGTCCAGCGGCTCGCGGGCGTGGGAACTCACGACATGTTCTTGTCGAGGGGACGTCGAGGCGAGGATAGCACGGGCGGCCCGTCCGACCCGCGGAGGTGGCGGGCCAGATCGGCGCCGAGCCACACCACCGCCGCCACCATCAGCGCGACGCCGGTCCCGAACGTCGCGACGCCGATGGGACGGGCCTGATTGCGCAGCGACAGCTCGGAGAGGATCCAGTTCCAGTCGTGGATCAGCCCCTCGGCCAGGAGCGGCAGCGCCATGTCGCGCCCATCGGCGACGTAGATCGCCACGTCGGTGACGCTCTCGCCGACCCAGAACAGCATCGCGGCGGCGGCGGCCGGCTGCCGGTGCCAGACGAAGTAGCCTGCGCAGATCGCCGGGATCAGCACCTGGTTGAGTGAGCCGCCGAGGATGCCGAGGAAGCGACCGAAGACGCCGAAGATGACGTGGCCGGCCTCGTGAAACACGAGATCGACGAGATGCACGAAGGCCAGCAGGCCGCCGTCGGCGGGTGTGAGCCCACGCGCCAGCACCATCGCGCCCAGGATGAGGAGCGCGAGCAGGCCGGCGGCCCGTCCCAGTACCGCGCTGCTCACGCCGGGCGCCACCGCTCGATCACGTCGTGGCGGGCCTCGACGGTGATGCGTCCGGCCTTGATGACCAACACGCGTGGCGCCATCGTGGCGATCGCGTCCTCCGCGCGCAGACAATCCCACACCACCAGGTCTGCCCGGCAACCCGGCGTCAGCCCGTGGTCCGGCCGCCGGAGCAGGCGCGCGGGGTGGGTGGTGATCGTATCCAGCAGCGAGCGCAGGTCGGCCGGCGTGCCCATGTGCGCGGCGACCGTGGCCAGGAACGCCATGTGGGCAAGGTCGGCGGTGCCCACCGGCGTGAATGGGTTGCGGATGTTGTTGGAGGCGAGCGCGACGGGCACGCCGGCCGCCAGCAGTCGGCGCACCGGCGTGAGACCGCGCCGTGGGTTCATCTCGTCGTGCCGTCCCATCAGGTACAGATCGGTGGCGGGAAGACAGATGACACCCAGCCTGGCGCCGGCGATCTCCGCGATGATCTCGTCCTGGCGGTACTCCGGCACCGCCGCGAGCTCGGTGAGGTGGCCCACCGTCACCCGGCCCTGCCAGCCCGTGCGCACCGTGTGGGCGGCGATGTCGCGCACGTGCAGGTGGTCCGGCTCGTCGGCGAAATCCGCGTGGAAGTCGGCGTCGACGCCGAAGGCGGTGGCGAGCGCGAACACGATGCGGATGTGCTCGAGGCCGTCACTGTCGTTGTACGGGCACCCGCCGACGAGATCGGCGCCCATCGTCAGCGCCCGCCGCAGGAGGCCCTCGGTGCCAGGCGCCTTGACGATGCCTTCCTGGGCGAAGGCGCAGATCTGAAGATCGAGCGCCGCCGCGTACTCGTCGCGCAGCGGCAGGATGGCCTCCATCCCCGCCAGCCCGACGATGGGATCCACCTCGACGTGAGTGCGCATCGCGGTCGTCCCGGCCCGCACGGCGAGGTCGAGCACGCGGCGGGCCCGCGCGCGGATGTCGTCCACCGTGAACGCCTGCTTGGCTTTTGCACTCAGCGCCAGCGCCTCGGCCAGCGTGCCCGCGGTCGTCGAGACGCGGTCGCTGAGGAGCGCCTTGTCGAGGTGGATGTGCGCTTCGACCAGACCCGGCGTCAGCAGTCGGCCGCCGAGGTCGAGGCGCTGGTGTGCCGGCCGCGCCACGGGCCCGACCTCGACGATTGCGCCGCCGTCGATCGCGACGTTCACCACCTCATCGCGGTCTGGCAACCGTACGCCGCACAGCAGGAGATCGACGGCGTCGCCGCTCACACGCACCTCCGACGCACTCTATCACCCGGTGGACTTGGGACGCGCACACGGGCACTCTGAGTCGCGGGACGATGACCCTGCCTCTGGCCGGCTACCGCGTGCTCGAGCTCGCCCACCTCATCGCCGGCCCCGTGTGTGGCATGTACCTGGCCGACATGGGCGCCGACGTGGTGAAGATCGAGCAGCCCACCGGGGGCGACGCCTCCCGGACGACGTACGGCACGCACTACGGCGGCGGCGAGAGCGCCGTGTTCGTCACCGTCAACCGCAACAAGCGCAGCGCGGCGATCGACCTGGCCCGACCCGAGGGGCGCGCGGCGTTCGAGCGGCTGGTCGCGCGCGCCGACGTCGTGCTCGAGGCGTATCGCGGCGGCGTGGCCGAGCGGCTCGGGATCGACTGGGCGCGGCTGGCGCCGCTGAATCCCCGCCTCGTCTATTGCTCGCTCTCCGCCTTCGGCCCTGAGGGACCGTGGCGCGAGAAGCCCGGCGTGGACATGCTCGTGCAGGCAATGGGAGGCGTCATGGCCGTGACCGGCGACGCCGACGGGCCTCCGGCGCTCTGTGGTGCGCCGGTGCTCGACACGATCGGCAGCCTCATGGCCGGACAGGGCATCCTCACTGCGCTGCTGCATCGCGAACGTACCGGCGAGGGCCAGCGCGTCGACGTCTCGCTCCTGAACGGCACGCTGCTCGCGCACGCGGCGCGTCTGTCGGTGTTCCTCGCCACCGGCGAGGAGCCGGGCCGCTGGGGCAGCGGCCACCCCTACCTCGTGCCATTCCAGGCGCTCGAAGCTCGCGACGGCTGGGTCTATGTCGCGGTGTGGGTGGATCGGCTGTGGACGCCGTTCTGTGAGGCCATCGGGCGCCCGGACCTGGCCGGCGATCCGCGATTCGCCACGCGAGCCGATCGCCTCGGACGGCGTGCCGAGCTGAACACGCTGCTCGCCGAGGTCTTCCGTGCGCACACCGTAGGCGAATGGATGAAGCGACTGGAGGCGCGCGACGTGCTCTGCGCGCCAGTGAATCGCTACGCCGACCTGCCGTCGGATCCCCAGGTGATGGCCAGCGGCATGCTGGTCGAGCAAGAGCACCCGCGGGCCGGCCGGCTCCGCACGCTGGACACGCCCATCCGATTCAACCGGACGCCTGGGGGGATTCGCACCCCGGCGCCCGCACTGGGCGAACACACCGACACGGTCCTGACCGAGGCGGGTCTGGCCCCCGCGGAGGTCGCCCGCCTCCGCTCCTCCGGCGTCATCCTGTGAACGTTGCAGCAGTTGACGGTGTGCGGTTCTGACACACGAGCGTCAAATCGTCACAGCGGCGCGGCTCACTCGGGACGAACTCAGGGGGTCAACGCACCGCCCGCAGTACCTTTTCCTGGGTTGGCCTCTACCGGTGAGCCGCAGGCTTCCGTGGCAACTCGCTTGCACGTCCGGCGCGCGTGTCAAAGCGGGTCCTCGTCGTTGACGACCTGTCGTACATGCGTGATATCCAGGTCCTCATCCTGAAGGAGGCCGGCTATACGGCGACCGCGGTCGCGGGGGCTCGCGAGGCGCTGGACCGGCTGGCCGAGCTGGCTCCCGATCTCATCCTGCTCGACCTGTCGATGCCCGGGATGGATGGCCGCCAGTTCCTCCGCCGACTGCGCGCACTCCCCCAGTGGAGTACGCTGCCGGTGATCCTCACGACGGGCCGCACGGTCGAAGAGGTCAAGATCGAGTCCGAGTGCGAAGTGCTGTCGAAGCCCTTCAGTGACGCCGCCCTGCTCGACCGCGTTCGCCGCTTGATCGGCGACGCGACGAGCGAGCCCTGCCGGGCGGGTTAGCCTCCGCTCAGCGCCTCCAGCGCGGCCGTGAAGCAGCCGAGTGGCGCGCGCACCACGCCCGCGCCGACCTGCCCGGTGCCGGCCCGGCGGCCGGCGATGCCGGTGTTGATCAGCGGCGTCACACCCGTCTCGACGACCCGTCGCACGTCCACGCCGACCGGCGTCCCACGGTCGTCGAGGGTGGGGATCCGGAAGACCGGGTGCTCGCCGATGCAGATCTCGCGCATCGCCTCCGTCGTCGCGAGCGCGTCGGCCAGGCCGCCCACACCCACGAAGCCCGCCACCGCGGGCGAGGCGGCCATCGCCACGCCACCGAGGCCGATCGTCTCGACAATTGCGCTGTCGCCCATGTCGGGGTTGGCGTCGGCCGGCCCGAAGCCGGGGAAGTAGAGGCCGACCGGCGTCTCGACGGGCGCGGTGAACCAGCGCTCGCCGAGCGCCGACACACGGATGCCGAAGTCGGTCCCGTTGCGCGCCATCGTCGTCACCAGCGTCGATCCGGCCACACCCGCCGCGGGATCGGCCATCGCCTTGCCGGCGGCCATCGCGAGGTTGAGGAAGAACTGATCGTTGCCGGCGACGAACTCGGCCAGGCGGGCCAGCGCGTGGTGACGACCGCCGACCCGGGCGAGGTGGGGCATGAGCGCCCGGGTCAGCAGGGCGGAGGCCGCGAGGTTCCGCTGATGCATTTCATCGCCCATGCGGAGCGCCTGGGCCATGAGCGTGCGGAGATCGAGACCGCCGGCGGCGCGGAGCCCGGCGCCCAGCAGCGGTCCGGCCTCGGTGGCGAGCCAGCGCAGTCGAGCCACGACGCTGTCGTCGTTGGCGCCGAATCGCAGGACACGGCCGAGGCCTTCGTTGATGGTGGCGTGCGCACGGTTGCCGCGGCCGCGGTTCTCGACCACGAAGACCGGCATCGAGCGCGTGATGATTCCCGTCATTGGGCCAACGGAAGCCCAGTGATGACACGGCTCCAGACGGATGTGCCCGTCCTCGACGAGCTGCCGGGCCGCGTCGTCGTTGGCGGCCCATTCCTCGTAGCGAACGGCACACAGCACCGCGGCCTGCATCGGCTCGCACATGCGGCCCCACTCGATCGGCGGTCCCGAGTGCAGCACCACGCGCTCGGGCAGCTCGAGCGCTTCCCAGGCTGGGCGGCAGTCCAGCAGTCGCGGCTCGCCGCCGACCAGGCGAGCCAGGGCCTCGGCGTTGGCGCGCTCGATCGCCTCGGCGCGCTCGGCCAGGCGATCGAGCATCGCCACCAGACGCGGATCGCCGCCCGCCGGTGGTGACCACGCGAGCTGGACCACCGGCACCCCGAGCCGCGAGAGCTCCTGGGCGAAGAGATCGAGGCCGACGCTGACGACGCGCGGGGCGGCGCGGAGGAGATCGGTCATCGTCCGGCCGGTAGGGCGGCCGCGGTCGGTGGGGCGGCCGCGGTCCGTGGCGCGGCGGGCGCCGAGGCGTCACGCGCCCGCACGATCAGCATCACCTGCCGGCGCACGCGGAGACGATCGAGGATATCGATGCTGGCGCGCACGCGGTCAGTGAAGCTGTTCCACGCGCGCTCGGACAGCAGCGCGACCGGCCGGTCGGGGCGCGCGAGGAAGGCCAGGAACAGCGGCTCCGTGCGCACGGGCGTCAGCTGCCGCCCGAGGTACACGTCGACGGAGAAGAAGCGACCACCCAGGACGCCGACGTCGCCCCCCTTGGCGTGACGCTCCACGAGCCTCGCCAGCTGCGGGAAGTCCTGCGTGCGGTTCACCCACTCGTTATGGATCCACACGCCCAGCGAGAGCATGACCGCCGTGGCCAGCGCCACGCCGGGGACGAGCAGGCGTGGCCGGTACTTCAGCAGCGCCCAGCACTGGAAGCCGACCAGCGCGACGCCGGCGATCCCGAGCAGTACCGCGCGCCACCACAGGCCGGCCGCCGCCATGGCCTCGGCGGGATCGAAAAACGGCGCCGCCGTGATCGCCAGACCCGCCAGCCCGCCCACCGCCACCAGCGTGCCCACGATCGGAATCGCGCGCGTGCGCTCGGTCCCGCGCTGGTCCGCCCACCAGGCGATCAGCAGGGCTGCCGTGGGGAACGTGGGCAAGAGATAGCGCGTGCGCTGGTTTTGGGAGAGCCCGGTCACCACCAGCGGCACGAGCCAGGCGAGGAACGCGAAGCGAAAGCGAGCGTTCCGCCACTCGGCGCGGACCCAGAGCAGCGGGAGCACCAGGAGCGCCGTCCAGGGGATGAGTCCCCGAGCGAACTCGGCCACGTAGTTGAGCAGGCCGAGCGGCTTCGGCCCGCCCAGATACCAGTTGAGCCAGTTCTGCACGACCACGTTGCGCGCGAAGGTGCTGGTGCCCGCGATGAGAAACGGCACGAGCCAGATCGCGCTCACCGCGAAGAAGAGCACAGCGCCGAGCTTCGATCCCAGCCGGCCGAGCCCTCGCCAGCCGTCCTCGGTCAGGATCCAGGTGAGGACCACCGCCAGCGGCAGCAGGCCCGCCGGGCCCTTGGCGAACACGCCGAGAGCGAGCGCCGCGTAGAACGCGGCCAGCATCGCCCGGCCCGGCGGGTGGCTGATCGACGCCCAGAACGCGGAGAGCGCGGCCAGGCCGAACGTGATCACGATCATGTCCGGCAGGAGGATCTGGCTGTGCGCGAAGAATCCGTACGACGTGGTCGTGATCAGCCCGGCCCAGATGCCGGCGCGCCGGCCGAACAGCTGCTGGCCAAGCAGCGTCGTGAAGAACACGGCGGCGATGGCGGCCAGCGCGATGGGCATCTGCGCCGTGCCCTGGGTCACCTGCCCCCCCGGCGTCGAGAAGACCCGGATGGCCCAGGGATAGAGCAGCGGCTTGTTGCGGTAGCGCCGGTCGCGCACGTGCGCGTCGAACCAGGAGTGTCGCTGCATCATGTCCTGCGCGAGCACGGCGAAGCGGGCTTCGTCACCCGAGACGATGACCCGCCGCCCGACGGGCGGCAAGACGAGGAGCGCGGCGAAGAGGACCACCAGGACCGCGCCGCGGATCAGGCCGCACGGCGCCGCCGGCGCTTCACCCGACTCGGAGGACATCATCGGCGCGCTCGCCCGGCGTGCGCGGCGATCAAGGCGGCCAGCCGCGCCGCCTGCGCGTTCGAGCCCATGACGAGGACGCCGGCTCCCCGCAACGCTGCCACCTGACTGGAGCGCACCTGCGGATCACGCTCGGTCCCGATGACGCTGGTGACCACCACCAGACCACGGAGGGCCGCGGCCGCCTGGCGCCGCGCGGACTGCAGTGCGGGCAGTAGCTCGCCGGCGGGATCGGGATGGGCGCCGTAGCCGAGGACGACGTCGAGCAGCAGGACGGCGGTGGACGGATCGCGGGCCTCGCGCTCGATCCACTCGCGGCGCACCGTGCCGTCGATCAT
>Ga0070672_100003588_pt1 | contig 10052 bp, 10 predicted proteins | sample KBSM13metaG_FD_66151 | JGI IMG/M metagenome (GOLD analysis project Ga0070672, IMG submission 66151) | Miscanthus rhizosphere microbial communities from Kellogg Biological Station, Michigan, USA - KBS M1-3 metaG | ecosystem: Host-associated > Plants > Roots > Rhizosphere > Soil ... | reverse complement strand
GGGTCTCGACAGCACCGAGATCATGGACACCATTGATCCGGCCAAGGACGTCGACGGCTTCCACCCGACGAACACCGGACTGCTCGCGCAGAAGCGCCCGGGCCTGCGCCCGTGCACGCCCTGGGGCGTGATGCGCCTGCTGAAGGAATACGCGCTCGACGTGACCGGCCTGCGCGCCGTGGTCGTGGGCGCATCCAATATCGTGGGTCGGCCCATGGCGCTGGAGCTGTTGCTGGGGCGTGCGACGGTGACGGTGTGTCACACGGGAACGCGTGATCTGCGTGGCGAGGTGGAGCGCGCCGAACTCGTGGTCGCCGCGGTAGGTAAACCCGCCTACATCCCAGGTATATGGATTCGTGATGGGGCGGTAGTGATCGACGTCGGAATCAACCGGCTTCCTGACGGGAAACTTGCCGGTGACGTCGAATACGGGCCTGCAGCGGCGCGGGCGTCCTGGATTACGCCCGTTCCGGGCGGCGTGGGCCCCATGACCATCGCCATGCTCCTGTCCAACACGGTGGATGCCGCATTGGCACGGAAGGGTGTCAAGGCCGGCTGAAGGTCGACGGATTTGGGCGGGTGTAAACTCGCCGCATGAAAAGTCCGGTGCATGAGCTACAGATTGACGCGCTGCGCGATGCTGGCAACGCGCGCCGCAGCGATGTCATCGCGGTCGAGGAGCCGCTCGAGATCAGGCTCATGCGCGAAGGCCTGCCCGAGGCCGACGAGAACGGTGGCACTGGCCGCTCCATCTCCATCACCATGCGCACGCCCGGGCACGATGCCGAGCTAGCCGTCGGTTTCCTGTACGGCGAAGGGCTGTTGCGCGATCCGCGCGATGTCATCGATACGGGCTTTTGCGGGCCGACCGGCAACATCCTGCGCGTCACCGTGCGCGCCGACCTGCCGCTGGACCTGGCGCGGCTGACACGCAATTTCTACACCACCTCGAGCTGCGGCGTCTGTGGCAAGGCGTCCATCGACGCGGTGAGCGCGAACGCCGGCGAGCGGCGCATTGCCGGCGAGATGATAGTTAGGGAATCCGTGCTGCGCGGACTTCCGGAGACCCTGAAAAAGTCACAGACCGGTTTTGCCGAGACCGGCGGTATGCACGCCGTGGGCCTGTTCACGCCGGACGGTCTTTTGATTGCCAGCCGCGAGGACGTCGGGCGCCACAATGCAATGGACAAACTGGTCGGCGCCGCGCTGATGGCCGGAGAGCTTCCATGGCGCGACCGCGTGGTGCTGCTGTCCGGACGCGCGAGTTTCGAACTGCTGCAGAAGGCCATGATGGCGGGCGCGCCGCTGGTTGCGGCCATAGGCGCGCCCTCTACGCTCGCAGTCGAGTTGGCCGAATCGGCCGGCATCACACTGGTGGCTTTCCTGCGTCCCGGCGGCTGCAATGTGTATTGCAATGCCTGGCGCGTGTCCGGAGCGATGCGAGAGTCATGAACAACGAGGCCGAAAGTATTCGCCGCTGCGTGGCCGGTGCCGTGCAGAAATTGGCCGGCGAACCGGGGCCGCTGCTGGAAATACTGCACGCCGTGCAGGACGAGCTCGGCTGTGTGCCAGCCGAGGCCATACCGCAGATTGCCACTGCCCTGAATCTGTCGCGCGCCGAAGTGCACGGTGTGGTGAGTTTCTACCATCACTTCCGCGAGCACGCGCCCGGCCGCTATGTCGTGCAGCTGTGCCGTGCCGAGGCCTGCCAGTCGATGAATGCGCGCGCGCTCGAGGAGTTCGTGCGCGGCAAACTGCGGCTGAATTTCGGCGAGACCACGCCGGATGGCCGGGTAACGCTCGAGCCGGTGTACTGTCTCGGCAACTGCGCCTGTGCACCCGCCATGATGGTGAACGGTGAACTGCACGGACGTGTGACGCCGGAGCGCTTCGGCGAGATTGCGAAAGAGTGGGGCGTGGCCCCGTGAGCTCATCCGTCACCATCTACGTGCCGGGCGATGCCAGCGCCTGTTCGCTGGGCGCCGACCGCGTGGCACACGCCATCGAAGCCGAGGCCGGCAGGCGTGGCCGCGCCGTGCAGCTCGTTCGAAATGGCTCGCGCGGACTGTACTGGCTGGAACCGCTGGTCGAGGTGGTGACGGCCGCCGGCCGCGTCGCGTACGGACCGGTGACGCCGGGCGACGTGAGCAAACTACTTGACGCCGGCCTGCTCGAGGGCGGCGCTCATCCATTGCGACTCGGAGATATTGCGACACATCCCTATCTCGCGAGCCAGCAGCGCCTCACCGGCGCGCGCCTGGGAGTCGTCGATCCGACCAGCCTCGTGGACTATGTCGCGAATGGCGGATACGTGGGGCTGCACAATGCGCTCGCCATGCAGCCGCTCGACATCGTGCGCGCCATTACCGACTCCGGCCTGCGCGGCCGCGGTGGCGCGGCATTTCCGACCGGCATCAAGTGGCAGACGGTGCACGACCAGAAGGCCGCGCAGAAATTCATCACCTGCAATGCCGACGAGGGTGACTCGGGCACTTTCTCCGACCGCATGCTCATGGAGGGCGATCCCTTCTCGGTGATCGAAGGCATGACCATCGCGGGCCTCGCGGTGGGCGCCACGCAGGGCTACATCTATCTGCGCATCGAGTACCCGCACGCGGCGCGGTCGCTGGCGAAGGCGCTGCAAGTGGCGCGCGCAGTTGGCTACGTGGGGCAGGACATACTCGGCAGTGGCAAGCGTTTCGACATCGCCGTGCGCCTCGGCGCCGGCGCGTATATCTGCGGCGAAGAAACCTCAATGCTGGAAAGTCTCGAGGGCCGTCGCGGCGAAGTGCGGGTGCGCCCACCACTGCCGGCCATCAAGGGTCTGTTCGGGCAACCCACCGTGGTCAACAACGTGGTCACGCTTGCGAGTGTGCCCGTGGTGCTGGCCCGCGGTGCCCAGTTCTACAAGGACTTTGGCGCCGGCAAATCACGCGGCACCATTCCGCTGCAGCTCGCCGGCAATGTGAAACACGCCGGCCTGGTGGAGCGCGCTTTCGGGCTGACGGTAAAGGAGCTGGTGTACGACTACGGTGGTGGGTCGGCCACGGGCCGGCCGGTGCGCGCCGTGCAGATCGGTGGGCCGCTCGGTGCCTATCTGCCCGTCTCGCAGTTCGATACGCCGCTGGAATACGAGGCGCTGTCGGCAAAGAACGCGTTGCTCGGTCACGGAGGCGTCGTGGTGTTCGACGATCGTGTCGACATGGCGCGCATGGCGCGCTATGCGCTGGAGTTCTGCGCGGTGGAATCCTGCGGCAAGTGCACTCCCTGCCGCATTGGTTCCGCGCGCGGCGTGGAGTTGGTGGATCGCATTATCGCCACGCGCGCCGGCGCAAACGGCGCCAACGGTGCGCACGACTCGAACCTGGCGCTGCTCGACGAACTCTGCGACACCATGTTCAACGGTTCGCTGTGTGGCCTTGGTGGTTTGACGCCTTACCCGGTGCGCAGCGCACTCAAACACTTCCCTGAGGATTTCTTGCCAGGGGCTCGCGCCCCACATTCAAACGCCGCCGAAGCGGCGGCGTCCGTGAGAATGAGGTAGATCATGTATGCCAAGGACTATCACGATCTGGGTACGCCCGCCGCCGCGGGCGAGCAGGTGACACTGGAAATCGACGGCGCCACGGTCACTGTGCCGGCCGGTACCTCGATCATGCGCGCCGCGGCGCTCGCGGATCGCGATGTGCCCAAGCTGTGTGCGACCGACACGCTCAAACACTTCGGCTCCTGCCGCGTGTGCCTGGTGGAGATCGAAGGGCGCAAGGGTTTTCCGGCTTCGTGCACCACCGAGGTTGCCGCCGGCATGAAGGTGCACACGCAGAGCGAGTCGCTCACGAAGATGCGCCGCGGCGTGCTCGAGCTGTATGTCTCCGAACACCCGATCGGCAGTTGCCCCGACTCGAGCCGCTGCGAGCTCGAGACCCTGGCCGGGGAACACGGCATCACCGCATCGCGCTACGCCGGGCCGAAGACCGCTCGCCACGTGCATACCCACAAGCCGGTGGACGCCAGTAATCCGTACTTCCGCTTCGATAATGATCTGTGCATCGTCTGCTCGCGCTGCGTGCGTGCCTGCGAGGAGACGCAGGGCACCTATGCGCTCACGATCGAAGGCCGCGGTCTCGAATCGCGTGTCTCCGCCTCGCAGGACGAAACCTTCCTCGATTCCGAATGCGTTTCCTGCGGCGCCTGCGTGGAGGCCTGTCCCACCGGCGCGCTCATGGAAAAATCTGTCATCACCGCAGGCCTGCCCCAGCAGGCGGTCGCGACCACCTGTGCGTACTGCGGCGTGGGCTGCGCGCTGGTTGCAGAGGTCACCGACGGCGTCGTGTCGCGCATGGTGCCCAACAGGAATGGCCGCGCCAACCAGGGTCATGCCTGCGTCAAGGGCCGCTTTGCCTACGGTTACGCGACGCACCAGGATCGCGTCACGAAGCCGATGATCCGCAAGAGCATTACCGAGGAATGGCGCGAGGTGAGCTGGGACGAGGCCATCCAGTACGCCGCCAGCGAATTCAAGCGCATCCAGGCAAAGCACGGCCGCGATTCCATCGGTGGCATCACCTCGTCCCGCTGCACCAACGAGGAAACCTTCCTGGTGCAGAAACTGGTGCGCGCCGCCTTCGGCACCAACAACGTCGACACCTGCGCGCGCGTCTGTCACTCGCCCACGGGCTATGGCCTCAAGCACACGCTGGGAGAATCCGCCGGCACGCAGGAGTTCGTCTCCGTGAAGGAGGCCGACGTCATGATGGTGATCGGCGCCAGCCCCACGGAAGCGCACCCGGTCTTCGCCTCGCAGATGAAGCGGCGCCTGCGCGAGGGAGCCAGGCTGATCGTGATCGATCCGCGCGCCATTGCGCTGGTGAAGACCCCGCACGTCGAAGCGGACTATCACTTGCGCCTGCGTCCCGGCACCAATGTCGCGATCATCAATGCGCTGGCGCACGTGGTGGTCACGGAAGGACTTACCCGCGACGACTACGTCAGCGAGCGCTGCGAACGCGATTCCTACGAGAAGTGGAAGAAGTTCGTCGCCGACCCTGTCAACAGCCCCGAGGCCATGGAATCGATCACCGGCGTCAAGGCAGAACTCATCCGCGGTGCCGCGCGCCTGTATGCCAAAGGACCCAACAGCGCCATCTACTACGGTCTCGGCGTCACCGAACACAGCCAGGGCACGACCATGGTCATGGGCATCGCCAATCTCGCGATGGCCACGGGCAACCTGGGGCGCGAAGGCGTGGGCGTGAGTCCGCTGCGCGGCCAGAACAACGTCCAGGGCTCCTGCGACATGGGGTCCTTTCCGCATGAGTTCTCGGGCTACCGTCACGTTTCCGACGACGCCACCCGCGCGTTGTTCGAATCCATGTGGAAGGTGCACCTGGTCAGCGAGCCCGGACTGCGCATTCCCAACATGTTCGAAGCGGCGCTCGATGGCTCGTTCCGCGGGCTGTACATCCAGGGCGAGGACATTGCGCAGTCCGATCCGAATACCGCGCACGTGACTGCGGCGCTTTCGGCGATGGAATGCATCGTGATCCAGGACATCTTCCACAACGAGACGTCGAAGTTCGCGCACGTGTTCCTGCCGGGCTCGTCGTTCCTGGAGAAGGACGGCACGTTCACCAATGCCGAGCGGCGCATCTCGCGCGTGCGCAAGATCATCGAGCCACTGGGCGGCCTGGCCGACTGGGAAGTCACGATGCAGTTGTCGAACGCACTTGGCTACCGCATGGACTACCGGCATCCGTCCGAGATCATGGACGAAATCGCGCGTCTCACCCCGACGTTCACCGGCGTGACCTACGACAAGATCGACCAGCTTGGTTCCATCCAGTGGCCGTGCAATGACCAGGCGCCCGACGGCACGCCCACCATGCACGTCGGCCAGTTCGTGCGCGGCAAAGGCAAGTTCTATGTGACCGCCTATGTGCCCACCAGCGAGCGCACCTCGAGCAAGTTCCCATTGCTGCTGACCACCGGGCGCGTGCTCACGCAATACAACGTGGGCGCGCAGACGCGCCGCACGCAGAATCTCGCGTGGCACAGCGAGGATCGCCTCGAGATGCATCCGCACGACGCGGAGGCGCGCGGCATCGAACACAGCGACTGGGTCGGAGTCACCAGCCGCGCCGGTGACACCGTGTTGCGCGTGGAAATTACCGAGAAGGTCGCTCCGGGCGTGGTCTACACCACGTTCCATTTTCCCGAGTCGGGCGCCAATCTCATCACCACCGAGAATTCGGACTGGGCCACGAATTGCCCGGAGTACAAGGTCACGGCGGTGCAGGTCACCAAGGTGGCGCAGCCGGCTTCCTGGCAGCGCCGGCGCCAGGCTGCCGTCCCGGCAGCGCCGCGGCGCCGCGTGCCTCGAGAAGAATCTCCCGTGGGCAGTTGAGACGTGGACGTCGAGCGACTGGTCGCGATGGCCAATGACATCGCCAATTTCTTCGACGCCGAGAGCGGCCAGGCCGCGGCCGCCGAGAGCGTGCGCAATCACATCTCGAGATACTGGGAGCCGCGCATGCGGCGCGCCATCATTGCGCACGTGGACAATGGCGGGGCAGGCCTGGCACCGACGGCCATGGCGGCCGTGAGGAAACTGGTGGCGCCCGCCGCGTGAGACTTCACTGAGCAACGAGGATTGCCATGGCCAGCAACGCGAGCTATCCGTACGCGACCTTTCTCGACATCAAGTTCCCGCCGATGCACCTCATCGATGTACCGGCCGTGGTCGACGCGGTGCGCGAGCAGTGGTTCAACCAGACGCTCTGCAAGGTCAATGATTCGGTGCTGCGGCTCGGCGTCATGCAGGGCGAGTATCACTGGCATAAGCACGACAATGACGACGAGCTGTTCTTCGTGCTCGAAGGCCGGTTTTTCGTGGATCTCGAAGATCGCAGCATCGAGCTGAAGCCGTGGCAGGGTTTCACCGTCCCCAAGGGCGTCGTGCATCGAACGCGCGCGCCGCAGCGTGCCGTGATCCTGATGATGGAGACCGCGAGCATCGTGCCGACCGGCGATGCCTGATCCCGGCATAGCGCAAATCAATCAAAATGACGACTCCTGCGCTGCACGATGACGCGCGGGCGTGTCAGTATTGCGCCCCATGAATTCCAGTCTCGCGGCGAAAATTGCCGCCAAGCGGTTCGTCGTCACCGGCGAGCTCACGCCCCCCAAGGGCACCGATCTCACCAAGTTGTTTGCCACCGCCGAATTGCTGCGCGCCTCGGTGGATGCGCTCAACGTCACCGAGTCGCCGCGCGCGCGCATGGCCATGGACCCGCGCGCCGTCGGCAAGTTGTTGCAGGACCGCGGTATCGAAGTGATCGTCCAGGTCACCAGCCGGGACCGCAACCGCATTGCCATCCAGTCGGACTTGTTAGGCGCCGCGGCGCTGGGCCTGAAGAACTTCGTGTTCATGGGCGGCGATTCGCCCGCCGGCGGTGATCATCCGGACGCCAAGCCCGTGTTCGACCTCACGGCGTCGGGCCTGCTGGCCGCGGCCGAGGCATTGCGCAATGGCCGGGACTACGCCGGCAACGCACTGCACGGGACACCGAAGCTGTTCCTGGGCGCGACGGCGAATCCTGGCGCACCCAAGTTCGAAGCGGAGGTGGAGAACACGCGCCGCAAGATCGACGCGGGCGCGAAGATGCTCCAGACCCAGGCCATCTATCACGTCGATCAGCTCAAGCGATTCATCGATGCGGTGAAACCCGACGGCGTCGCCGTGCTGGCCGGGATCATCCCGCTCAAGTCCGAGAAAAGCGGCCCGTGGCTGAATGCGAACCTGCCCGGAGTGGTCGTGCCGAATGACATGCTCGAGGCCATGGAACAGGCGGCAAAGGATGGGCGCGCCCGCGAACGCGGTGTCGAGCTTGCCGGCAGCGTGATCCGTGACCTGCAGGGCGTGGCCCAGGGCGTGCACGTCATGGCGATCGGCGGCGAGGCGGAAGTGCCGGCCATTCTCGCGGCGGCCGGAGTGCGCTGAAACCCGCGGCGGGGGCGGAAAGTTAGTCTTGGCCCGCCGTGATCAGGCGATGTCGTCTTCGCCCGCAACGCCGCCTTCGTCCTCCCAGCGGTTCACTTCCCAGACTTCTTCGCGGCTGAACTTGAGGCGCGCACCCGCGCCTCCGCCATTTTCGGAAATAAACATCACGCCCGCGGCCTCGAGCGTGGCCCGCAGGCGCCGCCGAGTGGTCTCATCGACCTGGCGCACGCGGCGTTCGAAGTCCGCGATGGTCTGCACGTCGATGGCAGCGGATTGCGAGAGCTGCGCCTGCGTCCAGTCGATGAGTGCGCGGCCGGCGCGGCATTGCGCGGCGGTGAGCGCGGTGGGGGCGGGGACAGCGACGGACGACATGTCGCGGATACTACCGCGTCGGCGCACGACCACCAGAGTGCCTATTCACCGTCGGGAAGCGACGTGCTATTCAAAGACTCTGGAAAAGGAGGATTCATGCCCGTTCCCTGGCTCGCCGTCGGCAGTCTCGTGCTCGGCAACCTCGACAAGATCATGGCCGTCGTGAAGCCGGGATTTACGCGCCGCAACCTCGACGCGGTCGACAACCAGACCGAGTTGCTCAACCAGCAGATCTCCGAACTGCAGGCCGCCGCGGCCGCCAACGCGGAACAGATCCGGCTACTGGCCTCACAGCTCAAGGACGTGGTGGCGGCGCTCGAACAGGCTGGCCTGGCGGCCGCCGCGGAACGCGCCGCCACGCGGCGGCTGGCGGTGGTCGCGCTGGCGCTGGCTGTCATGGGGCTGACCACCGGCATCCTGGCCCTCATTTACTAAATGAATCGCACCGGCACTGGGAAATACGAAGCCTTGCTCGAGCGCTGTCGGGCGTTCGAGCCGATCCCGACTGCGGTCGCACATCCCTGCGACGAATCCGCATTGTCCGCACCGCTGCAAGCGGCAGCCAAGGGCCTCATCAAGCCCATCCTGGTGGGGCCCAAGGCGAAAATCGCCGAAGTCGCGACCAGGGCTGGCATCGATCTCGGCGCGACTGAAATCGTCGATGTTCCACACAGTCATGCGGCCGCGACGCAGGCGGTGACGCTGGTGCGGGAGGGCCGGGCCGAACTGCTGATGAAGGGCAGTTTGCACAGCGACGAACTGCTGGCCGCGCTGGTGGCGCGAGACGGTGGATTGCGCACCGCCCGGCGAATCAGCCATGTGTTCCTGATGGACGTGCCCGCCTATCACAAGGTGCTGCTCATCACCGACGCGGCCATCAACATTGCGCCGAGTCTGGAAGACAAGGCGGATATCTGCCGCAACGCCATCGACCTTGCGGTGGGCATGGGTGTAGAGCGGCCAAAGATCGCGATTCTCGCGGCCGTGGAGACCGTGTCGTCCAAGATGCCGGCCACCATCGATGCCGCCTGCCTGTGCAAGATGGCCGAGCGGGGCCAGATCACGGGTGCGCTGCTCGACGGGCCACTGGCCTTCGACAATGCCATCAGCAAGGAAGCCGCGAAGATCAAGGGCATCGAGTCGCAGGTCACGGGTGATCCCGACATCCTGCTCGCGCCGGACCTCGAGGCCGGCAACATTCTCGCCAAGCAGTTGAGCTTCCTAGGTGGTGCGGACAGCGCGGGGCTGGTGCTGGGCGCACGCGTGCCCGTGATCCTGACCAGCCGCGCCGACAGCGTGCGTTCGCGCATCGCGAGCTGTGCCGTGGCGATGCTGGCCGCGCACGCACGACGGCGGTCCGGCTGAGCATGAGCAGCGGGTCCGTGCTGGTGTTGAACGCCGGTTCCTCGAGCCTGAAGTTCACGGTGTTCGGCAACGATCTTGCCGTCGAGGCCGCAGGCCAAATCGAGGGGATCGGCACCGCCCCCAGGTTTACGGCACGATCCGGAGCCGGCGCGAAAATTGCCGATGAGAAGCTCGATGCCACGGTGGAGGACAGCCGTGGCGCACTCGACGCGCTGGCGGCATGGCTGCGATCGAGGTTCGCCGGCGCGCGCGTGCTCGGTGTCGGGCATCGCGTGGTGCATGGGGGTGCGAACTATCAACAGCCGACGGTGGTGAC
>Ga0070672_100003586_pt1 | contig 10053 bp, 5 predicted proteins | sample KBSM13metaG_FD_66151 | JGI IMG/M metagenome (GOLD analysis project Ga0070672, IMG submission 66151) | Miscanthus rhizosphere microbial communities from Kellogg Biological Station, Michigan, USA - KBS M1-3 metaG | ecosystem: Host-associated > Plants > Roots > Rhizosphere > Soil ... | reverse complement strand
GACCTGACGACGTCGGCGGCGCGCATCATCGAGCAGAAGAAACGGTTCCGCGCGGACTCGCTGTCGGACACGCTGGGTTGCCGGGCCCCGTTCACCATCTACGACCCGAACAACGCCGAGATCACCAAGAACGAAATGGTCAATCCGGCCATCGGCAAGAGCCACATCGATCTGGCCGAGCTGGCGGCGCTGGAATCGATGGTGCTGGTGAAGAACCAGAACAACCTGCTGCCGATCAACCGCGCCACCGTCCGGAAGATCGCCGTGATTGGCGCGAAGGTGACCTACTCGCTGCAGTCGACGCAGGATCAGAACGGATGCACGAGCAACTGCTCGCTCGATTTTTCGACCAACGTCCGCACGGGTGACCTCGGCTCCAGCCGCGTGTTTCACGATCCGGCGAAGGCGATGGGACCGGCCGCCGGGATCGCGGACGTCGCGGGCGCGGGCATCACGGTCACGCCCGGAAACGCGGCGACGGCCGCGACCGACGCGGACTTCGTGGTCGTCGTCGCCGGGTTGACCCCCGAGGACGAAGGCGAGGAGTACACGGGCGCCGGTGATCGCACGGTCCGCCCGCCCGGCGCGCCGTTCTCGAACGTCAGCCTGGGACTGGATCCCAAGCGCAACGGCGGCGTGCAGAACGCGCTGATCACGGCGGTGGCGGCGCTGAACAAGCCGATGGTGGTCGTCCTCGAAGGCGGCAGCGTCATCAACATGCCGTGGCTGGCGAACGTCCCCGCGGTGGTGATGGCGTGGTACCCGGGGCAGATGGGCGGGCGCGCGCTGGGCAAGCTGCTGTTCGGCGAGGCGAACAACTGGGGCAAGCTGCCGCTCTCGTGGGCGGCGACCGAAAACGACTTGCCCGAGTTCGCGAACACCAGCGGCACCACGCGCATGGACTACGCGATCGGATATCGGTGGTACGACCAGAACCCGACCAAGCAGCTGCTGCGCACGTCGTCGACCGCGCGGCCGATGGGATTCGGATACGGCCTGTCGTATTCGACGTTCAGCTACAGCAACCTCCAGGTGCCGTGCAGCACGGTGCCCAAGGACGGCGTCGTCAACGTGACCGTCGACGTCACCAACAACAGCGAGCGCGCCGGCGACGAGATCGTGTACCTGTTCGTCTCGTACGGCCACACCAGCTCGCCGCGGCGGCCGCTGAAGGAGCTGAAGGCCTACAAGCGCGTCAGCCTGGCGGGGCGCGACCCGGCGAACCCCGACGCGATGGACGGCCACGCGAAGCGAATCACGCTGCCGTTGCGCGTGAAGGATCTGAAGTACTGGGACATGACGGCGAACCAGTGGGCGATCGAGAGCGGCGACGTGCGCGTCATCATCGCGCCGAGCGCCGCCGCTGCCAGCGACGCGCTCGCGACGCCCGCGCTGGTCTGCGCGGGCGGCGCGGGCACCGACTGCGCGCTGACCGACGCCTTCCGGGTGAACTGACGCCAAGATGAAGACACTCCTCTCGACGTTCGCGGCGGTCCTCATCCTCCACACGGCGCAGGCGCGCGCGCAGGACGCCGGCGTCGACACGCCACCGCCGCCGCCCGCAGCGCCCGCGATCGCGGAGCCGGCGCCGCCCCCGCCACCACCGTCGCCGCCACCGCCGCCCGCGCCGCCGTCACCGATCGCGGCCGCCGCCTCCGCATCGCCGCCGCCCGCCGCGCCCGCCTCGGAAGGCGGCGGACCGGGACCGGTCGAACGGCTTCCACCGTCGGCGTACCCGGAGGAATACACGCGCGGGCTCTACGGCGGCTCGCTGTGGATGACCTTCCACGGCGCCCAGTGGCCCTACTACGCGCGCACCGGCATCGGCGTCTCGGGCTACGGCTGGATCGACGAGTCGTACCAGCGGTTGAAGATCGGCGAGCCGTCGCTGCGGACGACGTCGCAGGATTTCCTGCAACAGGGACGGATCCTGCTGCGCGTGACGCCGACGTACTCGGACGGGGATTTCTTCGTGCAGGCGCAGGCGGAGATCGTCGCCAACAAGGATCAGTCGCAGGTGCAGCCCGTGGCGGGGATCGTCGACGCGGACGACGTCTGGGTGCGCGTGGGCGAATGGCGCAAGTGGGATCTGATGTTCGGGCGCTTCGAGGCGTTCGAGATTTACCACCGCGGCATGGGCCTGGACCTCAACACGCAGGAGCGGCTGGGCGCGTTCGACGCCAACAGCAACCCGCCCGACATTTACGGCGCGACGTACCTGTTCGACCGGCCGGGCCGCGCCGGCAACGTCGCGTTTCACCTCTACCCGGCCCGCTACCTGCGCTTCGAGCTGCTCGCGCAATACGGCGGCCTCGGCGCGTACAACGAGGCCGGCGGCCGCCCCGCCGCCATCTACGACATCGGCTGGCTGAAGCTGAAGGCGGCGTTCGAGTATCAGTGGCTGACGGCGCACGACGAGAACGACAAGGGCAAGCAGCAGAACTGGGGTTTCGCCGGCAGCGCGCAGCTGGTGTTCGCGCCGTTCGTCGAGGGCGGCATCAACTACGGCTTCGCCGACAACGCCTTCTTCGATCAGAACGGCAACCGCGACAGCAGCAAGTCGTTCATCACGTCCAGCGTCGGCCTGTTCGCCAACGCGCGCCTCGTCGACATCATGGGCGCGCTGGCCAAGCGTCCGTGGCATGACGATCTGCTGCTCGGCGCCGGCTTCAATTACGTCGCCTGGGCGAACGAGCACTACAACCCGAACATTGGCGGCTACTCCGACTTCTTCACCAACACGCAGGCCTTCGTCGCGCTGCAGTACCTGGTTCGCAAGCAGCTGTTCGTGAAGCTGGTCGGCGCGTACGCGAAGTCGCGCTTCGAGAAGGCGTTCGCGACCGTCGGCGACTACAACGACACGATGCTCAGCGCGCGCCTCCGCGTCCTGTATTTGTTCTGAAGGTTTTCGAATACGCCGCGGGCACGCGGTGCAGACCGCGGATTTCGCTCGTTCCGCCAGCTCAGAAAGCTGGCCCTGGCGCGCGGTTTCGGTGTAATTCCTAGCTGCCGGGCTCGCATGCCCCCAGGTGACCCGTGAATGCGAGCTGGGCACTCAATTAGGAAGTAGGAGAAGCCTAAGGATGTTGCAGCTTCGTTTTCTGGTACCCGCCGGATTCGCGGCGATCGGAATCTGCTTTCTTGCAGCCGGCGGGTGCGCCGCCCCGAGCCGCTCCACGACCGGAACGGCCGACGCGGGAACGCCGGGGACGGGCGGCGTCGATTCTCCCGGCACGGCCGGATCGATGGGTGGCGCGGCGGGCAACAGCTCGGTGGGAATGGGCGGGCAGGGCAACGAGATCATCATCGTCAGCGGGGACGGCGGAACCAGCAGCGGCGCGGGGACGAACGGCGGCGCCGGGACGGTTGGCAGCGGCGGCACCGTCGGTAACGGCGGCGCGGTCGGCAACGGCGGCACCGTCGGCAACGGGGGCGCGGTGGGCCGAGGCGGCACCAGCGGCGTCGCGGGCGCGACGGGCAGCGGCGGCATGAAGATGGCGTGCCCGAGCGCGGCCAGCGATCCGCTCCCGTACACCAGCGGCTACACGGCGGACTCGACCATTCGCTCGACGGCGATGAGCACTGCGATGGCGATGTCCGACACCGAGAAGACGCAGCAGATGACCGGGTTGCCCCAGTCCGGCTCGGCCAACTACAACGTCTTCAAGCAAGAGGACAACGGCACCCGCGCGATCCGCGGGTTCTGGTTCCGCGACGGACCGCGGGGCGTGAACCTGAGCGCCAACAGCGACGGCAAGCAGGATTACTCGACGGCGTTCCCGGTCGCGATCGCGCGCGGCGCCGCGTTCGACGACCTGCTCGAGTACCAGATCGGCATGGCGATCGGCGACGAGATGGTCGCGTCCGGAAACACGATGATGCTGGCGCCGACGGTGAACATCCTGCGCCACCCGGCCTGGGGCCGCGCCCAGGAGACCTACGGCGAGGACGTGTTCCTGCTCGGACGGCTGGGCAGCGCCTTCGTCCAGGGCATCCAGCAATACGCGGCCGCCTGCGCGAAGCACTACGCGGGCAACAACATCGAGAACGGCCGCGAGTCGGCGGTCGCGATCATGACCGAGCAGACCCTGCGCGAGATCTACGCGCGGCACTTCGGCATGATCATCCAGGAGGGCGGCGTCTCCTCGATCATGGCGGCGTACAACCAGATCGGCGTGATGGGCGGGGCGGCGGCGCTGAAGTCGACGCAGAACAGCCACCTGCTGAACGACATCCTGCGCGGCAGCGGCTCCGGATTCGGGTTCCAGGGGTTCGTGCTGTCCGACTGGTGGGCGATGCCGAACGGCAACCGCGTTCCCTATCCGGACTCCAGCACGCTGCAGCCGACGGCGGACCAGGCCGTGAAGGCCGGTCTCGATATGGAGCTGCCCTGGCGATACAACTACTCGACGCTGCCGGCGCTGGTGACGGCCGGGACCGTCCCCGCCAACCTGGTCACCCAGGCGACGACCCGGATCCTCGAGCAGAAGTATCGATTCAAGGTCGACAAGACCAGCGGCTCGCTGGGCCTGAAGACGCCGTTCACCAGCTACAACTCGAACTCGAGCATCGACAAGAACGACCAGACCAACCCCGCGATCGGCATCAGCCACGTCGCGCTGGCCCAGAAGGCGGCCGAGGAGTCGATGGTCCTGCTCAAGAACACCGGCAACATCCTGCCGATCAAGTCGACGCAGACGAAGATCGCCGTCGTCGGCGCGCAGGTGAACTACACGGTGCAGAACACCACCTGTCCGGACTCGTGCAACGGCGGCACCTGCAGCCTCACGTTCGCCACCAACGTGCGCACCGGCGACTGCGGCTCCAGCCGGGTGTTCGCCGATCCCGCCAAGAGCAAGGGGCCGGCCGCCGGCATCATGCTCGCCGCGGCCAGCCACGGCGCGACGGTGACGTCGGGTGACACCGTCGCCTCCAGCATGGCCGCCAGCGCCGACTTCATCGTGGTGATCGCGGGCCTCACGCCGCAGGACGAGGGCGAGGAGTACACGGGCGCCGGCGATCGCACCAGCGGCGGCACCTCGTCCCACACCGTCGCGCTGGGCCTCGACCCGAAGCAGAACAGCGGGAAGCAGGCAGGCCTCATCGCCAGCGTCGCGGCGCTGAACAAGCCGTTCGTCGTCGTGCTGGAGGGGGGCAGCGTCATCGACATGAGCCCGTGGTACGGGACCGCGCCGGCCGTGATCATGGCCTGGTATCCGGGGATGGTCGGCGGAACGGCGCTGGGCCGGATCCTGTTCGGCGACGTCGTGCCGACCGGCAAGCTGCCGATCACGTGGGACGCGAACCTGACCCACTGGCCGACGTTCGCGGAGAACTCCGGCACCACGACGATGGACTACTTCCTGGGCTACCGCTACTTCGACAAGATGGGAACGGCGCTGACGCCCTCGTCGGGCAGCTTCCCGTTCGGCTACGGCCTGTCGTACACGACCTTCAGCTACCACGACCTGTTCGTGCCGTGCTCGACGGTGGCGAAGGACGGCGTGGTGAACCTGCAGGTGGCGGTGACGAACACGGGCAGCGTGGCGGCCCCGGAGACCGTGCTGGTGTTCGTCTCGTATCCCGGCTCGACGGTCGCGACCCGCGCCGGCAATTACAAGGAGCTGAAGGCCTACCGACGCATCTCGCAGCTTATTCCGCCGGGCGCGACCGCGATGGTCCCGATCCCGCTGCGCATCAAGGACCTCAAGTACTGGGATACGGCGTCGTCCAGCTGGAAGGTCGACGCGGGCATGGTGCGCGTGACCGTCTCGCCGTATGCCGGCGCCCCGGCGTGCACCAGCGCGTCCCCGTCCGGCTGCTCTGTCTCCGACACCTTCATGGTCAACTAAGGAGGCGACGACTCCGACGATGCGCGCCCGCAAACCGCACAGGCCCACCTTCACCTTCGTATGTTGTTCCATCGTCGCGATCGCCGCTTGCGGCGCCGCCTTGCCGGCGCGCGCCGCCGAGGAGGCGGATCCGTTCGCCAACGAAAAGCCGCCTGCGGTTCCGGCGTCGAACGTGGCGGCGCCCAGCCAGCAGGCGCCCGCGTCGGCGCCGGCCCCCTCGGACGCGAACTTTCCGACGGGGCTGGTCGAGCGGCTGCCGTCGTCCGCCTATCCGGAGCCGGTGATCCGCGGCCTGTACGGCAGCTCGCTGTGGCTGGACATGCAGGGCCACCAGTGGCCGCACTACCCGCGCATCGGCGTCGGCATCTCCGGTTACGGGTGGGTCGACACCGACTACAAGAAGACGCGCATCGGCGATCCCGGTCAGTCCGATCACGTCACGCGGCTGTTCACGCAGGGGCGCTTCGCCCTGCGCATCACGCCGACGTACTCGAACGGAAGCTGGTTCGTGCAGGCGCAGGCCGAGCTGATCGCCAACCTGGAACGGCTCGACAACCCGCGCCAGACGGTCGTCGCCGACACCGACGATCTCTGGATCCGGACCGGTGTGTGGAACGCCTGGGACGTCACCGTCGGCCGGTTCGAGGCGTTCTCCGTCTATCACCTGGGCATGGGCCTGGACCTGAACACCGACGAGCGCGTCGGCGCCTACGACCAGAACCACATCGGACCGCAGCCCTATCTCGCGAGCTACCTCTTCTATCGTCCCGACGGGCTGGAGTTCGTCGCGCTTCACCTCTATCCCGGCGGGATGGTGAGCGGGCAGGGGGGACTGGCGGCGCTCTTGCGTCCGGTTCGCATCGAACTGCTGGGCGAGTGGGGCAACGACAACTTCCTGAACAACGTCGGCGGTCGCGGCGCCATCATCTACGACCTCGGCTGGCTGAAGCTGCGCGCCGCCGGCGAGTACCAGTGGCGTTTCCCGCCAGATCCCAGCCCCAACTTGCACAACGAGTACAAGAACCGTGGCTTCGCGGGCTCGGTCCAGTTCGTGTTCGCACCCTGGATCGAGTTCGGCCCGAACTACGGGCGTTCGATCGTCGACTTCTTCAACCCGACCTCTTACATGAACGATCCCGTGCGGCCCGAAACCACCACGTCGGGCGACACGACCAGCTTCGGCGGGTTCGCCAACATCCGTCCGTTCGGGGACATGCTGATCGGCGCCGGCGCCAACTACACCACCTTCACGAACCTGCACCTGAACACGGCGAACAACGAGTACGACACGTCGAGCAACACGCAGTACTTCCTCGCCCTCCAGTACCTCGTTCACCGCCAGCTGTTCGTGAAGGTCGTGGGCGCCTACGCCAAGAGCCACTTCGATCTCAGCTTCAGCAACATGGCGTCGTACGACGACGACATGTTCAGCGTCCGCGTGCGCCTGATGTACCTGTACTGAGGTCGGTTCAGAACTGGGGCAGCGGAATCACCATCGGCAGGCACGCGAGCCGCGTCGGTGATCGGTTCTCGGGGTACGAGAAGATCAGCGTGCGCGTGATCGTCTCGTTCGGCGCCAGCTCCGGTTCGCGGTTCGCCTGGCCGCTGGCGATGGCGGCGTCGATGTCGACCGCGGCCGGGACGATGCGCTGCTGACCGTCGTCCAGCTCGCAGCGATCGAAGTTGAACTTGCGCGCCACGGGCTGCGTGTTGTGCAGCGTGATGTGCGCCCAGATGAAGCGGCGTTCGCGCCCGGGAACCAGAACGCTGTGCGGGTTCGCGCTCCACTGGTTGGGGCCGTCGGTGAGCTTGCGCAGGGTCACCTCCCACGCGTCGCCCGCCCGATAGACCGGCTGGTTCATGACCACGCGCCCGCACCCCGACCCGCCCGCCGCAATTGCGACCCACACGGCCAGCAACCAGCGCCTCCGCCAAGACACGGTCTGATAGTATCAGCGCCGCGATGCGCGTCGGGCGCGAACGGTGGTGGTTGCGGGTGCTGGCGACGACCGCGCTGGCGGCGGTGACCGGCAGCTTCGCGTCGGCGCGCGCGGCGGACGGACCCACGCAGGCGGCCGACGAACCCGCGGGCAAGCCATGGCTTCCGTTGATCGAGGACGGTGCGTCCCCCGACGACGTCTACGAGAAGCACGCGCTGTCGGTGGTGCACGTGGGCGAGGCCGGCTGGCGCGTCAACCGCGGGAAGTACCGCGAAGGCGTTGCGCGCGAGGATTTCTACGTGACGATCGGCCGCGCCGACCTCGCGTCGCGCGAGCGAAGCGGCGAGGGATTACGTTCGGGACTGATCTGGGGCGGGGCGGCGGTGACGCTCGTCGGCGGGGGTCTGATGTTCGCCGGGATCTCGCACGGCGGGTTCGATCCGCCGCCGATGGTGGGCTTCGCGGTCATGGGAGCCGGCATCGCCACGCTGTTGATCGGTTCGATGGTTCACGGGCCCGACGTCCCCGTCGGCGAGGTCGACGCCATGGTCGCGCGCTACAACGCCCGCCTGAGGGCGCACATAGAAGAAGGGGGCAGCAGGCCCCGCCTGATCCAGGCGCGCCTTCAGATGGTCACCCCGTTCGTCGACGGGCGATCGGGTGGTGGACTGGCCGCGATCGCCCGCTTCTGACGGCGACGAAACTGCGCAACACCTACATCTGCGCACAAAGAAATACAACGATTTACAATTCGGTGACATTTGGCCCCTTAGGATGGCCGCATGTCGATTTCCGGTCTGGTCATCGGGACTTACCTCGCGGTCCTGATTGTTTTGGCGGTCTACGGGCTTCACCGGACCGCGCTGATCTCGATGTACTACCGGAACAAGCACCGGCGGCCGCGCCCGGCCGGTCGGTTCTCGGACCTGCCCGCGGTCACCGTGCAGCTGCCGCTGTTCAACGAGATGTACGTCGTCGAGCGGCTGCTGGACGCCGTCGCCGGCATCCGCTACCCGCGTGACCGCTTCCAGATCCAGGTGCTGGACGACAGCACCGACGAGACGCAGGAGATCTGCAAGCGCAAGATCGCCGACCTCGCGACGCGCTTCCCCGAGCTGGAGATCGAGTACATCCACCGCACCGATCGCACCGGCTTCAAGGCCGGCGCGCTGCACAACGGCCTGCAGAGCGCGAAGGGCGAGTTCATCATGATCTTCGACGCCGACTTCGTGCCGACGCCGGACATCCTCGAACGCTGCATCGACCACTTCACCGACCCGAAGGTCGCCGTCGTGCAGTGCCGCTGGGAGCACGTGAACCGCAACTACTCGGCGCTGACCGAGGTGCAGGCGCTGATGCTCGACGGCCACTTCATCATGGAGCACGCGGGCCGCAACTGGTCGGGCCGCTTCTTCAACTTCAACGGCACCGCCGGCCTGTGGCGGCGCTCCGCCATCGCCGACGCGGGCGACTGGCAGCACGACACGCTGACCGAGGACATGGACCTGTCGTATCGGGCGCAGCTGCGCGGCTGGAAGTTCGTCTACCTGCCGGAGATCGCGGCGCCCGCCGAGCTGCCCGTCGAGATGTCGGCGTTCAAGTCGCAACAGTTCCGCTGGGCCAAGGGCTCGGTGCAGGTGGCGAAGAAGCTGCTCGGCACGATCCTGCGCTCGAACGCGACCTGGCAGCAGAAGTCAGAGGCGTTCTTCCACCTCACCAACAACCTCGCGTACCCGCTGCTGCTGGTGCTCTCGCTGCTGCTGCTGCCGAACCTGGCGCTCCGCACGCACCACGGCTGGCGCGAGGTGCTGATGATCGACTTCCCGCTGTTCTTCGGGACGACGCTGTCGGTCGCGTCGTTCTACATCGCGTCTCAGCGGGAGATCGCGCTGCTGCGCAATCCGAACGAGAAGCCTCACGTCGCCTGGCGGGTGCTGGCGCGGTTGCCGCTGGTGATGTCGATCGGTATCGGGCTGTGCGTGAACCAGACGCGCGCGGTGCTCGAGGCGCTGGCCGGCAAGGAGACCGAGTTCGTGCGCACGCCGAAGCACGGCATCGGCGCATCGGACAGCAGCTGGTGGAGCAAGAAGTACCGCTCGGCCAAGTCGGTGACGCCGTTCATCGAGCTGGGGATGGCGGCGTATTTCGTCGTCGCGATCGCGGTCGCGTTCGACCACGGGCACTACCTGTCGCTGCCGTTCCTGGGCCTGTTCCTGTGTGGCTTCGGCTACGTCGGCTGGGTGTCGCTGTGGCAGGGGGGC
>Ga0070672_100003582_pt1 | contig 10057 bp, 8 predicted proteins | sample KBSM13metaG_FD_66151 | JGI IMG/M metagenome (GOLD analysis project Ga0070672, IMG submission 66151) | Miscanthus rhizosphere microbial communities from Kellogg Biological Station, Michigan, USA - KBS M1-3 metaG | ecosystem: Host-associated > Plants > Roots > Rhizosphere > Soil ... | reverse complement strand
ACCAAGCCCGTCGCGGGCACGCCGTTCGACTTCACCAGCGCCAAGACCATCGGCAGGGACCTGGCTCGCACGGGCGGCACCCCGATCGGCTACGACCACAACTTCGTCGTCAACGGCCAGCCGACCCAGCTGCGCCCCGTGGCCAGGCTGAAGGATCCCGCGTCCGGCAGAGTCATGACGCTGACCGCCGATCAACCCGGCGTGCAGTTCTACACTGGCAACTTCCTCGACGGATCGCTCACAGGTAAAGGCGCCACTTACGTGCAGCACTCGGCACTCTGCCTGGAAACTCAGAAGTTCCCCAACGCGATCAACGTGCCCGCCTGGCGGGACCAGGTGATCCTGCGGCCCGGCCAGACCTATCGCCACCGGATGATTCACGCCTTCAGCGTCGAGCCGTAGGCGCGTGGAGGCCTCACTTCGCGCCCAGGCGCAGCTTTGACGCCGTGGCGCACTCGGCCATCACCGTGAAGTAGCGCTGCACGCCGTCGGTGCCGACCAGAAACGGGTTCTCCTCGCCGGGCTCGCGCTTGAGCGGCACCAACCGGGCTTTCGTGTAGGCGCCGTCGTATTCGCTGTGATTGGACAGAATCACCGCGGCACCTACTTCGGCCGCCACGCCGGCGATCTTCTTTTGCGACGCGATGTACTCGTCCCAGCGCGCGGCGTCGGTACCGAAGGCACCCGTGAGCGTCCCGCCCGAGTACGCCACCATCACTGTCTTGCCCTGATCCTTCACCGGAAACACGTAGGACAGCGTGCCAGGAGTGTGCCCCGGCGTGGCGACGATGGTCACCGTCGTGTCGCCCAGCGTGATCTTCGTGCCCGCCGGTCCGACGGTCACCTCGCCAGTGCCCCGCGTCGGCACGCCGCCGGCCGCCGTGGCGGGCCGCTGCAGCGTGGCCTCCCAATCCGCCGTACCCATGACCACCTTGGCACCGTAGCGCCGCTGCAGCTCCGCTGCCCCTTGATCGTGATCGCCGTGGGCGTGGCTGATGATGACGTATTTGATGTCGCGCGGGTCCAACTTCAACGTGGTCAGCCCGTCGATGATCTCGGGCTGCGTCGCCCAGGCGAAGTTGGTGTCGATCAGGATGAGGCCCGCGCTCGTCCGCAGCGCCCACGACGAATGCTGGCGCGTGCCGAGCCAGTAGAGGTTGTCGAACACCTTGTAGGGCGACGCGTACCACGCCGACCGATCCGGTGTGGCGGGCGGTCCGCCTGCGCGCGGTCCCGGCCCCGCGCCGCGAGGCGCCGCCGGGAGGCAGAGGTTCACGAACGTGGCGCGATACTCCTGCCCCGCCGCCGCCCGGGCCGCCGCGACGTGCGCCTCCACTTCGCTGGCGGGCGCCTGCGCGTGCGCAGCCGCGGCCACCAGCAGCGCGCCAAGGGTGCCGATCAGAATCGTTGTCCGGTGCATAGGTTGCTCCTCGCGCGAAAGGGGACTCACGGAATCGCCCACGGGAGGACGTAGGCGTACACCATCACGATCAGGCCGACGAGTGCGTCGTCCACAGGTGATCGATCCGCGCGACACCGGCAGACGTGAGTGTCTCTCATGTGTCGCGCCGATGGTATGCCGGCGACAGCGCGGGCGCTCTCGATGCGACACGCCTTTGCCGGAAATTTTCCGTCTTGCGAGCCATGGCGTCTCTCGTCATGCCGCCATTGACCCGCCGCCACGCCTCGTCGAATTCGGCCAGCGTGCCGTCGGCGGTGAAGCGCGCGTATGATAGCGCGCTGCATCGCGGCAGGCTGCCGGCGGCCGCGGGCGCACGAGCGCGCAAAGAACGCTCCAATGCGCGCAAAAAACCGTCAAGCGCCCGCACGCATGCCCGGAAATCTCGTATTGTGCCGCGGTACCCGGAGGCTCGCATGACCGACCGCATCAGGGCTCTCCCGCTTGCCACGACCATCGCGACGATGATGCTGGCGTGGTCCGCGCCGCCGTGGGCGCAGGAGGCCTCGCCCGCGCGCATCGTCCACACCGACCCACCCGCGTTCCGGCAGCTCAGCGCCGTGCACGCCGGGGCCGGCAGCATGGCGTTCGCAGCGCTGCTCAACCGCGGTGCCGTGACGCCGGAATTCAACTTCCTGCATCGCGGCGTCATTCCGGCCGGCGCCGGCATCGGCCACCATTTCCACAACGTGGTCGAGGAAATGTTCGTCATCCTCGATGGCGAGGCGCAGTTCACCATCGACGGCCGCACGGCCAGCGTGAAAGGCCCGGCCGGCGTCATCTGCCGGGCCGGCCATTCGCATGCGATCTACAACGCCGGGATGACGCCGGTGCAGTGGATGAACCTCAACGTCTCGTTGGTCGCTGGTGTGTACGACGCCTTCGATCTGGACGACACGCGGGCGAGCGCGGCGCTCGATCCGGTTCCGACATTCATGACGATGCGGCTCGACCGCGCGCTCCTCAAGCCGGCGGGCGCCCGAGGCCGGGGTGCGGCCACGAACCCGTCTCCGGGCGCAGTGGTGTCGCGCCGAGCGCTCGGGCCGTCGGTGTTTGCCACGACGTGGGCGTACATCGACCACGTGGTGGTGCCGCCGGGCGCCTCCACTTCGGACCTGCCACACGAGGCCGTGGGCGAGGCGTATTACGTGCTCGCCGGCACGGGGACCGTCGCGATCGAAGGTTCCGCCCGCGAGACGTCGCCCGTGCGCACCGGCGATGCCATCCCGATCCGGATCGGGGAATCCAGCCGGTTCTCGAACACCGGGTCGGGGCCGCTCGAGCTGTTCGTCATGGGTGTGGCTCGGGACATGACCGCGAAGACCCGACTGTTGTCGGCCAACTAGACGCGCGGAGGATCGACGTGCACAGACGAGGGATCATGAAATCCGCACTCATGGCGGCCACTGCCATCTTCGCCGGCGGCCGCTTCGCCCGCCGGGCGCACGCGCAGACAAAACACATCCGGCTCTACGTCGAAATGGACGTCCCCGCCGGGCGCGAGCGCGAAATGCTGGACACGTTTCACAACGTGTTCGTGCCGGAGGCGGTGAAGCACGCGGGGTACGTGCGCGTGAAGATGCTCAAGCGCCGGGCCATTCTGCAGGGCACGGCGCCTGCGCCGCACAACTACCGCTTCGAGCTGGAGTTCGAGAGCGAGGAACTGCGCCAGCAGTGGATCGCGTCCACCGGGCACCAGCGTGTCTGGCCGCCGGTCGAGCGCTGCATGACGACCCTGAAGGACTACCCGGTGGTCCTCTACGACGAGGTCTGATCTGTTGGCGCCGTTACGCGCCGGCGCGGCGCATGCGGCGGCCGAACAGCTGGTCGGCCACCGCTCCGATGAGAATCACGGCGCCCATGACGGCGAAGTCGAGCGAGCCGGGGATGTCGAGCAGGTTGACGAGGTTCCGCAGCACCTGCAGCAGCGCCGCGCCAAGGACGATGCCAAGGACGGTCCCTTCTCCGCCGCGCAGGCTGCAGCCGCCGACAACGGCGGCGGCGATGGCGTAGAGCTCGTAGAAGTTGCCGTGCGAGGCTGGCGAGATCGAGTTCGTGTAGAAGGCGAGGACGACCGCCGACACCGCGGCGAGCGCGCCGGACAGGACGTACGCCCAGGCGACGACCGTGCGCGTGCCCACACCCGAATAGCGCGCGGCCTCCGGGTTGTGGCCGACGGCAAACAGGTGGCGCCCGTACACCGACCGATGGAGCAGCACCCAGGCGATCGCGGCCACGATGCACATCATCACAAAGGGCATCGGCACGCCGGCGACGCTGCCGGAGGCGAGCGCCCGTGCCCACTCGAAGCCCGTGCCGGTGCCGAATCCCTTCGTGGAGTCGTCGGCAATGTAGCGAGCCGCGCCCCGGTAGAGCAACAGCCCGCACAAGGTGACGATGAAGGGCTGCAGTCCGAGCCGCGTGATCAGCAGGCCATGGACGGCGCCGAAGGCGCCGCCAAGCGCCACCACCGCGGCCAACGCCACCGCCGGCGGCCAGTTCCAGTCGACCAGCATCATCGACAGCAGCACGCCGAGCAGCGCGCAGATCGATCCCACCGAGAGGTCGATGCCGCCGGTGATGATCACGAAGCCGACGCCGATGCTGAAGATTCCGTAGGTCCCGACCAGGCGGCCGACGTTCTGCAGGTTGACGACGCTCAGGAATTGCGGGCTGGCGACCGCCACGATGGCGCAGAGGGCCAGCAACAGCAGGAATACTCCAGTTTCTTGTCGTGTCATATCGCAGTCGAGGGCCGTGCCGGCGCTCAGGCCACCGCCAGCCGCATGATTGATTCGGGCGTGCACGCGGCGCGAGCGAGGATTCCGGTGATTCGTCCATGGTGCATCACCGCGACGCGGTCGCTTTCGGCCACAATCTCGTCCATGTCGCTGCTGATCATCACGACGGCCGCACCGTCGTCGGCAAGCCGCCGGACCAGTCGATGAATCTCGGCCTTCGCACCCACGTCCACGCCTTGCGTCGGTTCGTCGAAGATGATGGCCCGTGGACCGAGCGCCAGCCACTTGCCGAGCACCACCTTCTGCTGGTTGCCGCCGCTCAGCGTCGCGACGGCGGCGTCGATCGACGAGGCCTTCACGGTGAGCGCGCGGGCAATCTCGTCCGCCGCACGTGCCTCGGCGGCGCGCTTCACGACGCCGAACCGGGCGTAGGTGCCCAGCGCGGGCAAGGTGAGGTTCTCGCGCACGCTCATGGCCCCGATCACCCCGCGCCGGCGACGGTCCTCCGGCACCAGACAGATCCCGGCGCGGATGGCGTCGCGCGCGGAGTGGATCGCCAGCGCTTCGCCATCGAGCAGGATCCGCCCGGCCTGGCGCGACCCGACCCCGCAGATCGCCTCGGCCAGCTCGGACCGTCCCGCGCCAATCAGCCCCGCAATGCCAAGCACCTCGCCGGCATGGGCGGTCAGCGAGACCTCGATCGCCGGATACCGTCCGGTTCGGACGCGATCCACCTGCAGTCGCGGCGCGGCGCCCGGTCTCGTGGCTTCCGGCCCGACGCCCGCAGAGGCGCGGGGCCGTGGTTCCGGATTGGACGCGATCGCGCGTCCGACCATCAGCTGCACGAGGCGGTCGCGCGTGATTTCCCCGCGCGGCAGCACGCCCGCGTTCCGGCCGTCGCGCAACACGGCCGCACGGTCGGCGAGGGCCTCGATCTCCCGCAATCGATGCGAGATGTAGACGATGGCGGCGCCAGTCGCCTGCAGATCGCGCAGCACGGCATGGAGCCGCGCGGCGTCGCTCGCCCCCAGGCGGGCGGTCGGCTCGTCGAGCACGAGGAGACGCGCGTTCATCGACAGCGCGCGCGCGATCGCCACCAACTGCTGCTGCGCCGTGGACAGCCGCCGCAGGATCGTACGCGGCGGGATCTGCGCCCCGATCCTGGCGAGCTGACGCCCGGTGTCGGCCTCCATGCGCCGCCGGTCCAGCAGGCGCAGCGGCCCACCCCGATGGGGCTCGCGTCCGAGAAAGACATTGCCCGCGGCATCGAGCGTGTCGACGAGCTCGAGTTCCTGGTGAATGACGGCGATGCCCAGCCGTGCGGCATCCGCGGGCTCGCGAAACACCGCCGGCTCGCCGTCGATGGCGACGACACCCCCGTCGGCGCGATGGACCCCGGCCAGGATCTTCATCAGCGTGGACTTGCCGGCACCGTTCTCGCCGACCAGTCCGACGATCTCGCCGGCGGCCACCTCGAGATCCACCCGATCGAGCGCCACCACGCCCGGGAATCGTTTCGAGATCGCCGACATTTTCAGCAGCGGTGCAGCCGTCAATGGTGAGCTCCGATGCGGTCTCGTGGGAACAGCGATGGCACCCGCTGCGCGAGGAGTGGGTGATCATGGCCGCTCATCGCCAGAATCGCCCGTGGCAGGGTGAACGCGCCGTCACGTCCGAAACGCGGCCGCCAGCATACGTCGAAGACTGCTACTTCTGTCCAGGCAACGCACGCGTGAGCGGGGCGCGCAACCCGGACTACCAGTCGGTGTTCGTGTTCGACAACGATCATCCGTGTGTCGGCCTGGATGCACCCCGCCAGCTCGAGACGCCGCCCGGCATCTATCGGAACTCGCCCGCGGCCGGCATCGCGCGCGTGGTGTGCTACACCCCCAGGCACGACGTCACGCTGGCGGAGCTGCCGGTCGATGATATCGCCACGCTGCTCGATACCTGGCGCGAACAATATCTCGACCTCGGCGCCCGCCCCGAGATCCGCCACGTGCTCACCTTCGAGAACAAGGGCGAAGTGGTCGGGATGTCGAACCCGCACGCGCACGGGCAGATCTACGCCACCAACTTCGTGTTCAAGACGATCGAGATCGAAGCCGCCGCCAGCCGGCGCTACTACCAGGAACATCGACGCGTGCTCTTTCAGGACATCCTGCGCACCGAGCTGGACGACGGGCGCAGGGTCCTCTTCCAGAACGCGTCAGCGGTGGCGTTCCTCCCCTATTTCGCCCGCTATGCGTACGAGTGCTACGTGGCACCTCGCGGCACCCACGCCAGCCTCGCCACGATGTCCGCGGACGAGCGCCGCGACTTCGCGGCGGCGCTCAAGTCGCTCCTCGTACGCTACGACAACCTGTGGCGGATGTCGTTCCCGTATGTGCTGACACTGCACCAGGCGCCCACCGACGGCGGCGACTACAGCGGGTTTCACTTCCACATCCAGTGTCATCCGCCGCTGCGAAAGCCGCAGCTGCTGAAGTATCTCGCCGGCCCCGAGGTCGGGGGCGGAAACTTCCTCAGCGACACGAAGCCCGAGGCCAAGGCGGCCGAGCTGCTGGCGCAGCCGGACGTCCATTACCGTCATGCGTGACCCGCTCGCACTGCTCGACACGATCCTGGCGCTGCACGCCGAGGTGCGCGACGAGATCGTGGCAGCCACCGAGCGGCACAGCCTCGAGTCGATGGCCGCGGTCGATCGCGATGATGACGGCGACACGATCTATGCCATCGACGTCATCGGCGAGGCGATCGTCACCCGGTTCGCCGACGCGCTCGCGCGCGACCGCGCCATCGTGGTCGTCGGCGAAGGGCTGCGTGGCGGGCGCCGCACCTATCCGGACGGCGCCGACCCCGCGTCCGCGGACTGCTGGATCGTGGTGGACCCGATCGACGGCACCCGCGGCCTCATGTATCAGAAGCGCAGCGCCTGGATCCTGACCGGCGTCGCGCCCAATCGCGGCCCGGCCACGTCGCTGCGCGACATCGAGCTGGCCGTCCAGACCGAGATTCCGCTGGTGAAGCAGCACCTGTGCGACCAGCTGTGGGCATCGCGGGGCGGCGGGGCGCACGCGCAGCGCTACAACCGGCTGACAGGCTCGCGGCATCCCCTTCGCCTGCGCCCGTCGTCGGCCACGACCATCGCTCACGGTTATGCGACGATCGCGCGCTTCTTTCCCAGCGCCCGCGACGAGCTCGCGGCGATCGACGAAGCGATCGTTCTCGGTGCGCTCGGGCCGCCTGCCGCCGGCAAGACGCACTGCTTCGAGGATCAGTACGCCTCGACCGGCGGGCAGCTGTACGAACTGGTGGCCGGACACGACCGGTTCATCGCCGACCTGCGCCCGTTGCTGCGCCCGGTCCTGTCGAGCCGCGGACTGCCGCCGGCGCTGGCCTGCCATCCCTACGACATCTGCTGCGCCTTGATCGCGGAGGAGAGCGGGGTGATCGTGACGGATGCCGATGGCCGGCCGCTCGACGCGCCGCTCGACATCGAGGCGGAGGTGGCGTGGGCCGGGTATGCCAACCGCCACATTCGCGCGCAGATCGAACCGCTCCTGCAGCAGGCGCTTCGAGCGCGCGGATGGAGCGGCATGGAAGGGCGGCCCGCGTGAAACCGACGGCGATCTGGCGGCACGGCGCCGCGGTCGAACCCGGCCTGGCGGCGTTTGCGAGCACGCTGCAGGAGCAGCGGCTGTTCGAGCGCGGCACGACGATGGCGGTATCGCGTGCGCCGGGGCGGCTCGATGTGATGGGCGGCATCGCCGACTACTCGGGATCGCTGGTGCTCGAGCGTCCGATTGCCGAGGCCACGTGGGCCGCCGCGCAGCGGGTCGATCGTCCGGTTCTGGAGATCGTGAGCCTCGGCCGCCCACCCTTTACGATTCCACTCGAGACGCTGGCGCCCGGCGGCGTCCCCGCGCGCTACGCCGATGCGCGCCGCTGGTTCGAAGAGAGCCCGCATCGCTGGGCGGCCTACATTGGGGGCGTGATCCTGGTGCTCGCCCGCGAGCAACGCCTGCCATTGACGTCGGGGGTGCGGATCGTCGTCGCTTCGCAGGTGCCCGAGGGAAAAGGGGTGAGCTCGTCGGCCGCGGTGGAGACCGCCAGCATGGCGGCGATCGCGGCCGCGTTCGGGCTGCCGCTCGAGCCGCGCGATCTCGCCATCCTGTGTCAGACCGCCGAGAACTTCGTCGCCGGCGCACCGTGCGGCGTCATGGACCAGATGACGTGCGTCTTCGGCGAGCCACGGGCGCTGCTGGCACTGCTCTGTCAGCCGGCGGAACTGCAGGCGCCGGTCCCGGTGCCCGAAGACGTCGAGCTGTGGGGACTCGATTCAGGCGAGCGTCACGCGGTGGGCGGTTCCGATTACGGAGCCGTGCGCGCCGGAGCGTTCATGGGGCTGCGGATCCTGGGCGAGCACGCCCACGTTCCGGGCGGCTATCTCGCCAACCTCTCGCGCGAGCAGTTCGAACAGGAGCTGGCCCGTCAGCTACCGGAGGAGATGGCAGGCGACGACTTCCTCGCCCGCTATCAGGGGACCCGCGACACCGCGACCTCGGTCGCGCCCGATCGGCGCTACCGCGTGCGCGCGGCCACGGCGCATCCGGTGCACGAGCGGTGGCGCGTCGAGACGTTTCGCGAGCTGCTGCTGGAACCCGCCGGCGAGGCACGAGGCCGCCGGCTCGGCGAGCTGATGTACGAATCGCACGCCAGCTATGGACGCTGCGGCCTCGGGTCGGACGGAACCGACCGTCTCGTGGCGTTGGTACGCGCCGAAGGCCCTGCCGCTGGCCTTTATGGCGCCCGGATTACCGGCGGCGGCAGCGGCGGGACGGTGGCCGTGATGGGGCGGCGGGATGCCGCGCCGGCGATCGCACGCGTCGCGGATGCTTACGAACGCCAGACCGGATACCGTCCGCACGTTTTCGCCGGATCGTCGCCAGGAGTCGCGGCATTCGGTACCCGATTGATGGTCCTGTGATGAGGAGCAGAAAGCCGATGCAGCCATACATCGTCAAGCTGATCACCTGTCTGGTCTGTGCCGCCGGCGTGGTGGCGGGGTGCCAGTCCCGCGAGAGCGGCGCGGCGGGCGGAGCCAAGACGCTGAAAGTGGCCTTCGTGACCAACAATTCGGCCGACTTCTGGACGATTGCGCGCCGCGGCGTCGAGCAGGCGGACATGGAGCTCGCCGACGTCCAGGCGGAGTTCAGGCTGACCGCCGACGGCACGGCCGCCGAACAGCAGCGCGTGGTGGACGACCTGCTGACCAAGGGCGTGGACGCGATTGCCATCTCTCCCGTCGATCCGCAGAACCAGACCGCGATGATCGACGCGGCCGCGAAGCAAGCGCTGGTGTTCACGCAGGACAGCGACGCGCCGCAGTCCGCGCGTGCCTGCTACATCGGCACCGACAACCTGGCGGCGGGGCGTCAGGCCGGTCAGCTCATTCGCGAGGCCCTCCCCGAGGGCGGGCCGATCATGCTGTTCGTGGGCCGGCTCGACGCCCGCAACGCGCAGGAGCGCGTGCAGGGGATCAAAGAGGCGCTGACCGGCTCGAACGTGAAAATCCTCGACGTGCGCACCGACGACGCCGACGACGTCCGCGCCAAGGCGAACGCCGCCGACGCGCTGGTGCGGTATCCCGACATCAAGGCGCTCGTCGGGCTCTGGAGCTACAACGGGCCCGCCATCCTCAACGCCGTGCGCGACGCAGGCAAGACGGGCCGCGTCCGGATCGTGGCGTTCGACGAGGCCGACGAGACGCTGGCGGGCATCAAGGCCGGCGACATTCACGCCACGGTGGTGCAGCAGCCGTACGAGTTCGGCTATCAGGCCATCAAGCGGATGG
>Ga0070672_100003577_pt1 | contig 10067 bp, 4 predicted proteins | sample KBSM13metaG_FD_66151 | JGI IMG/M metagenome (GOLD analysis project Ga0070672, IMG submission 66151) | Miscanthus rhizosphere microbial communities from Kellogg Biological Station, Michigan, USA - KBS M1-3 metaG | ecosystem: Host-associated > Plants > Roots > Rhizosphere > Soil ... | reverse complement strand
GAGGTTGCGCTCGATGTGCGGCAGCGTGAACGCGATCCAGTCGACGACGACGTCGTAGCGCGCGCCGCGCAGCGCCGCCGGCGGCGCGCCGCCGTGAACATCGTGGGCGATCACCTTCGCTCCCTTGGGCAGCGGGTACTTCAACGTCTTGGCCCGATTGAGCAGGTGCACCTCGTGCCCCGCCTCGGCCAGCATGCGCGTGATCGTCGAGCTGATGTTCCCGGTACCGCCGATAAACAGGATCTTCACGGCCCGGGACTATATCGCGGTCAGCGGCAGGCGCCGCAGCGGATCGAGATCGTCTCGCCGGCTGTGGTCGTGCCGGTCCGGTTCACCGAGAACAGGACGCCCGAGTTGCAGCCGGTGCTGGACGACAGGTACCAGCACGGCTGCGGACCGCCCTGCGGCGTGGGCGCGTTGCACATCGGAATCGTCTGATCGGCCTTGCCCGGCGCGCGCAGCACGACGTCGCAGCTGGCCTGGATGCCCGGCGCGACCGGATCGCCGTCCGGCACAGTGTTGTCGAGGCAGTGCGACGTGAACGCGCGGCCGATCGCGGTGCCCAGCTGCGCGAGCGCGGGCGCGAACGAGTCGTCGCAGATGCTGGTCATGTTCCCGTTGGTGCCGAACTGCGCGACGAAGTCGGCCATCCGGACCGCCGGGTCGGCGAACGCGCCGTCGCTGCGCGTGCAAGAGTGCGCGATGCGCGCGTCGTTCTCGCCCGGCGAGTAGATGCTCGCCGCGAAGTTGACCGTGTACGGCTTGACCGGCGCCGCGATCGCCGACACGAACAGCATCGAGGGGTCGGCCTTCAACGACTTGAAGAAGCTGGCGAGGGTGCCCACGGGATACAGATACGTGCCGGTCTCGTTCGAATGGCAGTCGGCGGTGATCGTCACCGGCGTGGTCCCGTTCCGCGGCGGGGCGACGCCGCCGCACAGGTGGCCGAACTCGTTGCAGCGGAAGATCGGCGGACCCAGCGTGCTGCTCTGCAGGAACGACGTCGAATCGAACAGCATCGTGTTCGGCGGCGCCGAGCAGTCGTCCTCGTTGGTGATGAACGCGACCGCCAGGAACGCGTCCGGCCGCAGGAAGCCGGTGTTCGTCGCCGGGATCGATCCGCGGAAGCCGAGCGCGGTCGCCGCCGACGCCAGCTGATGCTCGAAGCCGCAGCCCATCGTTCCCACGTTGGCCAGGCAGGCGAACGCGTCGTCGATCGTCCCGGGGTAGTTCTTGGTCGCTTCGTTATTCGACTCGTCGATGAACGCGCCCGTCGGTCCCATGCAACCGGCGGGCGTCGTCCGGAACGCCCCTCCCCTTCCGCCCGGCAGGCAGCCGCCGTACGCGACCTCCTGCCCCGCGCCCAGATCCGACGTCACGACCGCCACGTGCAGGTTCGGGAGGCCGCCCGGAAACGACCGCAGCGTGCTCATCAGGATCGGGAAGTTCGCGATCAGGCTCGCCTGATTGAGGCTCATCGAGTTCGAGTCATCGATCATGAACAGGATGTCCGCGTCGCGGTTCTGCCCGCGCGGCGTGACGATCTGGATCGGCGTCGACAGGCCGTCGTCGGTCATCCCGTTGCAATCGTCGTCGACGCCGTTGCACATCTCCGGCGCCGGGACCACCTCGCCGACGCACGTGCCCCACCCCGCCACGCCCGCGGTGACCACGCACATCTGCGTGCCCGGACGGCAGCGCGCAACGCCGGAGGTCCCGGGCGGGCCGCTGTAACAGGACCGCGTGTCGCCCGCGATACACACGCATCCGTTGTCGATGACGCCGTCGCAGTCGTCGTCCATGCTGTTGCACGTCTCGGTGCCCGGATTGACGCCGCCCATGCAGCCGGCCCAGTGGCCGTTCACGCAGGTCTGCATCCCGGGCCGGCAGATGCCGACCATCGCGTGGCCGCAGCTGCGCATCGTCCCGTCGAGGCACTCGCACCCCTCGTCGATCATGCCGTCGCAGTCCTCGTCGCCGCCGTTGCAGTCCTCGACGCCGGGCCCGACGCTGCCCATGCAGGCGCCCCACACGCCCGCCTTGCAGGTCTCGGTGCCCGGGCGGCAGTCGCCGACGTTGCTGCCGCACGAGCGCGTCATGCCGTCGATGATTCCGTCGCAGTCGTCGTCGTTGCCGTTGCACGTCTCGCCGCCGACGACCGGCAGCACCTGTCCCTGGCAGGGGCCCCAGCGCGCGACGCCCGCCTCGATCACGCACGCCGCGGTCCCGCCGCGGCAGACGCCGACGCCGGCGGTCCCGTCCGGACCGTCGTAGCAGGTGCGCGTCTCGCCCCGGCGGCAGACGCAGCCGTCGTCGACGACGCCGTCGCAATCGTCGTCGAGGTCGTTGCACGTCTCCGCATCCGGCAGCCGGCTGCCGGTGCAGGCCGCCCAGTCGCTGCCGACGCCGCCGGGACCGGAGACGCAGGTCTGCATGCCGTCCTTGCAGATGCCGACGCCGCGCGTGACCGTCGGTCCCGCGTAGCAGGCGCGCATCGAACCCGCCGTGCAGATGCACCCGTCGTCGACCATGCCGTCGCAGTCGTTGTCGATGCGATCGCACAGCTCGTCGCGCGGCAAGGTTTGCCCCTCGCACGCGCCCCATTCGGAGCCGCCCGGCTTGGTCACGCACTTCTGGCGGCCCGCCGCGCACGGCCCGACCCCTTGCGTGCCCGCCGCGCCGCCGTAACAGGCGCGGCTGTCGTCGGGCTGACAGGCGCAGCCGTCGTCGACGGTGCCGTTGCAATCGTTGTCGACGCCGTCGCAAACGTCGGTCTCGGGATGCACGTCGCCGTCGCACGGACCCCAGAAGCTGCCGACGTCGGCCAGGCCGGCGAGGCAGGTCTGCGTCCCCTCGCGGCAGGTCCCCACGCGGCCGGTCCCCGCGGGGCCGCCGTAACAGGCGCGCGTCGCGCCGATCGTGCACAGGCAGCCGTCGTCGACGGTGCCGTCGCAGTTGTTGTCGAGGCCGTCGCATTTCTCGGGCGCCGGCGTGACCGCATTCTCGCAGGGCCCCCAGCTGCCGAACTCCTGATCGCCCATGCAGGCCTGCTTGCCCGCCGCGCACAGGCCGACGCCCGCGAGCCGCCGCGGCGACGGATAGCATTGCTGCATTCCCCCCTGCGGGCAGCTGCACCCCTCGTCCACCTTCCCGTCGGCGTCGTCATCCAGCCCGTTGCCGCAGATCTCGACGGCGGGCGGCGCCTTCTCGATCGAGAGATCGCCGTTCATGGGCGCGTCGGGACCCACCTCCTCGACGGGCAAGTCGATCGCCGCGTCTTTTCCCACGAACTGCGTGCCGGCGCGGTGGCACGCCGCGACGCCGACAAGGCCGAACAGAAACGCGATACGGCGACCAACCATCGACGACCTTCCAGACTAGGCCGCCATCGTACAGCGCTCGCAGGCCCCGGCCAGTTGCTTTTCAGCGCGTGTGCCCAAGATCACCGAACTCCGAACCCTGGAGCGCCGGCGTCGGCACGCGGCTGCGCCTTACACGGAAATCGAGAAGCGCCGGCGCCAGCGCGATGGCGGCGCCGATGCACGTCAGCTCACCGATCAGCGCGGCGAGGCCGAACGAGCGGACGCCCTGGTTCGCCGAGAACAGCAGCGACGCGTAGCCGACGACGGTCGTGAACGAGCAGAGCGCCACGGCGGGGCCGGCGGCGACCAGGATGCGCGCGGCCGATCCCCGCCCCTCGCTGCGGTGGCGGGCGGCGAAGTTCACCGAGTAGTCGATCCCGATCCCGATCGTGATCGGCAGCGACACGAAGTCGAGGAAGTTGATGCGGATGCCCAGCACGCTGGCCGCGCTCAGCAGCAAGAACACGCCGGACGCGCCGCACAGCAAGGTCACGGCCGCCTGCCGGCTGAAGCCGAGCATCAGGATCACCACGAGGGCGGCGCCGGCCGCCGCGATAAGCGACGCGCGCGGACCGTCGCGGTTCACCGAGGCGACGATGTCGTTCTGGACGAAGGCGTTGCCGCCGACGACGGCGTCCGCGCCCAGGCCCAGGCGGCGGAAGGTCGCCACGAAACGTTCCAGGTCTTCCGTCCGCCACAGATCGAACCCGGGGCCGGTCATCGCGATGACCAGCCGGCCGCGCGTGCCGTCGCGCTCGATGAACGGCCAGGCGAGCTCGTGCGGCACGTCCGCGTCGGCGACGCGCGCGACGTCGCGCGGCGGCATCAGTGCGAGCGCTGCCTCGCGATCGGCGTCGTCCAGCGTCGCCAGCGTCTCCTTGGTCAGCAGCTTGCGGATGTCTGCGAGCAGCGCGAGCCGCTCGTCCTGGTCGGGCGGCACCAGATCGTCCAGCGTCGACACGCGCGAGAACAGGCGCTCGGCGGCGGGACGCGCGCGATCGGCCGCCCGGATCCGCTCCGCCACCTCGTGGGCACGCTCGCGCGTCGGCAGCGCGATCACCGTGCCGCCGGAGATGCCGCGACCGAAAGCGCGATCGATGCTTTCCTGCCAGCGCCGCGTCTCCGTCATCTGCGCGCCGGTGGAGCGCAGGTTCCGGAAGTCGCGTTCGAACGGCTGGCTCTTCACGTAGCGCCACGCGCAGATCCCCGACCCGACCAGGCCCATGAGCGCGGTGATGACGATCGCCGGCCGGCGGCGCGGCATCAGCCACGTCAGGCCCTTGCCGAAGCGCGCAGGCGAGCGCCCGGCTGCGTGCCCGCGCGCCGCCAGCGCCGCCAGCGCGGCCGGCAGCACCAGGTACGTCGCGGCCCAGCAGAACAGGATCCCGACGCCGCCGATCAGGCCGAAGTGGCGAAATCCGCGGAACTGGGTGGCGATCAGCGACGCGTACGAGACCGAGGCCGTCAGCGCGGCGGCCAGCGTGCCGCCCAGGCTGCCCTGCACCGCCGCGCCCAGCGCCGCCGCGGGATCAGCGGTCTTCCGGCGCTCCTCGAAGTAGCGGGCCAGCAGGATGATGCCGAAGTTGATCCCGTTGCCGACGACGATCGGCGCCAGGAACGCGGTGGCGAGATTCAGATGGCCGACGCCGAGGCGCGTGAACGCGAACGTCACCAGCGCGCCCAGCGTCAGCGCGCCCAGCAGCGCCGCGACGGCCGTCGTCGATCGGAAGAACAGCAACATGCCGAGCGCGACGATCGCCAGCGTGAACGCCGTCGCCCGGACCATGCCCTCCAGCAGCGCGGCGTGCTCGGTCGCGTTGGTGACGACGTCACCCGTGATCCCGAAGCGCACGGCGCCGCCGCTCGAGCGCCGCGCCTCCTCGACCGCGCCCTCGACGGCGGCGAGGATGGGCGCGTTGCGCGACACCTCACCGGACGCGAACGGCGTCCGCGCCACGACGATCTGCAGGCGCCCATCCTTCGAGACCAGCGGGGTCGGATGTTCCGCGCCCGCCTTCGCGGCGTCGAGCTGCCGTTTCAGATCGCGCAGGCGTTCGCCGAGCGCCGGCCCGGTCTCAGCGCGCGCGCCCGCGTCGTCGTCATCCAGCGACACGAACAGCGGGTTGAGACGCGCCTTCCGATGCGCCAGCTCGTCCCGGACGGCCGTCAGGTCGGCGGCCGGCACCAGCACGTGCCGGTGCTCCCAGGCGAAGCGATCGCGGGCCGCGCTGTCGGCGGCGACCCCCAGCAGCGTGCCCGCGGGCAACGCATCCAGCCGCGCGCGCACCAGGCGCGCCGCCTCGGCGCGCCGGCCGGCGTCGTCCGATTCGACCGCCACGATGATCGTCCCGAACACCTGCGCCCGCGCCTCGAGCGCGTGCAGATCGCGAACGGAGGCCGTCTCCGGCGGCAGCAGGTACGACATGTCGCCGTGCAATGGCAGGCTCGCGGCGACCGGCGCCGACGCGATGGCGACGAACAGCGCGGCCCACAGGATCGGCTTGCGGCGCCGCGTCGCCCAGCGGGCCCAGCGGACGCCCAGTTTCTGACGATCGGATGTAGAGCGTTGCACGTAACGCCCTTGTGCAGCCGGTATGCCACCTTCGCCGGTGCCCGGGCGCCGGGCCGGACGGCCATCGACTGTCTAATAGCGAACACTCTTCGCGAGAACCTGGCGACTCATCGACGCCTCCCGCGGAGATCGGCCGGCGTCTCCCTGCAGGGCAATGTTTCGTGTTGGTCAATTCGACGGCGACCCGCTCAGGTCGGTCGCCCCCGTGCCGATGGACTTGCGACACGCACATGAACCTGCACCGCGTTGCGCGCGCGCGCGTACCCGACGTGAACGATGGAGAGGTGGTCTCGTTTCGCCAGTTGCTGGCGACCGAGGCGATCGCCACCCACTTCCAACCGATCTTCTCCGTCCGCCAGAAGACCATCGTCGGACTGGAGGCGTTGTCGCGCGGAACCACGTCGAGCGGCCGCCTGATCGCTCCCTACGAGCTTTTCAAGATGGCGGCGGCCGAACAGCTGGAAGCCGCGCTGGAGGGTCTGTGCCGGAAGGCTGCGGTGCGGTCGTTCGCGGAGCTCGCGTCCCGGCCCGACGAGCTGCTGCTGTTCTTGAATCTCGATCTCGCGGTCGCCGACGATCACGCCGAACTGCCCGCCGCGCTGGCGGCGCTGGTACGGGGCGCGGGCCTCTTCCCGCGCAACGTCGCCGTGGAGTTCCTGGAGGCGCGCCTCGAAGATGTCGGCCGTTTCGGCGCGCTGGCGGACGCGCTGCGCGAGCGCGGGTTCCTGGTGGTCCTGGACGACGTCGGCGCCGGGCATTCGAACCTGGATCGGATCCCGCTGTTCCGCCCCGACGTGATCAAGATCGACCGCAGCCTGATCAGCGGCGTCGGCGATGACTTCTACAAGCAGGAGACGCTGAAGAGCCTCGTCAGCCTGAGCCGCCGCATCGGCGCGCTGGTGATCGCGGAGGGCGTCGAAACCGAGGCCGAGGCGATCGTCGCGCTGGAGCTGGGCGCGGATCTGCTGCAGGGGTTCTTCCTGAGCCGGCCCCAGCCCGTTGGCGCATTCGACGACGGCGTGCACGCCGCCCGCGGCATCGAGCAGCTCGCCCACCGGTTCAAGAATCACATGGTGGCCACGATCAACGAACGCAAGCGCCAGCACCGGCGCTTCAACGTGATCCAGAACGGGATCCTGTGCGATCTGACCAACGCGCAGGCCAGCGAGTTCGACGAGATCCTCGAGCACCTGATCGACGACTTCCCCAAGGTCGAATGCGTGTACGTGCTGGACGACGCGGGCGTGCAGGTGACCGAGACGATCTGCAACGCCACCGTCGCGCAGCGCGCCGGCGCGGCGATGTTCCGCCCCGCCCGCAAGGGGACCGACCACTCGCTGAAGGAGTACTACTACGTGCTCATCGACGTCGAGCTGCAGAAGTACACGACCGAGCCGTACGTGTCGCTGGCGAGCGGCAACCTTTGCCGCACGATCAGCACGTGCTTCCGCGACGCCGCCAACAACCGGCTCTACGTGCTCTGCGTCGACGTCAATCCGTAGCCGCCCCCGCGCGGACTAGATCTTCCCGTCAGGGAAACCGCAGGCGGTCAGCTGCACCGACGGGACGAACGGGGAGCAGCTCAACGTCGGCATCGCCGCTGTCTTCTGTCCCTTCATGAAGCACATGCACGCGCCCGAGGTGCCGTCGCAGGTGACGCGGTAGTCGACGCCGTCGGGGCAGATCTCCATCACGCCGCAGGGCGAGCCCGGCTGCGTCGGCGGCATCGGCATCACCTGGCAAGGTCCGGTCGCCGCGCTGCTGCCACCGCTGCCGGTCGTCCCGGTCGTCCCACCCGCGCCCCCGCAGGGCGCGCACCCCAGCGTTCCGTCCGCGCCGCACATGCAGTCCAGGCACATCCCTGTCGGTGACGAGGCACCGCAGCGAAAGCCTTCGGTACACGCCGCACCCGGCATGCACATGCCGCCCGTCGCCCCGCCCGTGCCGCCCGCGTCGGGCTTGTCGCCGCCGCACGGCACGCACGCCAGCATCCCGTTCGGGTCGCACATGCAGTCAAGGCACATCCCCGTCGGTGAGGAGGCACCGCAGCGGAAGCCCTCCGTGCACGCCGCGCCCGGCATGCACATCCCGCCGCCCGTCATTCCACCTGCGCCCGCACCCGCGCCGCCCGTGCCCGTGGTGCCGCCCGCGTCCGGTTTGGTGCCGCACGGCGTGCAGACCAGCGTCCCGTCCGCGCCGCACGTGCAGTCGAAGCAGGTCCCGTCCGAGGCGGCGCCGCCACAGCGAGAGCCCGGCGTGCAGGCCGCGCCCGCCACGCACGTCCCGCCGCCGGTCATGCCACCGGCGCCCGCGCCAGCGCCGCCGGCGCCGGTCGTGGCGCCCGTACCGGTCGTGGCGCCGGTCGTGGCGCCCGTACCGGTCGTGGCGCCCGTACCGGTCGTGGCGCCCGTGCCGGTCGTGGCGCCCGTGCCGGTCGTGGCGCCCGCGCCACCACCGTCCGGCTTGTCGCACGGTAGGCAAGCAAGCGTCCCGTTCGCGCCGCACGTGCAGTCCATGCACGCGCCGTTCGCCGCCGCGCCGCCGCAGCGGTAGCCGGCCGTGCAGGCCGCGCCCGCCACGCACGTCCCGCCGCCCGTACCGGCACCCGCGCCACCGGCGCCGCTCGTGCCGCCCGTGCCGCCGCCCGTGGCGCCCGTGCCGCTGCCGGCGCCGGCGCCCGCGTCCGCCGCGGGCACGCCGCCATCGGTATTGCCCGACGGGCCGGTGTTGCCGCCACGCGCGATCGGGAGCGTGCCGGCGGCGAAGCAGCAGGTCGCCTCGAAGCCGTCGGCCGTGTCGGTGCACGAGCTGGCCGTCGCGCCCAGGTAGTTCCCGCACGGGTTGCCGTCGGCGCAGCGAGGCGGCGGCGGACAGTTGGCGCCACCACTGGCGCCGCCAGCGGTCGTGGTGTCGGCGCACGCGCGACCGGCGCCGGTCTTCACGCAGATCGGCGCCGCGGGCGCGAAGCAGCAAGCGCCCGTGAAACCGTTGGTCGTGTTCGCACAGTTCTGCAGCGTGGCGCCCGGATAGCCGGCGCACGCCATCGCCGCCGCCGTCGACCCGCAGGTGGGCGGCGGCGGGCACGACGTCGACCCGCTCGGCGCTCCGGCGCCGGTGGCGGTGTCGCACGCCGCGCCGGCGCTCCCGATCGCGAAGCAGATCGGCGCATCCGACGGGAAGCAGCAGGCGGCCGAGTAGCCCGTCGCGCTGTCGGTGCAGCTGTCCATCGACGCGCCCGGATACTGCGAGCAGACGTTCGTGGCGCCGGCGCAGGTCGGCACCTCGCACGCCGCGCGGGTGCCGGTGCCGTCCGTCGCGGGTCCGCTGCCGCTGCCGCTGCCGCTGCCGGCGCTGGCGTCGGCGGCCGGCGAGCCCGTGTCCGTGCACCCGAACGCCGTCTGCACCGTCGCGCAGGTCTTGCCGACCATCTCGGTGACGATCGCGTAGGGCGAGAGGTGCGTCGTCACGCCCGACACCGTCTTCGCCTGCTTGTCGACGACCGCGCCCGGGAGCAGCTGCCACGCGCCGCCGGCGAACGTGGCGACACGCAGCGCGGACTCCGTGGCGCCGTTCAGCATGACCGTGTCGTAGTGCAGCGTCAGCGTCACGGGCATGGCGAATTGTGTACCGGTGGGGCCGATCTCGTAGACCGTGCCGACCGCGCCGGTCGCGGGCGCCTCCGCCGGCGCCGTCGTGATCGTGACGTCGGCGGGCAGCGCGCCCGCCGGAATGTTGACGGCCAGGTTGCCGTCGGATGACGCGACGGCGCCGCCGGACGGGCCGACCAGCTTCATCGTCGGCATCCCACCACCGGGAGGTTGCTTGCCGGAGCCACCGCCGCCGCCGCAGCCAACGGCCGCCAGCGTCAACGAACAGAGGATAGACGTGTGGAACGAGAGTGCGCGCATTGGCTAATATCAATCGGTTTCTCCGTCGGAGAATTGAGCTCAGCCGCGCACGCGACAGTTCGCTGTCAGCGCGTCGGATCGCTGGCGCGCGCGTGCATTCGAATCTCGAACACCTCGCGGGTATATTGCGCGGTTCATGGCGTACGAGCACCGCACCGTTGAGCCCAAATGGCAGGCGCGCTGGCGCGAGGCCGGGCTGCACAAGACCCCGACCGATCCGGCCAA
>Ga0070672_100003574_pt1 | contig 10069 bp, 7 predicted proteins | sample KBSM13metaG_FD_66151 | JGI IMG/M metagenome (GOLD analysis project Ga0070672, IMG submission 66151) | Miscanthus rhizosphere microbial communities from Kellogg Biological Station, Michigan, USA - KBS M1-3 metaG | ecosystem: Host-associated > Plants > Roots > Rhizosphere > Soil ... | reverse complement strand
CGTGTACAATCCGGCCGTCATTATGCTTGCGAATCTCCGCGCATTGTTCGGCTGCCTGGTCGACATCATCCTGTTGCGGCGCGGGCCGGAGCATTTGCCGGCGTCGGCGCCGCTGCTGGTGGTGGTGGTGGCGCTCAACATCGTGCTGTATGCGATTGCGTATCGCATATTTCTCGCGCCGTTGCGTCCCGAGATGTCCGCGTCCTGGGCGCTGCAGATCATTGCCGGCGCGCTCATTACGCTGGCCTGGTTCCGCCTGGCGTTCCAGATCGTGAAGAAGAACGAGCGCTTCGTGCAGACCATGATCGCAGTGTTCGCCACCAATACGATGTTCATACCTGCCGTGCCACTGGTGGCCGCGCTGACTCCGTACCTGGACCAGAAAGCCGGCAGCCCGCCAGCGCCGACCGCGCTGGTGCTGCTGACGTCGTTCGTCGGCCTGTGGGTGCTGGTGGTGCTGGCGCGGATCGTGCGTTCAGCGTTCGAGTGGTCCTGGGTGGGGGCCGTTTTCTTCGTGATCGCGATCAACCTCGGCGCACCAATCCTGCTCGGGTTAATCTTTGGCGACCTGCAAAAACCCGTATAGCGGCGAAAGATTTCAGGCATGCACGTCCACATTCTCGGTATCTGCGGCACCTTCATGGGCGGTCTTGCCGCCATCGCCAAGGCCGCCGGCCATCGCGTCACCGGCTCCGACAAGAACGTCTATCCACCCATGAGCACGCAGCTCGAGGCGCTCGGTATCGAGCTCATCTCCGGCTTCGATGCTTCGCAGCTTCGGCCGCGACCCGACGTCGTGGTGGTGGGCAATGTCATGACGCGCGGCGTCCCGGTCATCGAGGCCTTGCTGGACAGCAATATTCCCTACACCTCGGGACCCGACTGGCTGGCGCGCGAAGTGCTGAGCGACGTGCACGTGCTGGCAGTGGCGGGAACACATGGCAAGACCACGACCTCGAGCATGCTGGCGTGGATCCTCGAACATGTCGGTCTCGCGCCCGGGTTCCTGATCGGCGGCGTGCCAGGCAATTTTTCGACCAGCGCCCGCTTTGCGCCCGGCACCCGGCATTTCGTCATCGAGGCCGACGAATACGACACGGCGTTCTTCGACAAGCGCGCCAAGTTCGTCCACTACCGCGCACGCACGCTGATCCTCAACAACCTCGAATTCGATCACGCCGACATCTACGACAATCTCGAGGCCATCCAGAAGCAGTTTCATCACCTGGTGCGCACCGTGCCCGCCACCGGCCGCATCCTCTGGAACGCCAGCGACAAGAACCTCGAAGCGACGCTCGCCATGGGCGCGTGGACACCGCGCGAGCCCTTCGCCCGCGATGCGGGCAGCGACATTACCTGGTCGCTCGATCAGCCGCAGGGTGCGGATTTCTCCAAGTTCGTGGTGCTCGAAGCCGGCCGGCCGGTGGGCACGGTTCGCTGGAATTTGTTAGGCGGCCACAACGCCGAGAACGCACTCGCGGCCATCGGCGCCGCGCGGCATATCGGCATACCCGTGACGCAAGCCATCGCCGCGCTGGCGGAATTCAAGGGCGTGAAGCGGCGCATGGAACTGCGTGGCGAAGTGCGCGGCATTGCCGTGTACGACGATTTTGCGCATCACCCGACCGCAATTGCTTCGACCATCGACGGCCTGCGCCGCAAGGTCGGTGACAAGCGCATCGTGGCAGTCCTCGAGCCACGCTCAGCCACGATGCGCATGGGCGTGCACCGTGACACGCTCGGGCCATCGCTGGCCGCGGCCGACGCGGTGTGGCTGTTCGCACCACCCGATCTCGGCTGGGACGCGGACTCCGTGGTGGCGTCCCTGGGTGGCAAGGGACGCCTGGCGCGCTCCCTCGACGAGCTCGTCGACGGCCTCGCCGGCAATACCAGCACCGGTGACCAGGTGCTCATCATGAGCAACGGCGGCTTCGGCGGCCTGCACGGCAAACTGCTCGAGGCGCTGGAGCGGGGGTAAATGAGCCACGCGGAAAACAGCGTCATCTCCCTGTTTCCGCTGCACACGGTCCTGTTTCCCGGCGGTCCGCTGCCGCTGCGCATCTTCGAGACCCGCTACACCGACATGGTGCGCAACTGCATGCGCGAGCAGCAGCCGTTTGGCGTGGTGCTCATCCAGGAAGGCGACGAGGCGGGCGCGGTCGCCACCACCGCCACCGTCGGCTGCAGCGCGCGCATCGCGGACTTCCATACGCTGCAGGATGGGTTGTTAGGCATCTCGTGCGTGGGTGAGCGCAGGTTCCGCGTGCAGCGGGTGTGGCGCGCGGCCGACGGACTCAATCTCGGCGAGGTGTCGTGGCTCGAGCCTGAGCCGCAGATCAGGCTGCCGGATGAGTACGCGCAATTTGGCGCGACCGTGCGGCGCGCGCTCGACGAACTCGCGGAGCACTACCAGCACGTGGAGAAGAAATTCGACGATGCGGCCTGGATCGGGGCCCGCATCAGCGAGCTCCTGCCGATCGGACTCAACGACAAGCAGCTGCTGCTGGAGCTCGATGACCCCATCGCGCGACTCGACGCGCTGCTCAGCATCGTGCCAATCGAGAAATAAATGGGGACATTCCTGATTTGCTAGCAAAAGGGGACGGGGCTCAGACGCACATGGCGGCGCTTTCTTCATTCGAGGCGCGTCACTTTTTGCTAGCAAATCAGGAATGTCCCCATTTTCTGCCGGCGCGCGTACCAGAGATACAGGATCCAGCCGATAACGGGGGTCCACGCCAGTACCATCCAGCCGATGAAGCCGTCGTAATTGCCCAGCATCCAGGCCGCCGCTGAATCGGGATTTGGGATGGTGATCTGGCGCAGCACATAGATCACCATCACCCACCCGGCATGCAATCCAATACAGGCGGCGATGTTCCCGGTGAGCGCGCGCACGATGCCCAGCAGTACTCCCACCGCCGTGAGGCACAGGAACGAATCGACAATGAGCGCGGGTTCCGTGAATCCCTTCAGGACCACTCCGAGCATGTGAAGGCCGCTGTAGAAGCCGACATCTTCCGGCGCCACGTGGTACCTGCCGGAGACGAAGTGAAACGCCGCGTAGAGCACCGAGGTCAGCCCGATCGCAAGCGCTGCACCGGACTCGCGCGTGATGGCCGTCTGCATCGCGCCGCGCAGGAAGGTCTCCTCGATGAGGGCAATGATGAGGCCCGAGACAATGCCGTCGAGCAGCAGCACGAGCAGATCGGGAATCCCGAGCGCAACGCCCGGCTCGAGCGTGCGCATGCCGAACAGCAGCATCGCGCCGACCGCCGGCAGCATGAGAAGTACGCCCAGCAGGAAGGCCGCTGCGACTTCACGGGTGAATTCCCGGGCAGGCAGGCCAAAGCCCAGGCTCTGTCGATCTGCCACCTTCGTGCGCCGCGCCACGAATACGAAGCCCACCAGCACGATCAGCATGCCGACGCGGGTGGCAACGCGTGAGAACTTCGGTTCCAGCGATGAGACCAGCAACCAGGCGGGGTACCCGAACAGGATGATGCCGGCGAACCCAAGCCCGATCAGCCCGAGGAAGATCGCGGCGCTGCGCATCCGGTCAGTTCGTGGCGCCGAGCGTTCGCGCGGGCAGGACGACGGGATTGTGCCCCGAGCGTTTCAGCAGTTGCAGCAGGCCATCGCGGCCCACGAAGTGCAGCGTGCCCACCACCACGAGGTAGTTGCGGTCATCGTCGAGCAGAGCTTCGATCTGCGGCAGCCATTTGCGGTTCCGCGCGCCCAACAATTCATCGTACAGTTCCGGTGACCGCGCACGTTCGATGCGGATCTCCTTCTCGAGTCCGCGCATGTCGCCGGCACGCCAGGCGGTCACGAGCCGCTCGAGATCCTTCTGCATCTGCGGCACGTCGCTCGCGGCGTCCAGCAGGAACTTGGTCTGCTCCTGCAGACTGCGTCCGTCGAACACCCCGAGCTGATCGCTGATGGTCTCGAGGCCGTCGACGGGTTTGCCATCGGCGCGCGCGCGCTCCACCAGCTGCATGTCGATGCCAAGCTGCGGATCGAATCCGGTCTTGAGCAGCGCAAATTGCGTGAGCACCATGGCGGCGGCCCACGGCTCGAGCCTCGCGATAGCCATCTCCGGCAGATCGATCGAATTGGCGAGCTTCGTCACCGTCGCGTACTTGTCGGGGCCGATGACTTCTTCGAGAGTCTGCTGGTCGGGCAGCGTGCCGCGCGTGGCGAGGAACTGGATCGCTTCGACCGGATTCAGGTCGTCGAGGTCCACTTCCATGACGATGGCGTCGGACGCGTCATAGGCCTGTTCGAGCTGCCGGGAAAGCTGTGCGTGGTCCTTCGGCAAGGCGTGCACGGAACCGGCCAGGTAGACGGTGTTGTGTTCACCCTTGAGCGACCACACCGCCGCGTTGCCATCGGCACGCGCCAGCGCACCGCAGGATGCGAGCAAAAGCGCTGCCGCGAGCCCGCGAGCCAGGCCCCGCCGCATCAACCGAGGAGAGATCATGCCGCGGATTCTGCGGCAGTCAGAAAGTGCACGCCAGTATCGATGGCGCCGTTGGAGTGAAGCGTGAGCAGCCGGTAGGCCGGCGGCTGGTTGTCGATGACGAACTGGTCGGAGCGCGGCTGGAACTGCGCGCAGGTCGACGGCGTGGCGATCAGCCGCACACCGCGGCGCGTTCCCTCGAAGGCCTGGTGCACATGGCCCCAGATCACCGCCCGTACCTGCGGGTGGCTGTCGATGACCGACCAGAATTCATTCGCGTTCGCGAGGCCGACACTGTCCAGCCAGCGGCTGTGCATCGCGACCGGGTGATGGTGCAGGCACACCAGTGCGTGACGCTGGCGCGCCATTCCGAGTTCTTCGTCCAGCTTGGTGAGCATCTCGACCGAGATGGAACCGCCCGCCTGCTTGGGCACCACGCTGTCGAGCAACACCACGCGCCAGGCGCCTATATCAGCCGGCCCATCGAGCTCGAACGGGCGCCCGCCGAGAGCGGCGCGCATTTCGGGAACAAAGTCGTGGTTGCCCGGAATGCACAATACGGGTTTGCCGAAGCGCGCGAACAGGCGCCGGAAATGTTCGTAGCCACCCGGATCGTCCTGCACCAGGTCGCCCGTGACCAGGATGGCGTCGGACATGGCGAGGTGACCGGAAGCATCGGACAGCGTGCGCTCGAGAGTCTCGAGCGTGTTGACGCCGCGGAGCGTCCCTGCCGCATCGCCAAACAAATGTGGGTCGGTGAACTGGATGACTCGGATGGCACTCATTCAACCGCACTCTACAAACATGCGCTGGAGAGGCAGGTGATTTGCGTCACGGCCCGCTTTCGTCGCTCCATCGCGAGGTGAACCACGTCGCAAACTACCTGAGAGAAAATGTGAAGCCGCGTCTGCATATAGCGACCTCCGGAAAAATGGTAAATCGCGCTTGCGCACACTGGAGTGTCGGCCGAAATGCAGAAACCCGGCAAGAGTGATCCGCGCCGACCGCAAGAGTACGGCTAGGACTACAAGCGAAAGTTCCATCGCAGCGCGCAGTTCGCCGAGGACTACGACTTCAGCCGACGAAGATCCACGGTTATGTCCATGCCAATGCCGGGCACTTGCCGTTGCGCAGTGGCTCGCTTGAGTTCGCGGCGCACCTTCCGCTTCCTGCTGTCGCATGCCTTCGGGAAGTTAGGCCTCGGCCACGTGCACTCGCGTCGCGCTCGCAGTCGGGCGCGCCGCGTGAATCGCTCTCGCGGACGCTCACGTTTCCCGGCGCAGCTCGCCGCCGGCTACGCGAACCCAGGCGTTTGCACCCCGGCGTCGGCGCTCGAGGCCGACTCAGGCTGGCGGTTCAGCGGCGCCGGCGCCGGCACCTGTCATGGCGATGTCACAAGGGGAGTGTCTGTCCCGGGACATTCCCGGGCGACGGCGATTCGACGCCGGCGAGGGAAATAGCGGGCGGCAAACGGTCTTTTTCCCCGGTTTTGGGTTGCCGGGGGCGTCCGCCTGTCGGACAATGCGCGCCCTTTATGGACACCCCAGCCAGCACCCCCACCCGCCGCGCCCTGGCGAATGCCATTCGCGCGCTCTCCATGGATGCCGTACAGGCCGCGAATTCGGGACATCCCGGCGCGCCCATGGGCATGGCAGATATTGCCGAAGTGCTGTGGCGCGACTTCCTCAAGCACAACCCGGGTAACCCGAAGTGGTGGAATCGCGACCGCTTCGTGCTGTCGAACGGCCACGGCTCGATGCTGCTGTATTCGCTGCTGCACCTGACCGGGTATCCGTTGGGAATTGACGAGATCAAGAACTTCCGCCAGCTGGGCTCGCGCACCTGGGGCCATCCCGAGCGCGATCTGGATATCGGCATCGAGACCACCACGGGTCCCCTGGGCCAGGGCCTGGCCAACGCGGTCGGGATGGCGCTGGCTGAAAAACTCCTGGCCGGTGAGTTCAATCGCGAAGGGCTGCCCATCGTCGATCACTACACCTACTGCTTCGTCGGCGACGGCTGCCTCATGGAAGGCATCTCGCATGAAGCCTGTTCGCTGGCCGGAACCTTCAATCTCGGCAAGCTCATCGTTTTCTACGACGACAACGGCATCTCGATCGATGGCAAAGTGGTCGAGTGGTTCAACGACGACACGCCGAAGCGCTTCGAGGCGTATGGCTGGCACGTCGTGAAAAATGTCGACGGCCACAGCAGCGAGGCGGTCATGGCCGCCATCAAGAAGGCGCGTGCGCGCAAGGACCAGCCATCGCTGATCTGCTGCAAGACCATCATCGGCTGGGGTGCGCCTAACAAGCAGGGCACCAAGTCCGCGCACGGCGAGGCACTGGGCCCCGAGGAAGTGGCGCTGGCGCGCACGACGCTGGGCTGGGAATACCCGCCTTTCGTCGTGCCGGAAGACATCCGCACCGCCTGGGATCATCGCGAGGCCGGTACCGCGGCCGAGAAGAAGTGGAACCGCATCTGGAAGCGGTACAAGCGCGAACACGCGGATGTGGCCGCTGAATTCGAGCGCCGCATGAAGGGCGATCTGCCGGCCAACTGGAGCGAGGTCGCGCAGGAAGTGATGGCCGCCGGCGCGGCGGTAACGGGTTCGCAGGCCACGCGTGCGTCTTCGCAGGTGGCGCTGAACGTGCTCGGACCGAAGATGGGCGAGATGCTGGGTGGCTCGGCGGATCTCACCGGCTCGGTGAACACGCAGCGCAAGGACTCGAAGACCATCACGCATGCCAATCCCATCGGCAACTACATCCACTACGGCGTGCGCGAGTTCGGCATGACGGCCATGATGAATGGCATCACGTTGCACGGCGGTTTCCGTCCCTACGGCGGTACTTTCCTGGTGTTCTCCGACTACGCGCGCAATGCCGTGCGCCTCGCGGCGCTGATGCACTGTCCGACCACGCTGGTCTACACGCACGACTCCATCGGCCTTGGCGAAGACGGTCCGACGCATCAACCCATCGAACACCTGGCCTCGCTGCGTGCCATGCCCAACCTGCACGTGTGGCGTGGTTGCGATGCGGTCGAGTCGGCAATGTCGTGGATTGCCGCGCTGGAACGCCGCAACGGTCCCACGGCGCTGGTGTTCACCCGCCAGGGTTTGCCGCAGCAGACCCGCACGCCGGAACAGCTCGTGGCGCTGCGCAAGGGTGGTTACGTGCTCATCGACTGCAACGGTCCGCCGGAGGCCATCGTCATCGCGACCGGCTCGGAAGTGAGCGTCGCGGCGCCGGCCGTCCGGGAACTGCAGGCCGCCGGCAAGCGAGTGCGCCTCGTGTCCATGCCCTGCTGCGAAGTCTTCGATGCGCAGCCCGCGCCGTATCGCGAGAGCGTGCTGCCGTCCTCGGTGACGCGGCGCATGGCGGTGGAGGCGGGTGCCACGCAATCGTGGTGGCGTTATGTGGGCTCCAGCGGCCGCGTGCTCGGCATCGACAGCTTCGGCGCTTCGGGCAAAGGCCCGGACCTGTTCAAGCACTTCGGAATCACCAGCGACGCCGTCAAGGCGCAGCTCGAACATCTCCTTTCGCAGTAATCAGACGATCAAGAGGAATACGACAGATGGCCATCAAAGTGGGTATCAACGGTTACGGACGCATCGGCCGCAACATCCTGCGCGCGTTGTACGAAGCCAAACGCACCAATGAAATCCAGATCGTCGCGGTCAATGACCTCGGCGATGCGCAGACCAACGCCCACCTCACGCAGTACGACACGGCACACGGCAAATTCCCCGGCACCGTGGGCGTCGAAGGTGATTCGATCGTCGTGAACGGCGACAAGATCAAGGTGTTCGCGCAACGTGATCCGTCGAAGATCGACTGGACGTCCGTGGGCGCCGAATACGTGTTCGAGTCGACCGGCTTCTTCACCACCAAGGCGGACGCGGGCAAGCACCTGGCCGGCGGCGCGAAGAAAGTCATCATCTCGGCTCCGGGCGGCAAGGACGTGGACGCGACGGTTGTATATGGCGTGAACCACAATGTGCTCAAGGCGTCGCACACGGTCATTTCCAATGCTTCGTGCACGACCAACTGCCTGGCGCCGCTCGCGAAGGTGCTCAACGACAAGATCGGCATCGTCAGCGGTCTCATGACGACCATCCATGCGTACACCAACGATCAGCGTCTGACCGACGTCTATCACGAGGACATTCGTCGCGCGCGTTCGGCCACCATGTCGATGATCCCGGCCAAGACCGGTGCCGCCGCCGCGGTCGGCCTGGTGCTGCCGGAACTCAAGGGCAAGCTCGACGGCTTCGCGATTCGCATTCCGACGATCAACGTGTCGCTGGTCGACCTCACCTTCGTTGCCAAGCGCGCAACGACCGTCGATGAGATCAACAAGGTCGTCAAGGAAGCCGCCGACGGCGCCATGAAGGGTGTGCTCGCGTACACCGACAAGCAGCTGGTGTCGATCGACTACAACCACGATCCGGCTTCGTCGACCTATGACTCCACGCTCACACGCGTAACCGAAGGCACGCTGGTCAAGGTGTGCTCGTGGTACGACAACGAATGGGGCTTCAGCAACCGCATGCTCGACACCACCATCGCGTGGTCAAAGGCATCGTGAGGAGCGCGTCATGAACGTGCTGCGCATGTCGGAACAGGATCTTGCTGGCAAGCGGGTCCTGATTCGCCAGGATCTCAATGTGCCCGTCGAGGGCGGCAAGGTCACCAGCGACGCGCGCATCCGCGCTTCGCTGCCCACCATCAAGCTGGCGCTGGACAAGGGCGCGCGGGTGTTCGTCACCTCGCACCTCGGCCGGCCGGAAGAAGGCGTGTACGCCGAGGAGTTCTCGCTCGCGCCCGTGGCCTCAAGGCTCTCGGAGCTGCTCGGCAAGCCGGTGCTTCTCAAGAAGGACTGGCTCGGCGGCGTGGACACGGCGCCGGGTTCGGCGGTGCTGCTGGAGAACGTGCGCTTCAACAAGGGCGAGAAAAAAGACAAGGAAGAACTGTCCAGGCAGATGGCCGGGCTGTTCGACGTGTTCGTCATGGATGCGTTCGGCACGGCGCATCGCGCCGAGGCTTCGACGCATGGTGTCGGCAAGTTTGCCAAGGTGGCCTGTGCCGGCCCGTTGCTCATGGGTGAGCTCGAGGCACTGGAACGGGCGCTTGCGAAACCGGCGCGTCCGATGATCGCCATCGTTGCGGGCTCCAAGGTCTCCACCAAGCTCACGGTGCTCGAGTCGCTGCTGACCAAGGTGGACAAGCTCATCGTGGGTGGCGGCATCGCCAACACCTTCCTGGCGGCCACCGGCATCAACGTGGGCAAGTCACTGCAGGAAGCCGAGATGCACGATATCGCACGACGGCTGCTGGAGCAGGCCAAGGCGCGCGGCGCGGAAATCCCGCTGCCCACCGACGTGGTCGTTGCCAAGGAATTCGCGGCCACGGCGCACGCCGACGTGCGCAGCATCCATGACGTGCGCCCCGACGAGATGATCCTCGACATCGGGCCGGACACCGCGGAGCGTTTCGCCGCGCTGCTGCAGAAGGCCGGCACGATCGTCTGGAACGGGCCGGTGGGCGTGTTCGAGTTCGATCAGTTCGGCGAGGGCACCAAGGCCATCGCGCAGGCCATCGC
>Ga0070672_100003571_pt1 | contig 10072 bp, 6 predicted proteins | sample KBSM13metaG_FD_66151 | JGI IMG/M metagenome (GOLD analysis project Ga0070672, IMG submission 66151) | Miscanthus rhizosphere microbial communities from Kellogg Biological Station, Michigan, USA - KBS M1-3 metaG | ecosystem: Host-associated > Plants > Roots > Rhizosphere > Soil ... | reverse complement strand
GCCTGATTGACGAACGCGCAGCCGTGCTGGAAATCATGACTTCGCTTAAGCGCGCAGGCGCAGATTTCATCGTCAGCTATTGGGCCTTGGACTTGATGGAATGGCTGAAGAGCTAAAGTCACGCCGCGGTGAAACGGCAGCTCATGCGCGGCTGAAGCGGCTCGCTCTTATCTGGGCACAGGCGCAGGGATACTCCATCTGTGCGATTGAGGTCAGGCTCCCGCAATGTCGTTACCGGGCGGACATAGTTGCGTATCGACCCAAGCCAAGAAACGCCACATCAACCGCTCTTTTCGAATGCAAACAGGCATTAGCTGATTTGAGGAAAGACAATGCCTGCACTACAGAATTACGCACCCGTCTGCAGACCATTCATCGCCGTCGCCTCCTTTTGGAAAAACATTTGCGGGTGCACTATCCACATTTGCGGGTGTCGGATTCACTCTTTCCGGAATTCGATTCGCATAATTTCGCCGCGATCGAGCATCATAATTATCACCAAGTGCTGCGTGAATTAAACGCCTTACAGAATCGGCTCTCTGACTGTACGAAGTTCGAAAATCTGCTTCGCTATGGCTGCGCCAATTTATGTTTCCTCGTAGTACCTGACGAGCTCTTTCGTCCCGCGGAGATTCCGATTGGTTGGGGGGCACTGGTCGAATCCGATGGATTACTTACGCTCCGCTGCAAACCTGTTTGGCACGAAACTCTTCCAGAAAACCGGCTTGCGATTCTGCAGCGCATCGCCGCCGCCTCTACTCGAACCGTGAATCGGCGCCTGGAGATTACGCTTTCGGATGTAATCGGCGCACGGGCCCGATCCTGCCTTCAATAATGCCAAAACGGATTGGTGGCGGCACAGCGGCGCCAACACGCGCGACGATTTTCGCTGTTTGCGCTGGCCTCGCCCTTATCACGTGGCTGGTCTTTGGGCAGGTGCTTGGGCACCAGTTCGTGAACTACGACGACGAGTTTTACATTTACGAAAACGCGCGAGTAATGAGTGGTCTTTCCTGGCAAAACGTCTGGTGGGCCGTCACGCACACGGTTTGTTTCAACTGGCATCCTCTGACGGTCATTTCGCATATGTTCGACTGTCAGTTATACGGCCTGAGGCCAGCCGGCCATCATTTCACAAGTGTGCTTTTTCATAGCGTCGCCGTCATTCTCTTGTTCCTGGCGCTGCGGCAAATGACACACGCACTATGGAAGAGCGCTTTTGTTGCGGCGGTTTTTGCGGTCCACCCCCTCCACGTTGAATCGGTGGCGTGGGTGTCCGAGCGTAAAGATACATTAAGCGCGGTCCTCTTCGTTTTAACACTCGGGGCCTACACGCATTATGTGCGGAGACGCTCGCTTACAGCTTATTTTTTAGTCCTGCTCTTATTCGCTCTTGGACTAATGGCGAAGCCGATGCTGGTCACCCTTCCATTCTTGCTCCTATTGCTTGATTGGTGGCCGCTACGGCGATTAAGTGCATCCCCAAAGTCAAATGACAGATCAAAAATCCTCTCGGGCTCAACCATTGGGTGCATCTTGCTGGAGAAAATCCCCCTGTTCTTTCTTTCCGCTGCTTCTTGTTTCGCAACCGTGGTCGCGCAAAAGAGTGTTATTTACCGGTTCGACCAACTCTCACTGACGGAACGGGCCGGTAATGCGGCGTTGGCAATAACGATTTACTTGCGCCAGAGCGTTTTGCCTATCGGGCTCTCAGTATTTTATCCACATCCTCGACATGAGCTCTCGGCGATTCAGGTTGGCGCGGCATTCCTACTCCTTGGGGTAATCACCGTTGCTGCGTTCATTTTTAGACGAGCGCATCCGTATTGCCTGGTCGGCTGGTGTTGGTTTATCGGAATGTTAATACCCGTAATTGGAATCGTGCAGGTCGGCGGCCAATCACACGCCGATCGATATACCTATTTGCCCCAGATAGGCCTTGTTATGGCTGTAACCTGGCTTGTCGAAAATATTTCGTTGGCAATGCGGAATCGCACAGCCATTCTCGGCGCGGCAGCGGGCGTCATTGTCGCCAGTTTAATGGGTCTTGGTTGGAAACAAACGATCGTCTGGCGCGACAGCCGGTCCCTTTGGATGCATGCCCTTGCCGTCAATCCGAGGAACGACACCGCGCACAATGCTCTCGCCGCTGTCGCGCTGCGGGAGAATCAGGTAGACGAGGCCATATTCCACGCCCGAAACGCACTAGAGATTCGTCCCGACAGCCCTGATGCCCATAATCAGCTCGGCCAGGCCTTTTTGAGCAAAGGACGGCGCGCTGAAGCACGCGCGGAATTTCAGCGAGTGATTGCGATCAGCCCGAACCGCCCCCGAGTGCATTACAACCTCGGGACACTACTCCTGGAGGCTGGCGAGCTTGATGATGCGATTGTCCAGTTTCGGGAAGAAATAAAAATCCAACCGGCCTTAATCGAAGCGTACGCCAATCTCGGCAACGCCCTTGTGCGTAAGGGTGAACTCGACCAGGCGCTCGCCTATTTTCAAAAGGCTGTGGAGATGGATCCATATCTACCCAAGGTCCATTACAACATTGCTCTGATTCTCCGGGGAAGAGGTCAGCGCGACGAAGCCGCATTCCACTTACAGAAAGAATTGCAAGTCAACCCGGCTAATGCCGAAGCGCACAGCGATCTCGGCGTAGTATGGCTGGAGGAAGGTCGAGTCAAAGAGGCGATTGATGAATGGCAAAAGACTCTGGAGCTGGACCCCGCGAATTTAAACGCACAGGTCAATCTCGCCTGGACGCTAGCGACCTTTCCCGACAGCACGATCAGAAATGGAGCAAAGGCGGTCGATCTGGCCGAGCGCGCCCTTCAAGTTTCAGGCCAAAGAGACCCCCGAATTTATCAGGTCATGGCCGCGGCTTATGCTGAGCATAGTCAGTTTGACGCGGCGGTTGGAGCCGCCGAACGCGGTGCGGAAGTGGCTCGCAGACAGGGCAACAACGTGATAGCGGACGCGCTTCAATCGAATGCCGAGCTCTACCGGAGAAGGCTGCCCTTACGCACTGGACTTCGGTAAACGGTAATAGCGGCGCGGGTAGGATCTGCTAATTTGCCTATGCACCTGATGCCGGAACAAGCAGGTTGTGTCCCGTCATTTCTTTTGGCTGGGGAAGGCCGAGCAGGAACAACAACGTCGGCGCGACATCGGCCAGGATCCCATCGTGGCAAACAAAATTTGCCGCGTCTTTCGCAACGTAAATAAAATGAACAAGATTGGTCGTGTGCGCAGTGTTGGGCGAGCTGTCGGGATTGCGCATCAATTCACAATTGCCGTGATCTGCTGTAATCAGACATTTTCCATCAAGCTCCAGCAATTTCGGAACGATCCGAGCGACGCAGGCATCTACTGTTTCAACCGCCTTTATCCCGGCTTCAACCACCCCGGTGTGACCGACCATGTCCGGATTAGCGAAGTTTAGAATGATTAGATCGTAATTCGCCATTCGCGCGCAAACTTCATCAGTGACCTGCTGCGCGCTCATTTCCGGCTGCAAATCGTAGGTCGCGACTTTGGGCGAGGGCACTATCTTGCGCTCTTCGCCCGGGAATGCGCGCTCAACTCCTCCATTAAAAAAATAGGTGACATGCGGATACTTTTCTGTCTCCGCGATGCGTAACTGCGTCTTGCCGGCAGCACTGGCGACTTCGCCGAGAATGTGCACCAAATTTTCCGGCGCAAAAATATACGGCGACGGATAGGTCACGTCGTACTGCGTCAGCGTTACGAAATGGACACGCGGCCAAACCCCACGATCGAAACCATCAAATTTTTCGAAGAGAAAGGCCTGCGAAAGTTGACGAGCGCGATCAGCCCGGAAATTGAAAAACAAGACGACATCGTTATCGCGCACGCGCTGTTCACCAGCGTATGCAAAAATTAGCGGCGGCATGAATTCGTCGGTTTTACCTTCCTTATATTTTGCCGCCACCGCCTCGGCTGGCGAGGTCTTCACCTGTTCGCCCTGGCCAAGGACGATTGCGTCCCACGCTTTTTTGGTGCGATCCCAGCGGCGATCGCGGTCCATGGCGAAATAGCGACCGACGACGGTTACAATTTGCGCACCGCTTTTAGACAAAGCCTTTTCGCATTTGCGCAAAATCTCTGCCCCACCGGTAGGGGAGGCATCTCTTCCGTCGGTAAAGGCGTGCACAAAAATTTCATTCACCCCTGCCTCATGGGCGGCTTGGGCCAGCGCCAGGAGATGGAGATAATGACTGTGCACGCCTCCATCAGAAACCAGGCCGAGCAAATGCAAACGATGGTTGCGCGCTTTTTGGAAGCTATCCTGGAGCACGGCATTGTGTGCCAGCTCGCCGGCGGCGAGCGCTTTGTTAATTCGCGTTAAATCCTGGTAAACGATGCGGCCCGCTCCAAGATTCAGGTGCCCGACTTCGGAGTTTCCCATCTGCCCTTCCGGCAATCCGACATCTTCGCCGCTCGCGCTTAATTTCCCCATCGGGTAATTGGCGTAGAGCTGATCGTGGCAGGGCGTGTTCGCCAGCAAAGTAGCATCGCCATTTTCCCTCGCCCGATCGCGGCCACCGGGATTGATTCCCCAGCCATCACGAATAATCAGCATTACCGGCCCGCTCATCGCGCGCAATCTGCCGACCGTGCAAGACCAGACAAGCGATTTCCGATGGCTGCGGGATTGACAATGCGCTATCGGCTCATTCACATCGCGCCATGAAGTGGAGGAACCAGATACTCGCTCTGATCTGCCTTCTGACCTTTGCCGCCCTCGGCGTTCTCTATTTTAAAAATTGGGTCGTGCAAAAACCTTTCGGGATCATTCTGTTCATTGGGGAAGGATTGACCGCGCAACGAACAGCGGCGACGCGGGTCTATATCGGGGGTGCAGACAATCCGCTGGCGATGGATCGCTTGGATTTTTCGGCGCGACTGCGCAATCACTCGGCCGATTTCGCGGTGCCAGATTCAGGTGCAGCCGCCTCCGCCCTGGCAACGGGAACAAAAGTAAAGAACGGAACGATTTCCCTTGCGGAATCAGGCGAGGCGCTGAGAACGATTCTAGAGCTCGCGCATGAGGAAGGTCGGGCTACTGGAATTGTGACTGACGGGGCGCTCACCAACCCAACCGCGGCAGCCTTCTATGCCCACGCCAACAACGCGAAACAGCCGCAAGAATTTGCCAACGCGCTGATCGAGCGGGATGCAGTCGACATTGCGCTGGGTGGTGGAGCAACGGAGTTTAAGAAAGAAAAGCTGGACCAGACCCGGATTCGCGTCGTCCACAATTTGCCTGAGCTGGAACAAATCACGGTATGGCAACAGCCACGCCTTCTCGGACTCTTTGCGGCCAATGATCTGCCGTTTACCGACGAAGTCGCGGCGCGGACTGAGCAACCGTCCCTGGCAGATATGGTGCGACGGGCCATCGAACTTCTTCAGGTTAACCGTCACGGTTATATTTTGATTGTGGACGCCCATTTGATGGCTTCGGCGGCGTGGCAAAATTTGGGCGAACGGACGCTGCGTGAAACGGCGGAGCTCGATCGCGCTGTCAAGGTTGGACGGCAGTATGCGGGCAGAAATGCCGCAATCATCGTGTGCGGTGATGCGGCAATTGGCGGAATGAGCGTTAACGGGTATCCGTTTCGCTACGACAGCGGCGTCGCCATCCTCGGTCTAAACTCAGCCGGTCAGCCCTGGGTTACATGGGCAACCGGACCTAATGGTGGGAGGAGCGGCGGAAACGTGGAGTCGCCTGGCACTCGCGATCTTTCCGCGCTTGAACCAGCCGCCATTCAAGCTCCATCTGCACTCAATTCGGTCGAAGATCCGATTGCCAACTCCACTGGCCTGGGAATGGAAAAACTTCGCGGCACAATTGATAATACGGATGTGTTCGCGACCATTCGCGATGCGCTTTAATTAGGTGCGAAAATCGGGCGCAAGGAAGGTCCGCTAGTCCGGTGAAGGCGGCGCGCTGCGACGCCGCAGCTGGGCTCGCACAAGAGAGTCCTCCTCCAAGTCCGTTACGGGCTTGTTGGCACAACTCTTGGGATAAATACAAATGGTGGAGGTCGAGGCAATTCAGGCGCCGGACCTTCGCCGGGGGCCTGCTCTTCCGCGGGTCCTTCCCCCGGAATCTCCTTGCTGAAATCCTTGCTGAAATCTTTTGCATCCTTCGAATCACGGACAGTCTTGCCGTCCGAAGTATCGGAAGGGTTGTTTCCAATAGTATTTGCCGCCAGCAGCCTCGTGTTGCTGGCTGGGCCGAAGACAGCAACTTCAGCGACAGAGAAATTTGCATTCCGCGTGGACGGTGTCCATACCAGCATGACATAGCGACCGGTGGTTTCCTCGAAATCGACCGCGAAACGACCACTTCCATCATCATTGCCGGTGCCGACCGTCCGAAATGCGGCGAGCGTCCGTGGATCGATCCGCAAGCTCGATTCGAGATTTCCGGTGTTATTGCCCGGCAAGGCACCAAGCAGATAAAATGCCACCGTGGCCGAGCTGGGAGTCGAGAAAGTTGAAATACGGTTAACAGACACGGAATGGCCCAGATCAATTATCGCGGCCGGAGCTGCATCGTTGGCGGCAAACTCGTACGCCGTGCCAGGCTGACCGTCGATCATGTTGTAAGCGAGTTTTATATCATCGCCTGAGCTAACAAAAATTGTGCGCGCTTTCGCGTGCAGATCAGCAAGATTGTAATTAGCCTTCGCCATGGCGTCAGCGGAACTGGCGGCCGCAATCTTTCGCGCGCGCGGCATCGTGAAATCAGAAACCGCCGCTGCGGAATAAATTCCGAGGTTACCGATGCGACCGGGCGTGCGCACATTAAAGGTCAGTCGAACATACTTTGCCTCAGCGGGGCCGATCCTGGCGGAGATTAATCCATTGGAAAGTTCCTCTTGTCCGGCGTCGTGCCATTGCCGGCTTTCAGGTGAGAGTTTTGCACTAGACATGGCGATAGTAACCGTCCCCTTCGCCTCGCTGTTAAGGAATGCAATGCTGTCAATATTCTCGATCTTAGCGAGGGAGATCAGAAGTCTAGTTGTGCCAGTTCTGAGCGCGTAAACCGATGCCGGATCACCGGAAAGAAATGGAATCGAACCGGAGGCATCGGCCGGCACATCGCTCTCGATTTGGGCACCAAGATCAAATCGGGCCAGATTTTGTGGGTAGTTAGGAGCCTGAGCGACTGTCAAGGGCGGAACCTTTTGCAACACCAAGTCGGCGCCGCTTGCTGAGATCCCAATTCCCAAGCCAAGCAAAAGGGTTAGAGCGCGTAAAAAATTGTGCCGCTTCGCCGCAATACCCCCCATTCAATCGGAATGCTATCAATCCTACCCCGATGTCACAAGGGGAAAGTGAGTTTGTCGTTCCTCAAGACGATAAGCCGCGGCCACCGATCGCGGCTATACAAGATGTACTGAGAGCAAACCGGTTATGCGATAATCTGGCAGCGTTGCGAACGCGATTATAAACCTGCGTACAACGAGGTCGCTGCCGCTCCTCGATACCTTCGACTGCCAGTGTAAGCGTAGTACGGAACGTATGAGTTATCCGCGATTTCGTTCCCTCTCTGGGCAGTCCAATTGATAGTTGGATCGAGAATGTAGGTTGCAGATTCGGTTGTCCATTCAACCCAGGTGTGCGTCGAGCGGCTCGTTGGGGCGCGTCTGCCTATAACCAGGCGCAAGTCGCGTGCGCCGTTCTCTCGCATTCGTTGATAAAGCGCGACCGCCTTCCCCTTGCAATCCCCGGTTGGCTCGTGCGCCAGCTCACTTGGCGTCTTCCATTCCGTGGAAAAGCGATAGGGAATTGCGCGCAACTCGCCGATCCAGTGGTTAACAAGAAGCAGCGATAATTCTCTGTGCCAGAGTGGTGCGGGTGTGTTCAGGATTGGCTGAATTCGCGCCATCTGGTGATCGTAAGGAGTAGATTTGGCGGAGAATAGGAGTGCGCTGGCCAAGCAATTGGCAATGGGAAGAGCGAAAAAGGCAGCAGCCAGAATAAGAACACGCCTGGGGTGAAACGGGCGAATGCTTACTAAAACCATGGTACTTATGGTTCATATCAGCACTGTCCATGCCATTGTATTTCCGCCCCAGACACCCCTCGGCGTCTGGAACCCAACCTACCGCTTGACGCTTTCGCGGTGTGGCAAACCAGCTTGGTACCCAGCAATGTCTTGTTGCAATGCATTGGCAAGGGGGCTCTGCCGGTCTGCCAGTGATAGCGCAAGTTGGCCTAGTTCAATAGCCCGACCGAATTGCCCTGCATTGGCATGGGCCGCCGCCAGCGTCCGAAGGATAACTGGGTTGCTGCCCCCCGAAAACTCATTTGCTTCCCGGGCAAGTTCGAGCGCTTTAGCGTCGTTTCGAAATGCCGGATCCGAATAAGTCGCGGATATCCAGGCGAGGTTATTCAGAGCGGGAACAGATCGTGGCGATATCTCCAATGTCTTTTCGAATTCCTTGATACCATCCGCAATTTCTCCCTTGGCCAACAAAGCAACGGCCAGGTTTGTGTGCACAGCAGCAACATCCGGCCGGATCGTCAGGGCTACCCGACCATGCAGAATTGCTTCGTCAATTTCGCCCTTCTGCAAAAGGACGGCGCTAAGATTATAATGCGCGGCGAAGTAGTAAGGACGTAGTTCCAGTGCTTTCCGGTAATGATCGATTGCTTCTTCGGCTTTTCCTTTTTGCCACAGAGCATTGCCAAGACCGACCTGAATGTCGGGATCCTTCGGAATAACTGACACCGCTCTTTGATAATGGGTGAGGGCTGCATCGACTTCCCCCTTTTGCAAAAAAGCGTTACCGAGGTTGTAATCCGCATCAGCGGCCTCCGGCGCCAATTGTAATGTCTCATGGTATTGGGAAATGGCGTCATCAACCTGCCCTCTCTGTAAAAGAACAGTGCCCAAATTATTGTGAGCCATCCAACAATCAGGATTTCTTGCAATTGTCGTCCGCCAAAGTGACTCAATATCGGCATACATCGCGCTTTGCCGCCATGTTAGCACCGTCAGTACGGCAATGGCGCAAGCCAGTAGACCAAGGACAAGCGGGCGGGCCTGGCTGTACGAGCGAGCTAGTGTCGCGGCGCCGGCGCACACCAGAGCAATTGGGCCAATACTTGCGAGATACTGGTAATGATCGGCCACGAAAGTGTAGCGAAAGGTGTAGAGCATAATAAAACCGAGGACCGGGCCGAGGGTCGCGCCAAAGAACAACATCGCGGTCTCTACCCCGCGACCAAGGTAGCGTCGCGTGAGATATATTGCTGCGCCTAGTCCAGCTATCGCCAAAAAGGGCGCGTAATTGAGCAGATTACTCGGCACGATATGCCACCGCGGATAGATGAAAGTAAGGTTCGACGGCCAGAATAGTTTGCCCAGGTAGAACCAGATGGCTCGGCTGGCAATGAGAAGACGCTCGAGGGGACTTATGGCAAACATTGGCCCATGCGTTCCTTGATGGTAACGCTCCCACCAAACGGTCAACAAGCCCATGCCGAGTGCGAGAACGACGAACGGAACAAGCTGCAACAGCCTGCGTTGGTTGATCCGCTGTCCCTGTAACCACAAGATTAGGAGCAGCGCCGCTGGGAGAGTACAAGCAGTGGTTTTACTGAAAAGGGCCAAGGCATAGAGCACCAGTGCCAAAGCGTAAAAAAACCAGCGATGCTTCGTTTGTTCATCGACAAATTCAACCCAGGCCCGAATCGTGAGCAGAAAGAAAAATCCCATTAACACATTTTTCCGCTCCGTGATCCAGGCGACCGATTCGACTTGTACCGGATGAAGTGCGAAAATCGCACCGGCCACCCAGGCACCCGGCACACGCAAACGCGCTAGTAAGCCCCAGAGTAGGAGCGCGTTCGCAATATGAAGCAAAATATTGACGACATGGTAACCCGTCGGATTAAGTCCCCACCAGGAATGTTCAAAGCGAAACATGGTGTAGACGAGCGGAAAGTACTGAGATGGAGAATCCAGCGAAAACCAAATCCGGCGCAAACCGTCCGGAGCGGTCAGCAGCTCGTTGTTGGCTATGTA
>Ga0070672_100003568_pt1 | contig 10075 bp, 8 predicted proteins | sample KBSM13metaG_FD_66151 | JGI IMG/M metagenome (GOLD analysis project Ga0070672, IMG submission 66151) | Miscanthus rhizosphere microbial communities from Kellogg Biological Station, Michigan, USA - KBS M1-3 metaG | ecosystem: Host-associated > Plants > Roots > Rhizosphere > Soil ... | reverse complement strand
GCTAACCACCACCGTACCGCTGGTATTCACCCGCGGAGCCGAAAGAGTTTTCAATTTCTCTTTCTTCCTTTCTCGTTCTGCCTTCAGATTTTCGATCGGGGCGACGTAGGTGAGACGATCACACATCCACCAAAGGGGGGCTGGAATTCGCTGCTCCGGCTCCGGCAGTCCACGCTCCTTGTTCCTACGGGGGTCCATGTGGGCTGCGACGCCGACCAGCGCGCAAGCCAGGGTCACACGTGCGGCTATTACGGCCCTAAAGTAGCGACCAGATGCGTACCGGAATTGCTGGTTCCATTCGCGCGCTTTCTGGCCGAAACCGTCAGGTTCGAGAACACGCATGGCCAAGAATGCATGCACGTGAGGATTCCGGCCATTGTCGGATGCCTGAGGACACTCGATATCGATCCGGACGGCCATGCCCTGCCGTACAAAGGCCGCCATAACGAAGGATGCGACCGGAAGGAGGAGCTCTTCGGGCAGTTCGCGGGGTAACGCGAAATCGACAGCCCGCCCCTCCTGGGCGTTCACGCGGGTCTCCCTGAATGCCACCGCCATCACGAAATTGCACTCATCCGCGAACTCGGGGTCGGCCCCGTCGGGCAACAAGACCAAGCCTCCGCGGTGGTCGCCCGCGAACCGCGAATAATCCGCGTGGGACTTTCCATTGTTGTAATAGGTGCAGGTCTGATAGGCGAGGCGCTGAAGTGCGGACCCGCCGCGACTCCGCTGGATGACTTCCGAATTGATATGATTGCTCACTGTGCGGACTCGGACGTATAGGGGACCTCCCCTGAGTCAAAGCGAAGATGCCGCAAAAGACCAGCATCAAATCTGCCCGGTATGAACGGCGGCGTGAGCGGCGCCAATCGGACTTCCAAGCGGCCACTAATGCCTTCAAGGGTGCGCCCGACATCGGCCGGTCACCTCCGTGAAAACCCGCCTTCGAGAAGTACGTTGATCGGGCTTGCATGGTCCACCGATGTGGTCCAATCTGCCAACGGTTATCCATCGACGGTCGGGAAAAACGACGGTTGATCAAGTAGTTGAGGCGGCTTTGTAGTTCAGGCGGGAATCCTAGTTCCCCAGCCAGCTTTCTCGCCGCCTTCCCTCAGCATCCGCTCCCGTCAAAAACCCGTCACCACAGGCAGCTTTTCGATCATGCGAATGCCGGGCCGCTTTCGCCAGCGAATTTGCGAAGGCTCGACCGCAAGTTGAAGCCTGGGCCAGCGCGTGAACAGCGCCTGCAGAGCACAGATCGCCTCGATGCGCGCGAGCTGGTGGCCGAGGCAAAAATGAATTCCTGTTCCGAACGATAAATGCCGGTTCGGCCGCCGCTCCAGATCGAGCCGTTCGGGGCACTCATTCGCTTCCTCGTCCAGGTTGGCGGCGACGATCATCGCCATGACCCGGTCGCCCTTCTTCAATTTCACGCCCTCGAGATCGACGTCCTGGCGCACGTAGCGCGGTTTTGAAAACTGCACCGGCGAGACGAAGCGCAGGAACTCCTCCACCGCAAGCCCGGCGCGGCTCCAGTCAGCCGCCAGCCAGTCGCGGCGATCGGTATCCTTGAGCAATTCGAAGACCGATCCACTGATCAGGTGGGTCGTGGTCTCGGATCCCGCGCCCAGTAGCAGAAACACCATCGAGACCATCTCGTCCGGCGTGATGCGCCCACCCTCCTTCTCGACACGCACGAGCTCGGCGATCAGCCCTTCGCCGCCCTGTTCGCGGGCCAGCTGCAGGCGCTCCTTCAGATAGCGCCGCATCCTGTTGAGGCCACCGATCAAGCGCAGAAAGCCGAATGCATTGGAGAGGTTCGCCACCGAATTGGCCCACGCGATGAATTTCGGCCGGTCAGCCGGCGGCAGGCCCAGCAGCTCGCAGATCACGGCAAGCGGCAACATCCGCGCGTAACGCTGCACCAGATCGGCGGGGCTGCCTTCCGCAAACAATTGATCGGCAAGGCCGTCGGCGATCACGCGAATGTGCGGCTCCATGTCGAGCACCGCACGGCGACGGAATGCCTCATCGACGATGTCTCGCAGCCGCGTGTGATCGGGCTCATCCATCGTCAGCATGTTGTTGGCGAATGTCGCGATGAATTTCGGCATCCACCAGGGCAGGCCTGCGAGCGACCCTCGCTCCTTGCGCAGCGTAAACAACGTGCTGTCCTTCAGCACGCGCGCGGCCGTCTCGTAGGTCGTCGTAACCCAGACCCGGCCAACAATCGGAAACTTCGTCGCGACGACGGGACCGGACGCCCGCAGTTTTGCGATGCCGTCAGCGGGGTCGCGAAAGAACGCCTCGCTGGCGAAATCGATTCGCGATGCCATCGACGATCCCTCGCTGTTCTACCGTTGCGAAGATGGTGCGCGACGGCATGAACGCAAGACCGCGACCGACCGATTACCGATTTCCTCCCGCGAACGAATACTGGAACCAGTTAGACGAAGCTTATCGATCGAAGCCGTGATCAACTACTTTCTACGCTTCTTCTTCTTGGAAACACCAGATCCGCTCTTGGGATTCTTGGCAACACCAGGTCCCTTCTTGGGGGCGTCGAGCGTCAATGGCTTTTGCGCGATGAACGCCGGATTGCTCGCGCCCACCAATGACAGCTTCGGCGTCTGGTCGGGCGGCATTTTCGATCCGATGGCCGTGTGAAAGCGCCGGTACGATCCGCCGAATGTTCCGCCATTCCAGACCGTTTTCAACGTGCCGGTGAACAGACCGTTGAAGGTGCCGTCCATCGAAAGCTGGTTGTCCTGACAGCCGGAAATCAACAGCACCGATGCCTTCACGGCGCTGAGCGCCTCCGACAGATTTCGGTTCTTGAGAATTGGATCGTAGAACGACTTGTTGTTTTGATACACGCGCAACGCAACTTCGTCCGGCATGGCGCGATATACCGGGGGTAGACCGGATCGCAATTTTTCACGGTAATGTATCGCCTTGCTCACCGTGCCGCTGTGGCAACTGTCGGACAGGAGAAAGATGCGCACCCCTGAGGCGAACGCTCCCCACGACGAATACAATTCGTCATCGATCAACTGGCCGTCATACAGACACCACGTCTCGTCCATCCCGTCCGGCTCCTCGTTGTTTAGATCGGGCGCCTGCCCGCCATGTCCCGAATAGGTCAGAAAGAAGATGTCGCCCGATTTGAGATTCTTGGCGGCATCGCCGATGCCATTCAGAACGGCCTCCCGTGTCGCTTGTCTGGTGAGCAGCTTGGTGAACGAGAAGCTCCCTGCTTGAGCCAGGTCAGCCATGTCGTTGGCGTCGGCCTCGCAGGCGTTAAGCGGTCCGCTCCAGCCCTCGTAGCGCTGGGGGTCGACGGAGTTCAATCCGATGTGCAGCGAAATTCCCTTACCCATGGTCCAGTCCTTCCATCAACATGAAAGTCGTTTGTCGCGCAGCCTCCGTCCAGCCGGATGAATAGCTATCTTGGCCATTTTATCTTGTCCGTTTGGTTACGCGCTTTTTTGCGCGCTTGCGCTTGGCCGAGGGCTGCTTCGCCCTCTTGGCCTTCTCAGCCTTGGACTTCCCAGCCTTGGTCTCGCCAGAAGATTTGTTCGCGCCGGCCTCGGCTGCAACACCGTTGGTCGCACTGCCCCACGGTAACGGCTGCTTGAGGATATCCTTCGCCCCGACAAGATTTGGCGTCTGGTTGTATTTGAGACGATGCAGCTTTTGAGTCACATGTTCATTGAGCTCGTGAAAGGAAAGATTGACGCCGTGGTCGCGGTGTTCCCGCAGCACCTTGGCCATACAGAATGTATACGCGCCGTACGACGTCGCGCCGTCCCTGTACTCGTAGGAAAACTCCTGCTCCTGGCAGGCTTCGAGCAGGATCGGCAGATAGGGCCCGTTGTGGCCAAGCTCCTTGCGCGTTTTGTCGTATTCATCGTTCGGCTTGGTTCGAAGCGTCATCGCCCGCCCAAATCGTCGCGTCGCACCGTTGTTGCCCAAATACTCCGCGCCGATCTTCTTGTCCGCGAGGCTCGGATTCAGCTTCGGAAAATCCCGAGGCACCCACATCTTCTCATCCTTATCCCATCGCAACGCACGGTGCCGGATGTCGTCCGGCGGCGTCAGCCCGCGGATACGCGGGCCACCGTCGCGCGTGAGGCCGCCCGAATGGCAACAATCGAACATCGCAACGAAATAGGACCCATAGGGAAGTTGTGAGTACATCTCACAGAATTGCTTGTCGCGAATAGCCCGCGCCGGCGACCAATCGAAGTCATACGGCACAAGGCATTCGTCGACATGGTCCGGCTCGTCCTTCACATTGTATCCCGGGATCTGCGCGCCATGCCCCGAAAAGAACAGCATGCGCTCGTCCTTGTCCTGAACGCCATCGAGCAACCAATCCAGGCGCTCCATGATCCCTTCGGTCGTTGCCCGGTCGTCGAGCACGACGCGGATTTCCTCCGGATCGAAGCCGCTTTCCTGCAACACCGAACTCATCAAGAACACGTCGTTCACGCATCCTTCGAGTACATTGCTTGGGTCCGGATAATTGTTGATTCCGATCAGAAGCGCGCGACGATTGGGCGTACGGGCCGTCTTGGCCACCTGGCGCGACGCGGTTGCGAAGGCCCGCGATGGCCCTGCGCCCACGACGTCTCGCCATACGCTCGCGAGCGCGTTGACATGGCCGAGGTACCATGTCGCGCTGTGATTCAGCACGTCGTTGGGGATATCGAATTTCTCAATGACCTGCACGAAATTGTCGGCCGCGATCTTGACCGGATAGGTCATCACGTGGTCGTCGGGATTGAACAAATGATACCATTTGCGGCTGGCCAGGGCCTCGATGCGGCCCGCGAAGACATCACGCACCGCGGGATTGCCTATCTGCGAACCGAAACTGACAAAGACCCTGTCCTTGATCTCTTTCGGATTGCGTACAAAGGTGTCGTAACAGATCAGCGAGCCGAGACTGTGCGCAAGGACGACATCGTAAGACCTTGAGTCCATCTTCGCGAGCACCACATCGCGCAATTTCTCACGCAACTCGGCGTCCGTGGACCATTGCGCCACCATTCCCGCGGTCCATTTGACGATCTCCGGCAGGTCTGTAATGCCGCGCGAGCGAGAGAATATTTCGCCGATACCGTGAACGATGCTGCTGGCAAGCAGCTTGCCCAATGCGATGGCGTAGGTTGCAGGATTCAGCTCCGCCTTGTCGAAGAGATCGTCGTATTCGAGGAAGTCGATCGTGGGCTTTAGATCCGGATCGCAAGAATGCACCGCGGCGGTGATCGTCTTGGTCCAGGAGGACCGAAACTCGGGATCGATCTCCGAGTGGCTTACGCCATGGACGCAAAGCATGGTGAGCGGCTTGCTCATATTAGCAACCTTCGGATGGCAATATTAAAAATGCAATCCAAACATGTTTTCACACCCGCGACGCAAGTCAAGCGGCATGTTCATATTCAACATGGATTTGTTGACGCACGCGTTTGCATCGCGGCAGGAGAAAACTCCGATGCCCAGGCGTTGCCGGCGGGAGCGGTTGCCGTGCAGCACGCTCCAGGCCGCGATTTGTGGGTGCTTGACGGCACGCATGCGCTGCGCCTCATTGAGGACATATCTCCGCACTCTCGCGGCGCGATGCGCCGAGTCTTGATTGGGTTCACCCTCGAAAATCGGAGGGTGCAGGGAATGCCGGGTGCACGCTGCACCCGCGGTCCCGTGCGCAATGAAGTGGGTAGCGGCGCGCACGAGCATACAGGTGAAGCGGAGGCATCCGGCATCCCCTGCGTGATGGCTTTACGGCTTATGCCGCGCTCTCCGCGGCGACGAATTCGTCTTGTCCCCGTCGCCGGCGGATTGAAGGCCTTGCGCGCCCGGTTGGGTTCGCAACACCTCCGCCGGCTTGACACCAGCAACGGGTGCCAGGACCACACGGTTTTGCCGTACGCTCAAACGTCGGTCGTCTTGCGCACCTGCAATCGCTTACGAGGTTCAACCCGCCCTGCGACCGCTACTGCGCGCCGGCGCTCTCGCGTCCACCACATCCCATCCCGCGTTCGTGACGACGCGCGACCGCCCCTCTTACCGGAACGGGATGGCCGGAGTTAAACCACTGATTTGGGGTCTGCGTGAACGGGAAGTTTGCCCGTCGTGCCAATCTGCCGCAAGACGACGGGCAATCGCTCGATACCCCGGGCCGGCTTGTACGAGGAATGGTTTGCCGGCCCGCGGAAGGTCTCGGTCTGGCCGGCAAAAGTAACGATCAGGACACGAACCCTGCCAATGGCGGACGGCAGGCGCGTCCTCGCGACTTCGACGCCCGTGTAGATCGCTGCCATGACGTCATCCCAACGCTGGCATCCTCGGATGTCGGTCTCAGTTCGTCATCGCTCTTCCGAAACCGGAACGACTTTTCATCTGACATTGGTCCCAACACCTCCTGACCTTGGTCCCGACGAATCCCGGGACCTTGGTCGATAGTCAGATCCTGTCATCAAGTACATCTTGAACGTAATGCAATTTTAGGTTTGACATAGATCGTACAGTAAACATAATACCAAGGCACGTTAGGGGGACTCGTCGTGATTACCAAATCAACAATACACGCCGCTGCGGCCGTTGCGCTCGTTCTTGCAACGCCCGCACTGGCCCAGGATCTGAAGCTGCCGCGGCAGAAGGTCGAGCTTGTGGCGCCGCCATTCGTGCATCCCCACGAGCAGGCGACCAAGCAAGGCCCGAAGATCATGGAATTCCGGCTCACGGTTGAGGAGAAGCGAATTGTCATCGACGACATGGGGACGAAGCTTCAGGCCATGACCTTCAACGGTTCGATCCCGGGCCCGCTGATGGTCGTGCACGAGGGCGATTACGTCGAGGTTACGCTTGTCAATCCCGAGACCAACTCGATGCCGCACAATATTGATTTTCACAGTGCCACGGGCGCATCCGGCGGCGGCGATCTGACTCTTGTCAACCCGGGCGAACAGGTTGTTTTGCGCTGGAAGGCCACGCGAACGGGCGTGTTCGTCTATCACTGCATCCCGGGGGGCATCGGCCCAATGGTACCCTGGCACATTGCATCAGGCATGAGCGGGACCGTGATGGTATTGCCGCGCGACGGGCTCAAGGATGCCGCGAGCAAACCTCTCCACTACGACCGGGTCTACTATCTCGGCGAGCAAGACTTTTACGTTCCACGCGATGCGAAGGGCAACTTCAAGACCTACGACACGCACATCGACGCCTTTGAGGACACTTTGGACGCGATGCGCAAACTCATCCCTACCCATGTTGTGTTCAACGGCAGGGTGGGAGCCTTGACTGGCAAGGACGCGATGCCCGCAAAGGTGGGCGAGACCGTGTTGATCGTGCACTCCCAGGTCGATCGTGACTCACGTCCGCATCTGGTCGGCGGACACGGCGACTATGTCTGGGAGACCGGCAAATTCTCAAATCCTCCAATGACCAGTCTCGAGACCTGGTTCATTCGCGGCGGCTCTGCCGGCGCAGCGCTCTACACGTTCCTCCAGCCCGGCATCTACGGCTACGTAAACCACAACATGATCGAGGCTTTCGAGCTTGGCGCCACCGCGCATTTCAGAGTCGAGGGTACCTGGAACCACGACCTGATGACGCAGGTAAAAGCGCCCGAACCGGTCCAGGCCAGCGTGAGCCTCCGGTGATGCGAGGGCTTTGGCCGCTAGGTCTGCCGACAGGTCATCTGCGGTCCGCAGGTGTCAGGCTCACTCGGTGCATCACGCTCGTAGCCGCCACGATCTTGGCGCCCGTGGCTATCGTTGCCCTCGCGCCCGGATATGGCGCGGAGCCGGCCGCATCGCGTGTGCCGGTTCCGGACCTGGTGGAGCTTCGGCCGGGTGCATTCGGTTATCGTGCCGCCGGCGAATTCACGCGCGCCGGCAAGCCCGTGACGGCGCCAGTCGTTAAGGTGGCTATCAAGCGAACGCTTGCCGTGACGAGGCATCAGGTCACGGCCGGCGACTATCAGCGCTGTGTCGAAGCCAAAGCTTGTCCAGTCGTCGATCTGGACGCGGCCGTCTCGGACCTCCCCATGGTCAAGGTCAGTTGGCGGGATGCGCACGCCTATGCGTCCTGGCTGTCACGCGAGACAGGGGAGCGATTCCGCTTGCCGACGGACGAAGAGTGGGCTTACGCGGCAGCCGGCAGGTTCCACGACGATGCTCTGCCGGAAACGCTGGACGTCGGCGATCCCGGTCAGCGCGCACTTGCCATTTACGACAGAGACGCGATCCGCCAGGAGAAGTTCGACCCATTACCGCGCCCTATCGGCAGCTTTGGGGCGAACGAAAATGGGCTCCTCGATGTGGCCGGCAATGTCTGGGAATGGACCGACACGTGTTACACGCGCACCGCGCTCGATCCGCGCGGTGAAGTGGCCACGACGGCGGCCAATTGCGGCATCCGCGTCGTCGAGGGCCGTCACCGATCATACATCGCAGACTTCATTCGCGATGCGCGGGCGGGCGGCTGCTCGACCGGGACGCCGCCGAGCAATCTAGGTTTCCGCCTTGTGCGCGATGACGATTCGTGGCGTGCGCAGCGCCTGCTGTTGGGATGGATGCGACGTCTCCTGTAGACCGCTGCCGTGACGTCATCCCCCGACATCCTCAGATGTCGATTCCACGATGACCGCCAATCTGCCGCAAGGCGGCGGGCAATCGCTTGAAAGGGGCTGACCCAATCCAATATTTCAGATCGACCGCTTCAGCCGAGAAATTATGGTGCGATCGGTCGGCGGGTCTGTAGAAGTCTCAGGATTGCAAGGCTGGCGGCGGCCGCGGCGAGGTGCTTGAGCGTATGCCCGCTCACAATTGAGCCGAGCGAGAAGATTTTCTCGTCAAGGAATTCCAGTAATTTGGCGAGCGCATACAGCGCCGCAGCGATCACCCAATAGCTTGTGCCGGTATATTTCGGCGGAAACAGCCGCAGGATCAGGACCAAGACGAGAAAAGGAAAGAACTGCGCCCAAGCATAGAGCCGCAAATCGTCGGTCCAACGCCATAGCAAAAGGCTGAAAATGCCGATGGCCAGCAACGGCCGCAACAGCATCGCGCCCGCTTTCGCGTCGACGCGCTCCTCGACGACGGCTGAAAGGATGGCGGCGAAACAGATGGTCATGGGCAACCGATCCCAAAACAGGGTGCTGTCGTTTGGATCCAGATGATAGTAGGACGAGCCAAAGCCGGTCAGAAATATTCCGGCAAAAAGCACGGTAGTCGTCACGTCGCGATGAAATCGCAGCAAACCGACTGCGCCTACAGCGACAAATGGCAGATTTGAAACAACATTCCAGAAGTTTGGGATGCCGAACAATTCGCGCTGGTCGGCGAACTGATGGTAGGCCTGATCCTGCAAAAGCGGCGGAAGCGGCAGCAATGCCACGAGCGAGGCAATCATCAACCCGTACAGAACCGGGACGGGACGGGCTCGGACGAAGCTTCCGATGGTCATTTGATAATTTGCCTTCCTAGATCGCGCCCTCGAAACCAACGGACCGGACGAGATCTTCGCGGCTCCGCCATACCGATCGATGCCAGGGACTCAAAAGTTATCCCGGAAGGACGTTAACGGGCCCTGATCTACCCAAGCGCTCTTAACAAGAGAAGTCTGGTCGGTATACCCTTCCCGCCGCTCTGTCCGTCGGCACACGTCCTGGCGCCCTCGCGGCCGGCGACAGCAGCCTGCGTTCGCTTGGTTCATATTAGCCGGAGAAGCAAATGAGTGCGTTCCGCAGATTCCTCTCCAGACCTTTCGGCTGGCTGATCGCGGTCGCCGGCTTTTTGTGCCTGGCCGTGCCTCTCGCCTGGGCCACCATGGTCATCTACTATTCGAATTTGCCGTGGGCCGTCGTGCGCATTGGGCTGGCGGCCGCATTCGCGGCGTTCGCAATCTGGGCGCTCTGGTTCTCCCGCCAACGTAGCATGTCCGTGTTGGCCGTCGTGCTGTTTTTCGGTGTCGTGGTCTGGTGGATCTCCATCCGTCCCTCGCACGATCGCAACTGGCGACCGGAAGTCGCCGTCATGCCGCGCGCCACAATCGATGGCGATCA
>Ga0070672_100003562_pt1 | contig 10083 bp, 6 predicted proteins | sample KBSM13metaG_FD_66151 | JGI IMG/M metagenome (GOLD analysis project Ga0070672, IMG submission 66151) | Miscanthus rhizosphere microbial communities from Kellogg Biological Station, Michigan, USA - KBS M1-3 metaG | ecosystem: Host-associated > Plants > Roots > Rhizosphere > Soil ... | reverse complement strand
GCCGTTGTTCTGATAAGATTGTCCGTTGCCAGTGCTGCTCGCTGCGGCGACGGGCACGACCAGGTTGTTCAGATCCTTGTAGAACCCTTCCACGGACAGCTCGAGGGGGTGGCTGATTTCCTGCTCGAAGCCCGCGCTATAGTGGACCGCGCTTTCGCTGCCGACGCCCTTGCTGCCAAAGGGCTCGATGCTTTGGTACGGCTGCGGCGGTTGATGATAGAGCCCGACTCCGCCTTTGAGGGTCGTGCGCGGAAAGCCCTCGTGCACGTCGTAGCGGACGCCGATGCGCGGGTCGACGGTCCAGGCTTTGGTGTCCGTGTGGTAATCGGCGCGCACGCCCGGGAAAAGTTTGAGTCCTGAAACGGGCGTGAGCTCGAACATGGCGTACCCGGCGGGTCGAAACACGTCGCCCGTGCCGTGTAACTCCACGCTGGGTCGCCCAAACAGGGGGCCCGTGCTTTGCGTTGAATCGAAGTTAGCGGGGGGCGCTTTCCAAGTGACGTCGTAGTCCAAGTACTGGATGTCGATGCCTGCCACTGCGGTGACCGCCTTCGAGAGCTGCACGCGGACGTCCGAGCGGGCGTCGATCGAGCGCAGGCTCAGATCGAAGCCCAAAGTACCAATCGAAGCGTGCCGACCTTCACGACCCACCGAAATTTGCGAGCTGACGCGGCTGGTGCTCGACGGGCGTGTCTCGAGCCGAGCTTGCAGCCGTCCGAAGCTGCTGGTCTGGTTGGCATCGCCGCCGATCGCGGGATCTTTCGAATCGGGGCTATTCAAGGTCAATTTGAAGCGGTCGTCGGCGCCGAACGCGAACAAACGCAGCGTGGTTTGGGATGAGAAATCGTGCTCCACCAGCGCTTGGTAGTCGTAGTAGACGGGCGCTTTCGTCACGCCCACACCGCTGTCCTTCAGTGCGGACCCGAGCCAAGCGTCGAGCCAAGAACGTCTGCCCGCGAGCATGAAGCGCGTGCTCTTGCTGATGGGGCCCTCGATCAGCAAGCGACCGTCGACCAAATCGAATTGCAAGAGGCCTCCGATGTGGTCCTTGCGTGGCGAGCGCACGCCCACATCGACCACGCCGCCCATCGCCCGACCGTACTGAGGTCCGAAGTTGCCCGGGTAGAAGTCGAGCTTCTCCAGCATCTCGCTGGGGATGACCGAGGACAGCCCGCCAAAGTGGTAGACCATCGGAATATTCGTGCCATCGACGAACACTTGCGTGTCGTTCGGTGAAGAGCCGCGCACGATCAACATGCCGTCGCCGCCGGGCGGTCGAGCCACGCCCGGCATGTTGCCGATGGCGCGCAGGGCGTCGCCGTTGGTGCCGGGAATGCGGCTGATCTCTTCGGCGGCGAGCACGCGCTTGGTCGGTTCGCGCGGCGGCTTTTCGCCTTGAACCTCCAGGTCCAAGGCTTCTTCCTCGGCGCTCGAAGTGGCTGCTGCCGGTGCAGCCGCTGCCGTCGCTTGCACGACTGGCGCTACCGGTAAAGCCGCCGCCGCTGCCGGAGGCGCCGCGGGCTCGCTTGCAGCAGCGAGCTTGAATTCGACCAGGTAGCGGATCTTGGCGCTGACCGCTGCGCCGTTCTTGTGCGCCGGCTCGAAGCGCAAAGCGCGAGCCGCTTCGACCGCGGCCTGGTCGAACTCCGCGCCTGCCGATTCCGCGACGGCCACGTCCGTCACTTGACCATCGCGATCGATGGTCAGCGTGAGCGTGACGTTCGCGCTTTCGCCACTCGCGCGCTTGGCTTCGGGATAGTTGGGCGCGACGGGCTCGAGCAGCTTCGGAGGCACGAGCGCTGCCGCGTCCGATTCATTGGGTTGTCCGACTGCGATGCTCGGATACGCGAGCGCACAAGCAACTGCGAGCCAACTGAGTTTCATGTTTGCCTCTGCACCGGCCTAGAGCAACCTTCGCGCCAAGTGCGTGGTGTGCGCGCGAGTCGCGGGTTCTCCTCAAGGGCAACTCCGATCGTGGCTCGCATTGCTCGGGACAGTTGTCCGAGTCCGCCTTTCGCCGTCCGTGCGGCGCGGACAGCTGTCCGTTGGCGAGCGCTCGCGTGTCTTCGGTTGTCGGGAAATAGCCGAATTCGTGCCGAATTGCTGGCACGCGCGCGCTGGCACGCAGCGTGCTCTGTGGCCGAGCCATGAACACGAACATCGTCGAACGGTCCAAACAGATCTTGCTCGAGCTCGGCGCCACCCCCGTCATGTACTTGATGATCGCGCTCAGCGTCGTGAGCGTAGCCATCATGATCGAACGCGGTTGGTTCTTCACCGTGGTCAACGAGAACATCCAGAAGCTCGCCGAGGCGCTCGCGGAGCGCTTGAACAGACACGATCTGAACGGCGCGCACGACCTGGTCGCGGCATCGAAATCCGCCGAAGCGGCGATCGTCGCGGCGGGGCTCAGGCAACTCGGGCGCGGCGCCGAGGCCGCCGAGGAGGCGATGGCCAGCGCCGCGGCGCTGCAGCGCATGCGACTCGAGCGGCGTTTGGCGTTTCTCGGTACGGTTGGCAACAACGCCCCGTTCATCGGGCTCCTGGGCACGGTAATCGGTATCGTGCAAGCCTTCGAGAAGCTGCAGGGCGCTGGAGCTAGCGGCGGGGCTGCAGGTCCCGCGAGCGACGTGATGGGCTCGATCTCGGAATCGCTGGTGGCGACCGCAATCGGGCTAGTCGTGGCCATTCCGGCGGTCGCCGCGTTCAACTACTTTCAACGCAGAATCCGCGCCACACTGGCCAACTCCGACGCTTTGACACACATCTTGCTCGCCTACGCCAAGGGCGAAGCGGCCGCTTCCGGAGGCGAAAGGTCGGGCACGGTTCGCGCGCCCTCCGTGCGCGAACCGTCGGAAACCTTCGGCATGCAACGCATCAGCACCCTGCCCAGCTGAGCAGAAGGAGCCCTTCCCATGGCAAGTGTCAGCAACAACGACGAAGAAGGCATCAACGGCATCAACGTCACGCCGCTCGTGGACGTGACCTTGGTTTTGCTCATCATCTTCATGGTGACGGCCAAGCTGATCGCGGGCCACGGTGTGCCACTCGACTTGCCGAAGGCGGCAACCGCGGGAGCAACCCAAACCATGTTGACCTTGAGCATCGATGCGCAAGGTCAGGTGCTCGCCAACGGGCAACCGCTGGCAGGCGACGCGGCTTTGCGCGATCAGACCCAGAAAGCGCTACGCCAAAACCCGGAGCTGCGCACGGTGATCGCGGCGTCGGCAGCGGCCAGCCACGGCAGCGTGATGCACGTGGTCGACACGATACGCGACGCCGGCGCCGTCAAGATCGCATTTGCCGCCGATAAAGTCGCGTCCAGCGCGACCAAATAGCCGTGCCCTAGGAGACGACGATGATCATGAATCACAGCGAAATGCCGCTCGACTCGTGGGTCGGGGAGCTGTTCGGGCGCGCGTCGAGAAAGCAGCACTGGGTGACTTTGGGCTGGGTCCTGGCGCTCGGCAGCCATGCCGCGGCCGCGCTGCTGTTCGCAAACCACCACCAGGCCGCGCTGCCCGAACGCGTCCCGCCGCCGGTGGAAGTGGAATTCATGCCTCCACCCGAGCCTGCTCCTCCGCCGCCGGAAAGCGTCGTCCCTGAAACGGTGAAGGACCCGCCGACTCACGTCGCTGCACCCGCACCCGCCAGCGCGGCGCGCGCGGGTGCCCTGCACCTCGCCAAGGCAGATGCGGCTCCCGCGCAGCAAGCAGAAGACGCCGTCGACTTCACGACCGATGCACATGGGGCAAGCTACGGCGGGGGCGTGGTCGCCGTGGGCGGCACGGCCGCCTTCGCTGCCGTCGCGGCCCGCGCCGTGCCGACGCCCGGCAATGCGCCGCTCGCCCCGCCGAGCGCGCGGCCCGTCGGCGACGCGCTCACCCCGCTGTCGGATTTGAGTCGCAAGCCCCGGCTGCCCGGCAATGACCCTTGCCGCGGCTTTTTCCCGAGCGCCGCGCAGGACGACATAGGCGACGTCGGGGTCATGGTCACGATCGCCAAATCCGGCCGTGTTTCGCGGACTCAGCTGCTCTCCGAAGCGCCCGCTGGCCAGGGTTTCGGCGCTGCGGCTCGCACTTGCCTGGCCAGCCAGGCTTTCGTGCCGGCTCTCGATCGCGCCGGGAACGCTGCCGCCACGGCGATTCGCGTCAACCTGCGCTTCAGCCGCTGAGTTTGGGGGCCAGCGTGGAACCGCAAATGCTATCTTGCGGCCCCGCGGGCGCCCATGGCCGATTCTCCGTCACCCAAAGCCGACAGCGTTACACCCGAAATCACGGGTTGGATGGCAGGCGAGTATCGCCTGGGGCGGAAGTTGGGGGAGGGTGGTTTCGGAACCGTGTACGAGGCCGTGCACCCGCTGCTCAAACGCCGCGCCGCGGTCAAGGTGCTGCATCGCATTGCAGGCTCCGATTCGGACGCGGTGCTGCGCTTCGTGGCTGAGGCGCGTGCCGTGAACCAGATCAAGAACCGCCACATCATCGACATCTTCTCGTTCGGGAAGCTGACCGATGGGCGTCACTTTTACGTGATGGACTTGCTCGAGGGCGAGCCGCTCGATCGCTTCATCGCTCGCGAGGGACGCTGCAGCGTCGAGAACACGGTGCAATTGCTGCGGCCGATCGCCGAAGCCCTGGACGCGGCGCACGCCGCCGGCGTCGTGCACCGCGATCTCAAGCCACAGAATATCTACCTGATCTGGGACGCCACGGGTGAGACCGTGCCAAAGCTGCTCGATTTCGGCATGGCCAAGCTGCTCGACAATTCGCGCGTGCACACGGTGAGTGGCACACCGCTCGGCACTCCGCTGTACATGTCGCCCGAGCAAGCTCGTGGAGACACCGTCGACGGCCGTTCGGACGTGTACGCGCTGGGTGTGCTGTGCCACGAGCTATTGACGGGCCGCCTGCCGATCACGGGTGAAAATACCATCGCGGTGTTGATGGCGCACATCATTCAAGCGCCGCCGCGTGTCTCGGACGTGTGTCCGGAGCTTTCGCCCGAGCTCGACGCACCCATCCTGCGCATGCTGGAAAAGAAGCCGGAGCAGCGCCCCGCAACGGCCAGCGAGGCGCTCAGCGAGCTGTCGCAGGCGGCCGAGCGCGCTGGGTCGCTCGTGCCTTCGGGCCCGCCACGCTTGTCTCGCCCACCGCCCGGTTCGGAACTGAGTCGCGACCATTCGCGAGAGACCGCAGACACCACCCTGCAGCCTTTTTCGCCAGACGTCAGCGGGCCGAGCGATCTGGATCAGGGGCGCGGCGCACTGGTGCGCAGCGCGAGCCTCGCGCGCCAGGAACGCGCTCGTTGGCCGTTGTGGGCGCTGCTCCTGGTGACCGCAGCCGCCGCCACGCTGTGGCTCAGCCGCGGCTGGCACGATTCCCCAGTGGCTGCGTCGCCCTCCGCGTCTCATACACCACCCGTACCCGTCGCCGTTGCCGTGCCCACCCCCGTTACTGCTCCCTCTGCTGCGCCGAGCGCACCCGTCACGCCGAACGTGGCGGCGGAGTCCAGCGCGCGCGATGCTGCGCCGCCCAGGCCCGGTAAGCGTGCTCCGGGTGTCGCCCCTCCCCACGCGCGCATCCCGAGCGATCTCGAGAGTCCGTTTTGAAGCTGCGCCAGCTGTTCGCCTTCAGTACCCTTTGCTTGTTCGCGAGTGCTTGCCGCGAATTTCCGAGCATTCCCGAGGCGGGGTGCGGCAACCACGTGATCGACGGCAAGGAAGATTGCGACGGCTTTCCGCGCGACCCAGGCACTGCTTGCCGTCCGCCGGGCTCGGCGTTCGAGTGCCATTTCGACTGCTCGCCAGCCGACGACGGTCGAGCCCCGCTGTGTCCTTCGGGCTGGGGCTGTGATGCCGATGCGGTGTGCCGAGAGCCGAGCGGTCAATTCATCGCGTCCTCGCTGAGCACCGACGTCGGAGGCTGGACACTGAGCGCGGGTGACTTCGATGGTGACGGCCGACAAGACGTGGTGAGCAGCGAACCGCTGGACGTGACGGGAGCAACCCGGCTGCGCTTCAACTATTTCGATGAAAACGCCGTGCTGGCCGAGACGCGTCTGTTCCCGAAGTCGCTGCGTTCGCCCACGTTCGACCAGATCTCTCGCGCTGACGCGATCAGCGATGTCGCGTTTTCGTCTGGTGGGCTCGGCGTCATGTTTGGGCGTCGCGATCGCGCTTGGGTGCCCGAGGTATTCAGCTCGTACCGGCGCCCGAACGCGCGCGTTCGCCTGGTCGGTATTTCCGATCGCGGGGTGCAATCGACCGATCCGTTCGTCACCTTCATCACCTTCTCGACCGGGACGGGCTTCTACCTAGGCGACAGTGCCACTGGCGCGCTGGTCGAGCACGTGGCGGTGCCCGGCAGCGTTGCAGAGCTGGCGGGCGACCTGGTCAGTGGCAACGTCTTCGAAGAGTCGAAGCACTCGCCGTGCCTCGAGCCCGTGTTCGCGATGCGTGGCGCCACGCACTTCAGCATCGTGAATGTCTGTGACTCCAACGAGACCGGTGACACGATCTGGCGATCGCACTTCGATTTGACGGAGATTGCCTTGAGCCCAACCGCTGGCATCGATGTCGCGCCGCAACTCGTCGACTTGAACGGTGATGGTCACCTGGACGTGTTGCTGGGTGCGGGGGGGCGCCCATACGCTGCCTTCGGAGACGGTTACGCGCTCGCTACCGCCACTCCTTACTCGTATCCGGCGGGCGCGGAGATTTTTCCGGAAGGTGCACCGTTAGCGGTCGCAGACTTTACCCACGACGGCGCGCCTGATTTCGTATTTCCCGACCGCCTGGTCGTTTCTACCACGGCCTATGTCGGCGCCACCCCGTCTTATTCGGACATCGGCAATCGCCTGCCCACACCCTGGACGGTCGCGAAAATCGCCGACTTCAACGGCAATGGTCTGCTCGACGTGGTGGCGGCATCGAGCGGCAGCTTGAACCTCGACTTCTTCAACGGCACCGGCACGAACAACCTGTCTGCAAGCGTCGTCTCGACGTCGGCGCCCGTGCAGCTGCTGAGCGCGGCGGACATCGACGGCGACTTGATCACGGACTTGGGATTGTTCGAAGCCCCGCCCCCCGGCCAGGCCAAGAGCACGTTGAAAGTGGCGTTCGGCAGCGCCTTTGCCCAGCTCGCTTCGCCGATCGCGGTCGGTCGAATCGAAAATGTCGAGGCCTTGAGCAGCTATCGGAGCTCGGGTCGAGACACCTTGAGCGTGTGCTCGAGTGAAACCCTTGCCGGGGTCGAAAACGGCGCGTTGACGTTGATGTTCGGCGGATCCGATCGCGTTCCGGTCGCGCCTCTGGCGTTGACCGAGTTTTCGTCGAATGGCTCGGTGGAAAACGCGGAGTCTTTTGCGGTCCTCTCGGGCAGCTTCACCCGGCAAGGTCAAACCGACCTGTTGGCACTGGCTTTCTTTCCCCCGGAACAAGGCCCGCCGCCGCCGCTCGATGTCTGGGTGGTCCCCAACATCACGCAATCCGGTGGCGCGCCTCGTCGTCTGGTCGGCGAGCTCGATCCGCGCTTGACCCCGGTCGCCTTCAGGCTCGACAACAGCAACTACGCGGCCGACGTCGCCAGCACGTCGGCCAAGCTCGACCACGACCCGCGTGAGCAAGCGATTTTCGCCATGCCCGCGGACGGGGGTAGCCGTTGCGGCGTGCTGTCGATCGCTGCCGACGAGCAGGGAACATTCGCGGCGCGCGAGCCCTTGATCATCGACGAACCTTGCCAGGATCCACAGCTCCTGGCCGTCACGTTCGCTGCGGGCGGTCTTCCGGATCTTGCGCTGTTGACCGGGCGAAATAACGCCGATGACCGCCACCTGTATGTGTTTTGGAACGATGGTAGCGGGCGGTTCTCTGCGCAAAATAGCGTGCTGGCCTCGGCCCCCGACGACTCTCCGCAAGCATTCACGATCCTCCCCTTTGCCGACGGCACGAGCGGCTTTGCCTACGTCACGAAAAACTCGCTGCGCGTGCTGCGTGCGCCCAACCTGCGTGACTTCGCGGCGCCAGAGACGCTGCCCGGCAATCTGAGCCTGAGCGGCGGCACGGGCATCGTCGGTGCCGACGTGAACGGCGATCACGTCACCGATCTGGTGTTTTCCGAGTCTGGCAAGCTGAGCGTGCTCAGAGCGCAACTGAAGGTGCCATGAAGCGTGCGTTGATCGCGCTGGTCTCGAGCGCCCTGTCATTGCCATTGTGCGCGCTGGCCGCAGACCCGCAGTCGGATCTGGAACGCGCCAAAGAGTCGTTCAAGGCGGGCGCTACCGCGTATGCCGCGGGCGACTATCTGGCCGCAATTCAAGCGCTCGACGCGGCGTATCAGCTCACGCCCTTGCCCGCGATTGCCTTTTCGTTGGCGCAAGCCCACCGCCGGCAATATTTCGTCGACCATGCGCGTGAGCATTTGGAGCGCTCGATCGAGCTCTTTCGCCAGTACGTGGAGCTCTCGCCGACCGGTTCGCGGCGCGCCGACGCGCTCGACGCATTGTCACAGCTAGAGCCGCTCGCGGCGGCTCAGCTCAAGACTCCGGCGGCGAGCGGAAGCGCCGCAGACGCGGCCCGTCGGACCCGTGTGCTGGTCACCTCGGACGCGCCGGGCGCGCAGCTCACGCTCGACGATGCTGCCGCCGTGCCCTCGCCGTTGATCCGCGAGGTCGAGCCCGGCAAACACCGCGTACGGGTGGAGGCGCCCGGCTTCTTTCCGCTCGAACGAGAGCTGGTCGCGGTCCCGGGGGAGCTCACGCTCACCCCGGTCAAACTCCGCGAGCGGCCGAGCACACTCGGCATTTGGACCTCGCCCGACGCAGACATCTATATCGACGGAGCTTACCTGAGCCCCGGCGGTGAGGGCGTGATGGTGCACCTGTCGAGCGGTAAGCATCGCTTGGCGGTCGGCCAAAAAGGTCACCTCGTTGCGCTGCGTGAGGTCACTCTGCTGCGCGGCAAGGCGCAGAACATCCGCGTGACGCTGGAGCAAACTCCGCAACGGATCACGTCGCAAGTGCTGTTCATCGCTGGCGGGGCATCACTCGGGGCTAGCCTGGTCTTCAGCTCGCTGGCCATCCGGGCGGAGGGTAGCGCCGAAGATTTTCTGGGCGACCTCAAGCACAGGAATGTCAGCTTGCCGGAATTGACCAGCTACAGGACGGCGATCAACGATCGCGATCGCTACCGGCTCGCTACCGGCGTATCGCTCGCGGCAGCCGCTGGATTTTTCATCACCGGCTTGTTCTTGCACGAGCTCGATCAGCCCGATCCGCAGTCGTTGTACCGCACGGCACCACGACCCGGAACGGAGGTTCCAGCGGCTCCTGCGGCCGCCACGGCGCACTTACGAGTGGCGCCAGTTTTTTCTGGAAATGGCTTTGGGGCCATGCTCGGAGGTACGTTTTGAGCTCGCCTAGACTTGGCCCGACTCGTGCTTATGCACCGGCCATGACCCTCGCTGTCCGCTGCCTCGCCCTGTGTGCGGCCGCGGCTCTCGCTTTCAGTTCGGGCGTCGCACATGCGCAGGGCACGGACACGCTACCCACGTTGGACGACACCGCGCCCTCGGCGGCGCCACCCGAGCCGGTCGCACCGGCCCCGCCGGTGGTGCTCGTGGATCCTTCACGAAGCCCAGCGAGGCTGCCCTCTGGGCCCATCCGCGCGCAGCGCCGGCTGGCTTTGCTGGGTGAGCTCGGTTGGAATGGGATCGCTGGTTTTGGCCCCAATTTGACGTTTCGTGCCCACCCCAACCTGTCGATCGATCTGGGCGCCGGCCTCTCGCTCGTGGGCTGGAAGTTCGGTCTGCGCGGTCGCTACCTGCTGCTCAAAGGTCCGGTCACGCCGTTCATCGGCGTGGGTGTCATGAGCGCGAGCGGCTTGGGCTCCAGCACTGAGCCCATCGAGATCAGCGACAAAAACGATGACCCTGACCGCATCCCGTTGAGCGTCAAGATCAAGCCCTCGCTCTGGCTTCAGAGCGTGGTGGGCGTGGATTGGGTGGCGTCCAATGGCTTCACGCTGATCGGCACCGCTGGCTGGGCCTCCGTTTTGAGCAGCGATCCAGTCGAAATCGTCAGCGGCAC
>Ga0070672_100003556_pt1 | contig 10096 bp, 7 predicted proteins | sample KBSM13metaG_FD_66151 | JGI IMG/M metagenome (GOLD analysis project Ga0070672, IMG submission 66151) | Miscanthus rhizosphere microbial communities from Kellogg Biological Station, Michigan, USA - KBS M1-3 metaG | ecosystem: Host-associated > Plants > Roots > Rhizosphere > Soil ... | reverse complement strand
GCCGCGCTGGATCAGGCAGACCTTGCCAGTCATGCTGCCGGCGACGACGCTGCCGCCGAGGCCGAAGTCGGCGAGCGGGGCCGTGACGGAGCCGATCGGCGAGCCGTCCATGCCGCCAGGCGCGTAGCTGGTCGCGCCGACTTTCAACGCCGACGCTCTCCCGGATCCCATCGGCACCGTCGACAGGACGTTGACGCCCGGGCCGGCGAGCTCGACGTCCTTGTTGTACTGCGAGAAGGTCGCCCAGTTCTTGAACTCGTCGATGGCCGCCACCGAAATCACGCTGGCGTAGCCGGCCGGATACGAGACACGCGTGTTGCCGTCGTTGCCCGCAGCGGCGACCGACAGCACGCCCCTTGCATAGAGCGAGTCGAAGGCGCGCTCCTCGGTCTTGTTCGAGAACGAGCCGCCGAGCGACATGCTGATGACGTTGGCGCCAGCGGCGGCGCACTTGTTCGCGGCGGATGCCAGCGTGGACGAGTAGGCCCAGGCCTCGGCGCCGAACACCTTGACGATGTGCAGGTGGAGGGTTGCGTTCTCGCTGACGCCGACGACGCCGGTGCCGGCGTTGTTCAGCGCCGAGATCGTGCCGGCCACGTGCGTCCCGTGGTGGTTCTCGTCGGTGTACCACCAGCCGGTGCCGGTGTCGTACTCGCCGGTGACGTTGGCACCGCTCGAGAGGTCTTCGTGGCTGCGGTCGTAGCCCGAATCGATGATGCAGACCTTGCGCGACGATGCATTCGTGTTCGCCAGCTTGTCGGCCTGCACCAACTGGATTCCGTACGGCACGAGCTGGCCGAGGGCATAGGGCGGCGACGTCGAGGGCGTCGTCGCCGAGTACATGTAGCGCTTCGGATCGTCCTCCACGTACTCGATGTTCGGATTGCGAGACAGGCCGGCCAGCGCCGCGGTCGGGACCTCGATCGCCATCGCGTCCATGCCGAAGATCTCGTGCGCGACGGTGCCGCGAGCGGCGGCGACGGCGCCGCGGGCAGCGCCGAGCGCGCCGGGCTTGAAGGCCACGATCACGCGGGTGGTGTCGGCGGCGGCTTGCGCGAGCGGCGCGGCCAGGGCCGCGACCACGGCAGCAACCACGAGGGAGGGGACGTTCGACTTCATGTGCGGCGATCCATGGCTGAGCGACGGCCGGAGTCTACGGACGGCGCCGGCTCTTGTGGTTCGTCCGGAAGGGGTAATTGTGTCGATCGGATCGGCTGTCGAGACCCCGCCATCGCCTGGTCGCGCCGCTGATCCGCTTACCTTCAGTTGCCGCGATCACGACTGGCGAACCCGATAGAGCCGCCGTCGACCCGTCGGTGTCCGCTCAGGCCCTATGACGCTGCCGGCGCCGAGCGACGGCGGACAACGTCAGCACGCCAACCGCCATCAGCGCATAAGTCTCGGGCTCGGGGATCGGCGCGGACGCCACGCTGATGTCGACGAGCGGTGCGGTGAAGCCGATCGTCCCGAGCAGCGTGGCGGCGCCGCTCGTCAGGTTGATCGTGAACAGCTGCGAGGCGGCGCCGGTCGGCGCCGTCAGCGCGGCGAACGACACGCCCGTCAGCCCCGAGATGTCGAAGCCGACCAAGTCGCTGGTGTTGAACCCGAGCGCGCCGACGGTGTTGAGCGTCCCCGCGTTCGGGGGGTTCTGGGTCGCGAGGATGTCGAGATTGGAGTCGATGTCGTACAGCGTCGTCGTCGTCGCGCCGTTGAAGTTGTTGGTGTAGGCGGAGCCGACGACCCGCGGCGTCGCGCTCGCGTTGACGTCGCCGGCGGCATAGGCGAGCGCCGTATCGGTCGCCGTCAGCGTGCCGTCGTTGGGATTCAGGCGCAGATCTTGGCCGGTGTTGCCGACGACCCGGATGCGATCGACCGTCGGGTTGAAGTCGAAGCCGAAGGCGGTGCCGCTCAGGGTGAACGCGCCGGCGCTGCCGATCTGTGTCGCGGCGCCCGTCGTCGGGTCGAGGCTGTAGAGGCGGCTGGCGCTGCCGAGACCGTAGAGGGTCTGCGTCGCCGGTCGAAAGTCGATGCCGAGGATCGTCTCGCCGGCTTGCAGGCCGGTGATGCCGACCGAACCGAAGACGGTGGCCGGCGTCGCGCTGTCGAACCTGACCAGGACGTTCGTCGTCGTCAGGCCGACCAGCGGTTCGGCGGAGGCGACGGCGCTGAGGCCGAGGGCAAGCACGCAGGCGAGCGGACGGATGGGGAAGCCTTTCATTGGAGTCCTCCTGATGAGCTCGTCGCACCCTCGCGCCGAGGCGCAGCCTTCTCCGCGTGCGCTGCCCTCACGCAGCGGGCATCTGGAAGCCAGGCGTCGATCGCGAGAGCGCCTCCTCCTCGGGAGTCATCTCGGTCGCCACGCCTTCGAAGAGGGGAGTCGACAGGTAGCGCTCGCCGGTGTCGGGCAGCATGCAGCACAGGACCGAGCCTTCCGGCGCGCGCTCGGCGACCTGGATCGCGGCGGCGAGCGAAGCGCCGCCCGAGATGCCGGTGAAGATTCCCTCTTCGGCGGCGAGCCGTCTCGACCACGCGATCGCGTCCGGCCCGGCGATCGGGATCAGCTCGTCGTAGTAGTGCTTGTCGACCGACTCCTGCAACACGTAGGGAATGAAGTCGGGCGTCCAGCCCTGGATCGGATGCGGCGTGAAGGCCGAGTGGCTGCCGGCCGGAGAGTGGTCGGCGCCGCGCTCCTGGGCGATGCCGCTGCCGAGGAGCTGGGCGATCGACGGCTCGCTGAGGATGATCTTCGTCTTCGGCCGCTCCTTGCGCAGCACCCGCCCGACGCCGGTGATCGTTCCGCCGGTGCCGTAGCCGGTGACCCAGTAGTCGAGTCGCTCGCCGTCGAAATCGGCGAGCAGCTCGCGCGCCGTCGTGTTCTCGTGGATGGTGGCGTTGTCAGGAGTCTCGAACTGGCGCGCGTAGAACCAGCCGTTGGCCTCGGCCAGCTCCTGCGCCTTGCGGTACATCCCCATGCCCTTGGCCGCGCGCGGCGTGAGGATGACCTTGGCGCCGAGGAATCGCATCATGCGTCGACGCTCGATCGAGAACGAATCGGCCATCGTGACGACCAGCGGATAGCCCTTGGCGGCACAGACCATCGCCAGGCCGATTCCGGTGTTGCCGCTGGTCGCCTCGACGACCGTCTGCCCCGGCTTGAGATCGCCGCGGCGCTCGGCGCCTTCGATGATGCTGATCGCCAGGCGGTCCTTGACCGAAGCGGCCGGGTTGAAGAACTCGGCTTTCACGTACATCCGCACCTGCTTCGGCGCGATCCGGTTGAGGCGGATGCAGGGGGTGTTGCCGACGGTGTCGACGATGCTGTCGTAAAGGCGTCCGCGACCTTCGGTCGTGCGTGCGGCGTGCGAGGTCATAAGAGCGTCCCTGCCACTGTGGATGAAACGAAGTCCGTCGGTCCGGACCTCAGGCTGCGGCATGCGAACTGCGTCGTTGATGGAGCCGACCCGATCGACCGCCGCTCGGCGTGCGCAGGTACGGAACCCGGCTCACGATCACACACCCGGCGGAAGAATACGCTTGCCCTGAGCCGGGACGCAAGCGATCGGATCGCCTGCGGGGTCGGCACCGATCGCCGAGAGCCGCGTCGTGAAGAGAGCCAAGAAACCACGACGCGATATCGGTGGAAGTCAGGGCAGCTCTGCCCGTTGCGCCGACTCGACCAGCCGGCGAAGGGCCGCGAGGTCGTCGGCGGCGCTGTCGCGATGGCTGGCCTGCCTCGCCCTCTGGCTGGAGAGCGCCGCCTCGAGGGTGTCGGCGTCGAGGAGCACGCCGAAATCGGGCGGGACGGCATCTGCCACCGGCCCGGTCGCGAAGACTCGCTCGAGGACGAGGTCGCCGACCCCCGACTTGAAGTGAGAGGAATCCCAGTAGTACTTCATTTCTTCGCGGCTGCCGAGGCGAGGAAGGGGCTCGGTGGTGATCGACGAATAGCCGCTGAAATCCCAGACGGGAACGGCGTTGCCGGGGCGACCGCCGGCCTCTCGCGCCAGCAGCCGAACCAGGGCCCGCTTGCCGGTCTCGAGCGCGGCGCCGGCGCCGAGGAGCGCCGATATCTCGAGCTGATGCACGTGCGATGGCGTGATCGCGATGCGCAGCTCGATGCCGCGTTCGCGGCAGAAGGCGGCGATTCGTCCGACATAGGCGAGCGAGCTCTCCGCGGGATCGGGCCGAGACGGCTCGCCGCGCGACACCGACGGCGAGCGCGTCGGCGTCTGGAAGCCGACCTCGAGACGGTCGATGGCGTCGAAGTAGGCGCGCGGGCCGGCCTGCGCGAACTCCTCGCCCGGGCGGCGAAAGAAGAGCTCTCCCGACCGTTGCCCGTCCGCCAGGAACCACTCCGGCTCGCCGTCCGACTGATGGCGCAGCATGTCGAGGCTCGAGGCCAGGGCGTCGACGCTGATCGCGAGCCGCAGGTCGCCTTCGACGGCGCGCTGCCAGCGGCGATGTCGCGCCGAGAGCAGCACGGTGGCGTCGAAGCCGGGACGCGTCAGGCTCGTCGCGTCGCTCAGGTGGTAGGTGTCGAGACCGAGGAGAACCGTCCGCAGCGGCCGGATCTCGTTTGCGTGGACGAGGTACTCGAACATCTCGCGCGTGGTCGCACCGTCGAACGCGAGGTTGTAGCAAGGCCCGGGGAGTCGAGCGAGCGCGGGATGCCTGCATGAAAAGCCGACGTGGCTGCGCGAGCTGCCGAGAATGACGGTCTCCGGCTTGACCCGCTCGACCTCGTAGGCCTTGAACATGCGAACGCGGGCGTGCGTCGCCGGCTTGTGGGCATTGATGCCGGGAACCTCGATCCATCGATGGATGCCGAACGGGTCGAGCGTCGACGTCGCCGCGCCGACGACCGAAAGAATCAGGAGCAGGGTGGCAAGGAAGGACCGCGCGTATCCGCCGTGCGATCCGGAAGATGGCGGCGGGCGAAGACGGTCCATGGTTAGAACTGGAAATACAGAAACTCGGAGACCTTCGACAGGTTCATCATCGCGACCGACATCAACGCGGCGCTCGCCGCGGCCCACGTCGCGGTCGGCCGCCATCGGATCCACGGGCGCGACGGCGAAGCCTCCGGCTCGGGCGATTCATCGTGCGGTCCGCGATAGCCGGTGATCTGCTGCGTGTTCGGAGCGACGAAGGCGATCGCCAGCAGGACGGCGATCGTCGACCATTGCCACGGCGTGCGATCCGGCAGCACGCTGTCCCCGGCGGTCGCGGCGCCGATGCCGTTTTCACCCAGCATGGCGCGCATCATGGCGAGCGCGGTCGGCAGGTCAGCGGCGCGAAAGAGGACCCAGCCGACGACGACGGCGACGAACGTCAGCATGCCGCCGGCGACGATCTCTGGCCCGCGCGGCGGCGCAGGCAGCAGGCGAGGGCGCGTGCCCTGCCAGAGACGATTGACCACGAGGTAGGCGCCGTGCAGGGCGCCCCAGGCGACGAACGTCCACGCGGCGCCGTGCCACAGGCCGCCGAGCAGCATGGTGATCAGCAGGTTCGCGTAGCGCCGGGCTCCGCTGCGCTGGTTGCCGCCGAGCGGGATGTACAGGTAGTCGCGGAGGAACCGCGACAGGGTGACGTGCCAGCGCCGCCAGAACTCGACGATGCTGAGCGCCTTGTAGGGCGATGCAAAGTTGACCGGCAGCCGGATTCCGAACAGCAGCGCCGCGCCGATCGCCATGTCGCTGTAGCCGGAGAAATCGAAATACAGCTGGACCGTGTAGGCCAGCGCGCCGAGCCACGCGCCCGCCGCGTCCAGCAGCGCTCCCGACGCGGCAGCGTCGAACGCCGGCGTCGCGACCGCCGCGGCACTGTCGGCAAGGAAGACCTTTTTCGCCAGGCCGATCGCGAAGATCGTCAATCCGATGGCGACGAACGGGCTCGCGCTTCGTCGCACCTGGCGAAACTGCGGCAGCACTTCGGCGTGATGAACGATCGGCCCGGCGATGAGCTGCGGAAAGAAGCTCACGAACAGCGCGAACTCGAGCAGATCGAAGCGGTCGACCTTGCCGCGATGGCTGTCGACCAGGAAGGCGATCTTCTGGAAGACGAAGAACGAAATGCCGAGCGGCAAGACGATCCTCGCCACCGCCCACTCGAGTCCGAGGAGCGCGGCGGCGTTGTCGACCAGGAAATTCGCGTACTTGAAGTAGGCGAGCACGAGAAGGTTGGCGCCGACGCCCACGAGCATCAGGAGGCGCGCCGCGCGCGGTCGACTCAGCCGCCAGCTCGCGATCGCCCGCGCCAGGGCGAACGTGGCCAGCGTGAGCGGCACGAGGAGCAGGAGGTAGACCGTATTCCACCAGGCGTAGAAGCCGAACGAGAACACGACCAGCGTGAACAGCGCGGCCCGCTGGTGCCCGAGCCGGCGCATCGCGTGGAATGCGAGCAGCGCCGCGGGCAGGAAGCCGAGCAGGAACGCGTACGAGTTGAAGAGCATGCGCCTCGGTCAGGCGCACGCCGGCCGGGGCGCAGCGAAATCGCGCCGCATCACTGCCTCGGCGGCGTGTGCCCGTGGGTCGAGCGGCCGCTCGTCTGGCACGGCCGGTACGCGGGAGTCGCGAGCAGGCGCCGGAACGACGCCATGTCGCACGCACCGTCGACGAAGACCCGCTTGATGTGGAAGACGTCGTCACCGGGCGAGTTGGCGCCGTCTTCGGCGGTCAGCAGGCCACGGTAGCCCGCCTCCTTGGCAAGCTGGACCATCTCCTCCGTGTACCAGCCGACCGGCCAGGCCAGGTAATCGGCCGGCCGGCCGAGGCGTGTCTCCAGCGTCGCCTTCGACTCGACGAGCTCGGCGCGCACGGAAGCGGCGTCCTTCCCGGGGATCTTTCCCGCCATCCACGTCACCAGGTTGTCGTTCGCGTCCCAGGGGTGCGAAACCGTGTGCGACTCGACCTGGAAGAGCGGGTCGCGGGCCAGCCGCTCGATGTCGCTCCACTCGAGGTAATCGTGGCCGATGCCGGCGCCGGTGATGATCCAGAACGAGGCCTTCATCCGATGGCGCTGCAGGACCGGAACGGCGTTCAGCACGTTCTTCCAGCCGTCGTCGAAGGTCAGAACCACGGCCTTGCGCGGCGGCGGCCGCTCGCGCCGCATCACCGCGACGAGCTCGTCGATCGACAGCGTCTGGTAGCCGGCGCGAGCCAGATGCTGCATCTGCTCTTCGAATCGATCGAGCGCGATCACGGTCTCGCCGGGCGGACGGCCGTCGGTCGCGATCTCGTGATAGATCAGCACCGGGATCGAAACTTCGCCCTGCGCGCCCGCATGGCTCGCCGACAGCACGGCGAGCGCCGCCGCGGCTGCCGCCCTGCGCGCATGGCGGCTCATTCGTAGACGCTCACGTGTTCCGGCGGCAGCGAAGGACGAAGCCTGCGCACGGCGCCATCGATGCCGCGGTTCAGGTCGTCCCAGGCGGCGGCGAAGCCGACGAAGGTCGCCAGGGCGTACACGAAGAGGACGCCGTTGACGAACGAGAACAGCGAATGGACGACGTTTCCTTCGCACAGATCCTGCAAGCCCGCGCCGAAGCACACGGCGGCGATCGCGAAGAGCGCGGCGATGTAGCGCGCCGGCACGCGTGTGCGCCCGGCGATCTTGGGCGTGCGCAGGAAGGGGATGCGGTGGCCCTTCCACGCCTGGTGCAGCGAGCGGAGCACGCCGCCGACGTTGACGGGCAGGAGCAGCAGGTTGAGCGCATAGACGCGCAGCAGGTCGGTGCCCTTGCAATATCCCGACTGGCGCAGGTCGCGGGCATAGAGCGCGTAGTACGGCAGGGCGGTCAGGGGCAGCCACGGGCTCTGCAGCGAATCGGGAAACGGGTAGCCGAGCACGACCAGCAGCCCGAGGTTGACGCCGGCGATCGACGTCAGGTAGTGGACGCGGAAGAACCCTTCGCGCAGCTTCTGCAGGCGCCGCGGTCCGCTCAGCAGGTAGCGAAGCAGCTTGGGCAGGATGATCAGCCCGCCGTTTGCCCAACGCGCCCGCTGCACGACGAGCGCGCCGAAGTCGGCGGGCGTGGCGCTGTAGGCCAGCCGCTCCGGATAGTTGTAGAGGCGCCACCCCTTGTCGATCAGGTCGACGGTCGACTCGGTGTCCTCGATGACGGTGCGGTCCTGGATGTAGCGGCGCACCGGCTTGCCGTTCTCGTCGGCGACGACGGCGATGTCGTGCAGGGCGGCGTGGCGCAGCAGCGCGTTGGCGCCGACCCAGAACGTCGCATGGTGCTGGGTGAAGCCCTGATGGATGAGGTACTGGATGTCGGTCGTGGCGCCGGCCGTCCGCTCGAGCGCCTCCGCCGGGCCGGGGACGGCGCTGTAAGGAGTCTGGGCGACGGCGATGCGCTCGTTGCCGGGCGACTCCATGACGGCGACCAGGCGCAGCGCATAGCCGGGCATCAGCAGGCTGTCGGCATCGAGGGTGATGAGGTAGCTCGCCTGCGGAACTTCGAGCATCGCTGCCGCGCCGGTCGTCTCGACCAGATGGACGCCGTCGGCATGCTCGCGTTCGTCGTATCGCTTGCCGAGCAGCGCGATGTAGGTGTTCAGGTTCATCGCCTTGTTCGGCTCGTGCGACAGGTTCGCGAAGCGCTTGCGCTCGAAGCTCGTGAGCGAGACGGCGAAGAGTGCGGCCAGGCGCGCGTGCTCGTGCTGCAGTGCGGCACGATCGACCGCCCCGCCGGCCTGGGCGCGCGCGAGCCAGGACTCGGCGCGCTCGCGATGCGCCTTGGCGGGAGCGTGCAGGACGGCGTCGACGAAGAAGCGGTCGGTGTGGTCGGCGCACTCCCAGAGCGCCGCCTCGGCCTCGAACCAGTCGGCGGCCTGCCGGTACAGCGTCGCGACGATCGCCGCTTCCTGACGCGCCACGAGGGGCCCTTCGGCGCAGCGGCGCAGGAATGCCTCACGCGCCGCCCGGAACGGCGCGGCGGCCTCCGTCATCTGCGTGTCGAGCGACATCGCGAGGTTGCGAACGGCGACCAGGGCCGCGAGCGCGTCCGGATCGTCGAAGCGGAACGGGTCGTCGATCAGGAGCACGACGCGGCGGTTGGGATGTTCCTGGAGCGCCGCCGAGAGCAGCGTCTGGCGGACGATCCGGGCCTCCTCCCGGTACGAGGGGACCAGGAACACGAGCGGCTGCGCCGGCCCGTGGTGGCAGGCCTCGAGCTCGGCCGGAGTCGCGGGTCGATGCGAGCGCCGGCGCTGCAGGTGGCCGATCCGGGTCAGCTGGTAGCCCACGTTCCCGTAGACGAGGAATGCGGTGATCAGCGTGAATGCGGCGAGCTCGAGCCAGTGGCGCACCGATGTCATCGTCATCGAGACCGCCATGTCGCGCAGGAACAGGGCGGTTGCGAATACGGTGAAGACGAGCGTGCAGGCGGTGAGTCGGATCTCGAGCTGGATCGTGCGTGTGTTCATCAGCAGGCGCTTGGGGATGCGCTGATGGAGCCGCAGCCGTGTCGGTGACTGGGTGATCTCGGTACTCCGGGAGCGCGCTTGAGCCCTGTTTCTGCAAGAGCCGTCTCCACGTGTAAGCCCAAGCGCGCCGGCCCGGGCGCCGCCCGGCAGCACCACTGCAAGAATGACGGCGTGAAGACGGTCAGCCATGGCACCCTCGTGATGAACGCCGGTGCCGAGCTGCTGCTCTGCCACGCCACCGGCGCGAAGCACTGGGACATCCCGAAGGGAATGGCGATGGCGGGCGAAAGCAGCGCGGCGGCGGCAGTGCGCGAAGCGGACGAGGAGTGCGGCGTGAGGCTCGACCCCGAGCGGCTCGTTGCGCTCGGCCTGTTCGCCTACCGGCCCGACAAGGATCTCTCGCTCCACGCCGCCTTGATCGAGCGCATCGACCCCGCTCGCTGCGTCTGCTCGACCTTCTTCGTCGATCGATGGGGCCGGCGCCGCCCGGAGATGGACGCGTTCCGCTGGGCGGCCTTCGCCGAGGTGCCGACGCTGTGCGCGCGCAGCATGGCGCTCGTCCTGACCCAGAAGGCGCCCCTCGCCGGCGTCCTCGTCCGCCTCCGCGGCGTCCGCACGATGGGGTAGCGGCGCGGGCGCACGATTGCGCCCGGGCGGCGTCGGTGTCA
>Ga0070672_100003546_pt1 | contig 10114 bp, 9 predicted proteins | sample KBSM13metaG_FD_66151 | JGI IMG/M metagenome (GOLD analysis project Ga0070672, IMG submission 66151) | Miscanthus rhizosphere microbial communities from Kellogg Biological Station, Michigan, USA - KBS M1-3 metaG | ecosystem: Host-associated > Plants > Roots > Rhizosphere > Soil ... | reverse complement strand
AGCGTCCGCCGGCGTTGGCTTGCCACACCTCGACGAGCGCGTTTTTCACCGGGCGCGCGTTCTCGTCCCACACGAAACCGTGCACGATGATCCGCTCGCCGATCGGCAATCCGTCCTTCGCATAGTTCATGATGAGATCGTTGTCGCGAGGACCGAATTCCTCGCCCGTGAAAACCGGACCGGTGATCTCGGAGAGCGAATTCTGGAGCGAGATGAGCGCCTTCTGCGGCGAGCGCAGCACGCTTGTCTTGTAGGCGGGCGCGTATGCGGGCGGATGCACCGTCCTGTCGCGCTGGTAGAACTCGCCGTACTTCTGGGACAGCGCCTTCATGGTGGACTCCTGAATGGCCGCGGGGTCGGTCGCCGACCGCTATTTCTTGGGGCCCACGGGATCGTGCAGCGTCTCCTGCTCGATCGGAACCTTGAGCGCGTTCAGCACCCGCGGCACCATCGCATAGAAGCCGGCGGTCAGAGCAAGCTCGACGATCTCGCTCGCTTCGAAATGCTTGCCGAGCTCCGCGAAGACGTCGTCCGGAACGTTCCCATGCGTCATCGCTTCCGAGAACGCGAGAGCCGCGCACTCCTGGGGCGAGAAGCGCGGGGACTCGCGCCAGAAAAAGAGATCTTCGATCTGCTCCGGCGTGACGCCCTGCTGCCTCGCCCAGCGGCGGTGCTGGTGCCATTCGTACGCCGAGCCTTCGAGCTGCGCGCCGCGCAGGATCATGAGCTCGCGCAGCGTCCGTGGCGTCGTGCAGTCGCGGCGAAGCGTATAGGCGAATTCGATCCACGCCGACAGGAGCTGGGAATGGTGCCCGAGAAGGCGATACAGGTTGAGAAATTCGCCGTTCAGCTCCTTGATGCGCTTCTTGTTCTTGTCGTCGATTTCCTTCAACGGCAGGCGGGGCTTGGCCTTCTTGGTCTGCGCTTCCATGATCGTCGCACCTTGGGAGTCGGAAAGTTATCCTGCGGGTTGGAGCTGGCGCGTCATGCCGAACGGAGTCGATCGCGCAGCACCTTCTTCTGCACCTTGCCGGTGGAGGTCTTGGGCAGCGGGCCGAAGATGACCTTCTTCGGCGCCTTGAACCGGGCAAGGCGCGCGCGCACGTGGTCGATCAGCTCGGCGTCGGTGGCGGCCGCGCCATCCTTGAGCGTGACGAACGCGATCGGCACCTCGCCCCACTTCTCGTCCGGGCCTGCGACCACCGCCACCTCCAGCACCGCCTGATGCGTGGTGAGCGCGGATTCGATCTCGACCGACGAGATGTTTTCCCCGCCGGAAATGATGATGTCCTTCGCACGATCGCGAAGCTCGATGTATCCGTCCGGATGCATGACGCCCAGGTCGCCCGTGCGAAACCAGCCATCCGGGCAGCTCTTGCGCGTCGTTTCCTCGTCCTTGTAGTAACCCAGCATCACGTTGTTGCCGCGGATCGCGATTTCGCCCATCGTTTCGCCATCCGCCTCCACGTCGCCGCCGCTTTCGTTGACGACGCGGATCTTCTGTCCGATCACGTTGTTGACGCCCTGCCGCGACTTCAGCATCGCCTGTTCCGTGAGCGGGAGACGATTCCAGTCGCTCCGCCACTCGCACAGCACCGCCGGACCGTAGGTCTCCGTCAAGCCATAGAGGTGGGTGATGTCCATGCCGAGCGCCTGCAGGCGCTCGAGCAGCGCGGGTGTGGGCGGTGCGCCGCCGGTGCCGATGCGGACCGGTCGCGGCAAATCCACCTTGCCTGCCTGAGGATCCCAGATGGTCATCGTGAGCACCGTGGGTGCGGCACAGAAATGGGTGACGCCCGACTCGCGCATGTGGCGCCAGATCGAGGCGGCATCGAGCTTGGGCAGGCAGAGATGCACGCCGCCAACCGCCGTCACGCCCCAGGGAAAGCACCAGCCATTGCAGTGGAACATCGGCAGCGTCCAGAGATAGACGGAATCGCTGTCCATCCCCATGTGCAGGGCCATCGCAAGCGCTTGCAGATAGGCGCCGCGATGGTGGTACATGACGCCCTTCGGCTGCGCGGTGGTGCCGCTCGTGTAATTGATGGCGAGCATCGAGCGCTCGTCGGCGACGGGATGCAGGAACGGAGAGCCGCCGGCAATCATGTCCTCCAGATCGCCGTCGTTGCCCGATCCGATCAGGCGCAACCCGCGCCCGACCAGCTTCCCAGCTTCCGTCGCGGTAGCGGCGTACTCGGGATCGTAGATCAGGACCGACGCGCCCGCGTGCTTGAGGATGAAAGCCATGTCGGCCGGCGTGACGCGCGTATTGAGCGCCACCAGCACGGCGCCCGCGAACGGAACGGCATAGTGCGCGGCCAGCATCACGTGCGAGTTGCCCGCCAGGATGGCCACGCGATCGCCGGGCTTGACGCCCGAAGCCGCGAGCGCGCCCGAAAGGTTCAGACAACGTTTCAGAAACTCGGCGTAGGTGAACCTGAGATCGTCCTGGATCACGCCAACGCGATCGCCGAACACCTGCGCGGCCCGATGCAGGAATGCGGTCGGTGTCAGCGGCTCGAAATTGAACGACGGATCCATGACGTTTCCTCCGGGAATTTCTTGGATGCGGATACGCAAACACGACGCCCACCGCAAACAGCGCCGGACGCGAACCGAAACGCGCTGCGGTGAAGTCCGCAACGTCCTGCCCAAAGCAGATTGTGCAACATGCCGGAACGCTGTTGTGGCTGCTTCGCGCGCCGTCTTCCGCTCACGCTTCGCGGGGCGCGTATGCCGCTCCGGGGAATGTGCGCGGTGCTGCGGCGCTGCGTCGGGTATGCGGGGCGGCCCGGGATTCCTCCCGCGATATCCGTACTCACCATTTCGTACAAATTATGCGATCATGGTAGGCGCGGCGCTTTGGGGCTGTCAAGCTTGGTGGCGGCGCGTGGGTCATCACATGCAGTCGTAGCTGTCGCGGTCTGGCCAGCCGATTTCCGCCGGTTTGCGATCTCAGGCGTGCTGCAGGCAGTGGATGATGAAATCGGCGACGAGCTTCTTGTGCGTGCGCCGCACCCTCGCGTCGAGGAAATCGCGCTGGAAAATGGTCCCGAACGTATGGAGGTTGGCCACGTGAAAGAAGCAGAGCGCGCTCACCAGCATGTGCACGTCGATGGCGCGTATGCCGGTATGGAACACGCCCTCTTTGCTTCCGCGCTTCAGGATGTCGTCGATGGTGTCGACGATCGACCGGTTCACCTTCCTGATCTTGGCCGACTTCGCAAGATGGCGGGCATGGTGGATGTTCTCGATGGCGACGAGGCGCACGAAGTCGGGGTTGGCGTGGTCGTACTCGAAGGTGAATTCGGCGAGACGGCGGATCGCCTGCTCCGGGTCGAGCGCCTCGAGGCCAAGCGCGGCCTCGGCGGTGCGGATCTTCTGGTATTCCCGCTCCAGCACCGCGATGTAGAGCTGTTCCTTGCCCCCGAAATAGTAGTAGATCATCCGCTTCGTGGTTGACGTGCGCGCAGCGATGGCATCGATTCTGGCCCCGTTGAATCCCATCTTCGCGAACTCCTTCGTGGCCATCGAGAGGATGTCGCGCCTGGTTTTCTCCGGGTCGTATTTGCGCGGTGCGGAGGCTCGCCGCCGGTCCGACTGTTCTCGCTTTACTGCCGCCACCGCCGTCTCCAATCGGTCCACACGCTTGGTTCAATCATAGGGTCGCCGCCGTTTCTGTCAACCGCGGCGCGATCGCACTCATCTACTGGACGCATTCATGATCACTGGAAAAACGAGGCTGATCGCACATCTGGGCTATCCAACCGAGGCATTCAAGGCGCCCATGATCTACAACCCGTATTTCGAGCAGGCGGGGATCGATGCGGTGGTGACGCCGATGGGCGTCAAGCCCGAGGATTACGCGTCGTTCCTGGGCCCGCTCTTCCGCCTCTCCAACATGCACGGCGCGTTGGTCACGATGCCCCACAAGGTGGCGACGGTGGCACTGCTGGACGAAGCCACGCCGACCGTCCGCATCGCGGGCTCGTGCAACGCGATCGTCAAGCGGCCCGACGGTACGCTGCTTGGCGACATGTTCGACGGCACGGGGTTCGTGCGCGGCATCGAGCGCAAGGGCCGCCCGCTCAAGGGTGCGCGCGCGTTCGTGGTGGGGGCCGGCGGTGTCGGCTCCGCGATCGCGGCGTCGCTGGCCGCCGCCGGCGTCTCCGCCATGGGAGTCTATGACGCCCACGCAGCTTCCGCAGACGCGCTTGCGGACCGCCTGCGCGAGCACTATCCGAAGCTCGAGGTGACGACAGGCTCGAAGGATCCTGCGGGCTTCGACGTCGTGGTCAACGCGACGCCGCTCGGCATGAAGGAAGGGGATCCGTTGCCGATGGACATCGCGCGCATCGCGCCCGGCACGTTTGTCGGCGAGGTCGTGATGAAGCAGGAGTACACGCCGTTTCTGCGCGCCGCAATGGAAAAGGGATGTCCCGTGCAGATCGGCACCGACATGCTGTTCGAGATGATCCCGGCGTATCTCGAATTCTTTGGCTTTCCGACGACGACACCGGAAAATCTCCGCTCGATCGCGCAGATCAAATACTAGGACTCGCATTCCGGTTCCGCTTCACGCCGGCAGGCAGCATCCGCGATGCGACATCCGATCCTTGGCGGGCGGCGCAAAGCGAAGTACTCTGCATTCACTGGCGAGTCTTAGAAGAATCGGACCCCCGTCATCCATCGAAGCTCGTTTTGTGCAGTTGCAGTCCCAGCAAATCAACGATTGGAGGAGACGCGAATGGCCACCGCAACGGAACATGAGCCGCATGGCGCGCATCAGACAAAAAAAGCAACGGCGAGCGGCTGGATCGGATCGGCGCTGGAGTACTACGACTTTTTCATCTACGCCACCGCGGCGTCGCTGATCTTCCCGCAGATATTTTTTCCTTCGACCGATCCGAAGGTCGCGATAATCGCCTCGCTGGCGACCTATGGAGTCGGCTACGTCGCCCGGCCCATCGGCGCCTTCTTCCTCGGCCACTGGGGCGACACCCACGGCCGCAAGACGGTGCTGATCGTCTGCATGTTCCTCATGGGCATCTCGACGATGGCCGTGGGCATCCTGCCGACCTACCAGCAGGTCGGCTGGCTCGCGCCGCTGCTCCTCGTGGTTCTCCGACTGATCCAGGGCTTCGCAGTAGCCGGCGAAATCTCCGGCGCGAGCTCGATGATCCTCGAGCACGCTCCGTTCGGGCGGCGCGGCTTTTTCGCGAGCTTCACGCTCCAGGGCGTGCAGGCGGGCCAGATCCTGGCTGCGGCGGTGTTCCTGCCGCTTGCGCACTACATGGACAAGGATGCATTCAACAGCTGGGGCTGGCGCATTCCGTTCCTGCTGAGCTTCGTGGTCATCGTCGCCGGCTACATCATTCGCCGCGAAGTCGACGAAACGCCCGCCTTTTCGGAAGAGAGCGAGCACCATGAAGTTCCGAAGGCCCCGATCATCCAGGCCGTCCGGGACAACTGGCGCGACATGCTACGGGTCATGTGCTGCTCGCTGATGAATGTGATCCCGGTGGTCACCACCATCTTCGGCGCGGCGTATGCCGTTCAGCCCGGGTACGGGATCGGCTTCGAGAAGGATGTCTACCTGTGGATCCCGGTGCTGGGCAACATCGTGGCGGTGTTGGTCATTCCCTTTGTCGGCAATCTCTCGGACAAGATCGGCCGCAGGCCGCCCATCATCGTCGGTGCGCTCGCGTCGGGACTGCTCTCGTTCGGCTACCTCTACGCGATCAGCATCCATAACGTGCCGCTGGCGATCGCGATGTCGCTCCTCATGTGGGGTGTCGTGTACCAGGGCTACAACGCCATCTTCCCGAGCTTCTACCCCGAGATGTTCCCGACGCGTACGCGTGTGTCCGGAATGGCCATCTCGCAGAACCTCGGTACGCTGGTGACGGCACTCCTGCCCGCGCTCTTTGTCGCAGTGGCGCCCCCCGGTGCCAGCAACATCCCGGTCACGATCGGATGCTGGACCTTGGGCATCACCGTGATCGCGGCGATTGCCGCGTGGACTGCACGTGAAACCTATCGCGTCCACCTGAACGATCTCGGCAACACCAGCGCGGTCCCCGTCCCCAAAGAGGAATACGACCGCCTGCGCGAGCAGACGATCGCCAACGCCGCGCTGGCCAAGGCATCGGCCTAGACTTCGACCGAAAGGATCCGGCCTTGCGAAAGCAGGGCCGGATGACCGGAGGGAAACTTACCCGGTCTCGTACATGCGCGAGCGGCCACGCTCGCTACCTGATCGCGTAGACGAACCCGTCCGTGCTGCCGAAATACACCACGCCATCAACCACGACGGGCGAGGACAGGATCGAACCCAGCGTATACATCCGTTCGAGTCCGACGATCATGCCGTCGAGCGTGGCGTCCGGATAGAGCGTCCGGTCGTCGATGCGCCCGGATGCATCAAGATACTTCGCGGAGTTCTCTTTCGAGCCGTCGGTCTGGAAGTCGGCGTGGGATTTTCCGGTGCTGGCATCGATGGCGTGCAGCCAGCCATCGGAGGTGCCGTAGAGCACGAGGTCCTTGACCAGCGCGGGCGATGAAAACGACACGGCCTTGTTGCCGACGTCGTAGCGCGTGCTGCCGGTTGCGGCGTCGAGCGCCTTGAACCGAGTGCCGTCGGAGGTCGGGAAGTACACGATCCCGTCGGCGACCGCCGGCGACGCGATCACCCATCCCTTGTGATTGTCGTGCGCCCATTTCTTCGCGCCAGTCCTGGCATCGAGCGCATAGAAGTACCCGTCACGGCAGCCGAAAAACACGGTGTCGCCGGCGACCGCGGCGGAGCTCGCGATGCCGATCTGGTTGAAGATGTCCGGATCGTCGCCGGTCTGGAATTTCCAGGCGACCTCGCCGGTCGCCGCCTTGAGCGCGTAGAGGTTGCGATCCCAGCTGCCGATGTAGAGCATGCCGTCGGCAACCGCCGGCGACGCGTGCACGACGTTGCCGGTCTCGAAGCTCCAGCGGAGCGTGCCGGATGACGCATCCAGCGCATATACGCGATGATCGCCGCTGCCAAAATAAACGACGCCGTCCACGACCGTCGGCGACGACAGGAAAACGTCGAACGGGTCGGGCATCAACTCCATGCGCGGCATCGCGCCATGGATGCCCGGCGCGGTGAAGCGACGCTCGCCACCGGTCCTGAACTTCCACTTCAGACTGCCGCCTTTCGCGTCGAGCGCGTAGAAATTGCCGTCGGCGCTCAGGACGAATACCGTGTCGTTGGCGAATGCAGGTGAGGAATTGACGGCGCCGCCCGTCTTGTAGCGCCACCTGACGCTTCCGTCGCCCGCGTCGAGAGCGTAGACGAAATGATCGGCGCTGCCGACATAGACGGTGCGTCCCACGACGGCCGGCGACGAGATCACTTTCGCGCCGGTCTTGAACTTCCATTCGACGTGCGTGAGCGTGCCGACGCGTGTCGACTGATAGGTCCCCGAATGGGCAGGGTCGCCGCGAAAGAGCGGCGCTTCCGCGTGGGAGGCTGGTGCAGCGAAAAAAACGGCGAAGAGCGCCGGAAGAACGATCGAACGCGGTGAATCGACGGTGATCGCCATGCCTGGCCCTCGTGAGCAGCGGGAACGTCGCGAATGGTAGGAGCTGCAACGATTGCCGGGCGCCCAATCGACGGAACGTCTCCGGCCCGGATGGGGACGCCACTCCGCGCGACGAAGCGATCCGTGCCCGCGCCGGGGGCACGCCAGGAACCGACTACTCAGCGAGAGGCATCGTGGACGACGTCGGCGAGCGCCGCAAAGATCTCCTGCGCGAAGTTGAGCTCAGGGCTCGAGTTGATATCCGGCGTCGAGTTGACGAGCACCGCGATGGTGGTCCCCGTGGTCGGATCGTAGAACGTCGCTGCCTGGAAGCCGAGGCCGCTCCCGGTATGACCCCACCACCCCTTGAACGAGCCGATGCCAAGTCCGTAGCGGTCGTATTCGGGCCCGTTGGTGGCGGGTCGCGAGCGCGTCATGCGCAGCTGCTGCAACTCCGGCGTGATGAGCATTCCGGAGCCGAGCGCAAGGCCCCAGGTGCCGAGGTCGTCGAGGGTCGAGGTCATCGCGCCCGCGGCGCCGAACGCGGTCGGATTGACGAGCGGCAAATCGTCGAACGCGCCGCTCGCCACGTTGATCTCATAGGGCGTCGGGTGGGGATCGGGCAGCCCGAGGGTGTAGGGATAAATCGTATGCGCGAGTCCGAGTCGATCGAATATTCTCGCTCGCAGCACGGCGTCGATGGGAAGCTGGGTGACTTTCTCGATCACGATGCCGAGCAGCACGGTGTTGGTGTTGGCGTAATCGTAGCGGGCTCCCGGATCGAAGAGGGGCGAAGGGGGAATGGCGAAATCCACAATCTGCTGCGGTGTCCAGGCCCTGCCGAGGTCGCGGAAGAACTCGGTCAGGAACGCGTTGACCCTCGAATAATCTTCGAAGCCGGATTCCATGCCGGCAAGCTGGGCCAGCGTCATGCGATTGCCGTTGGGGATGCCCGGGACGTACTGGTCGATCGTCTGATCCAGCGACAATGCGCCGTCGCGGACGAGCTGCAGGATGACCGTGACGACAAACGATTTGGTGATGCTGCGTATCGAAAAGTAGCTGTCCAGCGTGATGGGCGTCTTCTGCTCGATAGTGGAGAAGCCTTCGGCAAGCCTCCACGGCGCGGCGCCTTGCGACCACACGCCGGCCACCGCGCCGGGGATGTGGTACTTGCCCATGACACTCTGCACCGCCTGGCGATAGCGCTGGTCGAGGGAAGGCTGATCGTCGTCGCCCATGCATCCCGAGAGCACCATGATCGCGCCGAGCGCCAGCCATCCCGAAATACGGCCCCTCCCGGCGGCCATGCAACGTGCCCACCGCGTCACCCTGCTCCATCCGTCCATCGCGCTCGACGGGATCGTCATGATTTGCTGTCTCCAATCCAGCCCGAAGGGCGATCGGGCACGCCGAGGGACGCTGCGGGCATCCGGTCTATCCGCGAGCCGCCATTTCGCTGCTCACCAGTATCTTTCCATCGGCCTCGGCCACGATCGTGCCGTCCTGGTTGACGGCAACACCTTTCAGCACGACGATGCCGCCCCCGTACGCGGGCTTCGGCAACAGGTCCGTCACCGTCCATGTGCTGGTCAGCGTATCGTTCGCGCGCACCGGTGCCTTGAAGCGCGCGTTGTGCTCGAGATACGCGATCGCCGTACCGTGAAAGTACATGCCTACCGCCGCGCCCATCATCGCGCTGGTGATCATGCCGTGCAGTATCCGCGTTCCGAAGCGCGAGCCTCTCGCATAAACGTCATCGACATGATGCGGATTGAAGTCGCCGATGAGGCCGGCGCCCTGCACGATATGGGTATCGGTCACCGTCACGGTGCGGGCGAACGTGTCGCCGACCCTGACCTCGCCGAACCGCTTTCCGCTTCCGTCCATCGCTGGCTCTTCCCTCGCCGGTCACGCCCGCGCCACCGCGAGCTCGTCCAGGCAAAGATAAGTGAAAGCGACGCCGGCATAAAGTGGCGCGAACAGGTTGACAATCGGAATGTATGACAAGGGGGCCAGGATCAGGCCCAGCGCGAACATGCGGCCGCGTGCAGCACGACAGATCCGCCGCATCTCCTGCGCATCCGCGTGGTCGGCGAGCGCGTCGTAGCGAAAGAGCCGCGTATTGAGCTACGCGGAAAGCAGGAGCGACACCGCGACGAAGAGCGGCGGCAGCGCAAGAAGGAAAAGGGACGCGAGCCACGCCGGCACGAACACCGCGAACGTCAGCGCTGCATTCACGACGCTACCCGCCGCGGTGCCGCCATGCCGGCGCTCGAGGCCGGGATAATCGCGTGCCGCCACCACGCGCACGATCACCGGCATCGCCAGCGTGGCGATCGCAGCCAGCGCCGCCAGCAGGGCGCCAAACGTCAGCAGGAGAAACGCGACGATGCCGGCGGCAATCGCGGGCCAGGTCGAACCCGGTGCGGCGCCGAACACCGACGTTGCAAGCCACGTCGTCAGCGGCGCCCATGCCAGCCACCCGACGATCACGAACGCGAAGGCCGCGACCAGGAGCGGCACGAACACCACGGCGACGATCCGCGGACTCA
>Ga0070672_100003543_pt1 | contig 10117 bp, 14 predicted proteins | sample KBSM13metaG_FD_66151 | JGI IMG/M metagenome (GOLD analysis project Ga0070672, IMG submission 66151) | Miscanthus rhizosphere microbial communities from Kellogg Biological Station, Michigan, USA - KBS M1-3 metaG | ecosystem: Host-associated > Plants > Roots > Rhizosphere > Soil ... | reverse complement strand
CAGAATCCGCGTGTCAATGTGATCACGGACATGGGCTTTGCCGACGGCCGCCTCTGGGTCGCCGGGCTCTCCAACGAGGAGTTCGCCTCGAAGCTGCGCGCGATTCCGTATCCGTTCAGCACCGTCGATCGTGGAACCAGCGTCGAGATCTACCACGGCAATCACCAGCAGCTCGAAACGCGTTCGCCGGTGAACGCATTCGTGCCGTACACGATCGACAACAAGCCCTATTTGCTCGCGGGCTACACCTGCACGCCGCTGGTGAAGTTCCCGATCTCCGACTTGAAGCCGGGCGACAAGGTGCGCGGCACCACGATCGCCGAGTTCGGCGCGGGCAACCGCGTGCTCGACATGATTGTCTACCGCAAAGGCAATCAGGAGTTCCTGCTGTCCACCAACAACAGCCGCGGCGTGATGAAGATCCCGACCAGCAACTTCGCGGCAGCGACTCCGATCACCACGCCGGTCCAGACCGAGACCGCGGGCGTGCCGTTCGAGAAGGTGACGACCATGACGGGCATCGAGCAGATGGACAAGCTCGACGATCAGAACGTGATCGTGCTTGCGCGCGCCGCGTCAGGTTCAGTGAATCTGCAGGTACTTCCACTTCCGTAGTTCAGCATGCCCGTGCGAGTGTTGTGGGTCGGGGTACTGGTCAGCGTGCTCTCCAGTACCGCGGCCTGCGGCCGTTCGTCTGACGCGAGCGCCCCTCCCGCCATCACGCTGACCACACCCGGCAATGGAGCGCCCGCGTACGTCGCGTTGACCGGCCTGCCGGCCGATGCCCTCAAATCGCTGCAGCACGCCAATCTCACGCCAGAGCAGTGGGCGAGTGTGCTGAGAGTCGCGGTCAGTACCGACGCGCCTTCCATGCTCGGCGACTACACCGTGCTCGATGGTGTCGTCCGCTTCACGCCCTTGTTTCCCTTCGATCAAGGACGTCAGTACCACGTGCGGTTCGAGCCGGCTCGGTTGCCGGGAGGCGCCGCGGATGCGGGAGGTGCGATCGAGACAACGGTCGGGCGGCCCGCGGCGACGGCCGTTCCGTCGACGACGGTCGCGCGCGTGTATCCCAGCGGCGACATCGTGCCCGAGAACCTGCTCCGGATGTACGTCGAGTTCTCGGCGCCAATGGGACGCAAGAGTGGTGTCGAGTACATCGCGCTGTTGGATCACCAGGGGAAGGAGATCGAAGGCGCTGTCCTCCCACTCGAATACGAGTTCTGGAGTCCGGACCACAAGCGGTTCACGATCTTTTTCGATCCCGGCCGGGTCAAGAAGGGCATCCTGCCGAACCTGCAGATGGGAAGGCCTCTCGAGGTGGGTCGATCGGTGACGCTCGTCATCAAACGCGAATGGCCTGACGAGAACGGCCTGCCGCTCAAGGAAGAATTCAGGCGCGTGCTTCGAGTGGGCCCAACCGACCTGGAACCGCTCGACACATCTACCTGGCGCATTCACTCGCCGGCGGCGGGCAGCCGCGACGGCATGGTCGTCACGTTTCCCGAGCCGCTCGACCACGGATTGTTGATGCGCGCGCTGGGCGTCACGCGCGACGGCAAAGAAGTCGATGGCGCCATCGGCGTCGATCAAGCCGAGACGCGCTGGACATTCACGCCCACGGCGCCATGGACGGCCGGCACCTACCAACTGCTGGCGCTCGACATCCTCGAAGATCTGGCCGGCAACCAGATCGGCCGTGCGTTCGAGGTCGACAACTTCGACACGGTCGACAAAGGCCCCAACCCGAAGACAATCACGATTCCCTTCCATGTGAAATAGAAGTCCGGCTAAAGCCGGACACTACGACTGTGATGACTCCAGCGCAACGCCTGCGTGTGCTCCTCGATCGTCCCGGCATCCTGGTGATGCCCGGCTGTCATGACGCGATGTCCGCCCGCCTTATCGAAGAAGCCGGGTTCGAGCTTGGCTTCATGAGCGGGTTCGCGGTCTCGGCCGCGCGCCTCGGCATGCCGGACACCGGTCTCATTTCCTATGGCGAGCTCGCCGATCAGGGACAGAACATCTGCCGCGCGGTTTCCATCCCGCTGATCGGTGACGGCGACACGGGATTCGGCAGCGCGCAGAACATCAAACGCACGGTGCAGGGATACGAGCACGCGGGTTTTGCCGCGATCATGCTCGAGGATCAAGTGGCGCCGAAGCGATGCGGCCACACCGAGGGGAAATCCGTCGTCAGTCGCGACGAGGCGCTGACGCGCATCCGCGCTGCCGTCGACGCGCGCGACGCCGAAGGCGGCATCCTCATCATGGCGCGCACGGACGCGCGTGCGTGCGTCGGCCTGGATGAAGCGATCCTGAGGTGCCGCTTGTTCCGCGAGATCGGTGCTGATATCAGCTTCCTCGAAGCGCCGCTCAACGAAGAGGAGATGCGTCGTTATTGCGCCGAGGTCGACGGACCGAAGATGGCGAACCTGATCGAAGGAGGCAAGACGCCTCTTCTTTCGCCGCAGCAACTCGAAGCAATCGGCTACAAGATCGCCGTCTACCCGCTGACGCTGCTCAACGTCTCAATCCAGGCGATGCGAACCGCCCTCGCCAGCCTTCGTCGGTCGGAGCGTCCTGTTGCAGCGATGGACTTCGAGGAGTTGAAGAAAGCAGTCGGTTTCCCTGCTTACTACGCGGAGGAGGCGCGCTACGGGCGCGCGCGCTAACGCGCTTTCGCTCGAGCGCGTAGAGCGTGACGTAGTGTCCGGCTTCAGCCGGACTTATCGCAGCGTCACCCGGCACGTCGGTCCGGGAACCTGCTGGCACTCTTGAAAGAATGCGTGCGTCACGTTGACGAACGCGAGACCGTCGGCGACCGATCCCCAACCGGGCACTTCGGAGAACTTGTCTGGCTCGAGCAGCTTGTATCGGCGGAAATATCCCGCGATGGTGACTCGATCGGACTGGGTCAGCGAATAAGCCGGACCGCCCTTTGCCAGCGGAGAGATGACGACTTTTGCGTCGTTTCCCTTTTCATCCTTCATCAGCATCAACCCGACAATGCCACCACGAACCATCCGGCCGCCCGGAATTGGAGGGCCGAGCACCAGCACGTCGAACGGGTCGCCGTCGTACGAGATCGTCTGCGGTACGAACCCATAGTTGACCGGGTAACCGCCGATCTGCTCGGGAATCATTCGATCGATGGCGCGCGCGTTCATGGGGATCCTGAACTCCCATTTCCGTAGGTCACCGCGTGAGATTTCGACATATCCGTTGACCGTCCCGTCCTCATTGATGGGCGGTGTATCGCGCCACACATGCTTGGGATACTTCTTGGCGTCGGCCAAGCTTTTGGTCAATTGAGACGTCGCCACGGCGGGAAGTTCGTTTGGAATTTTTGCCGGCGACTGAGCGACGACGACGAGCGGCAGGAGGACGGCTATCGCGACGTATACCCAACCACCGATCGAAGAGTGCGGCACCGACGGTGTCGCAGCTGCTTGCTCACTGTTGAATTGCGGCCCGATCACAGCTACCTCCTATTGTGCGCTGCCCCATACCCGATCGCGCGCGATGCTGTCGAAATTTCCGGGGAAATTGACGGGCTGAGCTGGTTTCCATCCATCTGACACCTTTCCCGGTGGCACCGCGAAGGCCAGACGTGTGCCCACGGAGAGTCAGGTGACGATCAGCACGCGGGTACGATGGATACGCTTCAATCTCGTTGGCGTCATGGGGTTTGCACTGCAGACGATGACGCTGTGGCTGCTGGTGCGATGGGCAGGCGTCAACGCCAGTGTCGCCATCACACTGGCAGTGCTGGCAGCCGTTTCGCACAACTTCGCCTGGCACGAGACAGTGACGTGGCCAAACCTGCCCGCCGAACGACGATTCAGGCGCTGGCTGTACTTTCAATTCTCAACCGGTGCGATCTCGCTGCTGACCAACCTTGGCATCACGATGATCGTGATGACCGCGACCGGACTGTCCGTCGTGCCCTCCAATGTCATTGCCGTCGTCCTGGCGTCCGCCGCAAGTTTCTGGATCAATGATCGAGTGATCTTCCGTCCTGCACCCGCTCTGACGAAATCCTTGGACGCGTCGTCTATGTCTCAGGGGAACCGAATGTCGTGATCGCGCTGCGATGGGAGTGGATCGCGTTCGGGTACTACGCGTACCTGCTGGTTGTGGCGCTTGTTGACACGCGTTTCGCCCGGGCGCGCGTGCCCGCACTCGGCGCATTGGCAGCGTCCGGCTTCGTGCTCGGCGTTCACGCCTGTGCGCCGCCCTGGCTGAGCGCCAATGCACTCGCGTTCGCGATTCTGGTTCCGCTGCCCATGCTGCTCGCCGGGTACTGGCTGTCAGGCTTGTTCTTCGTGCGCCCGATGCCCGATGTCGAAGGATGGCTGATGAGCGTGGATCGGCAACTGCTGCGACAGCCCGGGATCTTTGCCGCTTACGAGGCGAGCCCGCGATTTGTGCGCGAGGCGTTGGAGTTGGCGTACGTCCTTGTCTACCCGGTCATTCCCGCGGCCGTCGCGACCCTCGTCATCGGCGGACATGCCAGCGCGCTGCCACGTTTCTGGGTGGTGGTGCTGCTCTCGGAGTTCATCGCCTACGGGGCGATGCCCTGGCTGCAGACGCGCCCCCCGCGCGTGATTGAGGGTGCCGCCGGCATGCGGCACCCGCAGTCGGTTCTTCGGCGATTCAACGCATCGATCCTCGATCGCGGCAGCATTCAGGCAAACACTGTCCCCAGCGGTCACGCCGCCGGCGCCGTTGCGACGGCACTGGCCGTCGTCGAGGTCATGCCGCATGCAGGTGTCGTCTTCCTCGTCATCGCCGCGGCCATCGTGGCGGCCACCGTCCTGGGCCGTTACCACTATCTCGTCGACTCTCTCCTGGGGATCGTCGTCGCTGTTGGCGTCTGGTACGTCTGTCGCTAATCAAGGGGTTCTCGCGGGATGGTGGTGATCAAGGCACCCGCAGCTGATGGCGGTCCACAACCTCGGCGATCCGCCTTTCGTCCGCAAGAATGGTGGCGTAGATCCACGTGTACCACGGCTTGTTCCGCACGACGACGGCAGCACGCTCGGGACCAAGCAACTGACGGTCAGCAAGAATCTCAAGGTAACAGTCCACGAGATGACCGTACGTGCTGTATTCATTCTCTGCACTCGCCGGCAAGCCAACCGGCACGTGTGGGTACAGTCGGCGGAGTTCAGTGATGGCCGCCTGCTGTTGCGCGGCGCGATTCCTGAGGTGCCAGTGAAGCTGTTCGTGGATGTAGGTCGAGAGCAATTCGTCAGGCGATGACGCGAAGTACGGGTTGAGCGTCACGACCGGAAATGCGTGATTGATGGCTCCTTGTTCGATGACGACTTTGCGAGTGAAGGTGTATTTGCCCACGTCATGAGAGGCGAGCGCCTGCTCAAGGGTTTGCTTTGCCAGCTGCTCTCGTGGTGTGCCGCGCGCCAGATCGATTGAGATTCGAGGTGAATCGAAGCCGGACGCAACGGACGGCTCTTGGCCTGCGACCGACGCCGGCGCCATCCGTAGCAGAAGGACGGCGGTGAGCGCTATGAGAGCCTGTGACGGAACAAAGCGAGCCATCGTCGTCTCTCGTTTCTTGGCTTCGCTGACGTTAACGAGGCCTAACGGACTGGTGCTCACCCGCGCCGCGCGGCGTCGGGTACCGCACCTGTTAGGTCGTCGCGTTGGTCCGGTTTCGATTCTAACGATGGCCAGGGCGCGAACGCAAAGATCCATAACAACACCACGTGCAGCGGTATGAAGAGCAAGAGAAGGGACCACGCTCGGTGGAATCCCGCCTTCTTTGCGACACGAGCACCCAACCAAGCCGGCACGATCCCCGCCATCAGAATGGTCGCGAGAATAATGAAATCAGGGAGACCAAGGCCAAACATCAATTTGTACCCATGCGCTCCACTGTTGGTTGTGTCCGAGGCCAGCGGGAAAAGCGAGTACTACCTCGATGGCCAGGTAGCCAAGGAAGGGCACGACCACCAAGGCAGCGTAGTACGGCGACAGGCCCGCTCGACGCAGGATCCGAAAGTACGGAACACCAAGGACCACGGTGAACAGGAGACATTCCTGAAGTCCTTCGGTATTCATCGTTCTCCCCTATTTCGCCGAACGCCTAACGGACAGGACTGACCCGCGGCGCGCCGCCATTAACCGCGGCGTCGGGTCCAGTCCGTGTTAGCCAGCCGTTTGTTTCACAGCGTTCCGTCGTCGACCTGATCGATCTCAACCCACTGAGTCGCGCCAGGCGATCGCCTTCTCGAAGATAGGAGTCGCCTTCTCACTGGGAACAATCGGACGGACAGTGAACTCGAAGAACGTCGACCACGTGCCACAGACTTCGAGCACGGCCTCGGGTGACGTCGCTTCTGCTATTGCAACCCCGCCGTTGCCATCGGCATAGTCGTAGAAGGCCTTGAAGTCGAAGCCAGCCGGCGGCTTCCAATTTGTAAACAACTTGTGGATGCGTCTGTCGCGTTCTTCCGTGGCCCCACCTCTATTCACCCAGTTCACAGCGAACAGCATGACCGCCCTCCTCGTGAATATGGTCAGTGGCCCCGGGGCGCTGGACCGATTGGTTGCTGCCCAGTGCTCCGATCAACCCGTCCGACCATTAACTGCCGCCATTCCTTTGCACCCATCGGTATCGGCGTATGAGCAAGCCGTTAATGGAGCGAGCTTCTAACGACCGCGCTCTGGCGTTACTGCGACAAAGAACCCGTCTGGCTAACAATCGCGCTGAGCCGCAGCGGCCGCCCCGCCATCGCGCTGTCGGCTCCAGCGCACGGTTAGCCCGCTACCGCAAGTCTCGAAGCGGGATTCCCCGACCAGCGCGAATAGCCGTTCGCGCATCCTCGATGCGACGCAGAAAATCCGGATGATGCTCGAGCCGATAGTCGAACCAATCGTCTTCCGACCCAAATCCGATCAGGATGCCAGCGGGGCGACCGTGCCGCGTGATGACGATTTCCTCGTCGACCGCGAGCCGGAGGTATTTGGAAAGGTCATCCTTCACTTCCGCCAGAGCCACTTCTTTTGGAGCCTTGTGTTGGCGTGCCTTCTTGATCGAGCCACGACTGCGCTTCGGCCTTCGTGACGATCGCGAGGACTTGGACTTGCGATTCTGTAACGTCATAGAACACCCTGATGTCGCCAACTCGCAGACGGTACTGAGGTTGCGTCAGGCCCCGGAGTCGCTTGATCCGACTCTTGCTGACCTTCGTCGGCTCGTGCGTCAGATGTAGCTCAAGCGCCTTCGTCACGCCTGTTCGGATCGGCACTGATAGATTCTTCAGCGCCGTCGCAGCCGTCGGCGCCAGAATGATCTCGAATGCCATTCTGGCCAAATTCTAGCCAGATTTCCAGACGGGCTCCAAATGCCGGATTTCGGTGTCAGCGGTCTAACGTTCGAAATGAGCCGCGCTTCGCAGCGACAGGGCCGCAAAGGCCGTCAAAAGCGTCGGCTCCATTTCGAGGTTAGACGGCGCGAGCTGCTCGGCCTTATCGCTTCTTGTAGACTCGCAGTCCATGTGTTGCGGGTCCATCGCGGCCCGTGCCGATCAACCTCGATGCTCGAGATGTAATCTGCATGATGATTGTTGGGCTCCGGCTAACGAGTATTGATTCGACCGCCCTCAGCTGGTCACGCGCAGGCGGCTAACTCGCGTTCGCGCAGCGTGTGGACGTGATCAAACCCTCGCAGCGCGGATCGTAGCACGAGCCAAGCCTCATGAAGGCCAGCGTAGATGGCCGCCGCGCCGCCGGAGCCGTGACAAAACGTAGCCGCCAGGATGGCGGCTAATATCGGATCAGCGACCAAGGTCCAGACCCAACTTGAGGCGCGCGCAGGCAACGACTTCGACTCGTGCGGTTCTTTGGCGCGTGGCTTGGTGTGACGCGCGTGCCGGGCGGCTAATGTCCTTCGTTGCTGGACCGTGGTGGCGCGGCTAACTGGCCTCGCGGAACTGTCACCAGTCGGTCGGCCGGGCTCTTCACTCCGAGCGCCCCTCTGCTCAAAACGTGCGTATACACCATCGTCGTGCTGACATCCTTGTGACCAAGCAGTTCCTGCACGGTCCTGATGTCATAGCCGTCTTCAAGCAGATGGGTCAGCTCGAGACACTCCTCCAGCCGGAGGCCGGAGCCGTACAGCAGGACACCGATGACCCACATGGTCCCCTCCAGATCGGACAGCACCGTTGCCACCTCATCGCGACTGAGGACAGGCCTCTGGCGCTTCTATCGTTAATCAATCAGGGGCAGGAGGCGACGTGCTGCCTGCCGCGCAGTGGGGCTATGCTCCCTACCGTGATGCGGGGGCGCGGAAACCTTTGCTGCTGACCTAGGACGAAGATGTCATGACGGGTCGCGTATTCATCAGTCATGCGAGCGAGGACCGCGAGATCGCCCAGGCGGTATGCGAGGCGATCGAGGGCCGCGGTGTCCCCTGTTGGATTGCTCCACGCGACATCACACCCGGCAAGGACTACGCGCAGGCGTTGTATGACGCGATTGGGGAATGCACCTCGCTCGTCCTCGTGTTCTCGGAGTACTCGAATCGATCGCCGCAGGTGCGACGCGAGGTCGAGCGTGCCGCACGCGATGGCGATCCCATCATTCCGTTCCGCATAGACGACACTGTCCCGGCCGGCGGCTTGTTGTTCAACGTCGGGACGTTGGACTGGCTGGCGCCCTCGTCTGTCGATCTCCCGACCCAGGTTGGGATGCTGGCGGAGATCGTTCAGGCACGTATGGAAGGCGGAGGCGATGAGCCGCGTCCAGTTCCGAGGGCAGAGCAGGTCTGGGTCGGGTCGCCCGCGGTCGTCAGGCGCGTGACGGCCACCTGGATGACGGTCCTCCTGTGGATATCGCTGGTCATGGCCGTCTTCGATCTGGTGGCGAACGTCGATGCCTACGCGAATGCGGTCTATATGCGATCGCTCTTCGCGGAACAGGATGTGGCGGAACGTGTGCTCGCATTGGCGGCGCTTCAGCTCATCCTGCTGGTCCCGTCGGCGTTCGTGTGGCTGATCTGGCTGATGACGTCGTTCCTGACTCTCGAGGCGGCCGGCATCGAGGGCCTTCGATTCAGCGCAGGGCGTGTCGCTGGCCGGTTCATGTGGCCTGGCCTGCGATTCACGGGAGGCGGCGCCGTTGTGGGATCGCTGTGGAAGGGCAGCGCTCAGCTCGGATCGTCGCAACCGGGGTCAATCGCCAAAGCCGGTGCCCCGCGATGGCTCATCTTGCTGTGGCTCCTTCCATTGGCGCTCATACCGATCTCGATCGTCACGGCGAGTGTGGGAGATGCCGATGAATGGAGTGACGACGCGATCGTGACGTTAGGGATGGTGACTGACTTCTTGTGGATGCTCGCAGGCGTGCTCTGCTTGTACTCAGTCCGCGTGCTCGAGAAGCGCATGCGGCGCCGGGAGGCCGAGCTCGTGGCTGGAACTCGACGCGTGCGGCCGGCCCGCGCCAGCGGCGTATGACTCGCGAGACCGCGGTGGTGGACGTCTACCTCTCCGCGGCGCGCGAGAATTCAGCGGCCGCGACGGAGCTGGCGGAGGCATTGATCGCCGCGGGCATGAGTTGTTTTTCCGGCGCTTCGGATCGGCCGGCCGCTGAAACGCTCTCAGCGCTCGAGGGCGGCCGCGCGCTTGTGTTCGTGCTGTCTGCCGCCGCCAATATCGCACCTGATGTGGTTCGTGAGCTCGAACGCGCGGCTGGCCGGGGCATTCCCATCATTACCTACGCCATCGAAGACGTGAGCCCTTCTCCGTCGATCGCGTATTTCACCGAGACCATTCCGCCGATTGCAGCATGGTCCGCCAAAGACCGTCAACGGACGATTCACACCCTGGTTGAGGCGGCGCGGCGGGCGTTGACCGAGTCCACGCCTGCGACGAGAAGAGCGGTCTCTGCTCCTTCTCGCTACTCGCGAGCGACATATCGCGACCCCAGAGGTTTGCAGCGGAGTGTGGCAGTGCTGATGGCGATCTCCGCCTGCCTGAATGCGTACGCCTTGTATCGCGACGGGAGCTACGTGATGGCGTTGCTCCTGGGACAACCGAGCTCCGCAGCGACCGCCGAAGAATACTTCGGCGCGATGAGGTACGCGTCC
>Ga0070672_100003537_pt1 | contig 10124 bp, 4 predicted proteins | sample KBSM13metaG_FD_66151 | JGI IMG/M metagenome (GOLD analysis project Ga0070672, IMG submission 66151) | Miscanthus rhizosphere microbial communities from Kellogg Biological Station, Michigan, USA - KBS M1-3 metaG | ecosystem: Host-associated > Plants > Roots > Rhizosphere > Soil ... | reverse complement strand
ATGCGCACACCACCCCGTGTTTCGCGATCACTCTTCGGAATCTACGAACAGGCCGACCCGCCAGGGATTCAAGAGTTTTTCTCTGGCGCATCGACCGCTCTTCGTCGCCTGATTTGCGGCTTGCGTGGACATCGGGCCGCGCTGCATTTTGCGCCGCGGCGGCTCGCCCTGCGTTGTGCGCGCTGTGGCCACGAGACGCCGGGATGGGAGATCGGTTCCGGCGATGTGTATTTGTCAGCGTCCTGAACGACTGTCGCCGACGAGAGCGCAGCAGGACGGGGCCCAATCGATTCAGTTCGCGAACTGCAGCCCGCATCGGGTGGGCCGCTAATCGCGGATTTCAATCAACGTGAGCGCGGGCGGCCAGGGAATCACGCGTCGGTCGATCGCTTGAGCCGGCGGGTATTCGCTCCAACCCGACCAGCGTCCAGCCGTTGGTTCCCCGACGGAAATACGTTCGGATCGGCTTGCGCCACGCCGCGTGTTCCTTGGCATCCGCCGAGATGTCCACCGCGATGAAGCTGTCTGTGGACGTTGGTAACTCCCGCGGTGCGTCGATCGAGGTCGTCGTACCCGTCGTCTCCGACAGTGGGCGCGTCTCGCCGGTCGCGTTATCGAACTGGAACCAGGACGCGCGGTAGGTCGCCGGCGACTTTGCGACGCCCAATCTCACGGCTGCGTTTTCGAACGTGAGTCGATTGTTTTCCAGCCGCGGCGTCACGATTGGATTGACGGCGGGCACGTACGTCCTGAGGATTGTGTCCCGCCGCTTGATCATGATGTCGGCGAGTGCTCGCTCGGAGCCCGGATCGCTGAATTCGCCGGTGTGGATCATCGCCCTGATCATCTCGTCAGTGAACGCGCCCACGCGTTGCGCGGCCCAGAACGCATCGTCATCGCGCATCTCCATGTAGGCCGTTGTCGGCGTCTGCGGCCGCCATGTGCGCGGATCGAACCGGTCACCTTCGAACTTCCCGATCGACGGCCGTTCGGTGTAGTCCACGGTTTGCCACGGACTCAACGCAAACCCGAATGACACCAGGCGCTTCGCCGTCGTGCCTCCTTGATAGAAGTGCTCCCAGCTGAGGTCCCATTCATAGCGGTCGTTGCACATGCCAAACGTCGATCCGACGTCCTGGAGCCAATGCTTCACGATCGAGCGGCCGTTCTCCGTGACGAGCGTATCGATCGTGTTCTTCGATTTGAGGTCGGTCAGGTTCGTCCACGCGCCGAACACACGCAGCGCCCGCAACTCGCGCCGACGTTCGTGCGGAACCACATCGTTGGGGTCGTCGGGTCGCGTGCCCTCGAAGCGGAAGTTGCCGAGGACCGTCCCTGGAAGCAGCCGACCGGCCACGACGCGATACGTGCCGTCAGGCCGGCGGGCCACGTTCTCGAGGATCCTGTTGATGTCGTCACGCGTGAACGGGGTCCGCTTGCCATTGGGACGACGGAGCGTCGCCTCAGGATCGAACGCCATCCGCTTTGGATCGAAGGTGGTCAGGAATGACTCGACCTGGTTGTACCCCAAAGCCCAGAAGAACTTGGTGGCCATGACGACGGCGCCCGTGGCAGCGTCTGGGTAGTACGGAGGATCGAACTCGAGAAACCAGGTCTCTCCCTTGGCGTCCCTGGCGGTGATGCCGGGATGCACACCAGACGGCTTTTCCCTGATGATGGTCCAGCGTGAGGGATCGGGCGGAGCCCCGGCAATCGGTCCGCGAACGACCTCGTCGATCGTGAGCGTCCGGGTGCCGATCCTGTTGGTGAACCAGCTCGAATCCGGCACTTCGTCGATCGTATTGATATTCTCCGCACGCAAGCCGGAGGGCTTGTAGCCGGGCGTCACGAACAGGTTGTGGACCATTTCATACAGATCGCCGATTTCCGACCCGGCCGCGCGGGAGGCGTCCTGCGACTCGGGTTCGCGAGTGAGGGGATCGTCACGATAGAACTGCGGGCTCGTCGTGGCGACGGAGCTGCGTGCAGCGCTGAACGCCGCCGTGAGCACCAACAACAGGAATAGAAAGAGTTTCGCACGCATGAGCAGTCCCTCAAAAAGCCGGTGACATCGCAAAGACGAGTGTTGTCCCCTCATTGCCTCTGGCGACATCGACGCGCAGCGCCGTCGAGAACGGGGTGTGGAAGCGCGCGCCGAAGCCGTAGTCGTGTTTCAAGCCATCGAAATCCAGATCCGAGGTGCGCGCCGTGACTTTACCGGTGTCGTAGAACACGGCGGTGTCGAAAAACCGATTGGCCATGATCCGCCACTCCGCCTGCAGCAGCAGGCTGTTACGATCGCGGAAGCGCCAGCTGGAGAACCCACGCAGATTTGATCCGCCGCCCAGCGAGGGCAGCATGAAAAACGGCATCTCCTGACCTTCCTTGGCCCAGGTTGTCTTTGCCAGGCCGTGTAAGGAGATCACCCAGGCCTCGCGCAGGATCGGAAGGTGCTGAATCACCTCGTAATCGACCTGTCGGAACCCGAGCGTGTCATCGCGGTCGCTGTAATCGTGCGCGGTGACCCCATAGAATCCTCCGCGGCGCGCGTAGCCTGACGACGTTCGCCAATCGAAGCCGACGGTTCCCTGCGAGTGGACATATGTCGTGGTCGTGCCTAGTCCGGGCAATTCCGCCGGTGTGAAGACGTCCTCGATCGAAGGGTCAACACCGGCTCCGGACTTCAGTTGCCATCGGGTCAACTCCAGTCCGCCACGCAGCATGAGGAACCGTCGCGTCGGCCGCACCGTCAGCAGTGCCGAGGCGTAAGGCCGTTCGAACCCGTAGTTCACCCGATTGTCGGACGAGGTATCTGTCCCAATTCCATAGAAGGCAACCTGCGTCGCATCGCGCCAGCCGCCAAGGACCGAGAGTTCTCCCCGCCGATGAAACAAACGGGGGGAAACAAACTCGGCTTCCACGCGCTTGTAGTCCCTGATGCTGTAGCTGCCGCGGACGTCGATGGAACTGAACGCGCTGACGTGCGTCATGTATCCGGCACCGAGGGCGAACCCGCCGCCCGCATACGCGTTGTCGAAGAACGGATGCCACGTCTGAGTGGGATACACGAACGTACTCTCGAACTTCGACATCAGCCGCTCACCCCTCGTGGGGACGTACGGCTGCAGCGTCTGGCTCTTTTGCGTCTGCGCCTCCTCGATGACCGTCTGACGGGCGTCGGCCTCAGGTGCCTCAGGTGCCTGAGCCAGTGCCGGTCTCGCGCCGCCGATCAACAGTGACAAGACGATTGCTACGGCAAATGACGTGTTCATTGATTCTCCTGAGTGAACCGTTGTTCGGTGACACAGTCATCAAGCCGCGTGCCGGCGAGAATGCCGTGCGTGAGGCAGGGTGTCATTCGGGAGTGCGCAGATCCGTTCAGCACGTGTGTGGATGCGTGAGCACACGCGTGACTGCGCGGTGGTAGGTCACGTGTCGCTTTGAAGGCTAGCGGGCGGCAGCCATCTTGCGGCGCCTCGGGAGGGAGTGGGAATGGACCTGTTCAAGTCTACGATGATTGGTTATGGGTTACTCGCCGTCGTTTCGGCAGCAGCAGCGCCTCGGCCGCAAGCGTCGCAACCCATGCCACCGCAGCCAGCGCCGGCAGGTGCGGTCGGCTCGATCGGGCTCGACGGCAGCATCGACAGGTTCTACTCGGCCACGCACACCGCGATTGTGAAGACGGCAGATGGGTTGTCCCATCTCGTGCATGTGACGGATCGCACAGCCGTGCACGGCATTCAGAGCGATGACCCGCTTCGTGATCTGCGTGAAGGCAGTCACGTCGTCGTGCACTATGTTGTGAGTAACTCACGCAAGACCGCGGCTGAGATCGATCATGTTGGTGAAGGCGGCCTGCGTACCGTCCAGGGAGAGGTGCTGAGCCTCGATCGGCCCTTACGAAAACTGGTCATCCGGCTTCCCGATGACTCGCAAGTCGCGCTCAAGTTGACGGACCGCGCGGCGCACGATGTGGCAAAGGGAGTCGCGACGCGGACGCGCGTCGTCGTGTATTACATAGACGAAGGCGGCGTACAGGCGGCGCACTACTTCAAGAAGGATGTAGCCCAGCGCTAGCCTAGCGCTCAGATGCCCGGCTGGATCAGCGTCGAAGACCGGCTTGAGACTCTTCTCGGCGACCAAGGAATTTTTCCTGACACCGTGCATTTTCGGGATCTATGATCCGAGTTTCCGGAATTCGAGGTGACATATGGCAAGCAGTGGTCACCGGGTCGAGTTTGCCGGGCGAACGTTGGATCGGAGCCGGCACATCTGCGCGTTCTTCAACAGCGCCGACAAAGAGCGCCGAGCAATTCGATCGGCTCGCAGGACGGTGGCACTGAATTGTCAGTGACCGTCGATCATTCCGCCGAGCTCTTCCGCCTGCGTGCGATGGTCAGGGATCTCCTGGCGATCTCGACCATCCCGCAAGCGTGGGTCGGGCGAGAGGCGCTCGCCGTCGTCAGCGGTCTGGCCGACGTGCTGATCGACTCGCTCAATCTGGATGTCGTCTTCGTGCGTTTGCGCGATCCGATAGAAGGCGACTCGATCGAGGTGACGCGGGGCGATGCCGAGCAGCCATTTCCCGACTGGCTGAGAACGCAAATTGGGGAAATCGGTCACCTGTCGCGTACGGAGATCCTGAGTAAGCCCGGCAGCGCCGAACCATATTCCGGTATCGCCATTCCGATCGGCGTCAATGCCGAAGGCGGTCTCATCGTGGCTGCAAGCCGGCGCGCGGACTTTCCGAACGAGACCGACCAGCTGCTGATGCCCGTCGCGGCTAATCATGCGGCGACGGCCTTTCAGAACGCCTGCCTGCGGAAGCAGCTCCACGCGAAGGTCGTGGAGCTCGGGCACGCCCATGACGACCTCGAGCTCAAAGTGGCGGAGCGGACACACGAGAACACCCGTCTGTACCGTGACCTCGAAAGACGCGATAGGAAGATCCGCCGGCTGGTCGACGCCAACGTTGTCGGGGTGCTGGTGGCCACACTCGAAGGGCAGATCGTTGATGCCAACGACGCCCTTCTGCACGTGCTGGGTTACAACCGCGACGACTTGACCTCCGGACGACTCCGTTGGTCGGAATTGACGCCGCCGGATTGGAGGGCCGTCACCGACCAGGCCCTGGCGCAGATCGCGGCGCAAGGGAAGTGTGACGGCTATGAAAAGGAGTACCTGCGGAGAGATGGCAGCCGGGTGCCGGTTTTCATTGCCGGCGCCGCGGTCGAGGGAACAGCGGGCGAGATCGTGGCGTTTGTCCTCGACCTCACCGAACGCAAGCGGGCGGAGCAGGAGCGCGAGCGCCTACGGCAGTTGCAGGCGCATCTGGCGCATGTGAATCGCGTCACGACGATGGGGGAGTTGGCAGCATCGCTGGCGCACGAAATCAAGCAGCCGATCGCCGCTGCGAAAATCGACGCCAAGGTGTGCGTGCGAGCCCTGGATCGTCTCGATGTGCCAGCAGCGCGCGAGGCCGCCGTGAGACTTGTGAAGGATGCGACACGGGCGGACGAGATTATCAAGCGCACCACCGCGTTGTACAAGAAAGACACGCTTCAGCGCGAGCGCGTCGACATCAACGCCATGATTCGAGAAATGGCGGTGTTGTTCCAGCAGGAGGCCGTCGCGTCATCGGTCTCGATTCAGACAAGGCTCTTCGACGGCATTCCACCGGTGATGGCGGACCGCGTCCAGCTGCAACAGGTGTTCATGAACCTGATGCTGAATGCGATCGATGCGATGAAGGGGACCGGCGGCGTCCTGACCGTCACGGCGGAGATGAGAGAGGGCAATGAGGTAGGGATTGGCGTCAGCGACACCGGCGTCGGCCTGCCCGCCGACAACCCAGATCAGATCTTCGAGTCGTTCGTGACCACCAAGCCGTACGGCACCGGCATGGGTCTCACGATCACCCGTTCGATCGTGGAGTCACACGGCGGCCGATTGTGGGCGACCGCCAACGCCGGCCCGGGTGCGACGTTCCTGTTCACGTTGCTCGCCGAAGCCGAAGGGCAACGCGCCTGACAGCGGTCGCGACGCGGCCTCGAGACCAGGAGACGACTCGTACCACCCGAATGGTATGGGTAGGTGACGGGGAAGGAGTAGGCGAAAAGCACCCGATGCCATGATGCGTCGTCAGCTGCCAGAGCCGAGACTAGTGCCGAAAGAGAGCCGTCATGACACCCGTTCCAATGCCCAGGCACGCGTGAAAGGGGGCCGCATGGAGACCTCGGTCTTAGATGTGTCTCCGGATCACCTCGAAACCATTCTCGCGGACGGCGAGTTTGTCCTTTATCGCAGCCGCGACCCGATTGATCGGACCTCCCCGCGCTCGGCGCTCGTCGTGATGCCGCGCTCGGAGTATCCGCGACCGCACGCCACTCGGATGCTCGAGCACGAACACTCGCTGCGGGACGAATTGGATCCGGCGTGGGCGCTGCGGCCGCTTAAGTTAACGACGTTCGAGGGCCGACCTGCCCTTGTCCTCGAGGACCCCGGTGGCGAGCTGCTCCTTCAGCGCGCCGGCACGCCGATGGACGTCGCCGACGTCCTTCGCGTTGGGGCGGGTGTGGCGGCCGCGCTACGCCAACTGCACGGCCACGGCCTCATTCACAAGGACATCAAGCCCTCCCATGTGATGGTGGAATGGGGAACGGGCCAGGTGTGGCTGTGGGGATTCGGCCTTACGTCTCGATTGCCGCGCGAGCGCCGGGCGCCGGAGCCGCCGGAGGTCATCGCCGGCACACTGGCCTACATGGCGCCGGAGCAAACCGGCTGGATGAATCGGTCGATCGACGCCCGCAGCGATCTCTACGCGCTCGGCGTTGTCCTCTACGAGTTATCGACCGGCAGTCTGCCGTTCACCGCGTCGGATGCGATGGGATGGGTGCACGGCCACATCGCGCAACGACCGGTGCCGCCGGCCGAGCGGCGGCAAGGTCTGCCGGAAGTGGTCTCGGCGATCGTGATGAGCTGCTCGCCAAGACCGCCGAGGATCGCTATCAGACGGCCGCCGGCGTGGAGCACGACCTGCGGCGCTGCCTGGCGCAGTGGGAAGCCGCCGGCCGGATCAATGCATTCCCGCTCGCCGAACACGACACACCCGACCGGCTGGTCATTCCGGAAAAGCTGTATGGACGCGCGCGCGAGATCGAGACGCTGCTCGGCGCCTTCGAGCGCGTGGTGACAAACGGGACGCCGGAACTGGTGCTCGTCACTGGGTACTCCGGGATCGGCAAGTCATCGGTGGTCAACGAGCTGCACAAAGTGCTCGTGCCACCGCGCGGACTGTTTGCGTCGGGGAAGTTCGATCAATATAAGCGCGACATCCCGTATGCGACGTTGGCGCAAGCGTTTCAGAGACTCGTTCAGTATCTTCTCGGCCAGAGCGACGCCGAGCTGAGTGGTTGGCGCGACGCTCTGGTAGAGGCGTTGGGCCCGAGTGGGCGGCTCATGATCGACCTCGTCCCGGATCTCAAGCTGATCATCGGGGACCAGCCACCGGTTCCTGAGCTCGCTCCCCAAGACGCGCGCCGACGTTTCCAGCTGGTGTTCCGGCGGTTCATCGGCGTGTTCGCGCGGCAGGACCATCCGCTGGCGCTGTTCCTCGACGACCTGCAATGGCTCGACGCGGCGACGATCGATCTCCTCGAGGATCTGCTGACGCCACTCGGCGTGCCGTACTTGATGCTCGTCGGCGCGTACCGGGACAACGAGGTCACGACGACGCATCCGCTCATGCGCACGCTCGAGGCGATCCGGAACGCAGGAGCCAGGGTTCGCGAGATTGCGCTGGCAAATCTCGCGAGTGAAGATGTCGCCGAGCTCATGGCGGATGCGCTTCGCTGCGAGCCGGAGCGCGCCGATCCGCTCGCGCGACTGGTGCATGAGAAGACGGCCGGCAATCCCTTCTTCACGATCCAGTTCATCTCGTCGCTCGCCGAAGCAGGAATGCTGACATTCGATCACGACGCGGCGCGCTGGTCTTGGGATCTCGACCGCATCCACGCGACGCGATACACGGACAACGTTGTGGATCTCATGGTCGGGAAGCTGACCCGACTGACCGACAACACGCAGCAGGTTGTCCAGCAGTTGGCGTGCCTTGGCAGTGCCGCCCCAGTCGCAATGCTGTCCCTGGTCTGCAGCAAGACCGAGGCGGAGATCCACTCACTGCTGGATGAGGCGCTTCGTGCGGACTTGCTCGAGCGGCGGAAAGACTCATACCGCTTCATTCACGACCGCATTCAAGAGGCGGCTTATCTCCTCGTTCCGGAATCACTGCGCGCCGAGGCGCATCTGCGCATCGGGCGGCTGCTCGCCGCCACCACACCGCCCGAGCAGCGAGAGGAAGCGATCTACGAGATCGTCAATCAGCTGAATCGCGGCGCGGCTTTGATCACATCAGACGAGGAACGCGAGCAACTGGCAGAGTTGAATTTGATTGCCAGCAAGCGCGCGAAAGCCGCAACTGCGTACGGTTCCGCACTGAAGTATCTGGTTATCGGCGCGGCGCTACTACCCGAGGATGGCTGGCAGAGAAGGTATCCACTTATATTTGCGATGGAAGTCAACCGCGCTGAATGCGAATTCCTGACGGGTGATCTGGCCGCGGCAGAAGAGCGGCTCGCGACCCTATCCGTGCGCGCTGCGAATCTTGTGGACAAGGCCGCAGTCGCGTGCGTGCAAGCAAGTCTTTATACAACGCTCGCTCGTGCCGACCGTGGCGTGGAGATCTGCGTCGAATACCTCCGCGAGGCCGGCGTGGCCTGCTCACCGTACCCCACGGACGAGGAGGTCAGCGCAGAGTACGAGCGCCTTCTGGGGCAGCTTGGCGGTCGTTCCATCGAAGCCTTGTTCGACCTGCCGTTGATGTCCGATCCAAGCTGGCGGGCCACAATGGAGGTCCTCACGGAACTCTCGGCGCCGGCTTACTTCCTTGACGCGAATCTGTGGTGCCTTGTGATGCTGCGCATGGCGAACCTGAGCGCCGAGCATGGCAACTGCGATGGGTCGTGCTACGCCTATGCCTACATGAATACGGTCGTCGGCGCCCGGTTCGGCAACTATGGAGTCGGTTCTCGCTTCGGCCAGCTCAGTCTCGATCTCGTCGAACAGAAGGGCCTCGAGCGGTTCAAAGCTCGTGTGTACAACGGTTGCGCGCGCACGTCTATTCCATGGGCGCAGCATATTCGAGCGGCCGCTCCGTTACTGCGCCGTAGCCTGGAGACCGCGCTGGAAACCGGCGATCAGCAGTATGCAGCCTATGCGTACGGCGATCTCGTCACGAGTCGTCTGACTCGCGCAGATCCACTCGTGGAGGCGCAGCGCGAAGCCGAGTCTGCGCTCGAATTCGCGCAACAAGCGCGCTTCGGCCCGGTCGTTGACAACGTGACGGGCCAGCTCGGTTTCATCAGGACGCTCAGGGGATTGACGCGAGAGTTCGGCTCGTTTGGCCATGACGGGTTCGACGAGGGTCGCTTCGAGCAGCATCTCGAGGCAAGTGGGTCCTTCATGGCCTGCTGGTATTGGATTCTTAAGTTGCAGGCGCGCTTTCATGCGGGTGACTACGGGCAAGCGATCGCAGCGACCGCGAAGGCACGAACACTTCTCGACGGAACGAAGGGTTTGTTTGAAGAGGCCGACTACCACTTCTACGCGGCGCTCACCAGAGCGGCCGCGTCGGATTCTGCGACTCCGGACAATCGACGGGAACATACCGGGGCGCTGGCCGAACATCACCTGCGTCTCGCGCTCTGGGCGGAGCACTGTCCGGAAAATTGCGCAGACCGAGCGGCGCTCGTCGGGGCCGAGATTGCTCGCCTGGAGGGCCGGGAGCTGGAGGCCGAACGTCTGTATGAGCAGGCCATTCGGTTTGCGCGCGAGCAGGGCTTCGTCCAGAACGAAGGGCTGGCCTACGAATTGGCCGCGCGGTTTCATGCGGCGCGTGGCTTCGACGCATTCGCGGATCTCTACCTCCGAAGCGCCCGGCACTGCTACGAGCGATGGGGAGCCGACGGCAAAGTACGAGAGCTCAACGAGCGGTATCCGCGTCTGCGGGAAAACGAACCGGCACTCGACTCGCGTGACACGACCGGCGCACCAGTCGAGCAGTTGGA
>Ga0070672_100003524_pt1 | contig 10141 bp, 7 predicted proteins | sample KBSM13metaG_FD_66151 | JGI IMG/M metagenome (GOLD analysis project Ga0070672, IMG submission 66151) | Miscanthus rhizosphere microbial communities from Kellogg Biological Station, Michigan, USA - KBS M1-3 metaG | ecosystem: Host-associated > Plants > Roots > Rhizosphere > Soil ... | reverse complement strand
CGCGAGCGATGCCGAGGTCTGGGGCCAGACCGACTACTGGGCCAGCCCGCTCGAGACCCTCGCGAAGGGCCGCGGCGATTGCGAAGACTATGTGATCGCCAAGTATTTCAGCCTCGTCGCAATGGGTATGCCGGTCGCTCGCTTGCGGCTGGTCTATGTGCGCGCGCAGGTCGGCGGCCCGGGCGGCGAGGTGCTGGCGCACATGGTGCTGGCCTACTATGCGGCGGCCGGTGCGGAGCCGCTGATCCTCGACAACCTGATCGGCGAGATCAGGCCGGCGTCGCGGCGGCCCGATCTCGAACCGGTCTTCAGCTTCAATGGCGAGGGCTTGTGGCAGGGTGTGGGCACGCAGAGCGCCGGCGATCCGGTGAGCCGGCTGTCGCGCTGGCGCGAGGTCCTGGCGAAGGCGCATGCCGAGGGGTTCCAATGAACGACAAAGAGAGGTGCGCATGTCGCTGATCCGACAGATCTGGTTGCTGCTGCTGGGCACGCTGGTGCTGGCGCTGCTCGCCAGCGTCACCGTCCACGTCGGCTCGGCGCGCGACACGCTGCAGACCCAGCTGCGGCTGAAGAACAACGACAACGCGACCGCGCTCGCGCAGGTGCTGTCGCAGCAGAAGGGCCAGCGCGAGCTGATGGAACTGACCGCCGCGGCGCAGTTCGACACCGGCTTCTACCGCCGCATCCGCTTCATCGCGACGAATGGCACGGTCGGCTTCCAGCGCGAGGCGCCGGCCAAGCCGCTGCACGCGCCGGCCTGGTTCGTCGCGCTCGCGCCGATCGAATCGGTGCCGGGCGTGGCGCAGGTCTCCGACGGCTGGCGCGCGCTCGGCTCGATCGAGGTCGTGAGCCAGTCGGCCTATGCGCACGACGAGCTCTGGCTCGGCAGCGTGCGCGCCGCTTTCGCGCTGGCCGTCGTCGGCGTCGTGGCCGGCCTGATCGCGGCATTCGGCGTCGGCCGCATCCGTCGTCCGCTCGATGCGACCGTCGAGCAGGCGGCCTCGCTGCAGCGCGGTGAGTACCTGACGGTGGCCGAGCCGGACGTTCCCGAGCTGCGGCGCCTGGCGCGCGCGATGAATTCGATGGTCGAACGGCTGCGCACGGTGTTCGAGACCCAGGCCGCGCATGTCGAGACCTTGCGCCGCCAGGCGAGCTGCGACGCGCTGACGGGGCTGTCGAACCGCGGCCACTTCATGGCCCAGCTCGATGCGGCGCTGAAGCGCGAAGACGGCCACGCCACCGGCGGGCTGGTGCTGCTGCGCGTGCTCGAGCTCGCCGAGCTGAACCACAGCCTCGGCCGCGAGTCGACCGACCGGCTGATCTGCACGATCGCGCAGACCTTGCAAACCTATACGCACCGTGTCGCCGGGGCATTCGTCGGCCGGCTCAACGGCGCCGACTTCGCGCTTGCGCTGCCCGAAGGCCGGCTCGCCGACGAGACTGCCCATGCGGTCGTCGAGCTGCTGCGCGCCGCCTTGCCGACCTTTGCGACGCGCGCATCGGTCGCCGCCGGAGCGGTCGAGACGCGCCACGGCGAGGCCATCGCGGCCGTGATGGGCGCGGCCGATTTCGCGCTGGCGAGGGCCGAGGGCAGCGGCCCGTTCACCGTCGTCGCGACCGGTGCCGCCATGAGCAGTTGGGCCGGCGGCGGCGAGCGCGGCTGGCGCGAGCGGGTGCGTGATGCACTCCACGACGGCCGGGTGCGGCTGGCCGAGTTCGCGGTCGTCGACGGCCGCGGCAGCCTGATCCACCTTGAATGCCCGCTGCGCCTGCAACTCGAGCCGAGCGGGCCGTTCGAGACCGCGGCGCACTGGCTGCCGCTCGCGATCCGCAGCCGCCTGAGCTGCGCTGCCGACGAGCGCGCGTTGGCCCTCGCGCTTGACGCGATCGCCGTCGACGGCCGGCCGCGCGGCGTCAATGTCTCGCCCGCATCGCTGGCCGACAGCGGCTTTGCGGCCCGGCTGCGCACGCAGCTGAGCGCGCTGCCGCGCGCCGCGAAGGACGTGTGGATCGAGGTCGGCGAGATCGCCGCGGTCGAGCAGTTCGAGCTGGTGCGCGAGCTGGCCCGGCAGGTGCGGCCGACCGGCGCGCGCTTCGGCCTGGAGCACGCCGGCGAGCGCCTGAGCCGCATCGAACGCCTGTTCGAGGCCGGGCTCGACTACGTCAAGCTCGACGCCGCGGTCACGCAGGGCAGCGGTGGCGACGCACAACGCGCCGCGTTCGTGCGCGGGCTCGTCGCGATGCTGCACGGCCTGTCGCTGCGGGTCATCGCCGAGGGCGTTGCCGACGATGCCGATGCCCAGGCGCTGTGGGCCTGCGGCGTCGACGGCATCACCGGTCCCTGGGTGCGGCCGCCGACTGACGCGCCGGCGTCGATCTGACGCCACCCGATCAGGTCGACAGCGCGCCGGCGCGCGCTCGATTCGCCTGCGCCGGCACGCGCAGCGGCGCATTGCCGACTTGTTCGCGGCCGTCGGCGTTTCGTTCCTCAACTGCGTCGACCGCGGGCCGAAAGCAGTGCAAGCAATCGCTGTGGAGTCTGGCGCCTGAGCGCCAAAACGAGGGTCTCGTGTGGAACAGTGTCTGACAGCAGAGCGGCGTTCGAGCCCTGCGTCGAACGACGGCAGCATCTATCGGCTGCTGATCGAGCGGGTCCAGGCGCCGCTGTTCGTCAGCCAGGACGGCGCCTTCTGGCTCGTCAACCCGAAGCTGGCCGCGCTGTTCGGCTACACGATCGACGAGATGATGACGTCGCTGACGCCGATCGAGCTGCCGATCGAGGCCGACCGGCCGCGCGTGCAGGCGGTCATCCGCGGGCGCGACGCCGGTGTGCCGGACCACGCCTACGAGATCCATTGCCGGCGCAAGGATGGCAGCGTCTTCAGCGCCCGCGCCGAGGGCACGCGCATCGCGATCGACGGTCGGCCAGCCGATCTCGTCACGCTGACCGAGATCGACGAGCTGAAGCAGGCCACGCGCGTCGCCGAGCAGCGCGCGCAGCTGCTCATCGAGGCCGAGGAGCTGGCGCGCACCGGGTCGGCCGAAACCGATCTGGTGACGCGCGGCATCAAGCTGTCTGCCGGGATGTACCGGCTGTTCGGCGAGGCGCCGTCGCAGGCGCCGGTCACGAACGACTGGTTCTTCGCGCGTGTCCCGCCCGAAGAGCTGCCGTTCGTGCGCTCGATCACGCAGGGCATCCGGCCGGGCATGCCGTGCGAGTTCGAGCACCGCATCGTGCATGCCGACGGCGGGCACCGTGTCGTGCTGCACCGTGGGATGGTCGAGGCCGATGCCAGCGGCCGGCCGATCCGCGCGGTCTCGATCCTGCAGGACATCACACAGCAGCGCAGCGCCGAGCAGCGCCTGGACCTGCTCGCCCGCACCTGCGACGTGACCGGGCTGGCGAACCGGGCCTCGCTGCTCGACCAGCTCGACATGCACAACCGCCAGGCGCGCCGCGAAGAGCGGACCTTCGCGCTCCTCGTGCTCGAGATCGACCAGCTGAAGTACGCCGCCGAATCGCTCGGCTACGCCAGTTGCGACCGGCTGCTCGGGGCGATCGGCGAGCGGCTCGCCGATGCGCTGCCGGGGCGCGACCTGCTGGCTCACCTGGGCAGCGGCGAATACGCGGTGCTGCTCAACCGCGGCGGCGACGTCGGCGAATCGGCCGCGCTGGCACTGGCGAACCAGCTGCTCGAAGCGCTGGGCGCGCCGTTCACTGTCCAGGATGCCGAGGTCAAGATCACCTGCAGCATCGGGATCGCGATCTGCCCGCGCGACAACGACGACCCGGACCGGCTGCTGCACCTGGCCCAGGCCGCGATGCACCGCGCCAACGAGCTCGGCGACAACCGGATCAATGTCTACGATCCCGACACGCATCTGAAGGCGGTCGCGCGTCTGGCGATGGAAACCGCGCTGCGCCAGGCGGTCAAGCACGGCGCCTTCGAGCTGCTCTACCAGCCGCAGCTCGATCTGGCCTCGGGCGCGATGATCGGTGTCGAGGCGCTGCTGCGCTGGAACGACCCGATCCTCGGCGACGTCGCGCCGGCTGACTTCATCCCGCTGGCCGAGCACAACGGGATGATCCTCCCGCTCGGCGAATGGGTGCTGCGCACCGCGTGCGAGCAGAACGCCGCCTGGCAACGGGCCGGCCTGCCGCCGCTGCGCATGGCGGTGAACCTGTCGGTGCGCCAGCTCGAGCAGCCCGATATCGCGCGGCGCATCCAGGCCATCCTGCTCGACAGCGGGCTCGACCCGCGCCACCTCGGCGTCGAGATCACCGAAGGCGTTCTGGTCGGCGAGAGCGCGCACGTGGCACGCATGCTCGCCGAGCTCAAGGCGATCGGCGTCGAGATCTCGCTCGACGACTTCGGGACCGGCTACTCCAACCTGAGCTATCTGCGCCAGCTGCCGATCGACGTCGTCAAGATCGACCGCTCGTGCGTGCACGACGTGACGGCCGCGCCCCAGGATGTGTCGATGACGCGCGCCGTCATCAACATGGCGCACGGCCTGCAGATGAAGGTGCTGGCCGAGGGCGTCGAGACCGAAGGCGAGCTGACGCTGCTGATCGCGAACCACTGCGACCAGATGCAGGGCTTCTACTTCAGCATGCCGGTCTGTGCCGATCGCATCGCCGAGATGCTGCACGAACGCAAGCAGCTGCCGGAGCACTTGCTGCAGCACCATGCGCGCGCCCGCACCCTGCTGCTGGTCGACGACGAAGACAACGTCGTCGCGTCGCTGAAGCGGCTGCTGCGGCGCGATGGCTACCACATCATCACCGCGAACAGCGGCGCGCAGGGCCTGCAGCGCCTTGCCGAGCACCGTGTCGATGTGATCGTGTCGGACCAGCGCATGCCCGGCATGACCGGCGTCGAGCTGCTGCGGCGCGCCAAGGAGCTCTATCCCGACACGGTGCGCATCGTGCTGTCCGGCTACACCGAGCTGCAGTCGATCACCGATGCGATCAACGAAGGCGCGATCTACAAGTTCCTGACCAAGCCGTGGGACGACGAGCGCCTGCGCGGCCACATCCGCGAAGCCTTCTGCCAGAAGGAGATGCTCGACGAGAACCACCGCCTGGGCACCGCGGTGGCGGCGGCGAACGAGGAACTCGCCGCGGTCAACGCACGGCTGCAGCGCCTGCTCGAGGCGCAGCAGGCCGAGATCTGCCGCGAGAGCGTCGGTCTGGCGATGGCGCGCGGCCTGCTGCAGAGCATCCCGGCGCCGGTGATCGGCTTCGATGCCGACGGCATGGTCGCGTTCATCAACGCCGATGCCGAAGTCCTGTTCGAGGAAGGCCTGTCGCTGCTCGGCTGCGACGCGCCGGCGGCCTTGCCGCCGCAGCTGCTGCAGATATGGGAACGGGGCGACGGCTGCTACCACCCGGTACAGGTCGCGGGCCGGCCGTACGAGGCCGCCTGCCGCGACCTCGACCCGGCCTCGCATGCGCGCGGCAAGCTGATGCTGCTGGCACCGGCAGCGGCCCAGGCCAGGGCGCCGATGCGATGAGCAAGATTGCGGTCGGTATCGATGAACTGGCCGGCGGCGGCGTGCTCGCCGATCCGGTCTGCGGCCCACAGGGCCAGGTGCTGCTGGCGGCGGGCACGGCGTTGACCGAGCGGATCATCGAGAGCCTGCGGCGGTTGGGCATCCGCACGCTGATGATCGAGACGCCGGCTGCGGCAGAAGCGCCGCGCAGCGCGCCCGACGCGCAACAGGTCCACGCGCGCGTGCGGGTCCTGTTCAGGCATGCGATCCGTACCGGCGTCGTGAACCCGCTGATGCATTTCATCCCGCCTTACCGGCTGGGCGACGCGCCATGACGCGGCTGAGCGCGCAGCAGGTGGTCGCCGGCGTGCGCGACCTGCCGACCTTGCCGGCGGTGGTGGTCGAGCTGATCGAGTCGCTGGGCAAGAACGACATCAGCGCCGGCGAGCTGGCGGTCAAGATCTCGCACGACCAGGCGCTTGCGGCGAAGACCCTGCGGCTGGCCAATTCGTCGTTCTACGGCATGTCGCGCCAGGTCACCTCGCTGGCCGATGCGACCGCGATTCTCGGCCTGCGCACCGTGCGCTGCGTCGCGACCGCGGCCGGCCTGGCCGGCGTGATGTCGATGGGCAGCTGCAAGGGCTTCGACTTCAAGGCCTTCTGGCGCCATTCGGTCGCGACCGCGCTGTGCACGCGCGGTCTCGCGCGGGCCCGCAGGATGGACGAGGAGACCGCCTTCGTCGTCGGGCTGCTGCACGACATCGGCCGGCTCGCGCTGGCGAGCTGCTTTCCTGCGGCCTATGCCCAAGTGATCGCCTATCAGGCCGCGCACGACTGCCTGCCGCTCGATGCCGAACGGTTCGTGCTGGGCACCGACCATGCCGTCGCCGGCGCGCTGATCACCGAGCACTGGCGCTTCACGCCCGCGATCGTCGAGGCGATCCGCGGGCACCACGATCCGTTCAGCGCCAGCGACGCAGCGTCGCTGGGCGACCTGGTGCACATCGCCGACAACATCGCCCACGGCCTGGATCTCTCGGGCACGCCCGACGACATCGTGCCGCCGCTGAGCATGGACGCCTGGCTGCGACTGGCCCTCGATGAAGGCGAATGCCGGGAAATCTTCCACGGCACCGAATCCCAATACGAAAGCGTCTGCCAGGCGCTGCTGGCCTAGGGCCCGTTCACCCTGCAAGAGACAAGCCATGACCCTGACATCCAGCCCGGTGCGAAACGAATCGAACGGCGCCGTGTGCGAGCCGGCGCCGCGCCATCCCGATGACGAACTCAAGCAGCTCAACTCGCGCCTGTCGGAGGCACAGAGCAAGCTGATGCAGGCCGAGAAGCTCGCCTCGATCGGCCAGCTCGCCGCCGGCGTCGCGCACGAGATCAACAACCCGATCGGCTACATCTTCTCGAACTTCGGCACGCTCGAGAAGTACCTGGCCGACCTGTTCACGATGCTCGGCGCCTACGAAGCCGCCGAATCGGCGCTTGCCGGCACGCCGGCTGCGGCGAAGCTGAAGCAACTGCGCGAAGACCTCGAGCTCGACTACCTGAAGGACGACATCCCGACCCTGATGGCCGAGTCGAAGGAGGGCATCACGCGCGTGCGCACGATCGTGCAGAACCTGAAGGACTTCTCGCGTGTCGACACGACCCAGCAATGGGTGATGGCCGACCTGCACCACGGCATCGATTCGACGCTGAACATCGTCAACAACGAGATCAAGTACAAGGCCGATGTCGTGAAGGTCTACGGCGACGTCCCCGACGTCGAATGCCTGCCGTCCGAGTTGAACCAGGTCTTCATGAACCTGCTCGTCAATGCCGCACACGCGATCAGCGCCGAACGCGGCACGATCACGATCCGCACCGGGGTCGACGCCGACAAGGTCTGGGTCGAGGTGAGCGACAACGGCGGCGGCATCGCCGCCGAGAACCTCGGCCGCATCTTCGACCCGTTCTTCACGACCAAGCCGGTCGGCAAGGGCACCGGCCTGGGCCTGTCGCTGTCGTACGGCATCGTAAAGAAGCATGCCGGGCAGATCGATGTCACCAGCGCCCTGGGCGTCGGCACGACCTTCCGCGTCACGCTGCCGGTGCGGCGCGCGGCGCCGGCCTGAGCCATGTCGGCGCTGACCGAGTCGGCGTCCGAGGCATCGGCCGAGCCGGTCGCCGACGCGCCGCTGGCCGAGTGGAGCGTGCTGTGCGTCGACGACGAGCCGAACGTCGTGTCGGCGCTGCGCCGGCTGTTCCGCGGCACCGGCTACCGCGTGCTGACCGCGACCAGCGGCGCCGAGGCGCTCGAGGTGTTCGCGCGCGACAGCGTCGACCTGATCATCTCCGACATGCGCATGCCCGGCATGGACGGCGCGCAGCTGCTCGAGGAGGTGCGGGCGCGCTGGCCCGCGACGACGCGGATGCTGCTGACCGGCTATGCCGACGTGCAATCGTCGATGGCCGCGATCAATCGCGGCGAGGTCTACCGTTACCTGACGAAGCCCTGGAATGACGACGAGATCCTGACGACCGTGAATGCCGCGTTCGAGCGCCAGGCGCTGGAGCGCGAGAAGCGCCGCCTCGAGGTGCTGACCCGGCAGCAGGCCGCGGCGCTGCGCGAGCTCAATGCCGGGCTCGAAGGCAAGGTCGCGGCGCGCACCGCCGAACTGCAGCAGGCGAGCGACAAGCTCAAGCGCAACTACCTGAATTCGATCAAGGCGTTCTCACATCTGATCGAGCTGCGTGGCGGCCACTTCGTCGGGCATGCGCGCCGCACCGCCGAGCTGGCGCGGCGCACGGCGCGCGCGATGGGCCTGCCCGACGCCGAGCAGCAGGAGGTGTTCATCGCCGGGCTGCTGCACGACATCGGCCAGATCGGCTTGCCCGATGCCGTACTCACGCGCTCGGTGCCCCGGCTCAGCGACGAGGAGTCGGCGCTGTACCGGCGCCACCCGGCGATGGGCGAGCAGGCGCTGCTCGCGCTCGACGACATGCAGCCGGTGGCGACGTTGATCCGCGCGCACCACGAGCGCCACGACGGGCGCGGCTTTCCGGATGGCCTGGTCGGCCACGCGATTCCGCGCGGCGCGCGCATCCTCGCGATTGCCGACACCTTCGACGACCTGCAGAACGGCCACCTCGGCGCGGCGCTGTCGGTCGACGAGGCGCGCACGATCATCCTGCGCGGTCGCGGCAGCCAGTTCGATCCGGAGATCGTCGACGTCTTCCTGCACACCGAATTGCGGGCCGCCCCGGCCGCCGGCGCGCCGCCGGTCGCGGTGCGCAGCGAAGCGCTGCTGCCGGGCATGGTGCTGGCCCGGCCGCTGACGTCGCCGGACGGCGTGGTCCTGCTGGCGGCAGGGCACGAGCTGACGGCCGACCTGATCCAGCGCGTGCGGCGCTATGAAGCCCGCGACGGCGTCGCGGTGGTGCTGCATGTTCGTGCATCACGCCTCACGCAGGGGCTTGCCGCATAGCATCGGTGCCTCAAGCCCGCGGCGCGCATGCCGAAGATGCGCCATGTCATCTTCGACCCCATGTCAAAACTGATCGACCACCTGACCCGTCTGACGGGTCTGCGCGACCGCGACACGCTGGATGTCACGTTGGCGAGCGCGCTCGCCGACCTGCTCCATCCGCGCTGCGTCGCGGTCTACCGCTCGGTGGGCGACAGCCACGATCAGCACTGGACGACGCGTGCGCGCCTGGACCTCGGCGATGCGGTGGCGAGCGCCGACTCGGCCTGGGCCGACCTGGCCGACCTGCCGCGGCTGACCGACCATCCGCTGCGCTGTGACGCGCTGGCGCGGCAGGCGACCGTCTGCGGCGGGCCGAACGACGGCGTCAGCGTGTTCCCGCTGATGAGCGATCGCGAAACCGTCGGCGTCGTCGAAGTCATCACCGACGCGCCGCTCGATGCGAGTGCGCTGGGCATGGTCAGCAGCGTGCTGCGCATCTTCCACAACTTCCAGAGCCTGCTCGACTACAGCGAGCGCGACACGCTGACCGGGCTGCTGAACCGCAAGACCTTCGATGACAGCTTCTTCAAGCTGATGCAGCGGCTGCCGCCCGGCGCGAAAGGCGGCGACGACCGCCGCTGCGCGGAGCCGGCGCTGGCCCACACCTGGCTCGCGATGGTCGACATCGATTTTTTCAAGTCTGTCAACGACACCCATGGCCACCTGATCGGCGACGAGGTGCTGCTGCTGCTCTCGCGGCTGATGCGCAACACGCTGCGCTTCCATGACCGCCTCTACCGCTTCGGTGGCGAGGAGTTCGTGATCGTGATGCGCTGCGACACCGAGCCCCATGCCGCCGCGGTGCTCGAGCGCGTGCGCCGCAACACCGAGGCGTTCGCGTTTCCGCAGGTCGGGCGCATGACGATCAGCGCCGGCTTCACGCTGATCATGCCGACCGATTCGCCCGCGAGCGCGCTCGACCGCGCCGACCGCGCCGTCTATCACGCCAAGGGCCAGGGCCGCAACCAGGTCTGCAGCCATGCCGTGCTGGCCGCTGCCGGGCAGCCGCCGCAGGCCGACAAGGTCGGCGACTTCGAGCTGTTCTGACGGCGCCGCAGCGGCTGCGGGAACGCCCGCATCCGGCTGGACTTTCCACGGTGGCGCGGACCCGCGAAGTGGCGCAG
>Ga0070672_100003523_pt1 | contig 10144 bp, 7 predicted proteins | sample KBSM13metaG_FD_66151 | JGI IMG/M metagenome (GOLD analysis project Ga0070672, IMG submission 66151) | Miscanthus rhizosphere microbial communities from Kellogg Biological Station, Michigan, USA - KBS M1-3 metaG | ecosystem: Host-associated > Plants > Roots > Rhizosphere > Soil ... | reverse complement strand
TCGTCGCCGGCTCAAGACAGCCGGTCACGTCGCAGTCGGTGTTCAAGATCGCGTCCAACAGCAAGGCGATGACGGCCAGCTTGCTCGCGCGGCTCGTCGAAGCCGGCAAGCTGCGCTGGGACGATCCTGTCATCAAGTACCTGCCGGATTTCGCGATGCACGATCCGTGGGTGACCCGCAACATGCAGGTGCGCGACCTGCTGGTGCACAACAGCGGGCTGCCTGAAGGCGGCGGCGACCTGATGCTGTGGCCGGAGCCGAACCATTTCACGCGCGCCGACATCATCCACGGCCTGCGCTACATCAAGCCGGCCTACAGCTTTCGTTCCGGATACGCGTACGACAACCTGCTGTACGTCGTCGCCGGCGAAGTGGCCGCGGCCGCCGGCGGTGCGTCGTACGAGGAACTGGTGCGGCGTGAGGTGTTCGAGCCCTTGGGCCTGTCGCGTTGCCGGGTCGGCGCGTGGAATCGCGCAGACGTCGCCGACGTCGCGCAGCCGCACATGCGCAAGGGCGGCCGAAACGTCCCGATCAACGCCGACGAAGCGACGGTGCCTGCGATTACGTCCGGCGCGGCGGGGGGGATCCGTTGCAGTCTCGACGACATGCTCACGTGGGCGCGTAACTGGCTCGTTCCCACGGCCGCGCAACTGCAATGGCTGCCCAAGGCGCAGCGCGATGAGCTCTGGAATGCACGCACCCCGATGCCGATTTCCGAGCGCCGGCGCAAGTGGGACGACACCCACTACCTTGCCTATGCCGATGGCTGGCGGCTGGCCGACGTCGATGGCCAGTGGACCGTCTCCCACACCGGGACGCTGAGCGGCATGTATTCGGTACTGACGCTGCTGCCGGACCGCAAGTCCGGTTTCGTCGTGCTGATCAACGGCGCGGGCGATGAAGCCCGTACGGTCATCACCGAAATGTTGCTCAAGCATTTCACCGCGCCGGACAAACTGCGATCGGTCGCTTCCTACGCGGATGAGATTGCCAGCCCGGTTTCGCCCCCGCCGAAACAGACGGCACCGGTCCCGCAGCGATCTCCGGCAACCGCCGAGGACATGCGTTCCTGGCTCGGCGTCTATCGCGATCCATGGTTGGGCAACGTGTCCATCTGCTCCGATGCTGCGGGCGTCCGCTTCCGGTCGGAAAAGTCGCCACTGCTGTCCGGCCGGGTGATGCACCAGGGCACCCGACTGGTAGTGGACTGGGACGGCGACAACGTCGACACCGATGCCTTCCTGGATTTCGCTTCGGCGAAGGCGGCGGTCACGCTGGCGATGGCGAAGGTCGACCCCGATGCCGATTTCAGCTCGGATTTCGAGGATCTGGCGTTCACGCGGGTGCGCGGCTGTGATTGATCGCAGCGCGCTGGAGCGAGTGCTGCTGGCGTTCGCCGTGTTCGCATCGGCTTCGTGCGCGACGCACCCGGCAGCACCGGCACTTTCGCGTGCCAAGACGATGGACGAGGCGGGCCTGGTCGACATCCGCACGCGCGTGCCCGACATTGCCGAAGACATCCGCTATGCCGGCAGCGACAACTTCGTCGGCGCTCCGGTCGACGGGTACCGCGCCTCACGCTGTTACCTGCTGCCGGAAACAGCGGATGCACTGGCGTCAGTGGAGCATGAGTTGCGGACCCAGGGGCTGCGGTTGCTTGTGTTCGATTGCTACCGTCCGGCGCGGGCGGTCCGGCATTTCGTTCGCTGGGCCCAGGATCTGTCCGACCTGCGCACCAAGGCGCGCCACTATCCGGCCCTGGACAAGCGGCAACTGCTCGGCGACTACATCGCGCCGGTTTCCGGGCACAGCCGTGGCGCGACGGTCGACCTGACGCTGCTGGACTGTTCGGACGGTCACGCCTGCGAACCGGTAGACATGGGAACGCAATTCGACTTTTTCGATCCGCGGGCGAACACCGAATCGCCATTGGCGACGCTTGCGCAGCGACAGAACCGGCAGCGGCTGAAAACGGCGATGGAGGGGGCGGGATTCAGCAACTATTCGCAGGAGTGGTGGCACTACACGCTGGCGTTGGTACCTGCGCCGGTGCTCCTGTACGACGTCCCCATCGAATAGCCACCGGGGAGTCGTCGCATGCGCTGGCATCTGGAGTTCTTCTTCGTACTGCTGCTCGTGGGTGGATGCGCCACGCGGGAACCGGACATGCAAGATATCGACGATCTGATGGCGCGTTATTCGGGCAACGTCCCGGGCGCATCGCTGCTGGTGATCCGCGATGGCCTCCCGGTCGTGCGGCGCGCCTACGGCATGGCGGACATTGAGGCGCAACGCCCCGCGACGCCGGCGACCAATTACCGGCTGGCATCGGTGACCAAGCAGTTCACGGCCGCGGCGATCCTGTTGCTGGCGGAGGATGGCACGCTCGGGCTCGACGATCGCGTGCGTACGTGGCTGCCGGCGCTGCCTGCCGCGACCGACACGATCACCATCAGGCACCTGCTCACGCACACGTCGGGGCTGGTCGACTACGAAGACGTGATCCCCGACGGCACGACGCGGCAGTTGCGCGACGCCGATGTGCTGCGGTTGCTGTCGGCGCAGAACCGCACGTTGTTTGCACCGGGGACGTCCTACCGCTACAGCAACAGCGGCTACGCGTTGCTGGCGCTGATCGTCGAGCGCGCCTCGGGGAAGTCGTTCCAGGCATTCCTGCATGATCGGATCTTCCTTCCGATCGGCATGCGCCATACGCTGGCCCGCGTCGACAACGGTCCGCGGATCCTCAGCCGCGCGTACGGCTATACCTGGCAGCAGGGCCAATGGAGCCGTACCGACCAGAGCCTCACCAGCGCGGTGCTGGGCGATGGCGGCGTCTATTCGTCCATCGACGATCTCGCCATGTGGGATGCGGCGCTTTACGACGACCGACTGCTGGGCGCGGCATCGCGCGAACTGGCGTTCACGGCCCATACGAAGACCGATGATCCCGATGTGCGCTACGGGTTTGGCTGGCGCATCACCGGCGACACGCTGTGGCATTCGGGTGAAAGCATCGGTTTCCGCAACGTGATCGTACGTTACCCGAAGCAGCGGCTGACGGTCGTGATCCTCAGCAACCGCGACGATCCGGAGCCTTATCACACGGCGCAGGCGATCGCACGGAAATTTCTCTCGCGATGATGCTGTCGAGCGTGGTGGACGGGTTTGCAGGACGCGCGGGAATCGCGGCGCGGATTGCATGCGCGCTGTCGTGCCTGCTGATCGCGGCGTGCGTCGCGCACAATCCGATGGCGCACTGGGTGCCGTCGCCCAACTACGACCTGCGCGGTCCCATCCTGATCGTGTTGCACGCCACCGAGCAGGATTCGGTGCAGGAAAGCCTCGACACCTTGCGCACGCACAACAGTGGCGGCCCCGTCAGTGCGCATTACCTGGTCGGTCGCGATGGCGCGCTGTACCAGCTGGTCGACGACGAGCGCCGCGCCTGGCACGCCGGCCCCGGTCGCTGGGGCACGATCACCGACGTCAATTCGGCGTCGATCGGGATCGAGCTGGATAACAATGGCAGCGATGCGTATCCGCCCGTGCAGATCGACGCGCTGTTGCGCCTGCTCACCGATCTCTGCGCACGGCATGGCATCCCGCGTGGGCAGGTCATCGGCCACGCTGACATGGCGCCGACGCGCAAGCGCGATCCGGGCCACCGGTTCCCATGGGCGCGTCTGGCCGCCGCAGGCTTCGGTCGCTGGCCGGACGCGAACGCAGGCGATCCGCCAACGAACTTCGATCCGATGACCGCATTGCGCGTGCTGGGCTATCCGCTGGACGATCCCGCTGCCGCGATCCATGCCTTCCACCTTCACTTCCGTGGACTGGACGTCGCAACCGGTGGCGAGCCAGAGCAACTGGATGCGGAAGACGCGCGGATCCTGCATGCGCTGACCGCGCCAAGCGATCGCTGACCGGCCAAGGCCGCGGGGTGCGGATTCGGGCCGTGGCATCCCGGCATGGCGGTCCGCGGTACGGCGGCTATGCTTCGCCCATGGCAAAGGTCCTGGTCGCCGAAGACGAAGCAGCAATCGCCGACGCGGTGCTCTATGCGCTGCGCAGCGAGGGAATGGAGGCCGAGCATTGCCTGCTCGGCCGCGATGTCGTCCCGATGGTCCGCGCGGGGGCGATCGACGTCGTCATCCTCGACGTTGGACTGCCGGACATGAGTGGATTCGACGTGTGCAGGGAGCTACGGCTTTTCAGCGATGTTCCCATCGTCTTCCTGACCGCACGCGCCGAAGAGATCGACAAGGTGCTGGGCTTGGAGCTGGGTGCGGACGATTACGTCGCCAAGCCGTTCTCGCCGCGCGAGCTGGTGGCGCGGGTGCGCGCCAGATTGCGCCGCACCCGCCAGTCCGAGGCAGGCACATGGCGCAAGGCGGGTCCGTTCGATGTCGACGACGAAGGTCATCGCATCCGCTACTGCGGCCAGCCGCTCGAGCTGACCCGATACGAACTTGCCTTGCTCGCGGCGCTGCTTCATCGGCCCGGCGCGGTCCTGACGCGGGCGCAATTGATGGACCGTGCCTGGCCGGACGCAGGCGAGAGCGGCGACCGCACCGTCGACACGCACATCAAGACGCTGAGGGCCAAGTTGCATGCCGTGTCCGGAGAGGTCGATCCGATCCGGACGCACCGTGGACTCGGGTATTCGGTGGTCACCTGAGATGCGGATCGGCCTGCGATTGTTTGTTGGCGTGTTCCTGATCGTCGGCATCGCGGCGTTCTTCGTGATGCGCGTGTTCGTCGACGAGGTGAAACCGGGCGTCCGCCAGGCAATGGAATCGAGCCTCGCGGACACTGCCGCGGTGCTGGCCGAACTGGCAACCGACGACCTGCGCGAAGGACACATCTCGAACGGTCGTTTCGCCCGACACGTGGAGGCGGCGAAACGACGGCACCTCGGTGCGCAGGTCTGGAACATCAGGAAGGATCGTTTCGACTACCGGATCTACGTCACCGATGCGCGCGGCATCGTCGTGTACGACTCCGAAGGCATCGATACGGGTCGCGACTATTCGCGCTGGAACGATGTCTACCGGACGTTGCGTGGCGATTACGGCGCGCGTTCGAGTCCTGAAGGCAACGCAGGTCCGGGCAACACGGTGATGCATGTCGCCGCACCGATCCTGGATCCCACGGGCGGGATCATCGGCGTCCTCACCGTCGCCAATCCGAACCGCACGACCGAGCCGTTCATCCAGGCCAGCCAGCAACAGATCCTGCGCAAGGGCGGGGTGCTGCTGGCGCTGTCTGCATTGATCGGCCTGGCGATGACGGTGTGGCTGGCGCGTGGGATCGGTCGCCTGAACGCATACGCCAGGGCCGTGAGCGCCGGCGAGCGGGTCCCTCCGCCGCCGCCGCGGCGCGACGAGATCGGGGACCTCGGCCGCGTGCTTGAAGCCATGCGCAAGAAGCTGGATGGCAAGGAGTACGTCGAGCAGTACGTCCAGGCGTTGACGCACGAAATGAAAAGCCCGCTGGCCGCCATCCGCGCAGCCGCCGAGTTGCTGCAGGAACCCTTGCCGGAAGCGGAGCGCACGCAGTTTGCGGAAAACGTGCAGAACCAGAGTGCGCGCCTCAATGAAATGATCGACAAGCTGTTGGCGCTGGCCGCAGTGGAGCAGCAGGGCTGGTTGCAGAAGCGCGAACCGATCGACGTCGCCACGTTGCTCCGGGACGTCGCGGAAAGCTGCCTGCCGACGTTGCGTGCGCATGGGCTGGAGCTCGACGTGCAGCCGACGCCGACCGGACTGACCCTGGCCGGCGACAGGTTCCTGCTGCAACGCGCGCTCCACAACCTGGTCGAAAACGCGTCGGCCTTTGCTCCGGCCGGCACGACGATCGAAGTCGCCGCATCGTGCGTTGGCGATGCGATCTGCATTCGCGTTTCGGACCGCGGTCCCGGGATTCCGGACTATGCCGGCGAACGCGTTTTCGAGCGTTTCTATTCGTTGCCACGCCCGCGCAGCGGCGAGCGGAGTTCCGGCCTGGGACTGCCCTTCGTGCGCGAAGTGGCGACGTTGCACGGCGGCCAGGCGCGACTCGGCAACCGGGCAGGCGGTGGCGCGACGGCCGAGTTTGTACTGCCGCGAAGCCAGGCGAGCTGACTTCTTGCCCGCTTCACACGGGCGCCATGCACGCCACACCGGCGGCGTGCAGCCTTGTCGTCGGTTCGATGGCGGGCACGCACATGCGACTTGCGGTGAAAACGTTGCTGGTGCTGGGGATGACCCTGGCGATCCTGATCCCGCTCACGATGATCCGGAGCACCATCCACGAACGCCAGGCGTATCGCCTGCAGGCCGTCGCGGACATCGCGCGCAGCTACGCCGGTGCGCAGGCGCTGTCCGGCCCGGTGCTCGTCGTGCCTTACGTCGAGACCGCGGAAACCGAGGAGAAGGACGCGCAGGGAACCATCCGCAAGGTCATCCGTCAGCAGGCAGGTCGCTGGACGTTCTTTCCGTCAACGCTCGAAGTTTCAGGGCACCTGCAACCCGATATCCGCAAACGAGGCCTCCATGAGGTCCGCACCTACGAGATGAAGGGAACGGCGATCGCCGCCTTCGAGGCACGGATTCCAACGGACGGCAATCCGCTGCGCCCGCGCAGGATCGGTGAACCGTGGCTCGGCTACGGCATTGCCGACGTGCGTGGGCTCGTGGGAACTCCGCAGCTGGTCGTCGACGGTGTTGGGCGCCTGGTCGAACAGGGAACGCGCGACGGGCAGGGAATCCATGCTCGCCTGCCGGTACCCGCGGCTGGCGAGAACATACGGCTCGACACGCGCCTGGAGTTCGTCCTGGGTGGCACGGAGTCGCTGGCGTTCGTGCCGCTGGGCAGGAGCAACCGGTTCGCTGTCGACTCGAGCTGGCCCCATCCGCAGTTCACGGGCAGCTTCCTTCCGCGCAGCCGCACGATCGACGACAGGGGATTCCGCGCGAACTGGGAGATCTCGTCGCTCGCGACGAACGCCCGACGGCAATACCTGGAAGGCAGGGCGTTACCTGGCGGCTCAAGCGCGCAGGCGGGACAAACCTCCGATGCGCAGGGCGTGGATGCGGTCGGCCTGTCGCTGGTCGATCCGGTCAACGTCTACACCCAGGCCGATCGTGCAAGCAAATACGGCCTGCTCTTCGTGTTGCTGACCTTCGTCGGCTTCTTCATGTTCGAACTGATCAAGCAGTTGCCGATCCACCCGATCCAATACGGATTGGTCGGCCTGGCGCTGGCGATCTTCTTCCTGCTGCTGGTGAGCCTGAGCGAGCACGTCGAGTTCGGCGTGGCGTATCTCGTATCCAGCATTGCGTGCATCGGGCTGCTTGGCATTTACCTCAGCGCCGTCCTGCGCAGCGTCGCGCGTGGCACCGGATTCGCGACGATGCTCGCCATGCTGTACGCAGCGCTTTATGGCCTGCTCGTGTCCGAAGACAACGCACTGGTGCTCGGTGCCGGGATGCTCTTCGTCATCCTCGCGGCCATCATGCTGATCACGCGGAAGGTCGACTGGTACCAGCTGGGTCGGCCCGTGCCGTGAGTTGGGTGTGGACAATGGCGTCCATGTACCCGGTCGGCGAACTTCATCGGGCAGCGCGGCCGGGGCTTGGACGCGGGCGCGGATGGCGGAGAGGGTGGGATTCGAACCCACGGTGGTATCGCTACCACGGCGGTTTTCAAGACCGCTGCCTTAAACCACTCGGCCACCTCTCCGGGGGCCGCCATTCTAGCGGACGGGGCAGAGCATCGACTTGCGGCGATCGAGTCCGGCGACTAGGCTCGCCGCGGGGGTGTAGCCGACAGAGGTGACAAGGATGACGATCCGCGTTTTCGTGGTGGACGACCACGCGCTGGTACGCGCAGGAATGCGCATGATTCTGGCTGGGGAAACCGATATCGAAGTGGTGGGCGAGGCCGATTGCGGCGAGGACGCGTTGCCGCAGATCCGCAAGCTCAAGCCCGATGTAGTGCTGTGCGACCTGCACCTGCCCGGCGTGAGTGGGCTGGAGGTGACCGAGCGCATCCTCAAAGGACAGCAAGGCACGCGCGTGATCGTGGTGTCGGTGCTCGAGGATGGGCCGATGCCCAAACGGTTGCTCGAGGTGGGCGCCTCGGGCTACGTGGGCAAGGGCGGGGATGCGAGCGAGTTGTTGCGGGCGGTGCGCGATGTCGCGCGCGGGAAGCGTTATCTCGCCAACAGCGTGGCGCAGAACCTCGCGTTGTATGGCGTGGATGGCGACGGTTCGCCATTCGACGCGCTGTCCGCGCGCGAACTCGAAATTGCGATGCTGCTGATGCAGGGCCTGCGCCAGGAAGAGATCGCCAAGCGACTGAGCCTCAGCGCGAAAACGGTCAACACGCACAAGACGCGGCTGTTCGAAAAACTCGGCATCCACGACAGCATCGCCCTGGCGCGACTGGCCGGCCAGTACGGCATGTCGAACCCGGCGACTGCCTTGTAGCGCACCGCAATCGGCAAAAAAAAGCCCGGGCAATGCCCGGGCTTTTTCGTCCGATCTCGCTTTTCAGGGTTGGGCCGATGGGCGAGTCTCGGTTTCCGTCTGCTCGGCCACGACCAGCGCGGCGGCTTCGGCGGGCTCGGCCGGCGTCGGCGCGGACGCGTCGGCGCCATCGAAGAGACCCGGCGCGACTGGCGACTCGGCCGAAGCCGTGTCGGGAGTGCCGACCGCAGCCGTTTCGGCGGGCGCCATCGTCGCCGGTTCCAGGACGAACGGCGGCTGGGCTTCCTCGGCGGCCTTGTCGACCATGTCTTCGAGCGATGGAGTCTCCTCGCCCGAGGGTTCGACGTTGTCAGCCTCGGCCTGCATCGCGATTTCGCGCGGCGCGGGCGCTTGCGTCGTCATGGTTTCCGATGCCGCGGCCGGGGCATGGTCGTTGCGCGCAGGTTCGGTCGATGCCACCGTCGCGGCGGGAACGGTGGGAGCAATCACCGGTGAGGTGTCCTCCTCGTCCTCGAAGTCGAACTCGGGCTGCGAACGATGCGCGGCCACGACATCGCCCGCTGGCATATCGTCATGCTCGGATGCCACCGCTTCGCCCGCGACGCCGGTCTCGGCACCACCGCGACGACGGCGGCGTCCACCACGTCGGCCACGGCGTCGACGGCTCGCACCCTCGCCGGTCGCTTCATTGACGACGGCCTCTTCGCCCGCAACCAACGGCGCAACCTTGGTCGTCGGTTCAACGGCCTCGTTTGCGATGGCCGGTTCGGGCGTCGCCACCGTTGCAGGCGTCATCGGCTTGATCGCCTCGGCCACAACGGGCGCCGTCTTTTCGGATACGCCCGATTCGGAACGAGGTGCACGCGGCGGCCTCGGTTGCTGCTGAGCGCGCGGCTCGTCCTGCGCGCGCGGCTGCTGCCGGTTTTCCGCCTGTTTCTGCTGTTGCGGCTTGGGCTGTTTCTGCTGCTCGTTGCGCTGGCGGCCGTCCTGCTGCTTGCCCTGTGCGGCTGGCTGCTGGCGATTGCCACGCTGCTCGTCGCGGCGCGCTTCCTCACGACGCGGCTCGTCGCGACGCTGTCCGTCGCGCGCCGGCTTTCCGCGTCCATCGCGACGCTGGGCGTTGCGGTCGTTGCGTTCATTGCGGCCGCGGGCTTCCTGCGCACGTGAGGGTGCGGGCTGCGCGGTGGCCGCTCCCTGCGCCCCACGGAAGAAACGCAGGATGCGTTCGACCATGCCGACCGAGTGCGTCGGTGCAGGTGTCGGGGCCGACGCGCGCGCCGCGACCGGCGCTTCCTCGCGCGGCTCGCGGATCGGTGCGGGTTGCGTGGGCTTGACGTTGGTTACCGCCGGGGTGGCCGGCACGTTGAGGTTGGCCTTGGTCAGCGCGATCGTTGCCAGCTTGCGCGGCGTGCCGCGCTGGTAACTGGGGCGCGACGACTCCTCGCCGAGCTCGTTCTCGCGGATCCGGGTGACTTCGTAATGGGGCGTCTCGAGCTGGTCGTCGGCGACGATGACGATCGGCGCGTCGTGGCGCTGTTCGATCTCGCTCAGCGCGCGGCGCTTCTCGTTGAGAAGGTAGTTGCCGATCTCGACCGGCACCTGCACGAGCACCTGCCCGGTGTTCTCCTTCATCGCGTGCTCTTCGGCCACGCGCAGGATCGACAGCGACA
>Ga0070672_100003518_pt1 | contig 10155 bp, 8 predicted proteins | sample KBSM13metaG_FD_66151 | JGI IMG/M metagenome (GOLD analysis project Ga0070672, IMG submission 66151) | Miscanthus rhizosphere microbial communities from Kellogg Biological Station, Michigan, USA - KBS M1-3 metaG | ecosystem: Host-associated > Plants > Roots > Rhizosphere > Soil ... | reverse complement strand
ACTGCTACGTCGACATCTGGATCGAAGTTCTGCACGCGCTCGGCCTGGAGCCGCGCGCTATTCTGCCGTTCACCGTCGCCATCGACTTCGAAGGCGACCAGTGGACCTTCTTCAAACCGCCGCATGACGAGTTGCGCGAACTGTACGGCGTCGACGTCCAGGAACTCAACGTATGGCGTCCGCTCATCGAGCACGCCGTCGAACACCTGGCTGCCGGTCGGCTCATCAGCACCGAGGCCGACGCATTCTGGCTACCCGACACGTCGGGCACTGATTACCGGCGCCAGCACACCAAGTCGACCATCGTGCTTGCCGACATCGACGTGGAGCAGAAGCGCCTCGGATATTTTCACAACGCGGGCTACTTCACTCTCGACGGTGAAGACTTCGTGCGCACGTTTCGTGTCGGCTACGAGCCGGACCCAACTTTCATGCCGCTGTTTGCCGAGACCGTTCGACTCGAGCGCGTGGTGCGCAGGCCCGACGCAGAGCTGCGCGAGCTGTCGTGTCGCCTCTGGCAGAAGCACTTGCGCCGCCTGCCGTCCTCGAATCCGGTGCAGCGCTTCGAGGCCCGGTTCAACAATGATCTCGGCGCAATGCATGAGCGCGGGCTCGGCTACTACCACGCCTGGGCCTTCGCCACGACCCGGCAGCTCGGCGCGGCTTTCGAGCTGGCCGCGAGCAACCTGCGCTGGATGCGCGATCTGGGTCAGCCCGGCCTCGACGCGTCGATCGAAGCCTTCGATCTCATTTCATCGACATCGAAGAGTTTCATCCTGAAGGGCGCCCGCGCGGTGAACTCGCGCAAACCCTTCGACGGCACAGCGATGTTCGGCGAACTGGCAGCGGCGTGGGATCGAGGGCTCGAAGGCCTGGGACGGACGCTCGAAACCGCCTGAAGTGGTCATGACCATCGCCGCCGCAAACCTACCTAGCGGCGTTTCCCGCTGACACCGGTACCTGACTCGCCCGACAACGACCCGTTTCTCAGTTCGAATACGGCGGCCTCCGGGTGCCGTTTGCTTTGTCGGGCCTGCGCCCGATAATCCCGGGCCATGAACGCACTGGCTGCGGTACGGGCGATCGCTATTCTCGCGCAGGTATTGCTGCTCGCGGCCTGCGGTGACACGTCCGTACCGGTGTCACAGGAGATCGACAGGACCATGCTCGCGCCCGCCACGAAAAATGAAATTGCCGCCGCCGCCTCCAAGCGCGTGATCTTCGCGCACCAGTCTGTGGGCGGTAACATCCTCGACGGCGCCAGCGCGGTTGCAGCGAGCGCGGGCGTGCCTCTCAACGTAGTCGAGACCCGCCTCTCGCCTTCACCAGGCAGTGGCATCTATCACTTCCAGGTGGGCACCAACGGCGATCCGCTCGGAAAGATCAAGGACTACGAAGGCTCGCTGGCGCAGATTCCCGTCGCGAGCTTCGACGTGGCCATGGTCAAGCTCTGCTACATCGACTTCAACCGCGGCACCGACGCCGCGCAAATCGCCACTGCTTACGTACAGACCCTCGAGAATCTTCAGTCTCGCAATCCGCAAACACGATTCGTGGCGGTGACCACACCGCTCACCACGATCCAGACCGGACCCAAGAGCTGGGTGAAACGGCTGCTCGGCAAGACACCGGCTGGCTACATCGAGAACGCGAAGCGCGAAGAATTCAACGCGGTGCTGCGCCAGAAGTTTGGCACAGGCCGGCTGTTCGACGTGGCCAAGCTCGAGTCGCAGGGTGGTGCCGGGCCCGTGGGCTTCGACTACGAAGGCCGCCATTTCGAGGCGCTGGATCCGGCGCTGAGCTCCGATGGCGGACACCTCAACGACAAGGGCAAACGCGTGCTCGGGTCGGCGTTCATGAAATTCCTCGCCAGCCTTCCGGTTTCCTAACTAGCGATGTCAATGTGGAGCGCACTGCGTGCTGATGCTGCGCTCATCCGCAGACTTCGCTATCCGCAAGGTGGCGCCTGGTCAGCACTGGGACTCTGGCTGCGCCCCGGTGGCCTGCTGATACTGTTCGCACAGCGGCTCGGCCACGAGCTGCGCACGCGCCGGGCGGCCGGCGCACGCTGGACTCCGGCGCTACTCACGATGCGCGTGGTCGAACATTTCGCCACCTACGCGGTCGTCGTGTTCGCCAAGTCCGACGTGCTCTCGAGCATCGTGATCGAACCTGGTGTGTATCTGGGTGACCTCGGCCATCTCATCATCGGCGCGCAGCGCATCGGCTCGGGCACGATGATCCATCACCGCATCACCATCGGCATGAACCTTGCGGACAAGGGCAAGCCCACTATTGGCGCCAACGTATGGATCGGGCCCGGCACTGTGATCTACGGCAACATCACCCTTGGTGACGGCGCGACCGTGTTGCCCGGCACGGTGCTCACGAAGAGCATCCCGGCGGGAGCCGTCGTGCAGGGAAATCCCGCGCGCGTGGTGCGCATCGGATTCGACAACGCCGCATTGCGCGCCAGCACCAACTACGACATCGACGCCGCGTCCCTACCCGTCAGCGCCGAGGCGCAGCCCGCGTGAGTGGCATGCGCGCGGCAATGTCCGCCGACGTGAGACGTTACCTTCGCGATTCGACCTCGCGTGGCGCCGTGGTTCAGGCACTGCTGCAACAGTACGGACTGCAGGCCACGCTGGTGTACCGGCTCGGCCGCGAGCTCCGGCGCCGCCGCTGGCAATTCTGGTGGTGGCCACTGACTCTGCCGGGCTGGCTTCTCTACTGGCCGGCCGCGCTGTTCGTGCGCGCGGCCTACGGCATCCGGCTCGGATTATCGGCTGACATCGGCGCGGGCCTGTACGTCGGGCACTTCGGCGGAATCGAACTGACCCATTGCACCCTCGGCCCCGGATGCAACATCGGCGAGCAGACGCGCATCGGCACGCGCACGGCGACCGACGGACCGCGGCTCGGCGAACGCGTGTGGCTCGGCGGGCACGTGGTCATCACCGGCAACCTCAGCATCGGTGATGGCGCCACGGTCGGCGCCGGCGCCCACGTCAGCTCCGACGTGCCGCCACGCGCGCTGATCATGGGCAACCCGGCGCGCGTGATGTCCCGCGATTACGACAACAGCGCGATTCTCTGAAGCCTAGAGATCGAGCTCGGGGATCTCCGACATCAGCACTGGCGGATGGTGCAGGTAGCGGGTCGTACGCCGCTTGGTCCGAATGTCCTCGTAGATGTACTGCGCCTGTTGTTCGGTGATGCTGAGCACGGCCGCCAGATCGGCGGGTGGCACGTCGTGGTTGAGCGCCCAGAGCGCCAGGTCCATCTCCTTGTGCGGCAGCGCGAAGTAAAACTCGTCCTGCCCCTGCGGAAGACTGTAGGTATCGGTGGTCGGGGTTGCCGACGTGATGCGATCGGGCAGGCCCAGGAACTTCGCCATGGCGTATACCTGCGTCTTGTACAGGTGCGCAATCGGCTTCACGTCCGCGGAACCGTCACCGTTCTTCACGAAGAATCCCTGGTCGTATTCCAGCCGATTGGGCGTGCCCACCACGGCGTAGTTGAGCCGATCGGCATGGAAGTACTCGAGCGTCTTGCGGATACGCTGCTTGAAGTTGGTTGCGGCCACGATCTGCAGGTAGTCCTGCAGGTTGAGCCGCTCCTCGTAAGACTTGCCGTCGGGTGATTGCGCGACGATCTTGTAATAGTTGATGCGGCCCTCGAGACCGCCGGTGAGCACGATCTTGAAACGCCAGCCCGGGCCATAACCCGGCAGCGCGCGCTTCACGGCCTCGTCGCGCGATTCGTAGCAGCCGATCGCTTCGAGCGCAGGCGCTATGTCGTGCACCCGGTATTGCACCTTCAGATGCTCGGCGAGCAGTTTGCCGCGCACCGCACTGTCGTCCGACGAGTCGCGCTCCGGCAGGATGATGGCGAACACACGCTGCGGGCCAAGCGCGTGCACCGCGAGCCCGAGCGAGCAGGAGCTGTCGATGCCGCCGGAGATCGCCACCACGAGGCCGCGCTTCTTCAGCGTGCGCGAGGTGGCCTCGCGCAGGACCGTGCCGATGCGATCGGCCTCGGTCTTCAGATCCAGATCCAGCGCGTTCCAGGACAGTTTTGCTTGCGTCATTCAGTTTGCCTCTCGACGAGTTCATGGCGTCTGATCTTGCCGGAGGCAGTCTTCGGCAGACTGCCCACGAGATCGACGTACTTGGGAATCTTGTAGTTAGCCAGGCGTTGCCGGCAATGCGCCTTCAATTGCATCACGTCGATGCCGCCCGGGGATCTTGCAACGACGAAGGCTTTGATGGCTTGCCCGAGCAGCTCGTCGTCGACGCCGACGACCGCCACCTCGGCAACCTCAGCGAGCTCTTCGATTACCTCTTCGACATCCTTCGGATGGACGCGATGCGCGCCGGTCTTGATCATGTCGCTGCGGCGCCCGGCGAGAAACAGGAAACCGTCGGCATCCAGGTACCCGACGTCGCCGGTGTTGAGCCATCCGCCCTGCAAGGTCTTCGCGGTGGCCTCGGGGTTATCCCAATACCCGCACATCACGTTGGGCCCGTGCGCCCAGACCGTTCCAGTCTGCATCGCAGCGCACCGCTCGCCCGTTTCGGAGCGCACCTCGAGCTCGATGCCCGGCAATGCGATTCCCACCGAGCCGAGTTTGCGGTCGAGGTCCGCAGGCGGCAGGTATGTGAGACGCGCGCTGGCCTCGGTTTGTCCGTACATCACATACAGCGCCGCTCGCGGCAGCGCCTCGCGCAGTTTCTGTGTGGTGGCCACCGACATGGCGCCACCTGCCTGGGTGAGATAACGCAACGCCGACAGGTCGAAATCCTTGAGCGTCACGCGGCCGAGCAGTAGCGCAAAGGTGGAAGGCACGCCCGCGAAACCGGTGACGCGCGAGCGCGCGATGTTGTCGACCACCTTGTGCGGATACACCAGGTTGTCATCGAGCACGATCTTCGCGCCCACCTTGACGTGGGTGTGCAGCACCGAGTTCCCGTACGAGTAGTAGAACGGCAGTACGCACACGATGCTGTCGGTGGCCGTGAGCCCGAGATAGGTGACGATGGCGTCGGTGTTGCTGGCGATATTGTGCTGGCTCAGCAACACGCCCTTGGGCGAGCCCGTGGTGCCAGAGGTGTAGAGAATGCACGCCGGCGCGTGCGCATCCGGAGTAGCGCGGTCGCCGAATTCCCCCTCGATGTCGGTGAACGCCATGGCTCCGGGTGCAACGCCGCCGGTGGTGACGACTTTCGTACCAATCGACGCGGCCGCCGCGAGGAGCTCGCGATTTTCCGCCGAACAAACTACCCACGACGCGGCGCAGTGCTTCAACCAGAATTCGAAATCGCGCGCCTTGGCCGCGACGTTGAGCGGCACGACGATGCCACCGGCGAGCAACGTGCCGTAATAGGCCGCCACGTACTCGGCCGAATTCTCGAGTCCCAGGGCGAGCCGGTCGCCCGCGGCAAAACCGGCCGTTCGCAATCCGCCCGCGAAGCGGCACGCCATGCTCCAGAGCGCACCGTACGTAACGGCGCGCTCGCCCTTGACCAAGGCCACCTGGTCAGGAGTACGCCCGGCCGTCGACCGGAGATTTGCTACGAGCGTCGCGGACACGACGATGGGATCACTTGGCGAGCTTGCGCTCGAGGAAGGCCGTGATTTTCACCACGGAATCGAGATTGGCCGGGACCATTTCGTCCTCTGCCACCTTGATGCCGTACTTCTCTTCGAGGTGCATGATCAATTCGAGCATACCGGTCGAGTCGACGATGCCCTTCTGGAGCAGCGAATCGTCATCCGCCAGCGCGGATTCGTCGTTCGTGAAGAGATAGTTGCCGAGGATGAATTGCTTGATTTCAGACTTTGAGGACATTGGTACACACAGTGGTCATTGAACCGATTCGATCATGACACCCTCGGCCGCAGCCGGAGCCGTGTCGAAATTCCGTTCGCGGCCTTCGACGAACATCTCGTGGACCAGCATGGTCGAGAGAATACCGACAAAGGCCTGGTTGTCGGCGAAGCCGATGGCGCGGCCCTGGCGACACTTCTCCACCAGGCGCTGCACTAACGCAGGCTCGAAATGGCCAGCCCGCTTGAGTGCAGTGGGCGAAAGCAACTCCGAAACGTACGGCAGCGGGCGCCCATCCACGAAGAAGCTCGCGCTGTCCGGTGCGCGATAGGGTTGCTTGGTGCGCCGGATGATATCTGGCGGCAACGCATCGGCGAGTGCGGCACGCAATACGGCCTTCTCCTCGAGGCCGCGCAGCTTGTAGCGCGCGGGCAAGGCGTTGGCGAATTCGATGAGCTCGTGGTCGAGGAATGGCACGCGGCCCTCGATGGAGTTGGCCATCGCGACCCGATCGCCTTGCGAGCTCAGCAGATAGCCGGACATCAGTGTCCTGGCTTCCAGATATTGGTCGCGCGCCAGGCCATCCCAGCCGGCGAACCCGGCGGGCAGCGTGGCTAACATGGCCGCTTCCACATCGCGGCCCGCGAGTGCATCGCGCGTCGCAGGCGTGAAGAAATTCCAGATGCGGCGCGTCGTGCCCCAGCGCGAGCCGTGTGCGTAGGCAGGATTGGCGAGGTCGCCGAGCGCGGCACCGAAGAAGCTGCTCGCGAACTGCGCGTTGCCCACGGGCGAATGCTTGAGGTATCCGTACAGCCGGCCGAACAGCGCGGAGCGCCACTTCGATTCCGGTTGGCGCGCCCAGAAGCGGCGGATCTTGGCTTCCTTGAAGATGTCGTAGCCGCCGAAGACTTCGTCGGCGCCCTCGCCCGTCAACACCACCTTGTAACCCGACTCGCGCACCAGGCCCGAGAGCATCATCAGCGGGACGGGTGCTGTACGTACGATGGGTGTTTCGGTGTGCCAGATGAGCTGCGGGAAACGCTCGCCGATCTGCCGGCGGCTGCAACGCACCGTCACGTGTTCGGTGTTGAGGTATCTCACCATCGCCGCCTGCGATTCGCTCTCGTCGAACTCGGGTTCGTCGAAGGCCACGGAAAAAGTGCGCACCCGGTTACGCGTGTAGTTGCGCACGAGGCTGACGATGCCTGAGGAATCGAGCCCGCCGGATAGATAGGCGCCCACCGGTACGTCGGCACGCAGTTGCAGGCGGACGGCGTCGACCAGGCGCTTGCGCACCTCGCCCGCAGCCTCTTCGAAGGACAGCTGCGCGATCGCGGGATCGGCGCGCGGCGTCCATTGCCAGTAGCTCTGTGAGCTCTGCCGGCCGTTTTCACACACCAGCAGGTGACCGGGCGGCAGGCTGTGCACATTGCGGAACGTGGTCTGCGGATCGATCGCCGACCAGAACGTGAACGCCTCCGCCAGTCCCACGGGATCGAGCGCGAGCGTCGCTCCGCCGGCGGCCAGCGCCTTCACCTCGGAGGCGAAAAGCAGTTGCGAGCGATCGACGCAGTAGAACAGCGGCCGGATGCCGACGCGATCGCGCGCGAGCACCAGCCGTTGCCGGGGCTCATCCCACAAGGCGATCGCGAATTGACCGTTGAGATGCTCAACGAATGCGAGACCGAACTCCTCGTACGCATGCACGATGGTCTCGGTGTCGGAATTCGTGGCGAAACGATGACCGAGCGCTTCGAGCTCGGCGCGCAGCTCGATGTAGTTGAAGATCTCGCCGTTGAAGACCGTCCATACCGTGCGGTCTTCGTTGTGGATGGGCTGCCAGCCGCCGGCCAGGTCGATGATGCTCAGGCGCGCGTGTGCGAGTCCGACTGGTCCGCTCTCATGGAATCCAAAGCCGTCGGGGCCGCGATGATGCAGCGAGCGGATCATGCGCTCCAGGCGCGCGCGACTCGATCCGCCCGCACCGGCAGCTCCCGGTGCCAAAGAAAGGATTCCAGCTATACCGCACAAGGTAAGCGACTCCGCTATGTCGAATGCGCGCGTCCGACAGCGACTTGGCCGGACCCGCGCGATCGTATTCCGACCGTCGAAAGGGACTTAAACAGCGCCAAACCATACAGGTTCAGGCGAATTGGGGGCGCACGGAAAAGGGGGTATTTCCGAGTTTGAGAACTGCATCCCGGGATACCCCGGGGCGTCGCGGCCCGCTGTCGACATTTCTTACACACCCACTTCGTGGCCACGAACCCGAACCCCGATAGCAGTAAAATTCCCGCCAGCGCAAGCGCTCTCACTGAATGTGGGCTTTTGTCGCGCGATGAGAAAAAGGTACGCTTTCGAACGATGCGCGGCTCGACTGACCTGTGAATATTCACGCACCCATGCCGACGATCAATATCCTCAAAGATCTGCGTGCCATCGATCCCGTGCAGTGGCGCACCCTGCTCGCGCGTTGCCCGGACTCAACCGTCTTCCAGAGCGTCGAATGGCTTGATGCATGGTGGCGCAACCTGGGCGGTGGCTTCGAGCCGTTCGTTCTCGCGGCCTATGAGGGACCGCACCTGGTGGGCTTGGCGCCGCTGTACCGTCAGCCGCGCACCGTGTTGGGCGTGACTCGCGACGAACTGCAATTCATCGGCGCGGGGCAGTCCGACTACAACGTGTTCAGCAGCATGGATGGCTCCGAGGTCGTGGTCACCGCTTTGTTAGACGAACTGACGCGGCACATCGACTCCGGTGCGTGCGCGAAGTTCGTCGAGATTCCACAGACCTCGGTGACCTTCGCCATGCTCAACCAGCGCCTCGCGAACGGGCTCACCGGCCTGCAGCCGGCGGGCACCACACCCTGCCCGCGCCTGCAGATCGCGGGAAATGACGACGGCGTGGCCGCGGTGCTGCGCAAGGACAGTCTCAAGCGGCACTTCAAGGCGCTCGGCAAGCTCGGTGCCATTCGCGTCGAGCACCATACCGATGCCGCGATTGCCGACAGTCACCTCGCCGAGCTCTTCCGCCAGCACATCGCGCGCTGGGAGAACACGCCGAATCCCAGCATTTTTTGCGAGGCCGGCAGCCAGGGTTTCTATCGCGACATGGTTCGTGGCCTGGCGCAGGCAGAGCGCATGGTGCTCACCACCATCCACGTGGACGAACGCCCGGTTGCCCTGCACCTGGGGTTCCTGTCAGGACGCGACTTCCTCTGGTACAAGCCCACGTTCGACCCTGATCTGCAGAAATATTCACCGGGCGAAACGCTGCTCAAGAGCCTCATCGAGTTTGCGCGGGAGCGCGGGTTCGAAGCATTCGATTTCACGCGCGGTGACGAGCGATTCAAGTCGCGCTTCGCGACCAGCGTGCGCCAGAATGCCAGCTTCGAATGGATCCCGCGCCGCCTCGACCGCTATTGCTGGGAAGCCGCCCGGCATGCGCGGCGGATGTTGAAGACGTGGTCGCAGCGCATTGGCGGCGATGCCACGCGCCCACCGCGCCACGCCACGGCCGCCCCGGGAGCCGTAGAATCGGTACAGCCGTGAAGAACGATCGCACCAAGATGTTAGGGCGCCCGCCGATGATCCCCGCGGTGTGCCCCGGACCGGGAGTCCCCGGGCTCGTGAGCGTGCTCATTCCCACGTTCAACCGCGCGTACATCGTCTGCAACGCCATCGAGAGCGTACTTGCGCAGACCTACAAGAACATCGAAGTCATCCTGGTCGACGATGGCTCGACCGACGACACACGCGAGCGCGTGGCACGCTTCGGCGACCAGGTGCGGTACATCCATCAACCCAACGCCGGCCTCGCGGCCGCTCGTAATACCGGGCTCGCCGCGGCCCGCGGCGAGTTCATCGCGTTGCAGGATTCGGACGATCTATGGTTGCCGTGGAAACTCGAAGGACAGATGGCCGCAATGGCGCTGGACGAGCGCATCGGTCTCTGCTGGACCGATCTCACAGCCGTGAGACCCAATGGGGAAGTGGTGCGCGAACGCAATCTGCGTCCGGCCTACGAGGTATACCAGCGCATCAGGTTCGAGGATCACTTCAGCAACAGCGGCATGCTGCGCGATGCCTGGAGTAACTGCCCCGAGGCGCTGAAGGACACGCGATACCACGTCGGCGACATCTACTCTGCGATGTTCCTTGGCAATCTGGTGCATCCGCCCACGGCGCTCATGCGCCGCAGTCACGTCGCGAAGGCCGGCGGGCTCGACACTACCTACGCCTGGACCTGCGAAGACTACGAATTTTTCTGGCGCGTCTCTGCGCACGGACTCGCCGCGCTGGTGGACGCGCCGGGAATGCTCT
>Ga0070672_100003506_pt1 | contig 10166 bp, 8 predicted proteins | sample KBSM13metaG_FD_66151 | JGI IMG/M metagenome (GOLD analysis project Ga0070672, IMG submission 66151) | Miscanthus rhizosphere microbial communities from Kellogg Biological Station, Michigan, USA - KBS M1-3 metaG | ecosystem: Host-associated > Plants > Roots > Rhizosphere > Soil ... | reverse complement strand
GTCTTCGCCACGGCAGCCAGCTCACCGGAGTCACCGGCCCGGCTCACCAGCTTGTAGACCATCCCGGCCGTTGGCGCCCCGGATCCGGTCACCAGGGACGTGCCGATGCCGTACGAATCGGCCGGGGCGGAGCGGAGCGCGGCGACGGCGAATTCGTCCAGGTCCGAGGTCACCACGATCCTGGTGTGCACGTTGCCGAGGCTGTCCAGGAGTTCCCGGACCCACCGTGCCTGGGCCACGAGGTCTCCGGAGTCCAGCCGGATGGCCCCAAGTTTGTCTCCGGCGAGGTCGACGGCGGTGCGGACCGCCGCTTCGACGTCGTACGTGTCCACGAGCAGCGTGGTGCCGGACCCGAGCGAGGCCAGCTGCGCCGCGAAGGCGTCGCGCTCGGAGTCGTGGAGCAGGGTGAAGGAGTGGGCCGCGGTGCCGATGGTCCGCAGGCCGTAACGCCGCCCGGCGGCCAGGTTGGACGTGCCGGAAAAGCCCGCGATGACAGCCGCGCGGGCCGCCGCAGCGGCCGCTTCCTCGTGCGTGCGGCGGGAGCCCATCTCAATGCAGGGCCTGCCGCCGGCGGCGCTGGTCATCCGGGATGCGGCCGAGGCGATGGCGCTGTCATGGTTCAGCACTGACAGGACGTAGGTCTCCAGGACGCAGGCCTCGGCGAACGTCGATTCGACGATCAGGACGGGGGAATGCGGGAAGTATGCCTCGCCCTCCGGATAGCCCCAGATGTCGCCGGAGAACCGGAAGGCGGCCAGGTGCTCCACGGTGTCCTCATGGACCACGCCGGTGGCGGCCAGGAAGGCGAGGTCGTCCTCGTCGAAGCGGAAGTTCGCGATCCCCTCAAGGAGCCGGCCGGTGCCGGCCACGATGCCGTACCGGCGCCCGGCTGGCAGTCCCCGGGCGAAGGCCTGGAAGACGGACCGGCGGTGCGCGGCCCCGGAGTGGAGGGCCGCCTGGAACATGGTCAGCTCATAGTGGTCGGTAAAAAGGGAGGTCCGGGGTCCGTCCGGTCCGGCCGAAGTGTCCATGATCCACTCTAGGCCGGGCCGCCCGAAGCCGCAGGATGCCGCCAGTGCCGGGAGATCGCCGGAAACGCCCCAAGTCGCCGGAAACTTCCGGCGAGTCCGGGAGTTTCCGGCGACTTCGACGATGCCGGGCTCAGACGGGGCAGCCGTCCGGGCCGCAGGCGCCGGATTCCGCACGGGAATCGGTGGTGGCGTCCGCAGCCTCCGCACCGGCGCCCACCATGACCAGCGGGTGGCTGTCCTGCCACGCCTGCTCGAGGGCGGCGGTGAAGGTTCCGGCGGGCTGGGCGCCGGAGAGTCCGAACTTCCGGTCAATCACGAAGAACGGGACACCGCTGATGCCCAGGGCGCGGGCCTCGGCGAAGTCGTTGCGGACGGCGTCCGCGTAGGTGTCCGTGCTGAACAGTTCGGCCAGGTCGCCGGCGTCGAGTCCGAGGTCAAGGCCCAGAGCGGTCAGGTACTCCTGGCTGCCGATGTCTTTGCCGTGCTCGAAGTGGTCGCTGAGCAGGCGTTCCTTCGCAGCGTCCTGCTTGCCATGGGCGGCCGCGAGGTGGATCAGCCGGTGGGCCGTGAAGCTGTTGGCGACCACGACGGCGTCGAACCGGTAGTTCAGCCCTTCGCCCTTGGCCTGGGCCGCAACGTGCTCGAACATCTGCGATACCTGCGCCGGAGCCATGCCCTTGCGCGTGCTGAGATAGTCCAGTTCGGTGCCGTCGTAGTGCTCCGGGAGCGTGGGGTCCAGCTGGTAGCTGCGCCACTGCACCTCCACGGAATCACGGTGCGGGAAGGCCGCGAGGGCGGTTTCGAAACGGCGTTTGCCGATGTAGCACCAGGGGCAGGCGACGTCGGACCAGATCTCAATCTTCATGCCCGCAACAACCGCGCCGCCGCCGGGTCCATTCCCCGGCGGCCTGTCGGCTTCGTCACGGCGCAACCGGGCGCTCCATCACGAAGTCGTGTTCCACGGTGGTGCCCAGTTGGAAGGACTTGGTGCCGACCTTGCGGAAGCCGGACTTTTCGTAGAACCGGATGGCCCGGGCATTCTGGCTGTTGACGCCGAGCCAGAGCCCGCGGGCGCCGGCCGCCGCGGCCGCGCCGATGCTTGCATGCATCAGTTCGGCCGCGGCGCCGAGCCCGTGGTGCTCCGGGTGGACGTAGCACTTGCTGAGCTCGGTGCACGGCAGTTCACTCAGGACCGCGGCCACCTCCGGGTCCCGGGCGGGGCGGGCCACCAGCAGGCTGTAGCCGCGGAGGTCGCCGTCGGCGTCGATCACCAGCACCGTGACCGCCGGATCTGCCAGATAGGCCCGGAAGTTGGCCTCGCTCAGGGTATTGGCGAGGTGCGCCGCGATGTCCTCCGGCCGGGATTCCGGCGGGCACGCCAGCGGGAAGGTGACGGCCGCAAGCGCTGCCAGCCTCCCGGCGTCGTCCGCGGTGGCTGTTCGGAGTATGTGGGTCATGGGGGATCTCCCGGCAGATGGTGAATTTCTCTCCGGCCAACGCCGTCAAACGGCGCATCCAGCGGCGTTGGCTGTCCCTAGAAGACTCTAGCGGTGGTGGTCGCCATGCCCTGCAGCGCACTCACAGGCTGCGCAGGAAAGCCAGGCCACTTTCAGCCAACTCGTCCTGGCTTGGAGCCAGGGGACGCCAGATCGACGCCGCGACGGCAATGGCGGCATTGTCGACCGTGAAACTTTCAATGTTGAGGGGCCCCGTGTAGCCCACTTCATTCAGGACCTGCAGGAAGCCTTTCCAATCGGTCTGGTCCCCACCGGGCGCGCCGCGGTCGTTGCCGCAGACTTGCACGTGCACCAGATGCTCTCCGGCGGTCCGGACCGCCGCGGCCACCGAACGCTCCTCGATGTGAAGGTGGTAGCTGTCCAACGCGAGGCCGACTCCGTTCCCGAGCAGCGGTCCAAGGGCCTCAAGTGCCTGGTCCACCGTGTTAATCAGCGATGTTTCATACCTGTTCAAGGGTTCGATGCCAAGCACCACGCCCGCCTCCTGAGCCCGGGCCGCGACCGGCTGGAGGTTTCGGCGCAGCTCCGCGTAGGCGTCCCGTCGCTGCTCCCGCGACATTCGCCAGACCCGGCCAGTTCGGGAGTAGAACGGCCCACAGACAGTAGGCGAACCGATGCTGCTGGCCATGGTGATGCAGGCTGACAGGTAGGCCTGGGTCCTTTCCACGGCAGCCTGATCCGCCGCCACCAGGTCTCGCCCCGGTGCCATGGCCCCCACCACGAACGGTTTCAGCCCGTTTCTCTCGAGGGATTCCACCACTGCTGCGGACGTGAAATCGCCCTCGTTTTCCAGCGGCAGTTCGACGGCGTCAAACCCTATGGTGGCGATTTTCGCCAACAGCCCGGGAAGGTTGGAGTCGGTCAAGGGGGATTCCCAGACCCAGGTGCTGATTCCGGTCAGACGCTCCAAGCTGTCTCCTTCCATCTGTTTGTCCTGCCGACTGTTCCAGACGCGGCGGTCCCGCGGGGAGGGGGTATTTCGCGGGACCGCGGGGGCCGCGTCAGGGAATCTGCCGTTTCTGCCAGACCTCCGGGTAGCCGGCCAGGTCCTCGCCGCCGAACTTGGCGTAGTGCCCGCTGGGCATGCCCTGGTTACGCTGTAGCCACTGGTCCAGTTCGTCCTTGAGGATGGGCTTCTGCGGCAGGACCCATTCGGCCGGAATCGGCTCGCCCTTGAAGACCTTTTCCAAGGCCAGCAGCGGGGTCCGCCATTGGAAGTTGGAATAGACCGGGGCCATGGCGTCGATCCCGGTTTGCTTCCACTTGGTCAGGAAGCTCATCTCATCTTCGCCGGTCATCACGGGCAGCTTCTTGCCGGCATCCTCAAAGGCCTCGAGGGCAGCCACCGCACCGTCTCCGGCGTCCATCCACACGCCCTTGACGTCACCTGTGGCCAATTCATCGGAGATGATGTTCTTGATCTTCGTGGGGTCGGCGCCGGTGAAGTAGTCCTTGGCCTGAATTCCCTTTTCCTCGAAGATCTTCTTGGCCGCCGCCCAGCGGTGCTCCAGGACATCCACACCCGGGAGGATGCGAAGGGCAACGACCTTGTCCCCGGACTGAAGCCTTTCACTCAGGAAAGTGGCGGTGTCGATGCCCCAGGCGAACCCACCGATCGGGTGGATGAACGTGGTGGCGCAGTCAGTCTCTACACCGCGGTCAAACACCACCACGGGTTTGCCTGTCTCGCAGGCACGTTCAACGGCTTGGGTGAGGGCGGCCGTGGAATTAGGTGAAATGACGAACGCATCGCATTTGCCCTCGGCGATGAAATAGTCAATGTCGGCAATTTGGGTGTTGTCATTGTCCTTGGCGTCCCGGGTCTCCATTTCAGAAATGACGCCGGTGCCCTGGAGTGCCTTGAGCTGCTGGTTCATGGTGATCCACCCGGTTTGCCGCCAGGGGTTGGAGATGGAGGCGTTGGCGAAGCAGACCTTGTGCGCTCCCGGGGCCTTGAACTTGGACGTGTCCCTCATCGGGCCCGCGATGTACTGCAGATAGGGCTGCTCCGGGTTCCCTTCAAAGGTTGCCGACCGCTGCTGGTTCTGTGTGTCGTAGAGCGACTGGTCAAACCAGTCTTTGCTTGCCGGACTGGATGCCGCCGCAGAGCCGGTGCCAGTCCCTGTCGTTTGGGTGACGGATGGTTCGGTGGTACATCCGGTCAGGGCCACCAGCGGCAATGCTGCGGCAAGGGCGATCGCGCGGACAGAGTTATTGCGCATCAGACTCTTCCTCCTTGTTCGGTGCCCTCGGCGGGCGTGGGTGCTGCGGCCATTTGGTGCTGTTCGTCATGGGCAGCGGAACTGGCCCCCTTGCGCTTGCGCTGCCACGACCTGGATGCTGCGGCCACGGCGATGATGATGATTGCTCCTTGGACCGTGTCCCGCCACGTCGCCTGGAGACCCATGAAGTTCAGAAGGGTAAACAAGGACTCGAGGGCGAACGCCCCCGCCGCGGCGGACAGGACCCAGCCGCGCCCCCCGCCCAGCACAACGCCCCCGAGGACGACGGCGGTAATCGCCGTGAACTCGTACCCGCGCCCAACCGACGGATGCACGCCCGCGTAACCCACGAGCAGGATGCCGGCCACGGTGGCCGACAGCGAAGACATCATGAAGGCCCGCGTCCGCACCCACCAGACGCGCGAGCCGGCGAGTGCGGCCGCCGAAGGATTGTCCCCGACCGCGATAAGCATGCGGCCGTAGGGGCGGCGCATCAGGACGAACCCCGCGACCGCCGCCGCTGTCAGGATAATGACCGGGTACGGAATGATGTCCAGAACCGGAACGTCCTGGATGCCGCCGCGCCCGATCTGCCGGAAGCTGTCCGCAGGGTTCCCCTGGGCCGCGCCGCCGGTCCAGTAGAGGACCAGCCCGAGAAGCGCCAGCATCATGCCCAGCGTGACAATGAAACTCGGGACTTTTAGCAAGGTTGTGATCAATCCGTTCACCAGTCCGATGAAGGCGCCCAGCACCAGCATCAGGACCAGCACGGGGATCACCTTGGAATCGTCCTGCCGTATCAGGTTGCCGGCAACGATGACCTGCATCGTCACGACCGATCCCATCGACAGGTCGAATTCCCCGGCGACAATGACGAAGTACTGGCCGATGGCGGCAATGGCAATGGGGGCAGTCCTGCCGACGAACCGGATGAAGGAACCCGGCTCCCCGAAGGACGGGTTTAGGACGATGATCGTCGCCAGGAGGCCGGTCAGCAGGACGAAGACGGCGCCGCCGGGGGTGCGCACGGCGCGCAGGAGCCGCTCGGAACGGCTGGCACGGTTCTGCTTGAGAATCGCGCTGCGCTCGGAGTTCAAAGCCGTACTCATGGCCCCTCCACGGGCACAGGCTGGGCCGCGGGCGTTTCCACGGACCCTTTTGCGGGGAACCGTTCCGGTCTGCTGACGATCCGGCGACGGGCATAGACGGCGACGGCGACTACGATGACTACGCCCCTGACCACATCCTTCAGGAACGGGTTGACCTGCATGACGGACATGATGTTGTCCAACATGGCAAAGATCAGCACGCCGCCGAGGGTGCCGGTGATAGTCCCCTTGCCGCCGGAGAGCAACGTGCCCCCGAGCACAACTGCTGCGATGGAGAGCAGGTCGTAGCCGCCCTGGGAACCCACAGTGGGACTGCCCACGCCCAGCCTGCTGGCAAGGAGCAGCCCTGCCATTCCCGCCAGTACTGAACAGATGACATGCGCCGTAATGACCGGCACGTCAACGCGGATTCCGGATGTACGGGCGACGGCAATGTCGCCGCCGACAGCGTACAGGTGGTGGCCGACGCGGGTGCGGTGCAGGAGCAGGCCGGCCAGGCCCGCGCAGGCCAGCATGATGATCGTGGAGATCGGGACCGGGCCGATCCCCGTGGCTCCGACGAGGCGGAACGCAAGCGGTGTCTCGCCGAAGCTGCCCTTAAAATTGGTGGCGAGGAAGCCACTGATGATCAGGCCCACACCAAGCGTGGCGATGAATCCATGCACATTCAGGCGGGCGACGATCAGCCCGTTCGCGAGTCCAATGACCGCTGCGGTGCCCAGCGTCAGCAGGACTCCGGACAAGACGTTGTTTGGATTGTTGGCCATCACCCCGGCAGCGATGAGGCTGGCCAGGCTGGTGACGTAGGGAACTGACAGATCCAGGCTGCCTGCCAGGATGACCAGTGTCTGGCCGATCGCGATGAAGCCCAGAACACTGGTTCCTGTCAGGATGCTCGAGATATTTCCTGGGCTGAAGAAACTCCGCCCGATGGAGTTCACCAGCAACACTCCCAGGATGAGTGTCACCAGCGCCACCAGGTAGACGATCTGCGTGGAAGACAGTCTCTGGAAGAAGCTTGCTCGTTGTTTCATGCCTCTCCTTCGGGTGCTGTCCTGGCGCCGGTTCCCAGCTGGAGGATGGCTTCTTCCGACGTACCGGCAGGCAGTTCGCCGACGAGCCGGCCATCACGCATGACAAGGATCCGGTCCGACATTCCGATAACCTCCGGAAGCTCGCTGGAGGCCATCAAAATGGCCTTGCCCTCCGCCGCGAGCTGGCGCATCAGCCGGTACACCGCCACCTTGGCTCCCACGTCAATGCCACGGGTGGGTTCATCCAGCAGGACGAGCAGGGGGCGGATAGCCAGCCACTTGGCGAGGACCACTTTTTGCTGGTTGCCGCCCGACAGGTACTGCACCTCCTGGTCCAGGTCCCGGGCGATAACCTCGAGGGAGGAGAATACGCCCGGGATTTCTGTCCTGACGGCTCCCGTGCGGCGCGGAAAGACCGACCTGATGACACTGAGTGCGTTGTCCAGGATGGACTGGTTCAGGCTCAGGCCCTCAGCCTTGCGGTCCTCTGTGATCAGGGCCATCCGGGCCCGCACGCCTTGGCGGGGCGACTTGGGCAGCAGCTCCCCACCGGCCATTTTCATCGTTCCGCGGGTGAACGGTGCTGCGCCAAAAATGCCATGAAGCAATTCCGTGCGCCCGGACCCTTGAAGTCCTGCCAGGCCGACAATCTCGCCGGGCTGGATACTGAGGCTGATCCCGTCCAGCTGGCCGTTTCCGGCGCCTTGCAACTCGAGGATCGGCTTCTCCTCGGGACCGTCTGGCGTCAGATCCTCCCGGGGTAACTTGTCCGGGAAGAACGCCGAGATGGGCCGGCCCACCATTAGCCGGACCAGCTGGGCGTCGTCGAGTTTGGAAGCGGGTAGGGTGCTGACCACCTTGCCGTCTTTCAGGACGGTGATGACGTCACAAAGGTCGAACACTTCGCGGAGCCGGTGGGAGACGTAGAGGATGGCCGTGCCACGTTCACGGAGGCGTGCCACTATCTCGTAGAGAAGTCCGACCTCGGCGCCGGCCAGGGCCGCAGTGGGTTCGTCCATGGAGATGATCCGGGCGTCGTAGCTGACCGCCTTCGCGATCTCCACTACCTGCTGCTCAGCCACCGTCAGGCTCCGCACCTGCGTGCTGGGCCGGATGGCGGCGATCCCCAGGGAGTCAAGCAACTCCGCCGTTTGCGAATTCATCAGGGTCTTGTTCACGAGCAGTCCGCGGCGCGGCTCCCGGCCAAGGTAGATGTTCTCGGCCACCGTCCGGTCGGGGAGGAGGTTGAACTCCTGGAACACCGATGACAGCCCCGCTTCGTGTGCCTTCGTGGGATGGCTGAAAGTCACTTCCTGGCCGTCCAGGAGTACGGTTCCGGCGTCGGGTTGGTACACCCCGGCCAGCACCTTCATCAGGGTGGACTTGCCCGCGCCGTTTTCCCCCACGAGCCCGTGTACCTGGCCCCGGTGAAGGCTGAGATGGGCATCCTCCAGTACGGGTACGCCGAAAAAACTCTTGGTCAGTCCGCGGACTTCCAGGATTGGCGGGGGAGCCGGAGAGCCGGAATGGAGCGCCTCGGAAGCATTCACGGCATCAGTTTCGTTGTGGTTCTCCATCGATGCGCCCTCCACGAGCTAACTGTTACAGCACCGGTTCTGATCCGTCAAGAAGTGAACGAGCGTTCACTATTGCCGCTTTCCGGCCGGTCTCTTACTGCTTGAAGGCGGCGTCGAAGGAGGTGTTCGAGGCCGGGAAGTCGAACTTCTTGAGCGCGGCGAGGGCTTCGGGGGCGCCGTGGAGCCGGTCCATGCCCGCGTCCTCCCATTCGATCGAGATGGGGCCGTCGTAGCCGATCGCTGCCAGTGCCCGGAACGAGGATTCCCAGGGCACGTCCCCGCGGCCTGCGGAGACGAAGTCCCAGCCGCGGCGCGGGTCCCCCCAGGGCAGGTGCGAGCCCAGAACGGTGTTCCGGCCGGTGGGCCGCAGCTTGGTGTCCTTGCAGTCCACATGGTAGATCCGGTCCTTGAAGTCCCAGATGAAGGAGACCGGGTCGATGCCCTGCCACATGAAGTGCGACGGGTCCCAGTTCAGGCCGAAGGCCGCACGGTGCCTGATCGCCTCGAGGGTCCTGACGGTGGTCCAGTAGTCGTAGGCGATCTCGGAGGGGTGGACCTCGTGCGCGAAGCGGACACCGCAGTCGTCGAAGACGTCCAGGATGGGGTTCCAGCGGTCCGCGAAGTCCTGGTAGCCGGCCTCGATGACTTTCTCCGGCACGGGCGGGAACATCGCGACGTACTGCCAGATCGAGGATCCGGTGAACCCGACCACGGTGTCGACGCCGAGGGCCTTGGCGAGCCGGGCGGTGTGTTGCATTTCCTCAGCCGCGCGCTGCCGGACGCCCTCGGGGTCGCCGTCGCCCCAGACCCTGGCCCCGACGATCGCCTCGTGCCGGAAGTCGATCGGGTCATCGCACACGGCCTGGCCCTTGAGGTGGTTGGAGATGGCCCAGACCTTGAGGTTGTACTTCTGAAGCACAGCCAGCTTGGACTCGACGTAGCCGGGCTCGTCCCAGCGCCAGGCGTCCAGGTGGTCGCCGGAGACGGCGATTTCCAGGCCATCGTAGCCCCAGCCGGAGGCCAGGCGGGCGACTTCCTCGAAGGGCAGGTCGGCCCACTGGCCGGTAAACAGGGTGTACGGGCGGGGCATGTCAGGCTCCTTCGGTAGTGGTCTGGGTGGTCCGTGCGGACGGGGTGAGCTGGATGAGTGAACCTTTGGCGGCGGCGCTTTCCTCCACGGCCGCGAGGATCCGCTGGACGCTCAGGCCGTCCTCGAACGACGGCGACGGCTGGGTTCCGGTGCCCACCGCGACGAGGAAGTCGCGGATCTCGTGCGTGAACGTGTGTTCCCAGCCGATCACGTGGCCCTGCGGCCACCATGCTTCAAGGTACGGGTGCTCGGGTTCGCTGACCAGGATGCGGCGGAAGCCCTGTTCGCGGACCGGCAGTGTGGCGTCCAGGAAGCCGAGCTCGTTCAGGTCCTCCAAGTCGAACAGCAAGGCACCCTTGTCACCATAGATCTCCAGCTTCAGCGAGTTTTTCTGTCCGGTGGCCACCCGGGAGACCTCCACGGAGGCGATGGCCCCGGAGGCGAGGGTCAGCATGACCCAGGCGGCGTCGTCGACCGTCACCTCCTCGAGCCCGGCAGCGCCCGGGCGCTGCCGGGTGAAGGTGTGCAGCCGGCCGGAGACCTCGGTGACCGGCTCGCTTAGGAGGAACAGCACCTGGTCGATCGC
>Ga0070672_100003503_pt1 | contig 10170 bp, 6 predicted proteins | sample KBSM13metaG_FD_66151 | JGI IMG/M metagenome (GOLD analysis project Ga0070672, IMG submission 66151) | Miscanthus rhizosphere microbial communities from Kellogg Biological Station, Michigan, USA - KBS M1-3 metaG | ecosystem: Host-associated > Plants > Roots > Rhizosphere > Soil ... | reverse complement strand
CAAAGAGCCGCACGTCTTCGCGCTGGCAAAAATACTGGGCCCGAAACAGCTCGGGGAGACAAACGACATTTGCGCCAAGGCGCGCCGCCTCGTGGATGTGCCCGATCGCCGACGCCATGTTGGCATCGGGATCGGGTCCCATGCGCATTTGCACCAGGCCAACTTTATATTTACGTGAGCTTTCCATTTTGAACCTAAATCTTTCCATTAGCCTACGAAAAGCTTGCAGCAAGGCCAATCCTGACAGCAGGATTGGCCTTGACTACCTTGAAAGAGCTTCAGCGCTGTTTCGGGAAGGACCCATTTCCAGGAATCTGCTGCGTGCAACGCTTATTCTTCGAGAATCAGGACCGCCGCGGCAATTGTGGTGGTCCACAATCCGCGTTTGTCGCCCACTGCCGACTGCGTAACGTTGCTGGTGCGAACGATCTTATTGGAAATCCGGTAGATTTCCTTCTTTTCGTCCCAACTTTTGTCCGGATCAAAATCCACATCAAGGGTTGTGGCCAGCATTTCAGCGGCGAGTTCCTCGGCGTATTCGCCTGCTTGATCTTCAGTTTCGCCAAAGCTGTGGTGCTCGCTCAAATACCCGTATGTGTCGCGATCTGCCGGAATAGCCACGCCAATGCTTGACACGACGAGCCGATGTGGCTCCCGAGTGGAATTTTCAGCGATAACGGCAAAAACCACTTCGCCGTGATTGAGGTACTTGAGGCCTTCTTTGCGTGAAATGACTTTGCAGCGCGGCGGAAAGATCGAAGAGACGCGCACCAGATTCTGCGAGGCGATACCCGCATCCCGAAGGGCCAGCTCAAAGGAGGTCAAACGCTCCTTATGTTTGCCTACACCCTTGGTGAAGAAAATCTTCTTCGGGACCATGCTTTTTCCCAATTTCTATGTATCCTCCGTGAGGTTGACGGTCGTGAAATTTTTGGCGTTCCCGCATGAGTTTATCGCATCCTGCCGGCTCAAAACGGGTTCGCATACGAATTCATCCGACATTTATAAATTGGGCAGCACTCCCGGATGAGCACACCTCATTCTTTATCCAAATTTTTGGTGCGCATGCCGGAACTTTTCCCGAGGCCCGGAGTTTAAGTCGGGATGAAGTTTGCTCTGCTCTTCGGAATCTCTGTGCTGAGTGCCGGCCTGGGATGTGCGCTCGCGGTGGCTCAGGCGTACGCGCAACCACTTCTCCCCGACGGCTCACAGGCAGGTGCCAGTGGCCGGACTCGATCCATCGATCCACCTTCCGTCGATGCAGGCGCCGACCCTGTCCCATTGGAGTGGACACCTCCGGCACTGACCGAATTGAGTTTGCAGGCAACTGTCAAGAACAGCTTTACCCTCGACCGGACTCTGCTCGGTGTTGCTGCGGGCATGGTTCCCGATAACGACGAGCCGACCCGCCATGCGATCAACAGGCTCGACGGAGTCAGTGTGCACCTGCTGCGCTTCGGCCCCGCGGGCATTGCTGATGAAAGAGAGGTAGAAGCCATTCGCGATTCCTACCACCTGCGGGGATGGAAGCATTTGGTCACGACTTCGACGCATGGTGGCAAATTTCACAACGGAACCACCGATGTCTGGTTCGTGCTTGACGGTATCAATGTTCGCGGCGCCGTTGTTCTCGCCGAAACTCCGAAGAGCCTCACCCTGGTCACTGTGGCGGGAAATCTCAGCCCAATCGATGTGTTGCATCTGCGCGGTCACTTCGGGATTCCCCGGCTTGAGGCTGACGAATTCAGAGAAGCACCGGTCAAGTAGATAAGACTCGTCGCAGGCATAGTTCCGACCCTGCGACAGGTGCTCCCTTCGCCTTCATCCGGCCCGCCCTTCCGTTGCCACCCCCAATTTGCAGGTGTTAGCCTCTCACTACACCGTGTAGAGGGAAGGAACGCCGGAAAAGACATGCAAAAGACTTACAACGGGCTGGAATTGCCCCAAGACGGGCAGCCCATCGAGTACAGCAACGGCCAATATCAAGTCCCCCACAATCCCATCATTCCATTCATCGAAGGCGACGGTACCGGACGCGACATTTGGAAGGCCTCACAGAGAGTCTTCGACGCGGCCGTCGACAAGGCCTATGGCGGCAAACGCCACATCAAGTGGTTCGAGATATTTGCCGGCGAAAAAGCTTTCCGACAATTCAACACCTGGCTCCCAGATGACTCGGTTGCAGCAGCACGCGATCTGCGCGTTTCCATAAAGGGACCCCTTACGACCCCTGTTGGCGGCGGCATTCGTTCCCTCAATGTCGCGCTTCGACAGCTTCTCGACCTCTATGCCTGCGTTCGCCCGGTGAGGTACTACCAGGGCGTGCCGAGCCCCGTGAAGCATCCAGAAAAAGTCGACATTGTCATCTTTCGCGAGAACACGGAAGACGTGTACTCGGGCATCGAATTTAAACAAGGCAGCCCAGACGTCGCGAAGCTGATTGGATTCATCAACGACGATCTACTCAAGGGCGGGAAAAAGAAGATCCGGAGCGACTCGGGCGTCGGCATCAAGCCGATCTCCATTTTCGGCACCAAGCGCCTGGTACGTTACGCGATCCGACAGGCCATAGAGAGCGGGCGCAAGACTGTCACTCTCGTTCACAAGGGCAACATCCAGAAATTCACTGAAGGCGCTTTTCGGGAATGGGGCTACGAAGTGGCGGTGGAGGAATTTCGCGATCAAACCGTGACGGAGCGGGAAAGCTGGATCCTCGGCAATGTGGATGCCAACCCCGGCATCACGATTGAAGAAAATGCAGCTCTCATCGAGCCGGGCCTCGAGTTTGGGAACCAGGCATTTCGCGACGAACTCTATGCCGAAATCAAAGGAGTGCTCGACTCCATTGGAAAAACGCACGGCAATGGGGCGTGGAGAACAAGATCCTCATCAACGACCGCATTGCTGATTCGATATTCCAGCAAATCATCATCCGACCGGCCGACTACAGCATTCTCGCGACTACCAACCTCAACGGCGACTACATCTCGGATGCAGCCGCTGCGCAGGTGGGAGGATTGGGCATTGCTCCGGGCGCTAATATCGGCGATGGTTTTGCGGTATTTGAAGCAACGCATGGCACTGCACCGAAGTACGCCGACAAGGATGTGATTAATCCGGGTTCGGTGATCTTGTCCGGTGTGATGCTGCTGGATTTCATCGGCTGGAAGGAAGCAGCCAAGCTGATTGAAGATTCGATGGAGAAGACCATTCAGCAAAAGTTCGTGACCTACGACTTTGAGCGCCAGACGGCCGGCGCTACCAAGGTCGGGACGAGCGAATTCGCGACGCGCATCATCGGGAATATGTAACGCTGAACCAATTTTTGGGATTAATCCCCAAGGAGATATTTTCATGCGTAAGAAGGTAAGTATTGTAGGCGCAGGTAACGTGGGCGCGACTGCGGCACATTGGATTGCGGCCAAGGAACTGGCCGATGTGGTCCTGATCGATGTTGTGGAAGGGATTCCCCAAGGCAAGGCGCTCGATCTGCTTGAGGCCATGCCGATTGAGAAACGCGATGTGCATGTAGTTGGGTCAAACGATTACGCCGCCACCGCCAGTTCTGACATCGTGGTGATTACAGCCGGAATTCCTCGCAAGCCGGGCATGAGCCGCGACGACCTGCTTCACACCAACTTCAAAATCATGTCGGACGTGGTGCAAAAGGTGGTTGCGCAGTCGCCGGAGTGCATTCTGATCATCGTCTCGAACCCGCTCGACGCGATGGCCCAGGCAGCTTATCGCCAGGCCGGCTTCAATCGCGAACGCGTCATCGGGATGGCCGGTGTCCTCGATTCTGCACGGTTCCGTACTTTCATTGCTGCCGAGTTAGACGTCAGCGTCGAAAACGTGACAGCCTTCGTCCTCGGTGGACACGGCGATACGATGGTTCCGCTTCCCCGTTACTCCACAGTCGCGGGCATTCCCATCACCGAACTAATCGCGCCTGCTCGCCTTGAGGAAATTGTGCAGCGTACGCGCGATGGAGGGGCTGAAATCGTCAAACACCTCAAAACCGGCAGCGCCTATTACGCGCCATCGGCTGCCGCGGTGGAGATGGTAGAAGCGATCCTGAAAGACAAAAAGAAGATTCTGCCGTGCGCGGCCTACCTGCAAGGGGAATACGGCATTGAAGGCTTTTACATAGGTGTGCCCTGCAAGCTTGGCGCGGGGGGTCTGGAAAAAATCATCGAAATTAAGCTGACTCCGGACGAAGACGCGGCCCTGAAAAAAAGCGCCGCGGCCGTCAAGGAGTTATGCTCTGTCATCGGTGTCTAAGCTGTCCCACTAAAGCAGGTGGCACTCCTCGAAGGCCACTCCATTGAGAGTGGCCTTTTCCTTAGGGGTCCATCGAAAGGTTGAATAGTCAACCCATCTAATGGTCGAAGACTCTAGTGCCCCCGAAAGCCCAGACTCACTAAAGACAAGCGCGCGACCCGCCGTGAACTCGATCCGCCGCCTCACGGAGACGCGCTAAGGGGTTCCGTCCCAAGAACTTTCGCTGTCAACTATTTCGGCCCCGATCAGAGGGCTCGTTTATCAAGCAGTTCTACCTTTCAAGGAGAGCCATGTTCCGCAGATTCCTCTATGTCCTACTCTGCCTCGCAGCCATCGCCACAGCCAACGCACAAAGCAACTACGCGGTTGTGCGCGGATCCGTTCTGGATCCCCAGCACCATCCGATCGCGGGTGCGCATATTCACCTCACCGCCGGTGGTACGGGTGCACAGCGAGAAGTCACTGCGAACGCGACCGGGCTCTACGAAATCGCGGGATTGCAGCCGGGTGCCTACACTCTCACTGTTGACAGTCCCGGCTTTGCCCACGCAACACAGGCGATAAATCTCGAGGTGGGCCAACAGGCTACGCTCGATCTGCAGTTGCATGTCGGTAACGAAACCCAGACCGTTAAGGTCGAGGGATCGACTGAGCTTCTCAAGACGCAGGATGCCAGCGTTGGAGCGGTGGTTGACCAGCGCTCCGTTGATTCCCTACCCCTGAACGGGCGCATGTTGATTGACCTGGTCCTGACGGTTCCGGGAGCGCATGCCAGTCACGGTGCCGCAACGGGCGACATGAACCCTCTCTATTGGAGACCAGGCCAGAGATCTGCGGTTTCGATTGGCGGTAGTCGTCCCAACGCGAACTACTTTTTGCTCGACGGAGCCACCAACACGGACCCCACATTCAGCACTCAAAATCTCAGCGCTTCTCCCGATGCCGTGCAGGAGTTCCAGGTCGAGACCGGCAGCTACTCGGCGGATATGGGCGGCGCCGGTGGCGGGCAGATCAACATCGTCACCCGTTCCGGCACCAGCAGCTTTCACGGTACCGCTTATGAATTTCTCCGCAACGGTTCGCTGGATGCCCACTCGTTCAATCAAATGGGCGGTTCAAATTTTCTCGTCCAGAACAACTTTGGCGCGTCCTTCGGCGGACCTGTCGCGCACACAGGCAAGACGTTCTTCTTTCTGAACTACGAAGGCTTCCGAAACGTCGAGATGATTTCAATGGTTGACACCGTTCCGACCCCGGAAGAAGTTTCGGGAGACTTCAGCCAAAGCGGTGTGGATATCTACGACCCAACAACAACCGCGCCCAATCCCAGCTTCAACCCCAGCCTTCCCATCAGCAAATCGAATCCGCAATATATCCGCCAGCAATTCGAATACAACGGCGTAAAGAACGTGATCCCGCCCAGCCGACTTACGCAAGCTGCATCCATCATGCTTACCCAGTACACACCCCAGCCCAACACGATGGACATGGGCGGATCGACGATGATGGGGCAGCCAACTGTTGTGGGTGCCGGCAACGACGCTAACAACTATCTCGACATGCGCAAGCAGCGCATGAACAACGACCAGGGAACAGCCCGCGTCGACCACGTTTTCAAGGGTGGCGATTTAGCATTCTTTCGTTATTCGGGGGGCGGCGAATTTGGTTTTATGCCCGAGGGCTTACCTGGCTTCGGGTTCTATCACGACGACCTCGCCCAGCAAGGCGTCCTCGCGTGGAACCATATTTTCTCCACTAATATGGTCAACACGGCTTCCGGAGCAATTTCGCGCCTCAGCATGATGCACACCACGGAGAGCGCCAACAAGAACGACATCGTGACACAACTAGGGATTACCGGAACCGGATTCGGCGGCCCCGCCGCATGGGGAGCACCGTACTTCAATGTGCAGGGCTACTCCCCGATGGGCGACAACTACGTAGCAACTCCGATGCATGCATGGGACACCGTGGTAGAAGGTCGCGACACGCTCAATTGGCAAATTGGTCGACACAGCGCCAAATTTGGCGGCGCGTATCAGAAGTTCATCTGGCCGATGTGGGGCTTCTTTCAGAATCGTGGCTATTACCAGTTCACCAACGGCTTCACTACGGAACACGCACTCAATGACGGAACCGGATCGTCTCTGGCCAGCTTCCTGTTAGGGTTGCCCGCCGCGCGCCAAGGCCAGGCAGGAGTACCGCAGATGAATCTTCGCCAGTGGTATGCGAACGCCTACGCACAGGACGCCTGGCGCTTGACCTCGACAACTACCCTGACCTACGGCCTTCGCTATGAATTCATGAGCCCGCTCGTCGACATCACTTATGCCAACAGCAATATTGACATGAGCAGCGGAACACCAAAGGTCTTCATCGGGGGGCAAAACGGATATCCCCGTGGCCTGATGTATGCCAATCACGCCAATTTTGCGCCTCGGATTGGCATCGCGCAGAACTTCCCTAATCTAGGATTGGTTGGACATGTCGCCTTTGGCGTCTTCTACACGCCTGTCGATATGAACACCTGGTGCAATCAGCGCCACAATGTTCCCTATGTCTTCCCGTTAACGTCCCAAAGCGATCCATTCATTCCAAGCATCCCGACACTGAACTTCCCGGCACCCGTGTTGGGAGTATCGGTTGTCAGCTTCACCACGCTCCAATTGCACGCTGCAGCGCAATACATCGAGCAGTGGAGCGCCTCTCTCGAAAAACAACTCGGTGCTGAAACTACAGTTGAAGTCGGCTACTTGGGCGCAGGAGGATTTCACCTTCAACGCTCGCATCTCATCAACAACGCGCAGCCGGGCCCGGGGTTGATCCAACCTCGACGTCCCAATCCGCGAATCAGCTTTGTTGATAACACAGTATTCCCGCCGAATGTCACGGTTGCCAGCACCACCTTCCCTGTCAGCACGATCAACCAGCTTGAGAACACCTCGCAAAGCTGGTATAACGCCGGCTATGTGAACATCAGGCGACGTTATGCAAACGGTCTGAGCTTCCTTGCCAATTACACTTTCGCCAAATCGCTTGAGAACGCCCCGGACTTTCGTTCGCCGATGTTCGAGGCTGCCACGCCGCAGAACAATGACGACCTTGAAGCAGAAAAGGGGCCGGGATGCGACATTCGCAATCGTTTTGTGTTAAGCGCGGTCTATAGTCCTCGCGCTTTCGGATCGAGCCGACTCGTTCGTGCACTCACTCGCGACTGGCGTGGTTCCATTGTGTACCAGGCCCAGACCGGCTTTCCCTTCACCGTCTCAGTCTTTGGAGACACAGCCAACGCGGGCACGGTTGTCGGCGAGAATCCGATCCGCGCCAACGTCACTGGTCAAAAGGTCTTTTCATCGGGAACACGAAACTCAACGACATGGATGAATCCCGCCGCGTTTGTCACGCCTCCCGCCTACACGTATGGGAATGCGAGCCGCAATTCTGTCTACGGGCCAGGACTTCAGACCATGGATCTTGGCGTAGTGCGTCAATTCAACGTGGCGGAGAAGGCCACGTTTGAAGCGCGCGCTGAGTTCTTCAACGCGCTGAACCACACTAACTATGGAACCCCGAACCGGTTCGTCAATACGTCAAGCTTCGGGAGCATCACCGAGGTCTCGACGCCGGGCCGCGAGATCCAGTTGAGCGCCCGCATCAGTTTCTAAGCCGTAGAACCTTGCAGAGGGAGGGGCCACAGGTCCCTCACTGCGAGACCAGAGCGTTGATCTGATTTTTAGACGCTACAGCAGCCACTGCATAAAGCTGGACCCGACGTTACTGAAATCAAATGCATGGAGGCCCAAATGGCTCGCAAGTTCCTTGCAGGCGAGAATTCCGCGCACGCTGTTGCCTTGGGCATCCAACTTGGGGGAATACACCGCGATGCCAAGCTGCCGGTTGACGACTCCAAATATGCCGCCCGACACACCGCTCTTCGCCGGAAGCCCCACCTCGAAGGCCCAGTTGCCCGCATAGTCATAGAGACCACAGCTGAACATCACGGCCATTACGTACTTGAGGTTTTGAAAATCGAAAACAGGTTCGCCTGTCAACGGTTGGCAACCGATGTTGGCCATAGTCGCCGCCATCATCGCCAGATCTTTGCAATTCACCAACATTGAACACTGCGCGAAGTACTGATGAAGGGATTCTCCGACTCCATCGTCGATGATTCCAGCGTTCAAAAGCATGTAGGCGATGGCGCGATTTCTGTTGCCTGTGGCCGTTTCGGAAGCCAGGACGGACTCGTCGACGCGCAGTTTGCGTCCAGCCGCCTTTCCCATTTTTTCGATGAATGCATCAATGCCTACCTCTACCGGGCTTTGCTTGATAAGCGAAGCCACCGCGATGGCGCCGGCATTGACCATAGGATTGAATGGGCGGCCCGTCTTTTGGTCAAATTCAATGGAGTTGAAAGCTTCGCCGCTCGGCTCAACACCGACATGCTTTAGTGTTTTTTCCGCTCCATGCTGTTCCAACGCCATTTGGAACGCGAAGGGTTTGCACATCGACTGAATCGTGAATTCAGCTTCCGAGTCACCCGCCGAGAAGACCTGGCCATCCACCGTGGCGAGACAGATTCCGAAAAGATTCGGATTGGCCTTCCCCAACTCGGGGATATAGGTCGCGACTGCTCCGTCGTCTACATCTCTATATTTTTCGTAGATGCCGTCGATGATTTTTTGAAGCTGCGAACCCAGCCAGGGGGTCATGTCGCTTGAGTTCGTCCGTTTGTCCGAACTCTCGATCCGTGGAGCAGTCTCCATTTTTTCCAAACTCCAGGTGGTGGAATTGAGAAGCTGGTCTCCTGCGTTTGGCAGAAGCCAATGGCATCTTTTCCGGATTCTGTTGAGTGGCCACGATCGCCCAGTCGAACCTGGAAGTTTGAGAGACTCAATTGTCCTAATTGGGGCATAAAGATTCCATGAAGTTCTGCTGGGATTCGATTGTAGTTCAACATGATTCGCATGGGCGGGGACGATCACCTCTTCAGGAATTCCACGGCTGTGGGACCAATCTGGTCCGCGCACTGAACCGGCGCCAAGTGGCCGCAGCCTGGAATGACGCTCAGCTGCGACTGGGAGATCATTCGGTGCATTTTTTCCCCATGGCTGAGGGGGGTAATGCGATCTTCCGAGCCCCACACAATCAACACTGGCATCTTCAAATGCGGCAGCAGGTTATCGGTGACGTCGCGGCCAAGAAGCATCGAGTCGACTGCGCGGTGAATGATCCAGGAATTGCGGCGCGAGGAGCGCAGGATGTCTTCCGCGACGAACGCCGGAACCCTGAGAGGATGTGGCATCAACAGATCATCAAGCTGGTCGACTTCCGCCGCTGTCGTCGGCGTAAAGAGCTCGAGATTCCAAGTGGGTTTCTCATTGATCCCTGCGCTGTCAAAGAGCATCAACCGCCGCACCCTGCCGGGATGGTCGATTGCCACTCGTTGCACGATCCACCCACCCATTGACCATCCGCCAAGGTCGACCTGCTTCAAGTTGAGGACGTCGAAAAAGCCCACTACAACCGCAGCTTCGTCAGTGATTGAATATGAGAAATCTCGAGGTTGCTCACTGTGGCCATAACCAAGAAGATCAGGCAAATAAACACGGTAGCCCGCTTTTGCGAAGTAAGGCGCGAGGTTTCGCCAATCTTCTGACCGGCCTCCCAGGCCATGAACCAGCACTACTACCGGTCCGCCGGCTGGACCGAGGGCGTAGTAGTGAACGCGGAAACCGGCGACGTTCGTTGTCCGGCTCTCTGCGCCGGAAAGGACAATGCGAAGCTCGGAATATCCCCGATAAAGGCTGACTGGGCGCATGCGGAATGCGAGGGCTGTCGATAAGGCCAGGAACAAGGCGGAAGCCAGGCACCACCGGAGGATTCTGG
>Ga0070672_100003502_pt1 | contig 10172 bp, 6 predicted proteins | sample KBSM13metaG_FD_66151 | JGI IMG/M metagenome (GOLD analysis project Ga0070672, IMG submission 66151) | Miscanthus rhizosphere microbial communities from Kellogg Biological Station, Michigan, USA - KBS M1-3 metaG | ecosystem: Host-associated > Plants > Roots > Rhizosphere > Soil ... | reverse complement strand
GCGGCATGAGCGCGCCGGGCCGGTCCCAAGCGCGAATAGCCCCGGAGCGCGACGCGCGGAGGGTAATCGAATGAGCGCGCCGGGCTGGTCCCAAGCGCGAATAGCCCCGGAGCGCGACGCGCGGAGGGTAATCGAATGAGCGCGCCCGAGATCGGCGGCCCGATCGTGCGCCTGGTCGACGTGCACAAGTCCTTTGGACCTGTCGAAGTGCTCAAAGGCGTCTCGCTCGACATCGCCAAGGGCGAAGCCGTGTGCGTGATCGGGCCCTCGGGCTCCGGCAAGTCGACGCTCCTTCGCTGCATCAACGGACTCATTCCGGTGGACCGCGGCGAGCTCTATGTCGGCCCGCATGCCGTCCACCGGCTTCGCACCGACCGCGAGCGCGTGGCGCTCCGCAAGGACGTGTCGATCGTGTTCCAGCAGTACAACCTCTTCCCCCACAAGACCGCGCTCGAAAACATCATGATGGCGCCCGTCCAGGTCCTGAAGCAGCCGCGGGACGAGGTCGAAGAGCGCGCGCATGCGCTTCTCGCCAAGGTCCGGCTGCAAGGCAAGGAGAGCAGCTATCCGGGCGAGCTCTCCGGCGGCCAGCAGCAGCGGGTGGCGATCGCGCGGGCACTCGCCATGCGCCCTTCCGTCATGCTCTTCGACGAGGTCACGGCGGCGCTCGATCCGGAAACCGTGAACGATGTGCTGTTGACGATTCGCCAGCTCGTGGAAGAAGGCATGACGTCGATCCTGGTCACGCACGAAATGGGATTCGCGCGCGAGGTTGCGAATCACGTCTATTTCACCGATCACGGGGTCATCGTCGAAGACGGTCCCCCGGCGGAGTTATTCGCGCACCCGAAGCACGATCGCACGCGCGCGTTCCTGCAGCAGGTGCTCTGACGCGCGGGCAGCGCGCAGCAGCGTTACCTCGACAGTGTCCGATGCGCGAGCGACGGCAGCCGTGTGCGCACGTCCGCAATGCGCGCCGGATCGATGTCGCCCACTGCCACGCCCGGCCCGTCGTCGTGCGTGGCCACCACCTCGCCCCAGGGATCGATCAGCATCGAATGCCCCCACGTGCGGCGACCGCCCGGATGCGTGCCACCCTGCGCGGCGGCCAAAACGTAGCACTGGTTCTCCACGGCGCGCGCGCGGAGCAGCATGTCCCAATGCGCTTTGCCGGTGGGCACGGTGAAAGCGGCGGGAACGACGATCAGAGCGACGTCGCCGAGCGCCCGATAGAGCTCCGGAAAGCGCACGTCGTAGCAAATCGACAGCCCCACGCGCCCGCCGGGCGTATCGAACGCGCGCGGCGTGCTGCCGGGGCTGATCGTCTTCGCTTCGTCGTAGTCCTCGTCGCCCTGGGTGAAGCGGAAGAGATGGATCTTGTCGTAGCGCGCCACGCGGGAGCCATCCGGACCGTAGGCCAGCAATGCCTGTTTGACCCGCGCTGCATCGTCGGTGGCGAGCGGCACGCTGCCGCCGATCACGAACGCGTCGTGGCGACGCGCAGCCTCGGCGAGGAACGCCTGCTGCGGACCTTCGCCGTCGGCTTCCTTCACCGCGAGCTTGTCGCGCGGATGCAGACCCATGAACCCGAAGTTCTCCGGCAGCAGGATAAGCCGCGCGCCCGCGCGCGCCGCCATCGCGACGACATCCGCCGCCTGCGCGAGGTTGGCCGCCACGTCCGCTCCCGACACCATCTGCGCGGCGGCGACGCGATATCCCGATGCAGTCGTGCTCATTTCGCGATCTCCCCGGGCGTTGCCGCAACCGTGCGGCTCGCGATGCGCTCGACCACCGGGTCGGTCCACCCACCCGACACCGCGTATTCGTAGCTGAAGAGCTGCTCGATCGGGTCCTTGAACATTTTCTGTGCGAGCAGCGCGCCTGCGCCAACCGCGGCGCCGATCAGCGGATTCGCGATGAAGAGCGCTGCGGCACCGGCCGAAATGCTGGTCGAAAGCGCGGGCTGCACTTTCACGCGCAACGCCTGCGTCTCACGCTCGAGGTCCACGGTGCCCGAAATGCCGACCGCGGCTGCGGGCCCGACCATCCGCAGGTTGTCGGTGCTCATCATTCCGTCCTTGATCAGCGCCGTGCCCGCGATGGTGTCGAACGCGAACCCCTCGCTGAAGACGTCGCGAAAATCGAGCGTCGCGCGCCGCGGCAGCGCCTGCAGCGAGAGTACGCCGAGAAGACGTCCGACGCCGGGGTCGATCTTGAGGAACTGCCCGGCGCCCGTATCGAGGCGCAGCGAGCCGTTGAGCGACGGATAGTCGAAATCGCTCGGCGCCCCGGCCCAGGATAGCTCGCCCGTGATCTTTGTCGGCCCGTCCCGGATCGAATCGGGCGTGCCGAAGCGCGCCAGGAAAGCGCCGGCCTCGCGTGCGTCGATCGTGAAGTCGAGCTTGGTCTCACCAGAACCCGCGGTGCGCCACCATCCATTGGCCTTGATGCTGCCGGCGTCGCTTTGCAGCGTCAGCGCCTCGATGCGCCAGTCGCTGCCGGCCGGACGCGCCGTGAACTCGAGCTTGCCCAGATCGTGGCCGCGCGAAATCAGCGCATCGGTGGCGAGATCGATTTCCGGCCAGGCATTGGCGACGTTGGCGGCCGGCGCAGATGCGACGGGATTGCCGGCGCCCGCGCTGGGCTCCGCGGGCGGCGGCGGTGTCATCCGTGCCAGCCGCGCGACGACCCGTCCATTCGGCATGATGGGTATCGGCGCACGCCACACCGCTGTCCCCACCGCTTCCGTGCCATCCAGGTTGAGGCGCCAATCTTCGCCCGCCCGCCGCGCCACCACCTTCATCGCGGTGAGACGACGGCCCATCGCCAGCAGCGTACCCGCCTCGACGTCGACACCTTCGACTTTCAGCGCAACCGGACCCGCGCCGGCCTTGCCTGCCGATTTGTCCGATGGCCCCATCGCGGTCCGGCCGAAGGCGAGCCAGGCGTCGGCATCCAGCGCCGGCAGATTGGCGCGAATCCACAGGCCGGGGCGCTCGGCCTCGCCGCCGCGTTCCGTCGACTTGCCGACGAGCAGCAGCGCGCGATCGAATGGAGCGCCCGGTGTCGCGGGGCGTTTCAGCTGCAGGCGTCCGAGGGTGCCGAAGTCCACCGTCAGCGAATTCTCCTGACGCGTCGCGCTCTCGCGCCGATCGATCCGCAACGCGACGCTTTCGGCCGCCGTCTTGCCGAAAGGGGCCGGCAAATCGAGCGCCATTCCCTTGAGCGACGACTCGATCGTCCAGGAAGCCGCCTGCGGTCGCGCATTGATTGCAACGCGATAATCCGCCGTCCCGCTCGCGCGCTCTGCCAGCGGCGTATCCAGCTCCTTGCGCAGCTGCGCGACGCTCACGGTACCGGCGGCGTTGATGCGCACATTTCCGTCCGCCGCCGCAAGGTCGAGGTTCAGCGGACCGCCGAGCACCTCCGCCGTGATCCCCGTGCCCGTCGTCGCACGATCGCTGAACACCAGCTTGCCGTTCGCATGCGACAGCATCGGCATGCCCGGGACGGCGAGCGCATTGTCGATGAATTGATAGTCGGCTTCGACTTTGGTGCGCTCCATGGCGTGCAGCGGCATGTCGAAGCGTAGCCCGAGGCGTCCGTTTCCCGTCGCCTCGGCACCGTCCGTCAGTCGCCCGCTCCATTCCGCCACGGGACTCTTCTGGATGAAGGCCAGGAATTCCCTCGTCGGGCCGGTCGCCTCTCCGGCGACCTTCAGCAGGAGCTGCGGATCGTGCATATCCGCGATCTCGACATGCGTGCGGCCGATGGTCGCCCCGAGCATCTTCGCTGCGCTGCCGTCAATGGCGATGCGCGCACCGTCGAGCCGAACCTCCGCCTCGATATCGGTCAGCGGCGGCCAGCGCTCGGCATAATCGAGCACCGCGCCCTGCGCCTTCGCGGTGACGAGGAACTGTCCCTTGCCCTGCGCAAACGGAAAGTCGGCGAGATTGCCCGCGATTGCGATGCGAACGTCGGTCGCCACGCCCTTCTGCACGGCGCGCTGTACCCATTCCCGCATTTTCGGACTCGCCTTGACGGGAATGTAGCGATACAGATTCTCGAACGTCGCGCGCGCGAGCCTGCCTTTCAGGTCGAGCATGCCGGGGCCGGCAGGAAGCGACCGCCATTGTCCCGACGCCGTCCCGGCGGCATGCGCGTTGGCGAACGCGACCTCGTCAAACGCCACACGCAGGTTGTCCCCCGTGCGCTCGAAACGGATGCTGCCCGACATAGTGGCGAAATCGACCGGATCGGCGAACACGCGCGGAAGATCGAGCTGCACCTCCCGGCTCGCGAGCTTGACCGTGCCACGCGACTCGTCGGCATCGAGCGAGCCGGAAATCCCGACGGCACCGGGAACGGTTTCGTAAGCGGTGGTCGCGAGACGATCGAAATCGGCGTGCGCCGAGAACTTGGTCGGCGCATCGGCCGGTCCTTGCCACGCGTACTTGCCGTCGCGCACGGTTCCCCGTGGGGCATAGCGTGCGAGATCGCGGCGCAAGCCCGGAGGAAGCGGAAGATGCGCTGCCAGCGCAGTCAGCGGTGCGAGCTCGATGCGGCCGAACGACAGCTCGCCTTCGGCGGCGCGGCCCGCCTCTGCATCGGCGTGGCGGAGCTTGAAATCCGTCGGCGCGAGCGCCACGCTGTCCTTGGCGACGAACGCAAGCGCGCGCGTGAAGATCTCGTCACGGCCGCCACGATGCTTCCAGCCGACGCGTCCCACGAGATGGTCGAGATCGAGCGGCGGCAAGTCCTGGGCGAGCCGCGTGCGAACGTCGACGAGCTCCAGGTCCGTTGTCATGTCCACCGGACGGCCTGCCTCCATGGCCATCCAGATGCGAAGCGCACCTTTGCCCGATTCGACGGGGAGCGGCAATGGCAGCCACTCGCGCCACGCGGCGAGGTCGGCGTAATCCAGTCTCAGATAGAAATGACCGGTGACGCGTTGCCAGTCGGTGGCTTTCGCTGCGGCGATCTCGCCGCGCAGGTCGACCGGCGCGGCGATCTCCGCCGGCGGCGTCCCGGTCAGGCCGAAACGATGGCGGTCGAAGGTGTGCTCGAGACGAAACTGGACCTGGTCGAGGACCAGCTGCGGTGCGCCGCGAAGCTCGTCGTCCCAGGTCACCAGGGCATTGCGTACCACGATCTCCGGCTGGCGCAGAAGCCATTCGGTGATCGTCGAATCATCGCCGTGCGACGCGGGCTCGACGTCGATTCCGCCCACGTGGAGCCCGCCGCGCGCGTCCCGCGAGACCGCAAGCCGCGGTCCGTCGACGATCAGCTCCCGCAATCGCAGATCAAGCGACGGGAGCGACGTCCACGCCACGATGAAGTCCACGCGCGGCAGGTCGAGTCGCGCGGTCAGGACGGCAGGGTCGCGGTCGCGTAGGCGAAGACCGCGAATCGACACCTTGGGATTCCAGCCGTCCCAACCCGTCGCGATCGCATCGAGCTCGACCGGCTGGCCGAGACTCTGCGAGAGCGTCGCGGCAATCTGGGACTGCCTCGACTCCAGGAGGGGAAAAGCGACGAATCGAATCGCGAGCAGCAGCGCGCACAGCAATCCGACGACGGCGAAGACGAACGTTCCCGCCAGGCGCAACAGACGGACTGCGCGAAGCTCGGTCACCGCGGCAGGGGTGCTTCCGGTCGCGCGCACGGGGGGCATAGTATTCTGCTCGATGGCGATTGTAGCGGAACCTCCTCCTTCCTCGTCGTTACGAATGGATCTCGAACGCGCTCTCGCGTGGAGCCGCTACGCGGAGCGCGCGCTGGCGGCGGCACCCCAGCTTCGCGATGACCTGAGTGTGTCGGTCGACCATGCGTTCGACTGGCCGGAGGCGCGTGCCGGGATAGCCACCGTGGTCGAGAGCGGCGATGCGGAGGCGCTCGCGGTGGCGCTGCGCCATCTTCGCCGCCGCGCCTTTCTGCATACGATGGCGCGCGACCTCACGGGCCGCGCCACCCTCGCCGAGGTGATGGCTGCCGTGACGACGCTCGCGGAGGTCGCCATCGACGCTGCGACGACGTTGCACGTCCGCGCGCTCGCCGAAGCGCACGGACAGCCGATCGGCGCGGACAGCGGCACGGTGCAGCGCCTCATCGTCATCGGCATGGGCAAGCTTGGCGGCGGTGAGCTCAACGTGTCATCCGACATCGACCTCGTGTTCGTCTATCCAGAGGAAGGCGAAACGGAGGGACCGCGTCCGATCGCCAACCGCCAGTTCTTCGATCGGCTGGGCCGGCGCATCATTCCGGCGCTCAACGACATCACGCCGGAGGGGTACGTGTTTCGTGTGGACATGCGCCTCCGGCCGTACGGCGAAAGCGGGCCGCCCACGTGCTCGTTCGCCGCGCTCGAGCAGTATCTCGTCACCCAGGGCCGAGCGTGGGAGCGCTACGCGTGGCTCAAGGCGCGCCCGCTGACGGGCGAGCGACACGACGCGTTGAATGCGCTCGTGGCGCCGTTCGTATATCGGAAGTATCTCGACTACGATGCATTCGAGGGCTTGCGCGACATTCGCCGACAGATCCGCGACCAGGAGAGGCGCGGCGATTACGCGGACAACATCAAGCTCGGTCCGGGCGGCATCCGCGAGATCGAGTTCATTGCCCAGGCGCTGCAGATTGTCCGCGGCGGCAAGGAGCCCGCGCTCCGCGTCCGCGGTACCTTGCCGGCCCTCGCCGCCCTTGCAGCGCGCCGACTTCTTCCCAAGAGGGCCGGCGATGCGCTGGCCGGCGCCTACACCTTCCTGCGCGAGCTCGAGCATCGTCTGCAGTATCGCGACGACCGGCAGACGCAGCAGCTTCCACTCGACACGGGCGAGCGCGCGCTGATCGCGGAGGCCATGGGCGCCGCGGACACGGCGGCATTCGAGCGGCAGCTCATCCATCATCGCGACCAGGTGGCGTCGCAATTCGCGGCGGTGCTCGGCGATTCCGATCATTCGACCATCGAGGACGGGGACGACGAGCCGTTCGCCGATCTCTGGCACGACCCGCCGCCGCCCGAGTCAGCCCGCGCACGGCTGGCGGCCGCCGGCTATACCGACCCGGAGGGCCTGCTCGCTACGCTCAGGCGCGCCCGCGAAAGTCCGCGCTACGCGCAACTCCCCGCGCTGTCGCGGCAGCGCTTCGACATTCTTTTGCCACGACTCCTGCACGTCGCCGCGGCCGAGCGGCCCAACGGCGCGGATCCGCAGGCGCTGTTCGTGCGGCTCCTGACGCTCCTCGAGACGGTGAGCCGGCGCAGCGCCTATCTCGCGCTCGTCGTCGAGCATCCGCCCCTCCTGCCCCGCCTTGCGCACCTGATGGGCGCCTCTGCCTGGGCCGCGGACTACCTGACGCGTCACCCGATCCTGCTCGACGAATTGCTCGACGCGCGCACCCTGATGGAAGTGCCGGACGGCGCCGCATGGCGCGAAGAGCTGACGCGCATGATGGCCGCGCATCAGGACGACGCCGAGCGCCAGATGGACGCGCTCCGGCATTTCCAGCAGGCGCAGACGCTACGGCTTCTGGCACAGGACCTGGCCGGCGCGCTGACCACCGAACGGCTGGCGGATCACCTGTCGGCGCTCGCCGACGCGATCCTCGCGGTGACGCTGCGGTTCTGCTGGGCGAACCTCCAGGGCGCCGATGCGCCACCGCCGCACTTCGCGATCATCGGGTACGGCAAGCTGGGAGGGAAGGAGTTGGGCTACGCGTCGGACCTCGATCTCGTATTCGTCTACGACGTCGCAGCGGATGATCCGGACGCGGAAGGCGCCTACGAGCGCTACCTGCGCCTCGCGAGCCGGCTCAACACGTGGCTCACGAGCATCACGGCGGCGGGCCGGCTGTACGACACGGACCTGCGGCTCCGGCCCGACGGCGCGACCGGCCTGCTGGTCACGAGTCTCGGCGCGTTCCGCAAGTACCAGCGCGAAACGGCATGGACCTGGGAGCACCAGGCGCTGACCCGCGCGCGCTTCGTCGCCGGCGACGAGCCCATCGGCACAGCGTTCGAAGCCGAGCGCGACGCCATCCTGCGCATGCCGCGCGACGTCGCGCGCCTTGCCGCCGATGTGGTCGACATGCGCCGGCGCATGCACGCGGGACATCCCAATCGCACCGATCTCTTCGATCTCAAGCACGATCGCGCGGGCATGGTCGACATCGAGTTCATCGTCCAGTTCATCGTGCTCTCGCATGCGCGTGAATTCCCGAGCCTCACCGGCAACGTCGGCAACATCGCGCTCCTGCAGCGGGCAGGCGAGCTCGGTCTTGTTTCCGCGACGCTCGCCGGGTCGGTCGCGGATGCGTACCGGGAATACCGCCGGCTGCAGCACAAGATCCGCCTGACCGGTGCGCCCCATGCACGGGTCCCGCCGCTACCGCAGGCGGAGAGGCGAGAGATGGTCGACGCGCTGTGGCGCGAGGTGTTCGGGGCCGCCTGGCGTTGAGCCGGGCACAACCCTTCGGCTACTCGATGCCTCCCATGCGACCCCCGGCGCGGGCGATTTCGGGTGCGGCTAACAGTTGCATCGAATCGCGCCAACCCTGCTCGCTGTCGGCCCCGGCAGCGGCAAAGATCGCAGCGAACTGCTGGCGTTGCAGCGCCGAAAGCCGACCCTCGAGCCTGCGTCCGGCGGGCGTCAGCGACAGTCGCTTGACGCGCGCGTCCTTGCCGTCGCGGACGAACGTGACGAGTTGCTGCACGTAGAGATCCCGCAGCGGGCCGTTCAGCGCCTGCTTCGTGACCCCGAGCACGCGCAGCAACTCGTTCACCCGCGGCTCGCGCAGGCGTGCGACGAAATAGACGATGCGATGGTGGACGCGGGTCAGGCCCCGCGCTTCGAGCAGCCGGTCCGCGCGCGCCACCATGGCGCGATAGCCGAAGAACATGAGCTCGATCGCGGCATGGAGCTCGGCCGTGCGTTTTGGGTCAAGCATATTGACTTATCCGGGCGAATGGAGACAGAATCCAATTAGGTCAGTTTGGTTGACCTATTGTGCACGAGTCCCCGTCGTGGCCGCAAGCGATCGGCGCAATCGGGGTCCTGGGGAAACGGGCGCCGGCGCGGCACGGGCCGCTACGGACGATTCGGATAAACTGCGGCATTTGCCTCGCAGAGGAAAAGAGAAAGGGAAACCCGCCATGTCGATGGCCGACCGCGACGGATGGATCTGGTATGACGGCAAGATGGTGGCGTGGCGCGACGCGACCACGCACGTGCTGACGCATACGCTGCATTACGGGATGGGCGTATTCGAAGGCGTTCGCTGCTATGAAACCGCCACGGGCCCTGCGATTTTCCGCCTGACCGATCATACCGACCGGCTGTTCCGCTCCGCACGGATCTTCGGGATGCAGATTCCCTATTCGAAGGACGAGCTGAACGAAGGCCAGAAGGAATGCGTGCGCCGCAACGATCTCAAGTCGTGCTACCTGCGGCCGATCGCGTTCTACGGGTCGAATGCGATGGGCGTCGCCGCGCGCTCGAACCCCGTGCGCGTCGCGATTGCCGCGTGGCCGTGGGGCGCCTATCTCGGCACCGAAGGTCTCGAGAAGGGCATCCGCGTCAAGACATCCTCGTATACGCACCACCATCCGAACATCACGATGTGCGGTGCGAAGGCCGTCAGCAACTACGCAGTGTCGATCCTCGCCAACCAGGAGGCGACGCACGACGGCTACGAAGAGGCGATGCTGCTCGATCCGCAGGGCTTCGTCTGCCAGGGCTCGGGGGAAAACGTGTTCATCGTGCGCGACGGCAAGCTGCACACGCCGGATCTCTCCGGCGGCGCGCTCGCGGGCATCACCCGCGACACGATCATGACGTTCGCGCAGGAGCTCGGCATTCCCGTCATGGAGCGGCGCATCACACGGGACGAGATCTACGTCGCGGACGAAGCGTTCTTTACCGGTACCGCGGCGGAAGTGACGCCGATCCGCGAGTACGACCATCGGCCGGTCGGCACGGGCGAGCGCGGCCCCATCACCGCCAAGCTGCAGGCGATGTTCTTCGACACGGTGTACGGCAAGAATCCCGCGCGCGAGGCGTGGCTCGCGAGGGTGTAGCCATGGCGGACGCACGCATCACGGACCCTGTCGTCGTCACGCCGACCGATCTGCCGGTGTTCTGTCCCAATCCGGCCATGCCGCTGTGGAGCTCGCATCCGCG
>Ga0070672_100003497_pt1 | contig 10179 bp, 6 predicted proteins | sample KBSM13metaG_FD_66151 | JGI IMG/M metagenome (GOLD analysis project Ga0070672, IMG submission 66151) | Miscanthus rhizosphere microbial communities from Kellogg Biological Station, Michigan, USA - KBS M1-3 metaG | ecosystem: Host-associated > Plants > Roots > Rhizosphere > Soil ... | reverse complement strand
CGGCGAGCCCGGCGACGGCGACGAACGCCCGCGCCAGGTCGGGCAGGTAGGCCCAGGCGTGGACCAGGGCGGGGTCGCCGGGATAGTCGAGCCGTCCGCTGGCGATCGGCTTGACGATCGCCTGGTCGAGCCAGCTGCCGCTGCCCGCGCCGAAGAAGTCGCCGGCCGTGATCACGGTTGCGCGCAGGCGCCCGGCGGCAGCGCGCCGCTCGAGCTCGCCTTCGAGCGCGACCCGGATCTCGCCCTTGGCGGTGGTCGGTCGCTGCGGCGTCGTCTCGTCGATCAGCGAAGGCATCGCCGCGCCGTGGTTGTAGACGTTGCCGGGGAGCATGAAGCGAGCGCCGAAGCGCTCGGCGAGATCCATCGCCGAACGCGCTGCCGGCAAGACCTCTTCCTGCCAGCGCGTGTAGATCGGATTGATGCCATGCACGACGACGTCCGGCACCCGGTCGAACAGCGCATCGGCGAGCGCCGCCAACGGTGCGCGAACGAGCTCGGCCTGCGCGGGCATCCCGGCCGCGGCATCGCGCCGGACGTGGGCCAGGACGCGCCAGCCGGCGGCGGCGAAGGCCTGCGCGGCGGCGAGGCCGAAGCGGCCGTTGGCGCCGAGGACGAGGACGGTGCGGGCGCGAGCGTGAGCGTCATTCATGGCAGTCGGGTATCGATGCGGCTGGTCGGCCGAGGAGAAGGAGTGTGGTCTCCACGGTCCGCCGCCGATACCTGCAAAACAGCATGAAAGCCATACACTTCTGCATGACCACGGACGCCCTGGCGAGATTCGACTGGACCCTGGTGAGGAGCTTTCTGGCCGTGCTCGACGCCGGCAGCGTGACCGCCGCGGCGAAGACGAGCGGCGGGCAGCAGCCGACCTTGAGCCGCCACGTCGCCGAGCTCGAGGCGCAGCTCGGCGTGCCGCTGTTCGAGCGCACCGGACGCGGCGTCATGCCGACCGGCGCGGCGCTGGCGATCGTCGAGGCAGCGCGGCGGATGCAGGACGCGGCGCTCGCCGTCACCCGTGGCTTGGCATCCGCGCGCTCGGCGACGCGGGGCGTCGTCCGCATCACCACCAGCCAGGTCGCGGCGGCGTGGCTGATGCCGGCCGTGCTCGCCGGTTTGCAGCGCGCCCATCCCGAGATCGAGATCGAGCTGGTCGCCTCGAACGAGCTCACCAACCTGCTGCGGCGCGAGGCCGACATCGCGGTGCGGATGGTGCGGCCGGTGCAGTCGTCGCTGATCGCGAAGAAGCTCGGCGAGATCGAGATCGTCGCCGCGGCGCACAAGAGCTACCTCGCCGGCGCGCCGCCGCTGCGTACCGGCGACGACCTGCGCCGCCATCGCCTGATCGGCTACGACCGCGACGACACGATCGTTCGCGGCGCCGCCCGCATGGGACTGACGCTGACGCGAGCCGACTTCGCCCTGCGCACCGACGACCAGGTCGTCTACGGGCGCCTGATCGCCGAGGGCGCGGGCGTCGGCTTCGTCGCCCGCTACAACCTGCGCCATTGGCCCGGCGTCACCGTCGTGCTGCCGACATTGGCGGCGGGCTCGCTGCCGTGCTGGCTCGCGGTGCACCGCGAGATCCGCTCGAACCCGCTGGTGCGCACGGCCTACGACTTCCTGGCGCGAGCCATCCCGCCGGCGTTGCGCGGCTGAGCGGCGTCGGGCTGGCGCTCTGCGCTCTTGCCGCGCCGCTCAGGCCGCGGCCTGCAGCAGCGCCGCGAACGCGGCCTCGGTCTGGCGCTCGTTGCCGCGCACGATCTCGACGATCCGCATCGGCGTCGCGCCGGCGGGAACGAGCTGCGCGAGCAACGCCCGGTCGGTGCTGGCGTCGACGATCAGGACGATTCGTCCCGGCGCCAAGCGCGCGGCGAGCTCGCGCAGCTCGAACTCGCAGCCGCGCCGCTCGGCGCTGAAGCCGCGCAGATCCATCACCACTGCGTCGGCGCGCGCGATCAGCTCGACCACGGTCGCCTGCCAGGTGTCGTCGCGGCAGTAGAACTCGTTGACGCGATAGCGGCCGTCGCGATCGGGCCGGACGTCGATCGCCGCGAGCTGCCGCGCCAGATCCTGCTGCGACTTGATGAAGCCGGTCGCGATGTCGCCGGTCGCAAAGCGCAGCAGGTCGCCGGGATCGACCATGCGCGCGCCGACATCCGGTGCGGCGATCATCGTCACCGGACCGAAGCGCTGCCAGCGCGTCGCAACGCGGTCGAACAGCCTCTCGGTGCGAGCGGTGTCTCCGAAGACGCGCAGCAGCAGCAGCGTACGCGGCGGCGGCGCCGGCGCGCCGGCCTGGGCCCAGCGCAAGGCGCGCGCGAGCAAGGCCGGGAACAGGAAGTAGCCGACCGCGCTGACGGCGAGGATCTGCAGCAGCGACGACGTGCCGGGATAGACGGCCACCATCTCGGCGCTGCGGCTGACGACGACGACCAGCCACCAGCTATGCGCGAGCAACTGCGCGTCGGAGAAGCGCTTGGCCTCGTAGCTGCGAGCCAGCGCCTTCAGCCGCCACCACGCGAGCACGCCGATCGGCAAGGCGAGGATGACGATGCCGGCGTCGAGGCCCGGGCCGGCCAGGACCCAGCCGGCGCTCCACTGCATCCCGGCGAGCCACTGCGTCAGATGGACGCCGAACAGTGGCGCGAGCGCGAACACCAGCAGCGCCGCGAAGGCGATTGGCGCGACGCCGCGAACCCGGCGGGCGCCGAGTGCCAGGGCGAGCAGTGTCGGCAGCCAGAGCGTGTATGCCGCGTACTGGAGGAAGTAGACGAAGTTCATCGCCTGGTCGAGCGTCGGCGTGCGGCCATAGAACGGCCGCTGCAGCATCGACAGCAGCACGTCGAGCGCGGCCAGCGCAACCAGCGTGACGAGCCAGAGCCGAAACGCGCGCCAGAACGACGTCGCGGTCAGCACGGCGAAGATCGGCACCGCCATGCTCAGCGTCGAGCCGGCGATCAGGAACACGTGCGCCGGTGTCAGCGGCTGGCCGCCGAGGGCGAGCGTCTGCACCGCCAGCAGCACCGCCGACGGCGCCAGCGCCGCCAGCACGGCGCAGAAAATGCGCTTGCGCATGCGCGCTTCCCAGGCCAGTGCCGACGCCGGCGCGACGCCTGCCGCAGTCGGCGCGCGGTGGTCGCTGGCGGCAGGTGCGACCGGCGCCAGCGGCAGCGCCGCGCCGCCCCGGTCCAGCATTCCCGCGAGCACGGCGCGCCGATAGCGCCAGAGGATCAGCGGCGCGATCACGACCGTCAACAGCATCACGTTGACGAAGTGCGAGATCAGCTCGCCGCCCAGCATCCTCACGCGCTCCCGTTGCCCATGGCTACGATAGCGTCAAAGCGAGCACCGATGCCCCTGCCTTCCCTGCGTTGGAGCGAGACCTGGCGCGTGCTGGTCTACACCGTGGCGATCGCGCTCGCGTTCATCGTCCTCGGCCGCGTCGAGATGGCATTGTTCTCGGCGCTCGGTGCCGGCGATTCGCTGGCGCGGGGCGGCGTCGGGCACGAAGACGCGGCGCTGGCGCGGCAGGCAGAAGACGTGGCCGTGCAGTCGCGTGCCGCGCTCGCGCAGGTCCCGGGCCATCGCGCCGTCGCCTTTCGCCTCGGCTACGACCTCGGCTTCGCCAGCGCCTTCATCGGCTCGTACGCGATGTCGCCGCCCGAGATCCGTGCCAAGGCGCGTGCCATCGGCGAGCGTCATCTCGCGCTCGCGCGCCAGCTCGCCGAGTCGCTCGGCATCGCCGGCGTCGCCGAGCTCGCGGTGCGCAATCCGGCCGAGTACGCGACGCTGAACCAGCGCTTCGAAAGCGACGAGAGCGGCGTCGCGGCGCAGATCGAAAGACGGCTCTCGCCTGCGCATCGTCACCTCTACCTGCTCGGCGCTCTGGTCGGCGGCGAGGCGTCGACGGTCGAGAGCAGCGGCGGCGAGCTCACCCAGCCCCCGGTGACGCCGATCCGTCGCCACGCGACGCTCGCCGGAGTCGCCCCCGAGCTGTATCTGCCGCTCGCCACCGCGCCGCGCGGCCAGACGCCGGCGCAGGTGCTGGCGCGCTATCGCACTGCACTGGACGCGCTCAGCGCCGACCTGGCGGCGCGCGACTCGGGCGAGGCGCCGGAGTCGGCATCGGCGTCAGCGTCGGCAGTGCCACGCTAGCCACGCTGCTGCGCCGGCCTTCGACGCGGCGCCGCCGCTGCAGCGAGGACGCTGCGACGATCGAATCAGCGCGCGAGCGGCCTGACGTTGCCGGTGCCGCCCGCGTCGACGACGCCGTCGTGGCAGCCATGCCTGCCGTCGAGCGAGCCGCACGCCTGCAGGCTGAACGGGGCCGCGAGGCCGAGCAGCGACAGGCCGCGATAGCTGCCGTCGCGCTCGACCGGCACGCCGACGACGACGCCGTTGGCGTCTTTTACCGAGACCGTCGCGTCGAGCAGCGGCGCGCCGAGAGCGACCGTTCCGGACAGCGACGACGGCGTCGCGACGGTCAGGTCGTAGTTGTGGCCATCGAGGCTGCCGCCGCAACCGAAGAGCATCGCCGTCAGTGCGACGCCGGCCAGAGCGAGGAGGATTCGGGCCGGTGAGTGATGGAGCAGCCTCATGGCGGGCTTTCGACGGTTGCCCCATGCACGCGAACCACGGGACATCCGCAGCGCGCTGGGGCCCCGGGTTCTCGGCCAGCGCCCGGTCGATTTGAGATCGCCACGGCCGGAGTTCGTGACCAAATCGTTGCCCGAGACGCCGCTGCGCCCTGCGCACACTACGATGCGGGCGTGAAGCCGCCTTCTGCCCGCCGCCGCCTGCTCGTCGCGGTCGGCGCCGCGTCCGCATTGCTCGCCGCGGCCGGATGCGCCTCGCGGCCGCCGGCGAGCACGGTCGCCGCGCTGGCGCCGACGGGACGGCTGCGCGCCTCGATCAACCTCGGCAATCCGGTCCTCGCCCGCCGCGATCCGGCGACCGGCCAGGCCGTCGGCGTGTCGGTCGACCTCGCCCGGGCGCTGGCCGATCAGCTCGGCGTGCCCATCGAGCTGATCGTCTTCGACGCGGCGGCGAAGTCGGTCGATGCAGTCACCGGCGGCAGCGCCGACATCGGTTTGTTCGCGATCGATCCCTTGCGCGCCGAGGGCATCCGCTTCAGCCCGCCCTACGTGCTGATCGAAGGCGCCTACCTGGTCCACAACGACTCGCCGCTGAACCAGAACAGTGAGGTCGACCGGCCCGAGACGCGCGTCATGGTCGGTCGCGGCAGCGCCTACGACCTCTATCTCACGCGCGAGCTGAAGGCGGCGCAGCTCTTGCGCGCGCCGACCTCGCCCGCGGTCGTCGACGAATTCCTGAAGCAGCGCGCCGACGTCGCCGCCGGCGTCAGGCAGCAGCTCCAGGCCGATGCCGCGCGTCTCGGCGGATTGCGGCTGCTGCCGGGGGGCTTCATGGTGATCGAGCAGGCGATGGGCGTTCCGACGGCGCGCGGCGATGCAGCGGCGAAAGCGCTGGCGGCGTTCGTCGAGCAGGCCAAGGCGAGCGGCCTGGTCGCTGCGTCGCTGCAGCGTCACGGCATCCAGGGCGCGCTGGTCGCGCCGCCAGCGGGCGGGTGAGACAGGCCCCGACCCGGGCTTGACTTTCGCGGCCCGGACCTGACTTCGGTAGGTCCGGCCCGCCCCTGAGGCCTCCAATGCGCGGTCGCGCCATGCGGTCATCGAGACCGCGCTGTTTCTCGTCGCCGGCTGCGCGCCAGAATCGTTGCCATGCCCCTGCAAGTCTTCCATCCCGCCGTCGCTCGGTGGTTCGCCCGGACCTTTGCCGCGCCCACCGACGCGCAGCAGGCCGCGTGGCCGGCGATCCGGGCCGGCCGGCACACGCTCGTCGCCGCGCCGACCGGCTCCGGCAAGACGCTGACCGCGTTCCTGGCCGCGCTCGACGGACTGGTGCGCGCCGGACTCGCGCCGGGCGGCCTGGCCGACGCGACCACGGTCGTCTACGTCTCGCCGCTGAAGGCGCTCTCGAACGACATCCGCGCCAACCTCGAGGCGCCGCTCGCGGGCATCCGCGCCGAGCTGCGCGCGCTCGGCCTGGCAGATGTCGACATCCGCACCGCCGTTCGCACCGGCGACACGACGCCGGTCGAGCGACGCCAGAGCCTGAAGAAGCCGCCGCACATCCTGGTGACGACGCCCGAGTCGCTCTACGTCCTGCTGGGCTCGGTCTCGGGCCGGGCGATGCTGGCCAGCGTTCGCACGGTGATCGTCGACGAGATCCACGCCGTCGCCGCGAGCAAGCGGGGCAGCCACCTCGCGCTCTCGCTCGAGCGGCTGCAGGCGATCGTCGCCGCGCCGCTGGTTCGCATCGGCCTGTCGGCGACGCAAAAGCCGATCGACGAGGTGGCTCGCTTCCTGGTCGGCGCCGGCGCGGTCGTCGACGGCCATGCCAACTGCGAGATCGTCGACATCGGCTACGCCAAGGAGCGCGACCTCGCGCTCGAGCTGCCGCCGACGCCGCTCGCGGCGGTGATGTCGAACGACCAGTGGGAGCAGGTCTACGGCCGCATCGCCGAGCTGGTCCATCTGCACCGGACGACGCTGGTCTTCGTCAACACGCGTCGGATGGCCGAGCGCGCCGCGCGACACCTCGGCGAGCGTCTCGGCAAGGACGCGGTCGCGGCGCACCACGGCAGCCTCGCCAAGGAAGCTCGGCTCGCCGCCGAGCAGCGGTTGAAGCGTGGCGAGCTGAAGGTGCTGGTCGCCACCGCCTCGCTCGAGCTCGGCCTCGACATCGGCGACGTCGACCTGGTCTGCCAGCTCGGCTCGCCGCGCTCGATCGCGACCTTCCTGCAGCGCGCCGGCCGCTCGGGCCATGCCGTCGGCGGCATTCCCAAGGCGCGCCTGTTCCCGCAGTCGCGCGACGAGCTGGTGGAGTGCGCGGCGCTGCTCGACGCGATCCGGCGCGGCGAGCTCGACGCGCTGCATATCGTGCCGGCGCCGCTCGACGTCCTGGCGCAGCAGATCGTCGCCGAGACCGCGAGCCGCGAATGGAACGAAGACGCGCTGTTCGCGCTCGTCCGCCGCGCCTGGCCGTACGCGCGGCTGGCGCGTGCCGACTTCGACGCCGTCGTGCGCATGCTCGCCGACGGCTTCACGACGCGGCACGGCGCGCGCGCGAGCTACGTCCATCGCGACGTCGTCCATCACGTCCTGCGCGAGAAGAAGGGCTCGCGACTGGCCGCGCTGACCTCGGGCGGGACGATTCCCGAGACCGGCGACTACGCCGTCGTGCTCGAGCCGCAGAGCACGAACGTCGGCACCGTCAACGAGGACTTCGCGGTCGAGAGCATCGCCGGCGACGTGTTCCAGCTCGGCAACACCAGCTACCGCATCCTGCGCGTCGAGCCGGGGCGGATCCGCGTCGAGGACGCGCACGGCGCGGCGCCGAGCATCCCGTTCTGGCTGGGCGAGGCGCCGGGCCGCAGCGACGAGCTGTCGTTCGCGGTCGCCCGGCTGCGCGACGAGGTCGGCGCGACGATCGCGCGCGACGGCCGCGAGGCGGCGACGCGCTCACTGATCGCCGCGACCGGCCTCGACGACGAGGCCGCGCGCCAGATCGTCGATCACCTGGCGCGCAGCCTCGCCGTCCTCGGCGCGCTGCCGACGCAAGAGCGGATCGTCGTCGAGCGCTTCTTCGACGCCTCGGGCGGCATGCAGCTGGTCGTTCATTCGCCGTTCGGCAGCCGCCTCAACCGCGCCTGGGGCCTGGCGCTGCGCAAGCGCTTCTGCCGTCGCTTCAACTTCGAGATCCAGGCCGCGGCCACCGAGGACGCGATCGTCCTCTCGCTTTCGACCAGCCACAGCTTTCCGCTCGACGAGGTGATGCGCTATCTCCATTCGGCAAGCGCGCTCGACGTGCTCGTCCAGGCGCTGCTCGACGCGCCGCTCTTCGCCGTTCGCTGGCGCTGGAACGCGACCACGGCGCTGGCGCTGCCGCGATTCAGCGGCGGCAAGAAGGTCGCGCCGCAGCTGCAGCGGATGAAGTCGGAAGACCTGCTCGCGGCCGTCTTTCCCGATCAGGTCGCCTGTGCCGAGAACATCCCCGGCGATCGCGAGGTGCCCGAGCATCCGCTGATCGCGCAGACGATGCGCGACTGCCTTGACGATGCGATGGACGCAAGCGGCTGGCTTGCGCTGCTGCGCCGCATCGAGTCGGGCGCGGTCGAGGTGCTCGCTCGCGACCTGCCGGCGCCCTCCCCGCTCGCGGCCGAAGCGTTGAGCGCCAGGCCGTACGCGTTCCTCGACGACGCGCCGATCGAGGAGCGACGGACTCAGGCGGTGCAGAGCCGCCGCTACGGCGACCCTGAGAGCAGCGACGCGAACGATCTCGGTCAGCTGGACGCCGAAGCCATCGCCGCGGTTCGCGAAGAGGCCTGGCCGAGCCCACGCAACGCCGACGAGATGCACGAGGCGCTGGTCGCGCTCGGCGTCGTCGCCGACGTCGAAGCGGCCGGGAACGCAGGCTGGGCGACCTGGCTCGGGGAGCTCGCCGATGCCGGTCGCGCGACGCGATTGCAGTTTCGCGATGCGAGCGGCAACGAGCTTCGTGTGTGGGTCGCTGCCGAGCGCCTGGCGCAGGTTCGGGAGCTCTATTCCGGTGCCTCGATGCAACCGATGATCGATCCGCCGGCAGAGTACGCCGAGGGTTTCGCGACCCGCGACGAGGCGCTGCGCGAGCTGCTGCGCGCTCGCCTCGGCGGTCTCGGCCCGACCACGGTCGAGACGCTCGCGCAACCGCTCGGGCTCGGCGGCGGCGAGGTTGAGCTGGGTCTCGTCGCGTTGCAATCTCAGGGCTCGGTCCTGCAAGGTCGCTTCACGCCGCTGTTGCCGGTCGATGCCGACACCGAGTGGTGCGAGCGACACCTGCTCGCGCGCATCCATCGCTACACGCTCAAGCGGCTGCGGCGCGAGATCGAGCCGGTCGAGCCGCGCGACTTCGTCCGCTTCCTGTTCGACTGGCAACGCGTCGGCGCCGCCAGCCGCGTCCGCGGCCCCGACGCGCTGGCCGGCGTGCTGGCCCAGCTCGAAGGCTACGAGGCGCCGGCAGCGACCTGGGAGGCGGAGATCCTGCCGGCGCGAGTCGAGGACTACGCCAGCGCCTGGCTCGACGACCTGTGCACCGCCGGCCGCACGCTCTGGACCCGGCTTCGGCCGGTGTCCGGCGACGGCCGTGCCGGTGCCAGCTCGCTCCGCTCGACGCCGATCCTGCTCCTGCCGCGCCGCGCCGCGGGGATCTGGTCCCGCCTGTCGCCCCTGCGCGGCGACGACGCCGACGAGCTGGGCGCGCGCGCACGCCTGGTCGCCGCGCATCTCGCCGATCGCGGCGCATCGTTCTTCGACGAGATCGCCGACGCCGTCCGCTTGTTGCCGGTCGAGGTCGAGGAGGCGTTGGCCGAGCTGGTCGGCCGCGGCCGCATCAACTGCGACAGCTTCGCCGGTTTGCGCGCGCTGCTCGTTCCGCCGGCCAAGCGGGCCTCGGCCCAAGGCCGACGCCGGCGCGGCGTCGCCCTGCTCGGCGTCGCCGATGCCGGCCGCTGGTCGCTGATCCGGCCGGCGCCGTCGGTCGCGCCCGAGGCCATGCGCGGGGCGAATGCCGAGGCGATCGAGCACGTCGCGCGGCTCCTGCTGCGCCGCTATGGCGTCGTCTGCTGGCGCCTGCTCGAGCGCGAGGCGGCGTGGCTGCCGCCGTGGCGCGAGCTGGTGCGCGTCTACCGCCGGCTCGAGGCGCGCGGCGAGATCCGCGGCGGCCGCTTCATCGCCGGCCTGAGCGGCGAGCAGTTCGCGCTGCCGGAAGCGATCGCGGCGATGCGCGAGGTCCGGCGCCGGCCGAGCGATGACTCGCTCGTCTGCGTCGCCGCGGCCGATCCGGCGAATCTGCTCGGCACCGTCATCCAGGGGCCGAAGGTGGCGCGAGTCGCCGGCGCTCGAGTGCTGTTTCGCGACGGTGTGCCAGTTGCGACGAGCGTCGCCGGCGAGGTCGAGCTGCTCGTTCCAGCGGCCGCCGGCGAGTCGCTCGCGATCCGTGACGCGCTGCGCCACGGACCGTCCTGGCGTCCGATCGTCGGCAGTCCGCTGGCGGCGTCGGCCTGAGGCAGCTGCCGGCGGACACCACAACGCCGCCGATCTAGGCAGCGAGGTGCGAAGG
>Ga0070672_100003495_pt1 | contig 10182 bp, 14 predicted proteins | sample KBSM13metaG_FD_66151 | JGI IMG/M metagenome (GOLD analysis project Ga0070672, IMG submission 66151) | Miscanthus rhizosphere microbial communities from Kellogg Biological Station, Michigan, USA - KBS M1-3 metaG | ecosystem: Host-associated > Plants > Roots > Rhizosphere > Soil ... | reverse complement strand
ATCATCGACGGCGGCTGGATGATCTAATACGTCGCGAGGCGCACGCGCAGTACGCGCGGTTCGTCGGTGAGATTGAGACCGTAGTCGGTCTGATCGCCATTCCACACGCGGCTGCGCTTCCACCTGCCATCGCGGTACTCGCCTTCTTCGACGCTCGCGAAGATCAGACCGTTCGCATTGCGATTCGCCGCGGGCGCGAAGTTCACCCGCACTCGCTGACCCGTCAGCAGGAATTCATCCGGCCCCAGCTCGGCCAGCAATGCGCCGCCGGAAGGGTACGGCGCCCAGTCGGGCATGGGCGTTCCCTTGGGAAACCATTCCTTCTGCCCGAACTGCCACTCATTGAACGCCAGCGTCACCGTCCAGCGCCCGAGGTCCAGCTGGCGCGGCGCATGATCGTCCGGCTCGCCGGCGCCCCAGACGCGCGTCTCGAAGCTCAGTCGCGCCCAATCACGCGCCATCGGGCCCAGCAACCGGTACGGCCGTGCGAATGCCTCGATCGCCTCGTCGATGCTGCGCGCACCCAGCGGGTAGTTTGAATAGCCGGTGAGATCGATGCCGAAGGGCACGATGCCGACGGCCTGCGCGCCGAGCACATCATAGAAATAGCGCGCGAACAGCGGATCGTTTCCGATCTCGGGCACCAGCAGCGGACCGCCGGCCTTGTATAGCTCTATGACCCGATCAACCTTGGGCGATTCCTTGATGTAGATATCCGGCGCCACGATGTCGATCGCCGGCGCCGCGGCCCGGTAGATGAAAATCACGTTGTCAGTGGGTCCTCCGCTGGCATAGCCGCCGGGCGCGCCGGGATGAAATGGATCGCGCAGCGCGGCGTTCACGTACATGGGCAGCGCATATTCCTTCCTGCCGGCCGCCGCCACGTCACCGATGTACTTCGCCACTGCCCAGGCGTGGAAGAACTCGTCGGCGTCCCTGCCGAACACTTCCGTCCAGCTACCCGACTTTCCACCGTGTGCCTTCACGAGCGCCTGCGGCACGGCGCCGGCGAACAACTTCTGTGCCGCCGTGCCGAAGTCGCGCACGCTGCCGTAGGTACCGGGCTCGTTCTGCACCTGCACCAGAATCACCGTGCGCCGGGTATCCGCCTGCTTCAGGTGCCGCATCAGCGCGGCGAATGCGCGCGTGTCCGCCGCCCGCGTGGCCGGCGCATGTGGCGACAGCGAATTCAGCACCTTGCCCTTCGCATCCACGAGGCGGGGAAAGCGCGTGTTGTCGAGCTTCACCCACTCGGGCGCGTAGTTAGGTCCATTGTTCTTCCACGTCGCGAACCAGAGCAGCACGAGCTTCAGGTCCTGGGCCGCCGCCTGGGTGATGAGCGTGTCGAGAAACGAAAAATCGAACTTCCCCTCGACGGGTTCGATCTGCTCCCAGGCAATGGGCACACTGATGGTGTTGGCGCCCAGCCGTTTCACCGCCGGCCACACCCTGGGCAGCGTCTCGGGCCAGGCACTGGAATTGTTCACCTGCGCGCCCAGCACCAGGTATGGCGCACCGTCCACCATGAGCGCAGAGCGGCCATTTCGCGTTACCAGCTCCGGCACCGGCGCCGCGGCGCCGGCCATCGATGCCGTGCACAGCACAACGGCGAACCACCAGGCTCGTGTCCTCATCAAACTCCTCCCCAATGCGCGAGGGTCCCCAGCGCGCGATGCGCGATAGTATTGGCACCGCGGCAATCCTGCATTGCCTTTTGCCGGAGGGATATCGAATGAAGCACGTGTTTGCATTGGCGCTTGTCCTCGCGGTCCCGGCCTTCGGCACCGAAGCACCTGTGCGCAAGGATGTGCTCACCCTCGCCGCGCGCGTCGCGGACTGGCAGCTCGCACACATGGATGCCGCGCACGTCACGCACTTCCAGGAGGAATCCCGCGATGCGAAGAGCTGGGAACAGGGTGCATTCTGGGTCGGCATGACACGCCTCGCCGATGTGAGCGGCGAGCCGCGATTCCGCGGCGCCGTCCTCGACATGGGACGCGCCAATGCCTGGAAGCCGGGTCCCCGGCTCTACCACGCTGACGATCACGTCATCGCGCAGAGTTATCTCTGGGCCGCGCGCCATGGCGCCGGCGCCGAGGCCATTGCGCCGCTGCGCGCCAGCTTCGACGCCATTCTCGCCAAACCCGCCGTGGCGCACCTGAGCTTCCACGTCGAGAAGAACTACGAAGACACGGCATGCCTGCGCCGCTGGTGCTGGTGCGATGCGTTGTTCATGTCGCCGCCGGCCTGGGTCGAGCTGTCGCGGCAGACCGGCGATCCGCGCTATGCCGAATTCGCGTTGCAGGAATTCTGGGCGACCACGGATTTTCTCTACGATCCGGTCGAGAAGCTGTACTTCCGCGACAGCCGCTTCTTCGAGCGCCGCGATGACCAGGGCCGCAAACTTTTCTGGAGCCGCGGCAATGGCTGGGTCTTCGCCGGCATAGCGAACCTGCTCGATGCGCTGCCGAAGGACAGCGTGTATCGTCCACGCATGGAAGCCCTGTTTCGCGAGATGGCCGCAAAGCTCAGGAGCATCCAGAAACCCGACGGATACTGGGCACCCTCGTTGTTAGGCCCGGAAAACTCGCCGCCCGAGACGAGCGGCACCGGCTTCCATGTCTACGGCCTCGCCTGGGGCGTGAAGAACGGCCTGCTCGACGCGCGCGAATACCGGCCGGCCATCGACAGTGGCTGGGCGGCGCTGTCGCGTGCGGTGGCAAAGGACGGCCGGCTCGGCTGGGTGCAGCAGGTCAGCGATCGCCCCGACCAGGTCGCCGAAGTGGATACGCAGTTCTACGGCGTCGGCGCGTTCCTGCTTGCAGCGAGCGCAGTCGCTTCAATCGCGGAGAAGTAGTCATGGCCAAAGTACGCGTCGCGGCGTTTGGGGTTTCTCTCGATGGGTTCGGTGCGGGACCAGAGCAGTCGCTGCAGAACCCGTTGGGCGTCGGCTTCATGTCGGTGATGGACTGGTTCTTCCCGACACGGGTATTTCGCACCATTGTCGCCGGGCAGGAGGGTGGTGAAACCGGCGTCGACAATTCCATGGCGGAGAAGAGTTTCGAAAATGTCGGCGCGTGGATTCTTGGTCGCAACATGTTCAGCCCCGGACGCGGCGCATGGGACATGGACTGGAAGGGCTGGTGGGGCGAGGAACCTCCCTATCACTGCCCCACGTTCGTACTCACGCATTACCCCCGCGAACCTCTCGAGATGAAGGGCGGCACGGTATTTCACTTCGTCACCGGCGGTATTCAGGACGCTCTCGATCGCGCCAAGGCTGCCGCAGGTGGGCGCGATGTACGCATCGGGGGCGGAGTCGCCACCCTCCGCCAGTACCTGGGCGCGCGTCTCATCGACGAGTTGCACCTGGCCATGCGGCCCGTATTCCTGGGCCGCGGCGAAAGCCTCTTCCAGGGGCTGGACCTGCCGACGCTGGGCTATGAGTGTTACCAGCAGATCGCCGGCGAGCGCGCGACCCACCTGCTGTTGCGGCGTCTAGTGCGAAGCCAGGAAGCGTGACGCGAGCCTGTGCCAGAACTCGATGGTCGCACCCCGCTCCATGAGCGCGGCGAGCGGCGTGTTCGGCTCGGCCCACCGGATGTATGGGGTCGGATCGCTCGGCAGTACCCTGAACTTCACAGCGACACCCAATGTGTCGGGAGCCTCGGGAATCGGGTTGGCCATCCGGCCGGGCACGAGTTCTTCGTACGGCGGAAGATTGCGGGTACTCGTGCGGTAGTCACGATAGGCGTTGTAGGTAGCCGAGCTCACCTGCACCCAGCCGATGAAACCCAGCGGATCCTCTCGACCTTCATTGAAAGGTAGTTCGACCTCGCAGCTGATGAAGTAGTCCTGGTCGCCGCCGCGACAGGTGAACTTGTCGTCAAAGGTGAGCTCGGCCTTTTTCGAGATGTACGAATCGGGCACGTGACACATGAAGTAGCGCGGAATGTTGTCGACCGGCTGACCGCAGCACCCGCAGATCCGGCTCATGTCACTCGCCACTGGCACGCACCTCAGGTTTCACCGGGCGCCACGATCGTGAATCCCGGCACTGCCAGACGTTCGACGTACCCCGGGTGATACATGTCAATGAAGACATCGTGTTTCGGCGGCGCATCACACACCACTTCATAGACATCCATGATGGAGCCATACGGGCTGCGTTCCGCCACCGAACCACTGCGCTCGAAAAAGGGTTGCTTGCCTTCCGGGCAACGCAGGCGCGCGAGGTATTCATTCTCGCCGGCCGGCCCTTGCGCAAGCACGGGATTCTCGATTGACCCCAGCGGATGCTTTTCGACCTCTGCCATTTCCGCAGGAGACAGATGGCTGCGGGGCGCCTGCCCCGCCAACATCCTGGCAATGACATCTTCATCGCTGCCGCTGCTGCCACCATCGCCGCCGCGAGAGCTCGCACAGCCGACGAGCAGAACCAGGAAGACGCCGGATAGGAACTTCATGAGTGCATTGCCCTCTGTTCTTAATTGAAAATCCGGTCTGCCCGCGTTGGTCGGCCGACTTACATCCTCAAACGCATCGCGAGACCCGATTCGGGTTATTCACGTCTTGTGCCGGGTGCCAACCAGATAGAGACCGGCAACAAACAGGGCTGGCTCAAGCCGCGACATTGGACAGTCCAAGCTGGACGAGCCGCGCGCGCAATTCATCGATCGAGCGCCACGGGAGAATGGGCGAGTTCGCCCGCTCGTCCGGTGGATTGGACTCCAGCTCATCGGACCAGCCGCCACAGCCTGCGAGTGGGAGCAATGGCCGCTTGTGCAGCCAGGCCAGATGCACTTCTGACTTCGTACCCGCGCGGCCGCCGATGACAATGCAGGCATCACCGGCCAGCGCCATCAGCAGATTGCGCGCGTCGCCCATGCCGCACGGGATGACAACGGTGGCCGGCCAGTCCGACGGCGGCATCTGATCCGGTGGCACGATACTGAGAACGAGGCCGCCCGCTTGAATTGCCCGCTCCGCGGCGACCCGAGTCGCCGGACTACCGCAACCACTGACGACAGTCACACCGAGGTTCGCCAACGCCTCGCCGGCCTGACCTGCAAGCTCAAATGCACGCGACCCCGGCTCGGCACTGCCCAGAACGCACACTTGCGGACGACGATGCGCGTGGCTCATGAGTGGGTATTCATGCAACTGCCTCATTCATACCACAGTTCAATTTCGTAGCCGTCCTGCCAACGCGCCTATGCGCTCTCGATTTCACCATACGACCACTCGTAGCCATCCGGGTCATGAAAGCTGAAATTGCGTTCACCCCATGGCTGGCGGCGCAACTCGCTGACCGCAACCCCTGCCTCAACGAGCCGGCCGTACTCCGCGTCTATGTCGCTGACCCGGATCGCGACGTGCATGCCGCCAGCGAATTTCGTATGGGCGGAGTCAGCCACCAGCACCAGGTAGCCTGATCCGAAGTAGAAACCGGCGACCTCGGGCTCGTCCGTACCCAGTTTCCAACCGAGCTTTTCCGAATAGAACTGCTTGCTGCGCGTGAGGTCGGATACATGCGCCGACACGTAGAAGACTCCCTGGATGCTCACCGCGACCTCCCTGGTTCGCCCTGACTATACGTATTCGATCCACTGACGCAGCACGGCCTGGAGCGCACTTGTTTTCTGCTTTAGCTCATTGCGCGTGGTGAATTCGACCATGGCGCGGTCCTTGCCTAACCACTTGAGCAATCCGGCGGGATCGGCAATCTTGACTCCGCCACCTGGCAAGTCACGAACCTTTGCGCCGAGGTGAAGGATCAATCCGATCCCCGCCCTGGCTCTCAGGTTTGTCGTTGCAAAGTATTCGCGGTGCGAAAGCTCGGCGAGTTCCACTTGATTCCCTCGGCAACGGCCGGATCGACCGCAAGAATCGCTCGTCGCAGCATTTCAATCTCGCTCTTGAAGGGATGCTCCAGAGTTTTCATGAATTCATCTACCGCATCGGTGGAATCCGTGCGTGTTTCATGCGCCTTTGGTTTTGATTTCGCCATCGTGGTCCTCACGCTTCGGGAAGGATCGGGTCACCGACTAAAATCTGCCCGCCGGCCAGAATTCTCGCCCTAAGCCCACCTTTCCCGACAAAGAACCGCAACACTTCCGCGTGGGTGCGCCGCTTGAACAAGCTGCAGGGCTCGCACAGCTCGATTCCTTCCGCCACCACCTCTCCCATCCGAAAGACGCACCCGACCAATGCATTGAGCCTGACTTCGGTCGTCACGATGTTGCGGCGAGGTGCATCCGGGCTCAGGGCCAGCCCTGTAGCTGACGTGAATGCCAGGATGTTCTCCAATTCGATCAGGGTCAGCTGGTAGTCAGGCCCCTTTCTGATCGATGCGTCCGAGTAGCGGTCGCCCTCGAGGCCGCAATCGCGGAGCGCGCGCGCCGACGCAAGAGATTGCATCTGCGCTCCTCGAGCCGGTGCGACAAAGATGTGTGCGACGGCGCCCACCAAATCAACCTTCTATAACTCCCCTGCCTTCAATTTCCCCACCGCGTATTCCGCCGCTCTTGCCGTCATCGCCATATAGGTGAGCGATGGATTCTGAGTGGGTGACGACACCATGAAGCTGCCGTCCGTCACGAACACATTGGGCACTGCGTGAATCTGGTTGTGCGCGTTCAACACCGAGGTCTTCGGATCGCGGCCCATGCGTGCGGTGCCCATTTCATGAATCACGCTGCCGGGTACGATCGGGTGATTGAACCCATTCACGTTCTCCAGTTTCGCGGCCGTCAGCATTTCGGCGGCGTCGTCCATCATCTGCTGTGCCATCGCGCGCTCGTTGTCGCGATAGGTCATCGAGATGTTGAGATGCGGCATGCCCCAGCGGTCGAGCTTGTCTTCGGACAGCCAGATGCGGTTGTCGCGGTACGGCAGCGTCTCGCCGTAGCCTTCGATGTAGATGCTCCACTCGCCGGGCCGCGTGATTTCCTTCTTGAAGTCGGCGCCGAAGTCGGCGGTGTCGATGCCTCGCGTCCAGGAGCCGCGTCCGCTGTACACCTCGTAGCCGTAGCCGCGCACGAATTTCTCCTCGCGCTTGCTGACGTTACGAAAACGCGGAATGTACATGCTGGTCGAGCGTCGTCCCTTGTAATAGCGGTCCAGCAGGCCGGAGTAGGTCGCGGTCGCGCCGCCACCGTTGTGGTGATCCATGAGGTTGTGGCCGAGCTCGCCGCTGTCATTGCCGAGCCCGTTGGGGAAGCGCGCGCTGCGGGTGTTGAGCAGGATGCTGGTGGAGTTGAGCGATGACGCGCACAGGAAGACCACCTTCGCGAAGTACTCGGTGCTCGTGAACGTGTTGGCGTCGATCACGCGAACTCCGGTCACGCGCTGCCGGTTCTCGTCGTAAATCAGGGAATGCACGATGGCATCCGGCTGCAGCGTAAGATTGCCCGTCGCGGCAGCGGCCGGCAGCGTCACTCCATTCGACGAGAAATACGCGCTGTACGGACAGCCGCGCGCGCATTGATTGCGGCCCTGGCAGGGACCACGGCCATTGTGCTCGCGCGACAACACCGCGATCGAGCTGCAGATCAGCATGCGGTCAGTGAATTCCTTCTCGAATTCGCGCTTGATGTGTTTCTCGAGCGCCGTCATCTCGAACGGCGGCTGCAGTACCTGCTTGGGTAGTTGGGGCAGGCCCGGGTTCTCACCGCTGGCGCCGATGAATTTCTCCACGTATTCGTACCACGGCGCCACGTCCGCGTAGCGGATCGGCCAGTCGATGCCCACGCCTTCTTTCAGATTGGCTTCGAAGTCCAGGTCGCTGTAGCGGAACACATGCCGCGCCCAGAGCAGCGAGCGCCCGCCGACCTGGTAGCCGCGATACCAGTTGAATGGCTGCGCCTGGTCATACGGGTACTTCGTATCGTCGACCAGGAACTGCTTGGTCGACTGGTCGTAGAGATACAGCGTCGACTGGATGGGCTGCGCCTTGCGATCGGCGTTGGCAGGCCGATTGTTGTACGGCAGCTCCCACGGGTCCTTCAGGGCGGTGGTGTAGTCGGTGATGTGCCGCACGTTGCGGCCGCGTTCGAGCACCAGCGTCTTGAGGCCCTTCTCGGTGAGCTCCTTGGCGGCCCAGCCCCCCGTCATGCCCGAGCCAACCACGATCGCGTCAAATGTGTTCGAGGCCGCCATCAGATCGCCCATGCCTTCTGGTTGGGCTTGAGCTCCAGGTCGCCCTGGAAGCCGCCGGGGATCCTTTCGTACGCCAGCGCCTGGGTGGCGCCGATCTCCGAAAGGAAATATCCGGTCATCGTGTAGTCCTTCAGAATTCTGAAGAACGACTCCTCGTATGGCAGTGCCATGTCCTTCTCCGCGCGGGCCCTGAGCTTGGCGACCTGCTTTTCCGGCGCGAGCCCGTCGTAGCCCGAGAGCGCCTTGAGCCCGGCGTGGAAGGTCTCGCGCGCCCTGGGGCCGGCACAGGCGGGAATGGCGAGATCAATGAAGAAGTGAGTGTCTGCCGAGGATGCGGCAGGCGAATCGGTGGCGGGCAGGATCACGTCGACCAGAGTGCGCAGCACGCGCATTTCGGACTCAGAGAAGAAACTCGCCTTGCGGGGCGTGGCGGCAAAGGCTGTCATGACCTGCCCCAAGGCCGCAGAACCCATCAGCACGGAAGCTCCGCGCAGAAACAGGCGACGGTCAAACATTGCAACCCCTCGCAGTTATTCGACGAAGGAGATCTTATTCTTTTTCGGTGGTGTTTTTCACGGCGCCGCGCAGGTTCATCGCAAACAATCCGACCTGCAGTGCAATCAACGCCCAGGCGTGCACGTGCCAGGCCCACACGATCCACAACACGTTGCTCAGGATGAACCACCAGAAGCCCGCCTCGCGGCGCGTCTTGTGACGCGAGGCGACCAGCCACGCGGCGAGCAGCGTCACCGCCATGGCCGGCCACTGGATGGCATCGAGTACCGCGTCGTTCATCTTGTTAGCCGTTGTACGCCTTCTCGAGCGCCGCGATATCGAGCTTGCCCATTTTCAACAGCGCGGTCATCAGGCGATCGGATTTCTCGTTCGGCTCGCCAAACCACTCGACCATCTTTCGCGGCACCACCTGCCATGACAGGCCGTACTTGTCCTTGAGCCAGCCACACACATGGCTCTTGGGATCGCCGCCGGCGGTGAGCTTGTTCCAGTAGAAATCCAGCTCCTTCTGGTCTTCGACATAGACCTGCAACGAGATGGCTTCGTTGAATTTGAATATCGGTCCGCCGTTGAGTGCGGTGAAGGACTGACCGCCCAGCTCGAACTGCACGGTGAGCACGGTGCCCGGTTTCTGCTGATGCGTCTCGAAGCCCGCTTTCCCGTAGCGCGCGATCTTGCCGATCTTCGAATTCGGGAAGATGCCCGTGTAGTAGCGCGCGGCTTCCTCGGCCTCGCTGGCAAACCACAGGCAGGGGGCGATTTTCTGGCTGAATTGCATGGTCGTGACTCCGGTTTCGGGGGATCACCACGTAGCCGAACCACCGTTGGCCGATTCGACACTCTTGAAAGCTATTTCGGCCCGCGGTGGCCCGCTATCGGACGGCGCCGACGTTCTCATGACGCACCAGATCGTCCTCGAGTTGTTCGAGGCTGCGGCCGCGGGTCTCGGGCACCAGGCGCCAGATCAACGCGACGCCGATCAGGCCGAATACCGCGTAGATCAGGAAGGTGTGCGCACCCCCGAGCGTCTGCATCTGCCACGGAAACAGGAATTGCACGATGACGCTCACGGTCGAATTGACCACGCCCACGCAGGAGATGGCAATGCCGCGAATCCTGTTAGGGAAGATCTCCGAGAACAGCACCCACATGCCCGGCCCCAGTGAAAACGCGAAGCTCGCGACAAACCCCAGCATTCCGGCGAGCACCAGCATGGGGCTGATGGCGCCCGCCTCGGCCTGGAAACCATAGGATGTCAGCAGCATGAAGCCGGTGATGCCGGCACAGCCGAACAACAGCAGGGGGCGACGGCCGACGCGATCGATGAGCAGCAGCGCGAGCACCGTAAACACCACGTTCACGAGTCCCACGAACACCGTCTGCAGAAATGAAGCGTTTGCGCCCGCCCCGGCGCGTTCAAAGATCACGGTGGCGTAGGAAAGCACCGAGTTGATGCCGGTAATCTGCTGCAGTATCCCGACGATCACCCCGATGACCAATACGCCG
>Ga0070672_100003487_pt1 | contig 10192 bp, 9 predicted proteins | sample KBSM13metaG_FD_66151 | JGI IMG/M metagenome (GOLD analysis project Ga0070672, IMG submission 66151) | Miscanthus rhizosphere microbial communities from Kellogg Biological Station, Michigan, USA - KBS M1-3 metaG | ecosystem: Host-associated > Plants > Roots > Rhizosphere > Soil ... | reverse complement strand
CAACGTCGGCGGCGCGCACTGGGGTGGGCTGACCTACGATTCTGAGCGCGGCATTGTCGTCGTGCCTAACAACCGGCTGCCCGCGGTGGTCACGCTGATTCCACGCGAGAAATGGAAGGTGATGAACGAGAAGCTGACCAGCGGCGAGCGCGTCGGCAAGGAATTCACCGACATGCGGGGCACGCCCTACGTCATGCAACGCGAGAGCGTCTGGCTGTCGAGCCGGCGCTCACCGTGCACCGCGCCGCCCTTCGGCACGCTGACCGCCGTCAGCCTGCGCACCGGAAAGGCTCTGTGGGACGTGCCGCTGGGCACGGACGAAGGCCTCGACAAGATCGGTCTGCCGAAGCTTCCCGCCGGCAGCGGCATGGTGAACCTGGGCGGCCCCATCAGCACCGCCGGCGGGCTGGTGTTCATCGGCGCGACCCTGGACGCCTATGTCCGCGCGTTTGATGTCGAGACGGGCCAGGAGTTGTGGAAATTCAAGCTGCCCGCGGGAGGCAAAGCGACGCCGATGACATATCTCGGCGCCGACGGCCGCCAGTATGTCGTGATCTCGGCGGGTGGCGATGGCAAGGGCTGGGGAAAAGCGGATTCGATCATGGCGTTCGCGCTTCCCAAGGAACATCCTTGAGAGGATAGTTAGCGCAGCGTATCGCCAACGGGGTGGGGCCATGACGCACACGTTTGACATCCGCTTTGAGCGATCCGCGGGGCTCGGCGCACTGCTCGCGCCGCCCGAGAACAGCTTTCGCTGGAAGGGCGCGGGCAAGCTGCGCATCGAACGCGACGGCATCAGCTTCGCCGTCAAACGCGGATTGCTGGCGCTGTTTCCGCTCACCCGCCGCGTGTCGGCGGGGCAGCTCAAAGACGTGTACCGCGAAGGTGACGCGCTGCATATGACCTTCACCACGGCCGGTAGCCCGCAGGCCCGCGTTTCCTGCTGGGCTGCCGATGCCAGCACCGCGGCGGAAATCGTCCAGCTCCTGCCGACCCGGCGAACCGTCGAGATCGAACATGCAACCGGCCGGCGGTCGACCGACAGGCACGCCCTGACTCGCCTTGATCAGCGGGTACTCGCGCTGTTCATCGCCCTGGCAGCGGCGAGCGTCGGCATCCTGATGTGGCCGGGGCATGAACTGGCGCCCTCGGACGCGGTGCCGCTGGTGGAAGCACCCATCATTCCGGCGGAAGTGAGTCTCGAGCCGCCACAGCTCGTGTTGCCCGACGATTTCGTGGTCTCGATTCCGCACAACAGTCCGCATTACGCGGTCGCCAGCCGTCAGCTCGAGGCCTTTGAGATGGACGCAGAGCGGTTGCTGTCCGACTACCGCATCGATCGCAAGCTGCTCGAGTCGGGCGCCATGGACGCCGAGACCTTCGCCAATCGCCTCGGCGCTCTCGAGCTGCAATGGTGGAACGTGACCTATCGCATGCTCGACGATGGTGAATTCGCGAACATCGGGTTGCTCGATTTCCGCGCCACCATGCTGTCGGCGGCGCGTCACTGGCGCGGCTTTCTCGCCGGCCAGGCCGATGCCATTCGCAAGGGCGACAACGTGGCGATCGCGAAGTCCTTCGATGAACTGGCGCGCGCCGAAGAGCTGCAGTCGCGCGCGCGCTTGTACCTGCGCTGACGCGCCGTCCCGGTGAACGGCGAGCCGGAAAACTCCTCAATCTCACACGGATTTGAACGGCTCGCGCATCAGCACCAGTTCTTCTGCCGCGGTCGGATGCAGCGCCACGGTTGAGTCCCACTGCTTCTTGGTGAGCCCGGCCTTCACGGCCACGGCGGCGAGCTGCGCCATCTCCGGTGCATCTTCGCCCGCGATGTGCACACCTAACAACTTGTCGGTCTTGCGATCCACGACCAGTTTCATGAGCGTGCGCTCCTGGTTGCCGGACAGCATGTTGCGCATGGGACGGAAATTCGTGCGGTAGACGTCGATCTCGCCGTGACTGTGGCGTGCGTCGCCTTCGCCCAGGCCCACAGTGCCGATGGGCGGGCGGCCAAATACGGCGCTGGGTACGCTGCGGTGATCCACCGGTGTGGGGCGCTTGTTGTAGACCGTGTCGGCGAACGCGTGGCCATCGCGAATGGCCACCGGCGTGAGATTCATGCGATTGGTCACGTCACCGATGGCGTAGATGGACTCGACACTGCTCTGCGAATACTCGTCCACCACCACCGCGCCCGATTTGTCGAGCTGCACACCGCCGCGCTCGAGGCCAAGGCCGCCGGTATTGGGGTGACGGCCGATGGCGAACAGCACCTGGTCGGCCTCGACGTGCTCGCCGGTGGATAGAGTCACGCGCAGCACGCCGCCGGTCTTCTCGATCTTGGTGAGCGTGGTCTTCATGGTCAGCTGCACCCCGGCGCGCTCGGTCTCTATGTGCAGGTGCGCGCGCAGATCGTCGTCGAAGCCACGCAGCATGCGGTCACCGCGATGCACGATGCGGGTCTTCGCGCCAAGGCCGTGGAAGATGTTGGCGAATTCCAGCGCCACGTAGCCGCCGCCCACGATGAGGATGCGCTCGGGGAATTTTTCCAGCAGGAAGGCTTCGTTCGAGGTGATGCCATGCTTCAGGCCCGGCAGGCCGTCGAGTAGCTGGGGTGCGCCGCCGGTGGCGATGAGGATGCGCTCGGCGCGAATCTCGCTGCCCGATTTCACCAGCTTCAACGTGTGCGCATCCACCAGCTCGGCGCGCTCCTCGAAGGGCGTGACGCCGGCCTTGTGCAGGTTGCTGGTGTAGATGCCGGAGAGCCGCGTCACTTCCTTCTGCACGTTGTCGCGCAGGGTGGCCCAGTCGAAGGCGGCATTGCCGACAGTCCAGCCAAAACCCTTCGCGTCCGCGAAGTTCTGGGCGAACTCGGCGCCGTACACCAGCAGCTTCTTCGGTACGCAGCCGCGAATCACGCAGGTGCCGCCGATGCGATATTCCTCGGCAATGGCAACTCGTGCGCCGGACAGCGAAGCAATACGCGCCGCGCGCACGCCGCCGGAGCCCGCGCCGATGACGAACAGGTCGTAGTCGTATTTCATGGCACCATACTAGCCGGTGAACACCTTCAAGGCATTTCGCATCCATGAGGTCGACGGCAAAGTCGCCGGGCGATTCGAGATGCTGACGCTCGAGCAGCTCTCGCCCGGCGAAGTGGTCATTGCAGTGCAGTACTCGGACATCAACTACAAGGACGCGCTCGCGGCCACGGGCGCGGGAAAAATCCTCAGACGTTATCCGCTGGTGGGCGGCATCGATCTCGCGGGCGCGGTGCAGTCGTCCACCGATTCGCGTTACCGGCCGGGTGATGCCGTGCTGGTCACGGGTTGCGGACTTTCGGAAACCGTGGACGGTGGTTATGCCGAGTTCGCGCGGGTCAGCGCGGAGTCCGTGATCCCCATGCCGCCCGGTCTCGATGCATTCCGTGCCATGGCGCTGGGAACTGCAGGCTTTACCGCGGCGCTGGCGATCCACCGCATGGAACGCAATGGCCAGGCGCCGGCGCGCGGGCCCGTGGTGGTGACCGGGGCCACGGGGGGCGTGGGCAGCATCGCCATCGACATGCTGGCCGGCCGTGGTTACGAAGTCATCGCCGTGACCGGCAAACCCGAAGCCCCCGGCTACCTCGAGTCGTTAGGCGCGTCGAAGGTGGTGCTGCGCCAGGATCTGGCGCTCGGCACTCGTCCGCTCGAAGCCGTGCGCTTCGCCGGCGCCATCGACAATGTCGGCGGCGAGCTGCTCGCGGGGCTCACGCGGCACATGGATTTCTGGGGAAATATTGCCAGCATCGGGCTGGCGGGCGGCGCCGAACTCGAGACCACGGTCATGCCCTTCATCCTGCGTGGCGTGAATCTGCTGGGCATCAACTCCTCCGCCACGCAGCGCGCCGAGCGCCTCGAGGTCTGGCAACGGATCTCCGGCGACCTTGCGCCACGTCACCTGGAACGCATCGCCAGCCGCATGATTCCCTTCGCGGAACTGCCGGGCGCCTTCCAGGCCTACATGGATGGCAGCGTCGTCGGCCGCACGGTCGTAAAGATCGGCGCGCGGCCGTAAACTGCCAGCCAACATGACTGCCTCGACTCCTGCGCCGCATTCCGCGGGCGCGAAACTTCGCGCCGCGCTGGCCGCGGAGAAACCACTGCAGGTGGTTGGCGCCATCAACGCCTACGCGGCGCGCATGGCGGAAGCCACCGGGTTTCGCGCGCTCTATCTATCCGGTGGTGGCGTGGCCGCCAATTCGCTCGGCCTGCCCGATCTCGGCATCAGCACCATGGATGACGTGCTCATCGACATCCGCCGCATCACGGAGGCGAGCTCGCTGCCACTGCTGGTGGACGCGGACACGGGCTGGGGCAGCGCGTTCAACATCGCGCGCACCGTGCGCTCCTTCGTCAAGGCCGGCGCCGCCGGCCTGCACATCGAAGACCAGGTGCAGGCGAAGCGCTGCGGCCATCGGCCCGGAAAGGAAGTCGTGCCGCGCGAGGAGATGGTCGATCGCGTGAAGGCCGCGGTCGACGCGCGCACCGACGCCGGCTTCGTCATCATGGCGCGCAGCGACGCGCTGGCGAGCGAGGGGCTCGACAAGATGATCGAGCGGTTGACGGCCTGCGTGCAAGCGGGCGCGGACGCCGTGTTTCCCGAGGCCATCACCGACCTGGCGATGTATCGCAAGGTACGCGAAGCGGTGAAAGTGCCCGTGTTGGCCAACATCACCGAGTTCGGCAAGACACCTCTATATACGCGCGAGGAGCTCGGCGGCGCCGGCGTCGACATCGTGTTGCATTGCTGCTCGGCATATCGCGCCATGAATCTCGCCGCGCTCAAGGTCTACCAGGCGATCCGTCGCGACGGCACGCAGAAGAACGTGCTCGCCGACATGCAGACACGCGACGAGCTGTACAAGTTTCTCGACTACCACGCCTACGAGCAGAAGCTGGATGCGTTGTTCGACGCGCAGAAGACGGACGAACAGAAGGAGAAGCCGAAGTGAGCGCGACCGAACCGTCCGCACCGGCTGGACTGAAACCCAAGAAATCCGTGGCGCTGTCGGGCGTCACTGCCGGCAACACCGCACTGTGCACCGTGGGACGCAGCGGCAACGACCTGCACTACCGCGGTTACGACATCCTCGAAGTCGCCGAAACCTGCGAGTTCGAGGAGATCGCCTATCTGTTGATCCACGAAAAACTGCCGAACGTCGCCGAGCTCGCCGCGTACAAGGCGAAGCTCAGGAATCTGCGTGGTATTCCGGCGCCGGTGCGCGCCGTGCTCGAGCAACTACCGCCGGCCACACATCCCATGGACGTGTTGCGCACTGGTGCGTCGGCGCTGGGCTGTGTGCTGCCCGAGGCGGATGGCCACGATGCGGCGGGCGCGCGCGAGATCGCCGATCACCTGCTGGCGAGCTTCGGATCGATGCTCTGCTACTGGTATCACTTCTCGCACAGTAGCCGCCGCATCCACGTCGAGACCGAGGACGACTCGGTGGGCGGGCACTTCCTGCACCTGCTGCACCGGCGCGCGCCCTCCGCGAGCTGGGTGCGCGCCATGCACACCTCGCTCAATCTCTACGCCGAGCACGAATTCAACTCGTCCACGTTCACGGCGCGCGTGGTGGCGGGCACGGGGTCGGACATCTATTCATGCATCACCGGCGCCATCGGCGCGCTGCGTGGCCCCAAACACGGCGGTGCCAACGAGGTGGCCCTCGTCATCCAGGAACGCTATGCCACGCCGGACGAGGCCGAGGCGGATATCCGGCGGCGGGTGGCGAACAAGGAGATCGTGATCGGCTTCGGACACCCCGTGTACACCGTGAGCGATCCGCGCAACGCCGTCATCAAGCGCGTGGCGGAGAAGCTCGCGCGTGAAGCCGGTGACATGAAGTTGTACGGCGTCGCCGAGCGAATCGAATCACTCATGGGGGACATCAAGAAGCTGTTCCCGAATCTCGACTGGTACAGCGCCGTGAGTTACCACCTGATGGGCATTCCCACCGCCATGTTCACGCCGCTGTTTGTGATTGCGCGCACCACCGGCTGGAGCGCGCACGTCATCGAGCAGCGCGAAGACGGCAAGATCATCCGGCCAGCGGCTAACTACACCGGCCCGGAAAACAGAAAGTTCGTACCGATCGGCCAGAGACCGTAATGCGGCCATGGTTCGTCATGGCGATGCTTGGCGCGGGTTTCGCGGCGCCTTCCGCCATGGCGGCAGACCAGGTTCCCTACGCGGAGATCGTCGAGACGATTCGCGGCATCGCCGCCGATCATCTCGGTGTCAAGGCAGCCGAGGTCGATACCGTGAGCTCGCTGTTCTCGCAGGGCCTCGGCGAAAAGAGCTTCGACGCGCTGGTGGTCGAAATCCAGCAGGAGTTCGGCGTGGTGCTCGACGCCAATGACGTCCGCAACGCCAAGTGGAACGACAATGCCCGCGCGCTGTCGGTGCGGCGCCTCGCGGACATGGTCGAGCGGCAGATGCGGCCGCGCTGACGAGGCGACCGTCGAGTAAGATGCGCGCCGCCAACTGAACCAGGGGACGGGATTGAGCAATCCGACGTACACGAGTCCAGCGGGAATTCTCGCCTGCGTGCTGGCGTGCGCCGTCATCGTCCAGGCACCCGTCTGTGCCAGGGCGAATGCCGAAGCAATGGTCACCCCGGCTGAGCAGCAGCGATTCGACCAATGCGACCGTCTGCGCGGCGAGTTGCGGCAAAAATCCGCGAACGACCCGCGGGCACTGCACGATGCATGGCGCGCCGCGAAACCGCGCTGCACCGGCACCGGGATCTATGAATACCTGCTGGGTCATGACGAGCAGAGTGCCGGCAATTCGGCGGCGGCGGCCGCGATCTTCGAGGACATGGTGAAACGCAAGCTGCCTTACCACGAGGAAGCCTTCGTCATGTTGAACACCATGCGGGGCGAGGCCGCCATGCAATCGCAGCCGCCCGACCTGAAACGCATCGGCGCGCTGCGCGATGAACTCGCCGAGTTCGCGCGGCGGAGCAAGCCCAGCGCTTTCGCCTACCAGCAGCTCGCGGCCGTGAATGTCACGCTCAGGGACTGGCCGGCGGCGATCGATGCGGCGCGCAAATCGAACGAGGTGAACCGGATGTTCGGGCTGGCGAGCCGCTATCTGGTGCTTGCGCTGCACCAGAGTGACCGCTGCCCGGAGGTCGTGCAGGAGATGAAGCCTGCACTGGCGAACAGTCGCGAATTGTTCGCGGACCGGGATTTCATGCTGCCGGTCGCAGATTGTCTCGCGCAAACCGGCGACCCCAGGCACGGCGAAGAAGCCTTGCAGGCGCTGCTGCGGGAGAAGCCGGCGCTGAAGGACGACCCGCAGGTACTGCAGATGCAGCACTATTTCGCCGTCACGAACCGATCCGGATCCCAGTGAGACTCTGAATGTCTTCGCACGATTACAAGTCCGCGCAACGTCCCAGTCCCGACGAATTGCTGGTCGCGCTCGCCGACTACACCAGGAACTACAAGGTAGATAGTCTGCAGGCTTACGAGACGGCCAAGTACTGCCTCATGGACACGCTGGCCTGCGGCTTCCAGGCGCTCAAGTACCCGGCCTGCACCAGGCTGCTGGGACCCGTGGTGCCCGGCGCGACCCTGCCGGGCGGATCGCGCGTGCCCGGCACGAGCTACGAGCTCGACCCGGTGATGGGCGCGTTCAACATCGGCGCGATGGTGCGCTGGCTGGACTTCAACGACACCTGGCTGGCCGCGGAGTGGGGCCACCCTTCGGACAATCTCGGCGCCATTCTCTCGGTGGCGGATTACCTGTCGCGCCGCGCCATCCTGATGGCTGAAAAGCCGCTCACGGTGCGCGACGTTCTGACGGCAATGATCAAGGCCCACGAGATCCAGGGTGTGCTGGCGCTGGAGAACAGCTTCAACCGCGTGGGGCTCGATCACGTGCTGCTGGTGCGCGTGGCCTCGACCGCGGTGGCCACGGAAATGCTCGGCGGTTCGCTCGAGCAGATCGTCAACGCGCTCTCGAATGCCTGGATCGATGGCGGGGCGCTGCGCACCTATCGCCATGCGCCGAACACGGGATCGCGCAAGAGCTGGGCCGCCGGCGACGCCACCAGCCGCGCCGTGCGTCACGCGCTGTTCGCGCTCAAGAACGAGATGGGATATCCGTCGGCCCTGAGCGCAAAAACGTGGGGTTTCCAGGATGTGCTCTTCAAGGGCAAGCCACTGACCCTGGCGCAGCCGCTGGGCAGCTACGTCATGGAGAACGTGCTTTTCAAGATCAGTTATCCGGCCGAGTTCCATGCGCAGACCGCGGTGGAGTGCGCCATGGCCTTGCACCCCCAGATAAAAGACCGCTTGGCGCAAATCGAACGCATCGTGATCGAAACCCAGGAACCGGGGGTGCGCATCATCGACAAGACCGGTCCGCTCGCGAATCCCGCCGACCGCGACCACTGCATCCAGTACATGGTGGCGGTGCCGCTGATCTTCGGACGCCTCACGGCGGCTGACTACGAGGATTCGGTGGCCAGCGATCCGCGCGTCGACGTGTTGCGCGCCAAAATGACGGTGAAGGAGAACCCTGTCTTCACGAGGGAATATTACGAGCGCGACAAGCGCCACATCGGCAATGCGCTCACCATCCTCTTCAGCGACGGCTCAAAGCTTGAACAACGCGTGGACTTTCCCATCGGCCATCGCAAGCGGCGCGCCGAGGGCATGCCAGTGCTGGTGCAGAAGTTCGAGGCCTCCGTGGCCGCGCATTTCCCGGAACGGCAGACCGAGGCCATCAAGGCGCTGTTCGCGCGCAAGGACTTCGGCTCCGTCCCACTGAATGAATTCATGGCGACGCTGGTAGCGAACGGCCGATGAACGACCCGGGCAACATTGACGAGGCGACCTGGAAGAAGCGCCTCGACGACGGTGCCAGGGAAATGGGCGTCGCGCTCGACGAGTCGCAGGTCGAGGTGCTCTGGCGCTACGCCCACATGCTGCGCGAGCACAACAAGCACGTGAACCTCACCTCCATCGTGTCGCCCGAGGGCATCCTCACGCTGCACATGCTCGACAGCCTCTCGCTCGCGCCGCACCTCGGCGATGGGCGTCGCATCATCGACGTCGGCACCGGCGGGGGTTTTCCGGGCGTGCCGCTGGCCGTGGCCTTCCCGCAGCGTGAATTCACGCTCATCGATGGAACGCAGAAGAAAATCCGTTTCGTGGCCGAGAGCGTTGCGGCCCTCGACATCCGCAATGTGCAGGCGGTGGCGGCGCGCGCCGAGAGTTTCCAGGGTCAGAAGAACTTCGACGTGGTCATCGCGCGCGCGGTAGGCGCGCTGACCGATCTTCTACATAACGCGGGCAAACTGCTGGCTCCGCACGGCCGGCTGCTCGCCATGAAAGGGCGCACGCCCGAAGAGGAGGTCAAGGCCTTGCCGCGTGGCTGGCACGCCGAAGTGTCCCGACTGCGCGTACCCGGGCTCGACGCCGAGCGCCACCTTGTCGTCATTTCACGTCAGGTTCACGCCAAGGGCGGGCACTGAGAAACCCACGCCGCGGGCCGGGAAAAGCGGGAACGCCGCGCGCGTCAGCGGGGTAAGATCGGCTGCATGAAGCGCATCATCGCGGTCGCGAACCAGAAGGGCGGCGTCGGCAAGACCACCACCGCGGTGAATCTGGCAGCCTCGTTCGCAGCGACGCGACGCCGCGTCCTGCTCATCGACATCGATCCGCAGGGCAATGCCACGATGGGATGCGGTGTCGAGAAGTCGCAGATCCAGCGCGGCACCGGCGATGTGTTGTTAGGCGAGGCGGACGCGGCATCGGTGATCCTGCCGCTGGAGAGCACGCCCGGCCTCTCGCTGATGCCATCGAACCAGGATCTCACCGCCGCCGAGGTGCGCCTGCTGACCACCATGGCCGGGCGCGAGATCAAACTGCGCAACGCGTTGCGGCCCATCTACAACCAGTACGAAGTCATTCTCATCGATTGCCCGCCGGCGCTGAACATGCTCACGCTGAACGCGCTGGTGGCCGCACAGAGCGTGCTCATCCCGATGCAGTGCGAGTACTACGCGCTCGAGGGACTCTCCGCGCTGGTCGGCACCATCGAGCAGATCAAGGCCTCGGTGAGCCCGGCGCTCGAGATCGAAGGCATCCTGCGCACGATGTTCGATCCGCGAAACAATCTCTCCAACGAA
>Ga0070672_100003485_pt1 | contig 10195 bp, 6 predicted proteins | sample KBSM13metaG_FD_66151 | JGI IMG/M metagenome (GOLD analysis project Ga0070672, IMG submission 66151) | Miscanthus rhizosphere microbial communities from Kellogg Biological Station, Michigan, USA - KBS M1-3 metaG | ecosystem: Host-associated > Plants > Roots > Rhizosphere > Soil ... | reverse complement strand
CAAGGGGGAGTGGACGTGTCGGAGACCTATCTGTTCGACGCGCTGTACGCCGAGAGTGAGGTTTTCCGCGAGTGGGTGCTGGCACGCCGCGACGAACCGGCGACCAGCCGTCACAAGCTGGTCAGCTACTTCACGATGGGCGCCGCCACCGAAACGCTCAACAACGGCCTGCGCGCGGCGCTCGAGCGTTCGGGCGTGCTCGTCTCCGAAGAGCTGCGCGAAGGCGAGCTTTCGCGCAGAGACCTGTCTCATGCCAGCGCGGTCTTCGTGCGCACGGGAGTGGCTCACTCTTCGGTCACGTGGGAAACGAACGCGCTGCGCGACGTGCTGTACGCCTCGATGTTGCCTCGACACCTCGGCTCGACCTGGTTCAGGAATCGCGACGAGCGCAGGCTGATCGAGCGCCGCAGCGCGGGTCGCGGTGGGCCTTCGCGCAGCGCAGTCGACTGACTTCGGCCCGGGCACTCACGCGTGTCCATCAAAAAAAACTCCTGCAAGTAGCGGCGGGCGCGCCGACACTCTTCCGGGCAGCGCCTGCAAGACCGTGAGTGCCTGATCGCGAATCGAGAGCACGAGGCCCACGCTGGCGCTGTCGGCCGCGGGCACCATTTCCGCGTAGCGAGCCGGCCTCGAGAGCAGGCTGAGCGGGTCGAAATACTGGTTGCGAATCAGCCGCAGCGTGGCAGCGACGACGGGCAGAGGTTTGAGCTCCGACCCAGGTTTGTCTGCTCGAGCGGGGGCGCCGTTCGTTGGCAGCGCTCGACGTCGGGCGCTATTCGCGCGTGAACGTCGAGACGCGCGTGTTGCCGTCGGCGCCCGGAACGATCCAAACTAGCTCATTGGGGGTGGCCGTGAAGGCTATCGAGCCCGGCTCCATCGAACCCCTATCCGTCGTGCAGGTCACGGCATAGGCGTAGGAGGTTCCAGTAATCACGATTGTTTGGCTCTGCTCGACTGGAATTGGCAACTCCCCATCCAACCACTCCCACTTGATCTGCAAGTCAGCGCCGAGGTCAGTGCTGGCAGAGACGTCGAGGCTCGCCCACAGCTGGTCTAGGTACCTGCTGCTGTCACCGTCCGGTCCGATGAAATATTCGACCTTGCTCAAGCGATAGAATCCATTCGAGATCGTGCCGCCCTGGGGCGCGGGCGGATCGCTGCCGATGACGGCCGAGATGACCCGGGGGGACCAGTCGCTGATTGTGTTGCAGTCGAACGTGCCAGACGCGCCGCCATCAGGGATGACGATCAGGTGCTCGTCCGAGGTGCCGGCACTGCCGAATTGGTTCCATCCATTCTGGGTGCTGGCCCCGCTCGAGCCCCCTCCGCCGCCGCTCGCTTCGGCAGTGGTGGGTTCGCTATGCTGCGCCTTGCCTCCACAGTGCATCGCGGCAAACGCCAGCAGCGGTGCAGCCAAGCGAACCGCGAGCCATCTCTGCGGCGTGCATCTCGAGCTCTCGCGAGTCGCCGGCATCGTTCACCTGGACATATGATATGACGTTGGGCATGCATTCGGGGATTTTGTTGACCTGGGCGGCCGAAGCCGAACGCGTGAAAAAATCCGCTCCTCCCGCTCGTTTTTAGCCGGAGCAGGCCCTTCCCAGCGCGCGGGAGTCGAGACTAAGGTGGGCGCCATGCAGCAGCGATATCTGGGTTTGTTGGCGTTGGTCCTCGTGGCGTGTGCTGAGTCCAGTCCGGGTGAGGTGAAGAGCCCCGACGAGATTTTGGCCGAGCAAGAAGCTCTGGGCGACGAGCAGCTCAAGAAAGAGCGCGCCTCGAAGTCGAACACGGACACGTCCGGTTCGACCGAAGAGGAGAAGAAGCGCGAGTGGGACGCCAAGCAAGCCGATCTCGAGCTGCATCGCGCCGCGCACTCCGCGGAAACGTGTCCGGACTCCGTGGTCGAGGGAGACAAGGCCATCGACCCGAAGACGGGTAAGCCGCCGAAGGGCTCGAAGGCGCCGACCAAAGGCAAAGACACCAAGGCCAGCGTCTCGATCCTGTTCGCCAACGACGGCCACGTGAAGTCGCTCACGGTCAGCCCGCCGTACGACGAGAACCCCGTCGGCAAGTGCGTCCAGCGCGCGTTGAACGCGGTGATCGTGCCGGCCTACGTAGGCTCGGAGCACACCGAGGAGTGGGTGATCGATCTCACTGGCGGCAAGAAGTCTGGCCCCGCCGCTGCCGCCAAGAGCGAGTGATGCGCGGCCCCGTGCTCGGGTGAAGCGGTTCGCCTCAGGCGAGCCAAAGCCCGAGCACGACCAGCACGCTGAGCAGACCGACCGAGATCATTGCCAATGCTTCCCAGGGCTCGCTCTTCGGATCGCTGAAGCGTAGCTCGAGTGAGGTGATGCGACTCACCTCACGCCGCTTGCGCCCGGAAAGGGCGAGGTTTGCGGCGCGCAAACCTGGGTCGTAGTGCTGCTCGGTCTCGATCATCGGGAGCCTAGGACTGCCACGGCTTTCGCGGCGCGCCAAGGGCGTAGCTCAGCGAAAGCGGGCTTTGCCTTTGCTCTCCCACCATTCGCGATAGCGATCTTGCGCGCGCTGACGTTCTTTTTTCGGCAGATCGTCGTAATAGCCGAAATACTCTTTGGTCAGGCTCTTGAGCTCGTCGCCCGCGGCGCGGCGCAGGTCCTGACTTTCGTGCATCAGTGAGTCGATCAACCACTCGATGCGATGGCGGTACGAGTTAGCCAGCCACCACTCTTCCCAGTGCGCTGCTTTGGTCGCGAAATCCTGGCGTGCGATCACACCGAGTGCCCAATGTGCGGAGCGCACGATGTCCGGCGAGCCGTCTTCGAGTAAGCGGATCAGGGTCGGAATCACCAGAGGTGCGCGCAACTCGGCCAAGGCTTCGATCAGCGAGTGGCGGCTGTCTTCCGGGCGCGTGACGTCGCTCACCGTCTCGGCGATTTTCGCCTGTAAGGCCTCCGCGGCTTCCAGGTGGTGGAGCAGCATATGCCCGGCGGCGAGCGCTGCGCGCTGCACGTCCGTGTCGTCGTCGGTCAACCGCCTTACCACCGCTTGTGCCGATTCAGCGCTGGGCATCTCGCCCAGCAGCCGCGTCGCCCAAGCGCGCACTACGGGATCGCCATCGGCAGTGCGCACCGCAACGAACGGCACGGGACGCGTGCCCATGCGCGCCAGAGTGCGCAACACCGGCCCGCACTCCGAGGCCTTGCCAGGTCCGTCGCCCGAGCTGCGCCGGAGCTCGGACGTGATCGGTCCGGGGAAGATGCTGGCCAGCACCGTGATCGCGGTGTCGCCGATCTGCACCAGCTTGTCGCCGGCACTCGGGTCTCCTTCCAACAAGCGCTCGACCAACTCCTGAGTATCACTCGCGAGGTCGACGATCACGGTGGGCAGTCCGACGTCTTGCGTGGTGTCACGAGGGGGCAACGGCCGCGCGCTATAGGCTAGCGCTCGCGAGACCGGCGCCAGCGGCACCCCGCTGCCATCGGAAATCGGCGAAAGCTCATCGACGTCGTCGAATTCGGAGGCCGCTTCGGAGACGTCGATTTCCGGCACGTCCGTTACGGGTAAAGGCGGTGGAGCATCGGAAACCAGCTGCAAGCGTCGCTGCGAGGCCGGGCGGAGGGGGGGCGCGGCCGGCTCTCGCGGCGGCTCGATCACCTTCTCCGGGATAGGCACGATCGGCCCCGAATTTCGTTCGTTGCCCACGCCGGGCTTCGTGCCGCGCTCGGTGCGCGAAAACGGCGCTCCTGTGGTCGCGCTGTCCCAGCCTTCTTCCGGTGGTTCGCTGCTGCGCAGCGGGCGAGCCGACGCAGGCGGGACCGGCGTGCTGGGCGCGGGGCGTCGGGGAGATGCCGGGCCGATCGAGATGACGGGGATGGCGACCGTGGGCGCCGGCGTGTAACGGGGTGTTGGCGGCGTGATCGGATCAGGCGCCGGCTGGGGTGGTGGCGGCGAGCGCTTCACCCCGGGCGCCGGTGGACGTGAGCTCGGTTTGCTCAGGGGACTGCGCGAGCCCGTGTCGAAACGCTCCTCGATCAACGAGGCGAGCGTGGCCGCGCGCTCCCCAGCGTTGGGCAGCGGACGGGCGGGCTCGCGTTTTCTGCTCGGGCGCAGGCTGGGTGGAAGGCTATCTTTATCTCCGCCTTTGTCTCGCAGGCGCTTGCGCAAGATCAAGCGCTCGAAGGCGTTGGCGACCAACGGCGTGAAGGAGATCACTTCTCCGACCGCTTGCAGCTCGACGTCGCGCTCGCCGTGATCCCCATACAGAATCAACACCGTGCGGCCGCGCACGCGCACCGGCAGGAACAACACCAAGCGCCCCGGGCGGCGTTCCAGATCTTTGGCGAGTGCGCCGTCCAGCCCGCCGCTGCCCAAACGGGTCAGCTCGTAAGTCAGTGCGTCGCGCGCGCGGGACATCGCGCTCGGTAAATCGAGCGGCACGCCGACCGCCACGATGCGTGAACGCGGGGCGCCCGCGCCCACCGCGTCGCGACCTTCGGCCAAATCGCCTTGTACGGCGAAAAGCGCGGCATAGTCGAAATATTGGCCGGCAAAGTCGAAGAACGCGCGCAGCACGTCGTCACGGGTCTGGGCTTCCAGCAGGCCGCGTTCCGCCATCGCCGCGGTGAACGGGCCGAGCCGACGCTTGTGGCTGGCGTCCGCGGGCTTGGTCAAGCTCGAGAAATCCGGCAACGCGGGCGCGCGCGGCACGCGCGGCTGAATGCTGGCGGGGCCCTTGGGAACCGGTGACTTCGGTGGCGGCGACTTCGGTGGCGGCGACTTCGGTGGCGGCGAGTTCGATGGCGGCGACTTCGCTCTACCAGCCTGGGGCGGCACCGAGGGTTGTTGCTCGGGGCTCGGGGTTTGCCGCGGACGCCGCGAGGGCGGAGCTTCAGGGGGACTCGGAAGCGAGCTTGGGCTCGGATCGGGGCGACCGCTCAAGCGAGCGAGCACGCGCAGCGAGCGCCGATCCAGTGCACTGCCGTAGTCGCGCGCGATCGCTTGCCGCACGCGCACGAGCAGTGCCACCTTCTGCACGATCTTCGAGCCCAGCGAGAAACCGAGATCCTGTTCGGTCTCGCCGGGCAGCGGCTCCGCAACGGCCAAGGTCAGCGTGCCTTCACGCTCTTCGAGGGGATAGAGCGCGAAGCGTTGCGCGACGTCGGCCGGCACCAGGCGGCGCACGTACTCCGCTGCCACGGGCAACTCACCGGTCGGCGCGGCTTCGAGCTCGTAGCTGTCGGCCAGCACCTTGCCCAGCCGCTCCTCGCTGACCGCGGCCAGCTCGAGCAAATTCGTGATCAGATCGCCGCCGTACAGCGACTGGCGCGATAACGCCTCTTCCACGTCGCGTACCGAGGCGACCTGCTGGTTCACGATGCTCGAGCTCAGCGAGGGCATTTCTCGATCGAAATGCTTACTCGTCCCGCCTTCTTTTGGCCAGCGCTCCCTACCGGCGCCGGGGCCGAAAGCCGCCAGGAAGTTATCGAAGTGGCGCTTCGGGCCGCATGCTCGCGGATTTTCCGCATAGCGAGACGCATGCCCCGGCACGTGAAGCGTCGGGGCATGCGTCGCCTCACGCGGCGCTCTTCTTGTCGCCCTTGTCGCTCGTGCCCGCCGGAACGCCTTTGAGCAAACGATGTGCCTGCGATGGCAATAGCTCGAGGGTTTTGCTGCGCACTGCTCGAAACAGCGCCGGCTCGGTCAAGATCGCGTCGCGTGCCCGGTCACGGCCTTGGCCGACGCTCTTGCCTTCGAACAGGTAGTGCGAGCCGTTCTTCTCGAGCACCCCCGAAAGGGCCGCGGCCTCGACTAAGTCGGCACCGGCATCGATGCCCGTACCCCAACGGATGTCGAACTCGGCTTCGGTGAACGGCGGCGCGCACTTGTTTTTGACGACCTTGACCCGCGTTCGGTTGCCAACCACGTTTTCACCGATGCTGACCTTTCCAGTGCGCCGCACGTCGAGCCGAACACTGGCATAAAACTTGAGCGCATTTCCGCCAGTCGTCGTCTCCGGGTTGCCGAACACCACGCCCAGCTTCTGGCGCAGCTGGTTGATGAAGATCAGCGTGGTCCCGCTCTTGCTCGCGATGGCCGTGAGCTTGCGCAACGCCTGGCTCATCAGCCGCGCTTGCAAGCCCATGTGTGCATCGCCCATGTCGCCTTCGATTTCTGCTTTGGGTACGAGCGCCGCCACCGAGTCGATCACGACCAGGTCGACTGCGCCCGAGCGCGTCAATGCCTCGACGATCTCCAGCGCTTGCTCCCCGCAGTCGGGCTGCGACATCAACAGCTTCTTCAGGTCGACCCCAATGCCCTGCGCGTAGCGCAAATCGAAGGCGTGCTCGGCATCGATGAAGGCCGCGACACCGCCAGCACGCTGCGCCTCGGCGATCGCGTGCAACGCGAGCGTGGTCTTGCCGCTCGACTCGGGACCGAAGATCTCGACCACCCGCCCGCGTGGATAGCCCCCGACCCCGAGCGCCTCGTCGAGCAGCAGCGCCCCGCTCGGAATCACCGCGATCGGCTCCGGGGCACCACTACCCAGCTGCATGATCGTGCCCTGACCGTAGGTTTTTTCGAGCCCTTGGATGACTTGATGCAAAGCTTCTTGTTTTTGGGATTTCTTGTCTTCACTCATGACTGCCTTCTGTTCTTGCTTCCAGACGCGCGTGACGGGGAGCGTCGCGCGCGCCCAAACTCCGGATCGGTCGCGGACCTCAGGCGAGGCGGGCGCTCGAGCTCGGCCCCAAGATCCGTCCTTGGATGGCCTCGGCGATGTGCGGCGTGCGCACGCGCTCCTCATGCTCGAGATCGGCGATGGTGCGGGCGACTCGCAAGACCTTGGTGAAGGCGCGTGCGGAGAGCCCCAAGCGGTTGATCGCGGCCTCGATTAGCTTGCGGCTTTCAGCCTCGAGCACCACGACACGTTCCAGCTCTGCGCCTGATAGCAGTGCATTCAAGCCTTGCTGCTGTTTGAAGTGCCGCGCGCGCGCGTACTGACGTGCTCGCGCTTGGCTCACGCGCTCGCGCACGCTGGCCGAGTCTTCGCCCTTCACGGCTCGCACCAGTGCCGAAACCTCTACCGGTGGCACGGTCACGTGAATATCCAGCCGATCCAGCAGTGGGCCGGAGAGCCGCGCGCGGTAGCGTTCGCGCGCCGGGTCCGTACAACGGCAAGGCAGGCGCGGGTGACCAAAGTAACCGCAAGCGCAGGGATTGACCGCGCCGATCAACAGCGGTCGCGCAGGAAAGCGCGCTCGTGCGCGCGCCCGCGAGATGTTCACGAAGCCGTCCTCGAGTGGTTGTCGCAGCGCCTCGAGCGCCGCGCGCCGAAACTCCGCCAGCTCATCCAGGAACAACACGCCGTGATGGGCCAGGCTGACTTCTCCGGGGCGCGGGACATCGCCGCCGCCGACCAGCCCGGCCTCGCTGACCGAGTGGTGCGGCGCGCGAAACGGCCGCTCACAGACGACCCCACGGTCGTTCGGCAGGAGCCCTGCGACGCTGTGGATGGACGTACACGCGATGGCTTCCTCGAAGCGCAGCGGAGGCAGCAGGCTGGGTAAGATCCGAGCGAGCATGGTCTTGCCGCTGCCGGGCGGCCCCATCATCAGCAAATTGTGGCCACCCGCGGCTGCGATCTCGAGCGCACGCCGCGCCGTGGCCTGCCCGCGCACGTCCGCCAGGTCGAAGCGACTGGGCGGAAACTCCGGTTTGAACTCGGTACGCACGACCCGGGGCAACGCGCGTTCGCCCAGCAAATGCGCGACCAGCATGGCCAGCGACTCGGCCGCGAATACCGTGATACCCGTGGCCAGGCCCGCCTCGGCCGCGTTGCTGGCGGGCACGACTGCGCGCTCGATGCCGCGCGCCCGTGCGCCATCGAGTTGCGGCAAGATCCCGCGCACGGGGCGCAAACTGCCGTCGAGCGAAAGCTCGCCCACCAGCAGCAGGCCTTCGATGGTCTGCGCCGGCACGACGCCGATCGCGCCCAAGATCCCGACCGCGATCGCCAAATCGAGCGCGGCTCCACCCTTGCGCACGTCCGCGGGCGCCAAATTCACGGTGATTGCGTACTCGTCCAGCAACACGCCGAGGCGCGCGAGCGCGCTCGCCACGCGCACGCGCGCTTCACGCACTGCGGCTTCGGCCAGCCCCACCATTTGAAAAAACGACGGACCGCGGGTGGACGAGACCTCGACCTGGATCGGATGCGCATCGAGGCCGATCAGCGCGCTGGCGTCGGCAATCGCCAACCCGAGCTCCGGTCCGCAGATGGTCGTGGTGTGGGCTGCCTCGGGCATGCCAAAGCGAGAAGCAGTCCACGTGCCGTGGCGGGGAGCCGCAGAAAGGCCGCTGCTGTGAGTGGCGATGGCCGGCGCATGCCTGGCGGTGCGCCGCTCAGTGGCATTCACCCGGCGGAAGGCCGCGCTGGCGAACGCGCGCGAAGGCCACGGCCTAAAAGATTAGCATGCGCGGATCTGCCAGATGCAGGATGCTCAACATGCGCCTGCGGGATTGATTTTTACGGAGGGGCCCTGCTCGAGACCGACCCGATTCGAGGCCGCGAGCTTCTCGCGCGTTCGTCTCGCCGGTGGTCATGATCCCAGAAGCCGAAGGGCCCGAGCGTCGTTACCGCGCGACTGGGGCCTTTAGTCTTTCGTTCATCCTGACCGCCGCTGCTCAGGGCGAGAGGTCGGTCAGGAAAGCTGGGTTGCGCGGGCGATACTCGCTCTGAACAATGAACTTTTGGCTGCCTTTTGAAAAGCGGGTGGCCTGAATGCCTGACAGTTATTCACCTACGCACCCGCTGATTCGAGGGCCGGGATCGCCTCACGGGGCTGGTTCGTGGAATCGTTGCACGGTCGGCCTGCCGAGCGAGGTGCAGAGTCCTTCGGCGTTGCATTCTCCTGCCGCGCAGCCGATCACTTCCCGTGGTTGCCGCACTGAGCATCTCGGCTGATCGGGCAGGTCGCTTAGGGAAGCAGACGACTCGATCACCTCTGCACCGTTCGATTGCTTACCTGCATCGATGAAGGGCAGCAAATCCAAGCGCCCAATTCCGGTCAGTGCGTCGACACAAGAGGCGATTGTGGAAACTGACTCTCTGAACGAGCCCGCATGCGCCAAACTGGAGCAGCTCGTTGGCCGGAATATTTCTGGGGACGAACCGAGCGCTGAGACCGCTGTGGCTGCCGAGATCCAAGGGGTAATACGCTCTGTCGTCTCGTCGAGAGAGTGCGTAGCTGCCCATCTCGACCGAATCGAAGAGCGGGGCAGAGCCGAGCGAATTTTGAGTAATTGCATCCAGGTTGCTCTGAGACTTTGCGCCGAGCGTCCCCCACAACTGCCGCCAGTTCGCCCCGCCCCAATAATAGGCAACCGGTGATTCTACATGCACCCCATTACAGACGGCGATTCCGTCGTTTATGGTAGTCGTCAGCGTCTCGTCCAGTGCGGTTACGAGCGGTGGAGTCCAGACGCCCGCAAGATTGATCGACTCACTCGAAATAATCCCATGTCTGAATTTCGTCGAGACCGGGTAAGTTTCCGACCTAAGGTGCGACTCGTCGCAGAAGTATTTTTCTGCGACGGGCTCTGCGATGGGCCGGCTATGAGCAAGTGTACCGGACGCCTCGCTCGTCGGGTCCCATTCAGCACTATACGGAGAGCCAAAGTGGTCACCCGGGTGCGGAATCGTGTCCGTGCAATAGTCCACGGCCAAAAAGTACGGGGGCACGTTGATCGAATTCGCGTCGCGGACGACCTGATTCGCGAAGCTACCGTCCAGATAGCGGTCTTGAAAGTTGAGCAGAGATGCCGGAAGTCCACCGCCACCCGGATACCCCAGCGCGGCACACTTCGACGGTTCGACGTCGAGCTCGCCGTACCAAAGAGGCGGCATGTGAAGTTCCGCGACCTGCGCGCACGCCGTGCAGGCGTCGGGATCGCCGCCAGGCAGAGCAGCACCAGCGACGCAGCGGTCATGTAGGGTCTGAAGCAAACCACTCTGCGCACAAATGTCTTTAACGTGACCTCGCCAAAACATGTGCTGGGTCACGTACTGCTCGGGCGCTGCACTTTCGGGGAGGGTCGGTGCTGGCAGGTCCGAATATGGCAACGGTGGGGTATTCGGGGTATTGGGCAAATCACCGCTTGGCGAAACCCCGAGGAAGCGGATCGTCGGCTCGTCCTCGCCGCCACGGCGCGA
>Ga0070672_100003483_pt1 | contig 10195 bp, 4 predicted proteins | sample KBSM13metaG_FD_66151 | JGI IMG/M metagenome (GOLD analysis project Ga0070672, IMG submission 66151) | Miscanthus rhizosphere microbial communities from Kellogg Biological Station, Michigan, USA - KBS M1-3 metaG | ecosystem: Host-associated > Plants > Roots > Rhizosphere > Soil ... | reverse complement strand
ACTCGAGCTCAACAACTACGAAAATCGCGACATCACGCCAGTCCAACTGCGTGCCGCGTACCGCGACGCCGATAAGCAAATAATCGGTGCGCTCGAACCCTTTGGATACTACGACCCGAAAGTAACCCCGCACCTCACCGGCGATGAAACGAACGGATGGACCGCCAGGTTCGACGTGGTGCCTGGCGATCCGGTAATCGTTCGCGAAGAGCGCGTCGAGGTGATCGGCGAAGGCAAGGAGCGGCGGCGTGTCGTGGCGGCGCTCGCGGGCTTTGTGCCCAAGGTTGGAGAGCGGCTGGATCATCCCACCTACGAAGCGAGCAAGGCCGTCATCGACACCAGTCTGCGCGGGGCGGGATATCTGGACGCGAAATTCACCAAGCGCCGCGTCACCGTGATCCCTGAAGAGCATTCCGCGAAAGTGGATCTGCAATGGGAGAGTGGGCCCCGCTACAAGTTTGGTGACGTGCGATTTGCGGGTGATGCGCCGTTCCCGGAAGAATTCCTGCGTCAATATGTGCCTTGGCGCGAAGGCGGCTTCTTCAATTCGGAACAGGTGCTCAACCTTCAGCAGCGGCTGGTGGATGCGGACTATTTCGAACTCGTCGCGGTGCAGCCGGCCATCGATGAGAAGAAAGATGGCACGGTTCCGATCGATGTGATGCTGAAGCGCGATCAGCGCACCGTCTATTCGGGCGAGGTTTACTACAGCACCGATTTCGGCGCGGGCGTGCGCGTGGGCGCAGCGCGGCGCTGGCTCAACCAGCGCGGACACAAAGCCGACGTGAAGGTGGAGTATTCGGAACGACTGCAGGAAGCGGGGTTTCACTATGGAATCCCGCAGCCCAGCCGCGACGATCGTTCCTACGATTTCGGTTTCGGTTATCGCGACGAAACCACCGACGTCAACCATTCGCGCAGCTACCAGCTCGCCGCCACGCGTTCGGAGAAACGCTGGCATGGTTTCACGCGCACACTTGGACTCAAGTATCTGGACGGCGATTTCGAGATCGGCGAGGACGAAGACAATCTTGAGTACGGCAACTCCGAACTGTTGTATGCGGAAGCCACGCTGAGCCGCCGCCGCGTGAACGATCCGCTTTCGCCACGCACGGGGTATGTGCTCGAGACCGGCGCGAGGCTGGCCTCGGAGGCGGTCGCGTCAGATACCGACTATGCGGAAGTCTTCGGACGGATCACCTGGCTGATACCGCAGGGAGAGACTGGCCGCTTCAAGCTGCGGGGAGAAGTTGGCGCCATGACGGTGGGCGATTTCGACGCGTTGCCGCCGGAGCTGCGCTTCTATGCCGGCGGCGATCGATCCTTGCGCGGCTTCGACTATCACGAAATTGGCGAAGTGAACGGCAACGGCAACGTCATCGGCGGAAAATACCTCGCCATCGTCAGCGGTGAGTATGAGTACTACTTCAACAAAGACTGGGGCGCGGGCGTCTTTGTCGATGCGGGTGATGCCTTCTCTACTCGCTTCAGCGTCAACGTCGGTGCGGGTGTGGGCCTGCGCTGGCGCTCGCCGCTCGGGCCCGTCCGTGTGGACGTCGCGTTTCCGGTGCAGTCCGAACTGCCGGACACGAACTCCTGGCGGCTGCACGTGTTACTGGGGCCGGACATATGAGGCGTCTGGTCAAGTGGAGCGCGTTGTCGCTGACCGCATTGCTCGTGCTCGCCGGCGGATTCGCGTCGTGGCTGCTGTTCACGACGTCGGGCGCGCGCTGGGTGGCGGCCACAGTCACCTCGCGCTTTGCCCCTCAGGTCCGTTATGCACGTATCGACGGCACCATCGCGGGCAAGATCACCATCACGGATTTCCGGTTCGAAGGCGGCGCGGACTCGACACGCATCCGAATCCAATCGATGCGTGTCGACCCGACCTTGATGATGCTGTTCTCGCGCGCCCTGCGCGTCGACCATGCGCGGGTGCAGGGCCTGACGGTGGTTCTGCCGCCGGCGAAGGACGAGCCCGGGCCCGACAAACCGCTGTGGATCGAGCCGCCACTCGATGTGACCGTCGAGGATTTCCAGCTGGCCGATGCCACTATCTACCGGCAGAACGAAAAGCTCGTGACCATTCGGCAGGTGGGCTTGAGCGCCCGGTGGAAAACGCACGAACTCATCGTTGAATCGTTTGCCGTGCACCCTGGCGACATCCAGGGCGATCTGGTGGTGTCGGGACGCGTCATTCCTGAAGGAGGCACGGTGCGCGCCGCGCTGAAGGCGCGCTGGAAGGACGTGGTCGTGCCGGAGAATCTCGCCGGTCGCGTGCTCGCGAGCCGTGGCGAAATCGAATTCCAGGGCACGCCGAAAGCCTATGCGGTCCAGGGCGCGCTGGACGTGGGGCCGCCGAACGAATTGGTGCATGTGGTGATCGATGCAACGGGCACCGATGCGCGCGCCGAATTGCGGCACCTCGAGCTGCGGCAGAGCGCGGGGCAGCTGGTGTTGAACGGGACCGTCGAATACAAGCCCGTGGCGTGGTCCTTGTATGCCAAGGCGAGCGACTTCAATCCTGGCGTGCTGTTCACCGGCTGGAATGGGCGAGTGAATATCGATGCACATTCGCGCGGTGTGCTCGCGGAGGAGGGCCCGCGCGGAGTGCTGCAGATCGCAACGCTTTCGGGCGAGCTGCGTGGACGGCCAATCGCAGGCGAGGGCAATGTCGAGTTCGCAGCGCCATCGACACTCGTCGGCGACTTGCGCGTGTCGTCGGGCAAGAGCCGCATCTCCGTGAAAGGATCGAGCGCCGACCGCAACCAGATCGATGCGATGGTCGACCTCGAGGTGGCCTCGCTCGGCGACTGGGTGCCGGATACACAAGGTAGTTTGACGGGCCATTTCACGGTGCGTGGTGTGTGGCCGAAACTTAACGTAGCGGGCGCCGCCGACGGCAAGTCGTTGGGAATGGGCGAGAACCAGGTTGCCAGGATTCACCTCGATGCCACGGTGGCGAACCCACTGGACCCGGATGGCAAGGTGCGGGCCGTCGCCTCTCAGGTGACGATGGGAGGCCGGCAATTCGCCCAGGTGACCCTGGATGCCTCTGGAAATCAGGCTGAACATCGCGTCGCTGTCAGCGCGGACAGCGAACGGTTCGACGGGGCGGTGGAGTTCGCAGGGGGCCTTACGAAAACGGGCTGGCGCGGCGAGCTCGCCCGCCTGCAATTCACCGCGCCGAACATCGCGAACCTCACGCTGCGCGAGCCCTCACGCGTGGTGTATGAGGCGGGCAGGTTTTCACTTTCGCAGACCTGTCTGGAGGACAAGCCGACGGTGTTGTGTTCGGCCATCAAGTTCGAAGCGACGGGCGAGCTTGATGCGGGATATTCCTTCGAACGCGTGCCGCTGAAGCTGGCTAACACGCTGGCGCCTGATGCGCTGGCCGGCGAGTTGCAGGGCGAAGTGATGGGTCATGGCCGCGTGCGGCGAGGTGCCGATCGGCAGTGGATAGGTGATCTGGCGGTTACCTCGAAGTCCGCTCGCCTCGTGATGGCGCAAGGCGAAGCAGCGCCCGCCGCGGCGGCGCTCGCTAACCAGGGCGCGCTGCTGATCTACGAGGATCTCGACATGCATGCGGACTTCGCAGGTATGAAGGCGAACGCGAAGCTCACCGCGAAACTGGAACATGGCGGCAGCGTGAGCGCGTCGATGACGGCCTCGGACCTGAATGCTCCCGTGCCGCGCATTGCCGGGAAGATCCACGCGGCCATGCCAACGCTCGCGCCCTTCGGCGCATTCGTGCCGGCGGTGGCAAACCTCGATGGTGCCGTCAATGCGGAAATCGAGGTCGGTGGCACGATGGCGAGACCTGAGTTCACCGGCTCCATCGACGCCACGAAATTGCAGGCGGATCTTGGCGCTCTCGGCATCGAATTGCGGAACGGAAAGGTGCGCGGTGAAGCGCGCCAAACCGGGGGCTTCAAGCTGAACGGTGAAGTTTCGTCTGGAGAAGGCCGCCTCGAATTCAACGGCACGATGAATGAGCGCGGCGTGGTGGACGTGAAGATCGTGGGCCGCGAATTCCTGGCGGCGGACATTCCCGCCGCCAACGTGATCGTGACGCCGGACCTTTCGCTCACGGGCGATTCGAAGGGCTATCTACTGCGCGGTGACCTCACCATTCCGCGTGCAACGATCGATCTGGAGAAATTGCCGAAGGACAAGGCGCCAGGGGTATCGCCCGATGTCGTGGTGATTCGCAATGGCAAGGAGGTGGAGAGCGCGGCGAAAGCATCGGCGCTGCCGCTGCAGGCGGTGATCACGGTGAATTTTGGCGAGAACATCGCGGTGACGGGCTACGGGCTCAACGCCAAGGTCGGTGGCGAGCTCACCGTGCGAGAGTCGCCGGGGGTTCCGACTACCGGATCAGGCCAGCTTTCAGTTGCGGGGCGCTACAAGGCTTATGGCCAGGATCTCACTATCCAGGATGGCAAGCTGCTGTTCGCCGGCACGCCACTCAACAATCCGAGCCTGGCCATCGTCGCGATGCGCGAGATCAACAACGATCTGTCGACCGGTCTGCGCATCGCCGGTACGGCGCAGAAGCCCATCGTCACAGTGGTATCGAGTCAGAACCTCGGTGATGCCGACGCGTTGTCGTACATGGTGACCGGCAAGTCGTTGAATGAAGTAGGAAGCGCGAGCAGCGGTTCGCAGGACGCACTGGCGTCGGCGTCACGATCCTTTGAAGGCGCGGGAGCGGGCATGGTGGCGCAGCGCATCGGCAAGCGTCTCGGCCTCGACGAGGCCGGGGTTGAAGAAAACGAATTGATCGGCGGGACGGCGCTCACCGTCGGTCAGTACCTGTCGCCGCGCCTGTACCTGAGTTACGGGGTGGGATTGTTCGAGCCGGGCGAAGTGGTGGGGCTGCGCTACAAACTCACCAAGTACGTCGGTGTGCGCATCCAGCGCGGCACGGAGGAAACCCGCACCGGCGTCGAGTACCGCATCGAAAGATAGACCGTGCGTTATGGGGTACGCAGGAAATCGAGCACGCGTCGCGCCACTTCATCGGGCTGGTCGATCCATGGCATGTGCCAGGCGTCCGGTAGCACTACGAGCTCGGCGTGAGCATCGTGCGAGAGTCGTTCGGCGACGGATCGAGGAACCATCCAGTCCTTTTCGCCCCACAGCACCATGGATGGTGTAGTGAGGCGCGGGATGTCTGCGTAGAGATCTTCGAGCACGGTGGTGTGACGCGACGTGTACATCATGGCGCGCAGTGTGTCGGTGGAATCGCGGATGTGAGCGGCCCTCATCGAAGGGCAGTCGGGCGTGTTGCGACAGCGCCGCCCGACGAAGCTGAGCGGTCCGCCGCCAATCATGTGCCAGGCCATCGCGCGGCCGAGCACCGGCCACTGGATGAGTACCTCGTTGGCGCTGCGTTCTATGTATAGCCCCGGGCTGATGAATACGATACGCCGCACGCGCTGGGGATAGTCCAGGGCGAACTCCGCGGCAATCGCGCTTCCGTACGAATGGCCCACGATGTCGACTTTCGCGACGCCCAGGTGGTCAAGCATGGCGGCGAGATAACGCGCGTGGCTTTTCGGCGTGGACCAATCGCCGGGTTTGGTGTCGCGCCCCGAATATCCATAGCCCATGAGATCGGGAAGGATCAGCGCGCGTTCGCTGAGCTTGTCGGCGGCCCAGGGCATGAGGCTTTCGTGGCCCGACACGATGAAGCCGTGGATGATCATGATAGGTGCGCCGGTCGGATCGGCAGCGGGGTTGCCACGCACGACGAAGTGTTGCTTGCGGCCTTCGACCGAGATGAATTGGCCGGGGGCCTCGGTGTCGATCGCCAGAATCTCGTCGGCGTAGATGCGGTAGTTTGCGTGCGCCACCAGGCCAACGACCAACACCAGCATCACGAGCAACAGGCGTTTGAAAAACTTGAGGAGCCGCTTCATCGTAAGGTTCCCGCCAGGCCGCGGGCGATGATGCGTCTTTCTAGGGAGTCTTGTCTCCCATTTCCTTGATCATGGCTTTGGTCAGCGTCTGGCGAGCCTTCCAGTAACCTTGCCAAGGATCCCTTCTTTGTTTGGCCACGCGCGCGGGCACGTTTTGCAGGTTGAAATGCGTGCCGCGGATGTCTTCGTCTATCTCTTCCCAGGCCACCGGTGTAGAGACGCCGGCGCCGGGCCGCCAGCGCGGGGAAAACGCGGCGACGGCCGTCGCGCCGAATCCATTGCGTAGATAGTCGATGAAGATCTTGTTCTTCCGGTTGCGCTCGCCAGTCTTGGACGTGAATTGCGCTGGAGCGAGCTTTTCCATGAACAGCGTGATGCTGCGAGAGAATTCCTTTGCGACCTCCCAGTCGGGTCTGGGTGCGGCCAGCGGCACCACGACATGCAGTCCCTTGCCGCCCGTGGTTTTCACCCAGGACTCGAGGCCCAGGTCCTGCAGTAACTTGCGGACCACCAGCGCCGCTTCGCGTATGGGTGGATAGCCGAGTTCGGCGCCGGGATCGAGATCGAAGGTGAGCCGGTCCGCCTGTTTAGGCTTTGGCATCACGGCGCCCCAGCTGTGCAGTTCCACCGCGCCCACCTGCGCGAGATGCAGCAGGCCTTCGGGCGAATCGCAGACCACGAAATCCGGATCTTTGTCGGCGTTCGGAATTTGCACGACTCGCAAGCCCGCGCCCGACTCCTCGAGGAAATGCTTCTGGAAGAACGGCTTCGATCCATGCGTGTTGCGCAGGATGCTCAGGGGGCGTTCACGGTAGTGCGGCATCGCGTGTTCGCCCACCGCGGCGAAGTATTCGGCGAGTTGCAGCTTGGTGATGCCGTCGTGCGGAAACAGCACGCGGTCGGGATGAGTCAGCCGGCCGAGTGAGGCGGGAACCTCCGCGCTCGCGGGTCGTGTTCCTTTGCGCTTCTTCGCCGCGGGTTTTGTCTTTTTCACCACGTCCTCGGTGTGTTCGGGTTCTTCGCGCACCACGGTTTTCGGATCGCGATCCTGCCGCAGGCCGAGATATCGCGGCTGCCGCAGGATGCCGCTGTGCGTCCAGTCCGCGAACGCGACCTGGATGACGAGTTGGGGCTTCATCCAATGCCAGATCTCACCTGCGCGCTTCTCGGGGTGATTGTCGAACGGACTTTCCTTCTGCGCGAGCTTCTTCGAACGCTCATGCCATTCGGCGCGCTCCTGCGCATCGAAACCACCGCCGACCCGACCGACGTATTTCAAGCCCTTGCCGGACTTCACACCGACCAGTAGCGAAGAAAACGTGCCGGTGCCGCGTCCGGGAAGAAATGCGGCGCCCCCGACCACGAATTCCTGCTCGCGGTGGCATTTGACCTTGAGCCAGTTCTTTGACCGGTCACCGGTGTAGGCCGAGTCGATCTTCTTGGCGACAAGGCCTTCGAGATGCTGATTGCATACGCGCACCAGCAGATTGGCGCTGTCGCTGTAGATCTGATCCGCCAGGCGCAGCGGCCCGTTCGCGGGTAGTTTGGCGAGTACGGCATCGAGGCGGACCTTTCGCTCGGACAGGGGCAGGGCGCGCAGGTCTTCGCCCCGGTAGTACAGCAGATCGAAGATGCAGAGTTGCAGTTCGTCGAAGCGCCCTTGCTCCATCGAGTGCTGTAGCAGCGAAAAGTCCGAACGGCCATTCGGATCGGTGACGATGAGTTCGCCGTCCAGCCACGCGCCGTCCAGTTTCAACCGCGCCAGCGCCTGGACGACCGGCGCCACCTTGTGGGTCCAGTCGATGCCATTGCGCGAAATGCAACGCACGTCGTCGCCATCGCAGCGGCTCAGCAATCGCACGCCGTCGTACTTGAGTTCGAACACCCAGCCATCCGTCGAAGGCGCTTCATCCACGAGCGTGGCGAGCATTGGTTTGATGCTGGCGGGAAGCGCGCTACCACGGGTTCCACTCGACTTGCCGCTGCGGGGTTTTGGCGCGCCGTTGGTCTTCGGCTTGGGGGTCATCGCAGGTCGGGAGCGTTCGCGCGGCTTCAACATTCGTTTGGGATCATCGGCGCCGCCGGCATCGATGACATCCGCATTTGCGCCGGCGCGAGCGGCGAAATCGCCGCTCTTCATCAGCAACCAGTTGGGTTGTTTGCCCTGCATACGCGTGCGCACCAGGTGCCAACGCCCTGACAATTTCTTGCCGAACATCTCGAACTCGAGATGGCCCTTCTTCAAGCCTTTGTTGAAGTCGCCGACCGGTTCCCATGTGCCGTTGTCCCAGATATCCACATGTCCGCCGCCGTACTGACCTTTGGGAATGTCTCCTTCGAATTTCGCGTACGCGATGGGGTGATCTTCCACTTCCACCGCCAGTCGCTTGTCGGCGGGATCGAGCGATGGCCCTTTGGGCACGGCCCAACTACGCAGCGTGCCGTCCCACTCCAGCCGAAAATCCCAATGCAGGCGGCGTGCGGCGTGCTTCTGAACAACGAAGATGAGCTTCTTGCTGCGGGCGGCCTGCGACTTGTCACCGGGCTCGCTGGTTTTCTGGAAGTTGCGCTTGGCAACGTATCGCTTGAGGCGCGTACCACCCTTGCTGCGATGTCCCGCGTCAGCCATGGATCAGGCGCGGCGCGCGCTCCGCGAATTGGCCGTGCGTCGCCGCGCGGCGCTGTGTTTTCGCTTGCTGGCTCGCGCGGCGCCTTCCGCGGAACCGCCGCCTTTCTGCGCGAGGCTCTTCTCCAGCAACGACATCAGATCCACGACTTTGCCGCCGCCGGTGGGAAGCGCCTCGGCTTCCTGCTCCGGTTCGGTCAGCGTATGAGTCTGACCCGCTTTGACCTTCTGCTCGATGCGCTTCATGAGATCGTCGCGATAGGTGTCCGCGAACACCTCCGGTTTCCACTTCTCGGTCATCTCTTCGACGAGCTTGAGCGCCATCGTGAGCTCGCGGCCGCCGGCGGCATCCGCCTTCTTCGCGACCGCTGCGGCCACATCCGGGTGTGGCTGGATCTCTTCCTGATAGCGCAGCGTATTCAGAACGATGATCTTGTCGACCGGCATCAGCGCCGCGACGTGTTGCCGGCTGCGCAGCACGAAGGTTGCCACGGCGAGCTTCTTCGATTGCTCCAGCGCTTCGCGCAGCAGTGAATAGACCCGCTCGCCGTTCTTGTCGGGCATGAGGAAGTAGGGCGTGTCGAAGTAGTAAGGCGCGATCGCGTCGCGATCGACGAAGGTCTGGATGTCGATGGTCCGAGACGCTTCGACGTTGGCGCGTCGGAAGTCCTCGTCCGTGAGCACCACGTATTCGCCCTTCTCATATTCATACCCCTTTACGACGTCGTTCCACTCGACCACCTTGCCGGTGGCCTTGTTGAAACGCTGGTAGCCGACAGGCGCGAAGTCGCGCTTGTCGAGCAGATTGAGATCGAGCTCGTGCGCCCGCGCGGCGGTGTGCAGGCTCACGGGAATGTGGATCAGGCTAAAGCTGATCGCGCCGTTCCAGAGGCCGCGCGCTCCGCGCTTGGGCTTTTCGGTCTCGCCATCACCGTTGCCGTTTTTCTTCGACTTAGCCATGACCGCTCTCCGCTTGAACCAATGGGGGCTCGCGCGGCACGGCCCGTCGTCGCATTTCCTGGCGAAGCGAGGGCCGTCGGCGCTTCTGAGGCGCTTCCACGACGGCCCAACCACCCGTCCTGATGGAGCGATGGATGGAATCGATGATTGCTACGTCGATCAGTCCTTCGATGCCCGACGGTTCCGGTCGCTTGTTGGCGCGGACACACTTCGCGAAATACACGAGCTCAGGCGCGAACTGATCGCTCTTCGCGAACTTCTTGCGCTTTTTCTTCTCACCGATCGTGAGTTCGTAACTCAAGCCCGCCGCATATTCGAAAGCGGGATCCACGACCACGCTGCCTTTCGTGCCGACGACCTCGTAACGCGAACGATCCGCTGCGCCGAAACTGCAGACGAAGGTGGCGATGCGTTCCCGCGGGAATTTCATGATGACGTGGACGGTCTCGGGCACTTCGGTGAAGCGCCGGTCGCCACTATTGGTGGCCGTGGCCCAGACCTGGGTAGGTTCGTCTGCGAACACGTACCGCGCTGCGTTCTGGCAGTAGATGCCGATGTCCCATTCGGGACCGCCGCCAAGTTCGCGCTTGACCCGGATATTGTTGGCCTTCACCTGCATGGAGAACTGCGAATCGAAATAGCGCGCCTCTCCAATGCGCTTCCTGCGCACGATGTCGGCGACTTC
>Ga0070672_100003480_pt1 | contig 10205 bp, 5 predicted proteins | sample KBSM13metaG_FD_66151 | JGI IMG/M metagenome (GOLD analysis project Ga0070672, IMG submission 66151) | Miscanthus rhizosphere microbial communities from Kellogg Biological Station, Michigan, USA - KBS M1-3 metaG | ecosystem: Host-associated > Plants > Roots > Rhizosphere > Soil ... | reverse complement strand
GCGAGCGCGGCGGGCATCCGTTCGCCCAACCGCTTCGCGGCAAGCGCGGGCTTCATCGGCGGCGAATCGGCGCTCGCCATCGGCTACCAGCGCGCGATCAGCGACCGCGCGACCGTCACGATCAGCGGTGCCTTCGCGCAGAGCGAGAGCGGTGGGACGATCGGCTTCGGCGTCGGCTGGTGAGTACGGAGGCGTCGGGGCGCGCCGTCGGTGCAGCAGCCGCCGGCGCGGACGTCTCGGGGGACACCCGGTCCGTCGGGCCGGCATCGTGCCCGGCGCCCGCAAGCGGGCTCTGCCATAAGCGCCGCCGTGGGCCGATAATGCGGCCATGAGCGACGTCACCCAGCTGCTTGCGCGCGCCGTCCAGGGCGAGACGAACGCGACCAACCAGCTGATGCCCCTGATCTACGAGCGGCTGTGCGCCATCGCGCACCGCCAGCTCGCGGACGCGCCGCGGCGGCAGACGCTCTCGACGACCGACCTCGTGCACGAGGCCTACCTCGCCCTGTTCGGCGACGCCGGGCTGGCCTGGAGCGACCGCGGGCATTTCTTCGCCTACGCGGCCAAGACCATGCGGCACATCCTGATCGACCGCGCGCGGCGCCGGCTCGCCAGCAAGCGCGGCGGCGAAGTCGAGCGCGTCGACGTCGCCGACATCGCGATCGGCGTGGACGACGACAGCATCGCCCTGCTCGAACTCGACCAGGCCCTGACCCGCATGGCGGACGAGCATCCGCGCCTGGTGCAGGTGCTCGAGCTGCGGTTCTTCGCGGGCCTCTCGGTCGAGGACACCGCGGCGGCGCTCGACGTCGACCCGCGCACCGTCAAGCGCGACTGGCGCAAGGCGCGGGCCTTCCTCAACGTGGCCCTGGACAAGCCGGGCTAGGATCCGGGCAGGCGATGTCCCCGCGGGCGCCCGAACCGCGTTGCAGTATCGAAAGGGCGGCCGGAACGATGCCGGCGGCATCGGGCGCCGCCGATCCACCACCGGACGAGGACGCATGACCGAAGGTTCGACCGCGCGCGGCGCACGCCTGGAAGCCCTGCTCGACGAGGCCTTCGACCTCGACGCGGCGGCGCGCGCGAACTTCCTCGATGCGCTCGAGCCGGCCCTGCGTGCGGACCTCGCGAAGCTGCTCGACGCCGATGCCGCGCCGAGCCCGGTCGACCACGACTGCATCGGCCTGGTCGAGGCCGCCGTTCGCCTGTCCGGCCTCGCCGACGCATGCGGCGCGATCGCGCCCGGCCAGCGCATCGGCGCCTACCGCCTGCTGCGGCTGATCGGGGAGGGCGGCACGTCGAGCGTCTGGCTCGCCGAGCGCGAGGACGGCGATTTCAGCCACCAGGTCGCGGTGAAATGCCTCAAGACCGGCCTGGCCACGCCGGAGAGCCGCACGCGCTTCCTGCGCGAACAGCAGATCATGGCGCAGATGCAGCACCCGTACATCGCCCGGCTCTACGACGCTGGCGTTACCGCGGACAACGTGCCCTACATCGTCATGGAGTGGGTCGACGGCGTGCCGCTCACGCGCTGGTGCGACCAGCAGCGCATGGGCGTGGCGGGGCGCCTGCAGCTGTTCCTGAAGGTCTGCGCGGCGGTCGCGCACGCGCACCAGAACCTGGTCGTGCACCGCGACCTCAAGCCCGCCAACATCCTCGTCGGCCACGACGGCGACCCGCGCCTTCTCGATTTCGGCATCGCCAAGCTGCTCGACGAGGCCGGGCCGGTCACGCGCACGGGCATGCACATGCTCACGCCCGAATACGCCGCGCCGGAGCAGTTCACGGGCGGCGCGATCACCACCGCGACCGACGGCTACATGCTCGGCGCGATCCTGTACGAACTGCTGTGCGGCCTTCGCGCACGGCAGTTTTCGGCCAGCCGCGGTCCGGGCGACGCGATCGTCACGATGCCTTCCGAGGCGTTCCGGCGTGCGTCGAAGGCCGCCGGTGCGCCGGAAGGCGGCTTCGATCCCGAGCGGCTCGCAGCGGAACGCGACCTCGCGCCGGAGCGCCTGAGCAAGCTGCTGCGCGGCGACCTCGACACGATCGTGCTCAAGGCCCTGCAGGCCGAACCCGAGCGGCGCTATGCGACGGTGCAGGCGTTCCGCGACGACATCGAGCGTTACCTGCGGCACCAGCCGATCGCCGCGCGCAAGGATGCCTTCGCGTACCGGGCCGCGCGGTTCGTGCAGCGCCATGCGGTGGGGGTCGCGGCGAGCGTGCTGGTGGTCGCGGCGCTGGTCGCCGCGACCGGCGTGAGCCTGTACCAGGCGCGGCGCGCCCAGACCGAGACCCGCCGCGCCGTGGCGACGCGCGCGTTCCTGGTCGACCTGTTCGAGGTGTCCGACTCCGGCCTTCCGCGCGACCAGGTGCCCTCCACCCAGGCCCTGCTGCAGGACGGCGCGCGGCGCGTCCGCGGCGAATTCGGCGACGAACCCGAGGTGAAGTTCGACCTGCTGCTGCTGCTCGGCAGGGTGCAGCTCCATCTCGGGCAATACGCCTCGGCCGAACCGCTGCTAGCCGAGGCGCTGGCGATCGCCGATGCGCGGTTCAAGCCCGACAATCCGCTGTGGCTCCAGGCGCATACCGAATGGGCCGAGGTGCTGCACGAGCAGTCGCGCATGAGGCAGGCCGCCTCGCAACTCGATGCCGCGATCGCGCGGTACCGTCGGGCGGGCGCGCGCGACGACGACAGCCTGGCCGAGGCCCTGACCGTGCTCGGCAACCTGTATTCGGCCCTCGAACGACACGACCGGGCGATCGCGAACGCGCGCGAGGCGCTCGACATGGCCGTCCGCCTGCACGGCCCGCGGCACGCCGAGGTCCAGGTCGCGCAGGGCAGTCTCGGCAAGGTGCTGATGCGCGCGGGGCGCTACGACGAGGCCGAAGTCGTGGCGCGCGCGAACGTCGTGCTCAGCGGCGACCTGTTCGGCGAGCACCACGCACGCTATGCCGACAGCCTGAGCGTGCTCGCGGACGCGCTGTCCGCGCAGAACAAGGATGCCGAGAGCGAGCAGCTCGCCCGGCGCGCGCTCGCCATCGAGGAATCGGTGTACGACCGTCCCAACGCGCGGATCATCAACACGCTCAGTTCGCTCAGCGACAGCCTCTACAACCAGGACAAGCTCGACGAGACCGAGGCCGTGCTGCGCCGCTGGCTGGCGGCGCAGGTGCAGCTCACGTCCGCCGACGACCCGACGACGAGCACGATCCTGCTCAATCTCGGCCTGGTCGCCAAGCGGCGCCACGAATACCCGCAGGCCGAGGACGTGCTGCGCAGGGCGCTGGCGATCTACGCGAAGCGGCCGAACGCGGTGCCTGCGTCGCAGACGTCCGACACCTGGCGCGCGCTCGGCCAGGTGCTCGGCGCGCAACGCCGGTGGCCGGAAGCTGACCAGGCCTTGCAGCAGGCCCTCTCGATCGATCGCGACGGGCCGTCGCCCGACCCGCAGCGCGTGGGCATGGACCTGCTCGAGTTCGCGCGCGTGGACATGGCGCTCGACCACCCGCAGTCCGCGCTGGAACGCGTCGACGAGGCGATGGGCCTGCTCGGCAAGTCCTTGCCACCCGACGAGCAGGACGTGGACGAGGCGACGATCCAGCGCGCCGCCGCGCTCGGCCGCCTCGCACGGCACGCGGAGGCGCAGCAGGCGCTGTTGCCGCTGGTCGCCAAGCTGCGCAAGGTCGGGTCGGAAAACGTCGACCGCGAGCGGCTCGCGCGCGCGCTCGGCGAACTCGGGCGCGCGCAATCCGGCGGCGGCGACGCCGCTGCGGCGCTCGCGAGCTGGAACGAGGCGCTCGCGCTCCAGCAGGCGATCCGGCCGGCCGATGCCGAGCGCATCGCCGACCTGCAGGGCCTCATCGCAAAGGCGCACGGCGTGCGATCCGCGTCGAAGTAGGCGACGGCCCGGGGAACGCCCTTCGCGTCGCTTCGATCACGCGAGTCGACCGCAACACGAAACAACCGGCGATTCGGGTTGACGAACCACGCGCCAGGCCGGCGATGCCGCGGCAGACGGCTCAGGCATTCCTCTCGAAACGGGTACAGAATCGGCTCGGGAATTCCGCCCACCCGTCGGCCGCCCTTCTGCCTGCGCGGCCCCGTCGCTTCCGCACGAGGAGTCCGCCATGAAAGGCTCGCGCCGTCTCCGCACCGCCCACCTGACGCTTTGCATCCTGTTCGGCATCGCCGCGACCTGCGTCGCCGGCACGGCTCCCGCAGGCACGTCCACCGACTGCTCCGGCGGCGGCCCTCCGTCGGCATCCGGACCGCATGGCGTCGCCTGCGGCTACGGCGACACGGCCTCCGGTTCCTTCACCTACGGTCTGCACGACAGCTCGCTCGGTGTCGGGAACACGGTGGCCGCGTCGGCCTACCGCAGCAATGCGATCGGGCTCGGCAACCTTGTCGACGCGGCGGGAACGGCCATCGAGGATGGCGACGCAGTGGGCAGCTACAACACGGCCGATGCCGACGGCGCCGGCGCGTTCGGCCTGCGCAACACGGCGTCGGTTGGGCAAAGCGTGACGGTCGGCTATGGGAACGCGGCCTTGGGCATGCGTGCCAGCGCTGTCGGTGTCGGCAACACCGCGTCGGGCGATTACGCGAACGCCTTCGGCTATTCGAATGTCGCGTCGGGTACGTACAGCAGCGCGTTCGGCGTGAAGAACACCGCCGGCGCGTTCGGCGCCTCGGCGTTCGGCCGCGGCAACGTCGTGACGGGCAGCATCGGCACCGCCGTGGGCTTCTACAACACGGCCAGCGGGTCGGGCAGCAGCGCGGTCGGCAAGCAGAACCAGGCCAACGGCACGTCGAGCAACGCGTTCGGTTCCGGCAACACGGCCGGTTTCGAAGGCAGCGCGTTCGGCATGGCGAACCATGCCGACGGCTATTTCAGCAGCGCGCTGGGTTACGGCAACTTCGCGACCGGGTCCGGCGCGCAGGCGGCCGGCATCGGCAACCGCGTTGCAGGCGGCAACGCCGATGCCTTCGGCATCGTCAACAGCGCGGCCGGGCCGGGCAGCAGCGCGCTCGGCTACCGCAACGACACGCGAGGCAACGGCACGAGCGCGGTCGGGGCGGCGAACGTGGCCTATGCCAACGCGACCAACAGCAATGCGTTCGGCGACCACAACAAGGTCGGGTCGGCTTACGGCAGCGGCGCCTACACGCACGCGAACGCGATCGGCAGCTACAACCGCGCGACCGGCACGTCGGCGAGCGCCTTCGGCTACGACAACCAGGCCGCGGGAGCCTCGAGCAGCGCGATGGGTTATTCGAACGCGGCCCTGCGCCAGCGCAGCGCCGCGATCGGAAGCGCGAACCTCGCGTTCGCGGATTTCTCCGCGGCCCTCGGGGTTGCCAACACGGCGCATGGCGATTTCAGCAGCGCACTCGGCGTCCAGAACGACGCCCAAGCCGACCGCAGTGTGGCGGTCGGCACGGGAAATGCCGCGCTGGGATCCGGCTCGGTGGCGACGGGCTTCGACAACCGTGCGAACGGCTCCTACGGCAGCTCGATCGGCGTACTGAACGCGACCTACGGCACCCATGCGGACGCGGTCGGCTACGTCAACCGGGCCCAGAGCGCGTGGGCCAGCGCCTTCGGCGCGCAGAACCGCGCGCTGGGCGCGCAATCGAGCGCCTTCGGGTATTCGAACGTCGCATCGGGAATCCGCGGGAGTGCGTTCGGCACTCGCAACGACGCCGCGGGCCGCCAGAGCGACGCCTTCGGCTACGCGAATTCGGCAGTGGGCGACAGCAGCACGGCGCTCGGCGTCGACAACATCGCGCTCGGCGACGGCAGCGTCGCGGTCGGGCGGGGGACCCGGGCTTCCGGGCTCAGCAGCGTGGCCTTCGGCGTGCATGACGACGCCACCGGGTCACGCGCGAGCGCCCTCGGGTTCGGCAACGACGCCGTGGGCGGCGGGTCGAGCGCGATCGGCTCCCGCAACTACGCCGCGGGAAACGGATCGAGCGCTTTCGGCAGCTACAACGCCGCCTTCGCGGATGCCAATGCGTTCGGCCGGCACAACACGGCCTCCGGAGCCGCCGCGAGCGCGTTCGGCACGGGCAACACGGCCAGCGCCGCCGGTGCGAGCGCATTCGGCTTCGACAGCACTGCGCTCGGCCTGCGCAGCCTGGCCGCAGGGGCGAAGGCAACGGCCAGCGGCAAGGCCAGCGTCGCGATCGGCGGCTGGTTCGACGCGAACAACGACGGCTTCGTCGATCCCGGCGAAGCGACGGTCGCGAGCGGCATTGACGCCGTCGCCGTCGGCAGCGGCGCGGTCGCGTCCGGGAAGAACGACAGTGCGTTCGGCGAGGGCGCGTCGGCCACCGCGGTCAATGGCACCGCGCTCGGAGCGGGTTCGAGCGTCACTGCGAACAATGCGGTGGCGCTCGGCGCGGGCTCCATCGCCGATCGCGCGAACACGGTCTCGGTCGGCAGCGCGGGCGAGGAACGGCAGATCACGAACGTCGCCGCGGGCACGCACGCGACCGACGCGGTCAACCTCGGGCAGCTCAACGCCGCGACGTCGATCGCGACGAACGCGCAGGCGATGGCGACCAGCGCGCTGGCCACCGCGAACAGTGCGCTGGCCGAGAGCAACGCCCAGCTGGGCGCGCTGGCGGGTTCGGGCGGGGCGTCGGCCATGACGCCGGGCGATGCGTCCGCGCTGCTCGCGGCGAACACGCACGCCGATGCGGGCGACGCCGCGACCCTCGCGAGCGCGAACGCGCATGCCGATGCGGGCAATGCCGCGACCTTGCGGAGCGCGAACCAGTTCACGACCGACCAGGTCGGCGCGCTCGCAGCCAGCGTCGACGACCGCTTCAACGCGGCCGATCGTCGGATCGACCGCGTCGGCGCACTGGGCGCGGCGATGGCGGGCATGGCGGCGAGCGCCGCGGCCGTCGAAGGCGACGCGACCCGCTTCGGCGCCGCGTTCGGCACCTACCGCGGACAGAGCGCGTTTTCGATCGGGTTGCAGCACCAGTTCTCGAAGCACGTGACGATGACGCTGGGCGGTGCGGTCAGCGGTTCGGAAACGACCGGCACGATCGGCATCGGCGTGGGGTTGTAGCAGGTGCATCGCGCGCTACCGGGCATCGACGCGGCCGCGCATGCGCGGGAGCGAAGCCGTTTCCCGCCGGGACTCACGGCACGAACGGCGTTGGCGCCATCGGGAATTGCTTCGGCCAAGGTGCCATCACGTCGAGCGCATCTTCGAGGCTTCAGGGGGTGGCGGAGCGGCCCTTTCGCGGGCCGCCTTCGGGTTCCCATTGCGCCGGCGTGCCGGGCGGCTCATCCCTTGACGCACACGACCTGCCGCAGCGTGTGCACGACCTCGACGAGGTCGGACTGCGCCGCCATCACCGCGTCGATGGACTTGTAGGCTGCGGGCGATTCGTCGATGACGGCGGCGTCCTTGCGGCACTCGACATGCGCGGTCGCCTCGCGGTGCTGCTTGAGGGTGATGCTCTGGCGCGCCTGCGTGCGACTCATCGCGCGGCCCGCGCCGTGGCTGCAGCTGTGGAAGCTGTCCGCGTTGCCCTTGCCGCGCACGATGTAGCTGCGCGTGCCCATGCTGCCGGGGATGATCCCGAGCTCGCCCTCGCGCGCGCTGACCGCGCCCTTGCGCGTGACCAGCAGTGACTGCCCTTCGTGGGTTTCGCGGCTGACGTAGTTGTGGTGGCAGTTCACCGCGTGCCGGTCGAGCTTGAAGCGCGGAAGGCGCTGCCGCATCGCGTGCAGCACGCGCGCCATCATGACCTCGCGGTTGTGCCGCGCGTAGTCCTGCGCCCAGGTCACCGCCTCCACGTAGTCGTCGAACAGCGGCTCGCCTTCGAGGAAGAACGCGAGGTCGCGGTCGGGGACTCGGAATCCGAGCACCCGGCGCGACAGTTCCTGCCGCGAACGCTCGATGAAATACGTGCCGACGAGGTTGCCGGTGCCGCGCGACCCGCTGTGCAGCATCACCCAGACGCAGCCGGCCTCGTCGAGGCAGACCTCGATGAAGTGGTTGCCGCCGCCGAGCGTGCCCGCCTGCGCGGCGAGCTTGTCCATGCGCACCTTCGGGTGCTTCTTCTTGATGGCCTCGGCGCGCTTCACGAGGGCGACCAGTTCCATCGCGTCCGTCGCGCCGCGCGGGCGGCGGTGGTCGCCGCCCGGTCCGTTGCCGGCCGGCACCGCGCGCTCGATGTCCGCGCGCAGTGGCGCTAGGCTGTCGGGCAGGTCGCGCGCCGTCAGCGACGTACGAATCGCCGCCATGCCGCAGCCGATGTCGACGCCGACCGCGGCGGGGATGATCGCCCCGCGCGTCGGGATCACCGAGCCGACGGTCGCGCCCTTTCCCAGGTGCACGTCGGGCATCACTGCGACCCACGGCCCGACGAACGGCATCGCGGCGATGTTGCGCAGCTGCTCGTGCGCTTCGCGCTCGAGCGGCACGCCGCGCACCCATCCCTTGATGGGCGTGCCGCCTTCGTGATGGAGGAGTTCGTAGCTGGTGTTCATGGCGATTTTCCGGTCTTCATGGCGGCGCGGGTGTCGTTGCCGCTCGAAGCATCGTTGACGAGTCCGTGCTGGCGCAATTCGGCGGTACGCAGCTGGCGCTTGCTGCTGGCATAGAGGGTCTCGTCGCCGAACAGCGTGCGGTTCGATCGCGTCACGCCCGTGCCGTCGCGGGCGGGACACAGCCTCGCCGGCGTACGGCGGATGGCGTCGATGCCGTCGTCGGCGGGCGAGGATGCGGGCGGCACGCGCGCCAGTTCGACGCGATACCAGACGCCGTCGATGCGGTGCAGTTGGGTCGTCGCGTCGAGGATGCGGCGATCTTCGCGAACGGGTTCGATCCGCTGCCGCCATTCGTCGAGGCGCGCCTGCTTCCATTGCTTCCGGAAGGCAAGCCGCGCCGTGTTCCGGCGCAGCAGCCCGCTGTGCGGATCGACATACAGCTCCGGCGCCCACGCCGCGGCCAGCGGCTGGAGCTTTCCCGAGCGCGCGTCGTAATACGGGCTTCCACCGACCGACCTGACGCGGACCGCGACGAAATCCCCGACGTGCTGGAGGATGTGCTTCTGCACGGTGCTGCGCCGGTCGATGCCATCGCAGATTTCGGAGTACACCTTGTCCCACGGCCGGTCCACCTGCGCGGCGAGAAAGCGTTCGAGCGGGCGCAGGTTCTCGTTGAGCCACTTCCGGTCGCGGTGGCGCCGGCGCAGGCCTTCCTGCCTCGGCGAGTCGTCGAGGTCGCGGGGCCGGCCGTACTCGCCCTTGTGGCCGCCCTTGCGGGGCCGCTCGACGATCACCTTGTTCATGTCGATGCGCATGGTCGTGTCCGTTTTCGATGCGGGTCGCGCGGCCGGATCCTTCCGGCCGCACGCTCAGTTCCTGAGGTTCATGGCGTTCTTCAGCACGCCATCCAGGCCGCCGAAGACGGTGGGCTTGTCGATGCTTCGCATTGGGGCCTTTCGCAAGGCCTCCATTCGTGTGCGCGACCGTTCCTAGCCCCGCCCGTGCCCGGCATCAGGGCACGGCGCTCGCGCGCCTCGTGGCAGAACCCCGTCGGACGGCGACGTCCGGATGCCGGGATGCAGAACGCTCGCGCGAATGCGCGTCACGCTTCGTGCGAACGCCCAAGAGAAAACGCCCCCGGATGATGATCCGAGGGCGTTCGCGTTCCTCGGAGATCGGGTCGACCGATCTCCGCGAGGGAAATCAGCCGTGCTGGTGGTTGCCGTCCTGTCGCAGGTTGCTCCCGCGCGACGCGCGCTGCCCCGCATCGCGCCGGGAGCGCGATGTGCAGGAATTGGCGGCGAAGAAAACGGGGTATCGCATCGGAAGGCGGCCGGATCGTTGGTGAGAGTCGATGCGTGAGTGCAACGACGGGGGCGCACGTTACGCCCGGGATTTTCGAATTGCAAGCGGTATTCCGACGAACGGTGAAGACAATTTTCCGTGGCCGCGTTCCTTCGCATGGACGATTTGCTTGCGCGCGTCGGCCGACGGCTACGCGTGCAAGGACTTCTGCGCATGGGCCTCGCCGAGGCAGTCGATGCATGTCGCGGCGCGCTCTCGCGCGATTCCTGCAAGCGAGCCGGATGGATTGCGCCCCGTCGCCAATGCGATCATGCGCCGCGGACGTGCTAGCACCGCGCTGGTTCGAATGGAGAGCCGATGAAAGCCGCCGTCGTCACC
>Ga0070672_100003475_pt1 | contig 10208 bp, 8 predicted proteins | sample KBSM13metaG_FD_66151 | JGI IMG/M metagenome (GOLD analysis project Ga0070672, IMG submission 66151) | Miscanthus rhizosphere microbial communities from Kellogg Biological Station, Michigan, USA - KBS M1-3 metaG | ecosystem: Host-associated > Plants > Roots > Rhizosphere > Soil ... | reverse complement strand
CGGCCTACAACCATGCGGCCAGCGTCGAAAACGAACGGAATACGATCATGGTCAGCAATGGCCGAATCAATCTCGTATTCATTCAGATCGCCGGTGTTGTCGCCCGCCGCATCGTATTCTGGAAGCGTATCGGGGACAGAGTTGAAAAGGGCGATCTTGTGGGACTGATACGTTTCGGCTCCCGTGTGGATATACTGTTTCCCGCGGGTACCGAAGTCACGGTGGCCGTAGGTGACAAGGTTCGGGGCGGATCGAGCCCAATTGGCGTGATTGTCAAAACAAATGGCTGAACGACGCGGAAGACGAAGAACACACAAGAACCGGCCGAACCCTCGAAGCGAACGCCTGCAAAGCGGACTGTCGCTGATTCCGAGTCTGTTTACCATCGGTAACATGTTCTGCGCCTATTTCTCCGTCATTTCCACCTTCAAAGGCAACTATGACCACGCGGCAATGGCGATCGGCATCGGCGTCGTGCTGGACGGCCTCGATGGAAGGATCGCGCGCATGACCCAGACATCGAGCGAGTTCGGAGTGCAGCTCGATTCGATAGCTGACGTGTTGACGTTTGGGATTGCTCCCGCCGTGCTTGCCCTCATCTGGGGACAGAATCATATCGCCGGGCTGGCGAATCCTTCCACGGTACTGCTGGACGTGCAGTCCGGCATCGCCATCTACGTCACCGCGCACCTGCGACATTGGAGTTGGATCGTCACATTTGTCTTCATGGTGTGCGGCGGCTGGCGCCTGGCTCGATTCAATGTGCAGTCCCAGAATCCCCTGGACACCGGCGGCAAGCGAAACTTCGTCGGGCTTCCCATACCTGCCGGGGCAGGATTGATCGCGGCAATCGTTCATTTCTTCAAATCGCCGATCGTTGACGTTATCCCCGCAATGTTCTGGTATCTGCTGGTTCTGCTGACGGGGTTACTGATGGCCAGCACCATCCGATATCCCAGTTTCAAGGAGCTCCATTTTCTGAAACGCGGCTCAAGATTGACGCTGTTCGCCACGGCAAGTCTTATTGGCTTGATCTACTTCTACTCGGAAGTCATGCTCCTGTTGATCTCGATGGCTTATGTCTCCTCCGGTCTCGTGATGCACACCCTGCGCCGATTCGCTCCGCATGCACCCACTCTGGGCGAACCTGCGCATGGTAATATCAAAACGTGAACCTCGACAGACTTCAGAGAGCTCCAAACATCGCGATTGTCGGCTCGTCGTCTCCTGTAGGGAAAGAACTGAAAGATCTCATTCAGGAGTCCGGGCTGCCCGTCGGCAACGTCAAGTTGACGGACACCGAAGAGTACGCGGGTTTGCTGCAGGAATTTGCCGGACAGATCCAGATCACGCAGGTGATCTCTCCGTCTGCATTTGAAAATGTCGACATCGCTTTCTTTACATGCAGTCCGGAGATCATGAGGGCATTCTCCGCCAGTGGGGCCGCGATTCCGGAAGTCTCGATCGATTTGACCCAGACCGGCCGTGAGGGAACACTCTTTCTCAATGGGCTGACGAGTCTGAGTCTTATCAGTCCTATCCGTGACTCTGCATGTTTCATCAGTCCCCATCCTTCGGTTATCGTACTCGCCCGGATTATATCCGCCCTTCACCGCCGATTCCCGGTGGAATCCATTTCGGTGACCATACTTGAACCGGCCTCTGAACGAGGCGCTGCCGGAATCGACGAACTGCAGGAACAGACGGTCCGGCTCTTGAATTTTCAGCCAGCAGGAAGCAAGTTGTTCAAGGGGCAGATTGCGTTCAACATCCTCTCGGAAACCGAAGCCGCCGCTGGAACCGAAAGTCTCATACGAAGTCAGCTTGCCGCGATCCTTGGAGCTTCCATTCCGTCTCCCAGCCTGATGGTGCACCAGGCACCGGTGTTTCACTCGGAATCGTTCTCCATGTTTGTAAAATTTGCGAAAGCGGCCGCGCCAACAACGGATGAACTGCGAAGCTGCCTTGCCGATGCCGGTGGGGGCATTGTGTTGAACGAGAATCCGGAAGACGGGCCATCGCCAGTCAGCGTTGTGGGCTCGGACAAGGTTCATATCGGCCGTATTGCCCGGGACCCTGGCGAACCGTCAACGTACGGCTTCTGGATCGCTGCCGACAATCTGCGAATAGCGGCCTCCAACGCACTCGGTATTGCAGAGAGCATCATGCTGTCCGCAGCAACTCCACGCTGAAAACTCGGCGCCTGAAGGGAGGTCAATTACCACCCAGGGTTCTTCAAGACGAGAGATCGTGGACGGTCATACACTATCCCTACAAGAAACGGAGCATCAGGTCATCACGCATGGGAGTCGGATATTTTTTAAAGTCCGGATTCGTTCTTGCCAACCATCGGCTCCGAATTCTGTTTCTCGACATGCTCTGGAAGATCATTCATGTGGTATCGACAGGCATTCTGATCGCCGCGACAACGCTATGGTTGATACAGGACCTCGCAAAATACCAGTGGCAGGGACCGGAACTGACACCTTCCAAACCTATTCTGCTGGCCATGGCTTTCGCGGATTTGTGGACGAGATATTCCGGGACTCTCGCCTGGGCAGGCCTCGGCGTTGTCGTTGGTGCCGTTGCACTGTGGATTTTCTTTGAAGCTTTCTTCAGAGGGGGAGTTGCAAATTTCTGGATCTACGCCGGCACCCGCGTTGCATTTCTTTCAATCATTGGATCCTCGCTTGTGGTGCTCCTTGCATTGACCACACACGACGATCGGGCCGTTTCCGGGGGATGGTTCCAGGCAGGGATCGTTTCCCTCGTGATTCTTCTCGGAATCTGGTGGATCCTCAATGTTGCCGAAACGCTCATCCGTCGTGATGCGGTGGAACTTCTTGCAACCCACCTGGAGACTGTGTCCGGGGCTATGGCGTGGCTTCTCGGATTGCAGCTGCTTCTGTCGGTGGCGGCCCTTACCACGCTGGGTTTCAGCATCCGGATGATGTTTCATTCATCGAGCCCGGCACCTTTTCTCGCGTCTGTATTCCTGATGACGGCCGCATTGCTGATCTGGACCGTTGTGCATAGTTACCTGGTCGTCGTGCGCTATTCGACGATTGATATAATGAGGGGCAATGTCGTCGAATCTTGAAACCATTCTTGTTCTGGATTTTGGATCTCAATACACACAACTGATCGGACGGCGAATTCGTGAAGCGAGTGTCTATTCCGAAATCATTCCGTTCAATACCTCCCTGGACGCGATTCGCGCGCACCAGCCGCGAGGGATCATCCTTTCGGGCGGGCCAGATTCGGTTTATGAGGCCGGCGCTCCGGCTTGCGATCCGCGCGTGTTCGATCTCGGGATTCCTATCCTCGGCGTCTGCTACGGCATGCAGCTGATCGCAAAAGAACTCGGCGGCAAAGTGGAGCCCTCGACTCACCGGGAATACGGTTCGAGGGAAATCCGGTCGACGGGAACGTCGTGTCTGCTTGATGGAATGAAGCGTGTCTGGATGAGTCACGGGGATCTGATTCTGGAACCACCATCGGGATTCTCGGTCACGGCGCGAAGCAATACGGCAATGGCCGCGATGGAAAACCCGTCGCGTAGAATCTTCGGCATCCAATTCCACCCGGAAGTCACACATACGGACAACGGAACCGCGCTGTACCGCCGTTTCATTTTCGATATTTGCGGATGCAAAGGCTCGTGGACCATTGGATCCTTCATCGACCGCGCCATCGAACGCATTCGCGAACGCGTGGGCGACGGACGCGCGATTGTGGCAATCAGCGGCGGGGTCGACTCCACCGTCGCCGCAGCTTTAGTGCATCGTGCTATCGGCGATCATCTCACTGGAGTGTTTGTCGATAACGGGCTGCTCCGAAAGAACGAGTTCGAAAAGGTCCTCGCCATTCTTCAAAACAATCTTCACCTTAATGTGCGCGGTGTCGACGCTTCCGATCGTTTTCTCAACAAACTGGCGGGAGTGACCGAGCCCGAGAAGAAACGAAAGATCATCGGCGCGGAGTTCATCAGCGTTTTTGAAGAGGAAGCGGCGCGAAGCGAAGCGGTGGATTTTCTCGTCCAGGGAACGCTTTATCCGGATGTCATCGAATCGGTATCCGTCAAAGGGCCGTCACAGACCATCAAGTCGCATCACAATGTGGGTGGCTTGCCGGAACGCATGCGACTGAAGCTCGTTGAGCCCCTCCGCGAACTCTTCAAGGATGAAGTCCGGCGTGTGGGAATGGAGCTGGGCCTGCCGGAAGACATGGTGTGGCGGCAACCCTTTCCTGGACCGGGACTCGGCGTACGCATTATGGGTGAAATCACGCGGGAAGGAGTTCGTCTGTTGCAGGACGCCGACGAAATTCTCGTTGCCGAAATCAAAAAGGCAGGCCTGTACCGCGACATCTGGCAGTCCTTTTGTGTGCTGCTGCCGGTAAAGAGTGTTGGAGTGATGGGCGACAACCGAACCTACGATCACACGATTGCCGTGCGGGCCGTGCACAGTACGGATGGAATGACGGCCGATTGGGTCCGGCTGCCCTACGATGTTTTGAATTCCGTCTCGACTCGAATTGTCAACGAAGTGAAGGGCATCAACCGCGTCGTGTACGACATCACGTCTAAACCACCGGCAACTATTGAATGGGAGTAGACGTGTCGCAATTCGTTCATCTTCATCTGCATTCCGGATTCAGCCTGCTTGACGGCGCCTGCAGTCATGAGGCACTTGCGGAGAAGGCAAAGAAGTCCGGCATGCCCGCCATTGCCGTGACCGATCACGGGAATTTGTTTGGAGCGATGGGCTTCTATGACGCCGCAACGAAGGCCGGCGTGAAGCCCATCCTCGGCTGCGAGATGTATGTGGCCAGGACAAATCGGCTGGATCGCGATCCATCATCGGGCAGGCCAAACCACCTGATTCTTCTCTGTGAGAACGAAACCGGGTACAGGAATCTGGTCAAGCTGGTTTCCAAAAGTTACCTCGAAGGGTTCTATTACAAACCACGCATCGACAAGGATCTGCTCGCGGAACACAGCGAGGGCCTCATCGGCTTGTCCGCCTGTCTGAATGGGGAAGTATCCGCGAACGTTCTGGCTGGACGATTCGATGAGGCGCGCGCCGCCGCCGGACGGTTTCAGGACATCTTTGGCAAAGACCGGTTCTTTCTCGAAATTCACGACCACGGTCTCGATAAGCAGCGGAAGATCATTCCCGACATGCTGAAGATATCCGAGCAGACGGGAATCAAAACGACGGCATCCAATGACTGTCACTACATGGAACGCGACGATTGCCGCGCCCATGATGTTCTGCTGTGCATTCAAACCGGGAAGACCATCAACGAACTGAACCGGATGAAATTCTATACGGATCAGTTCTACGTCAAGACGCGACAGGAAATGGACGAAGTCTTCGGCGAAATTCCCTACGTGCTCGATCAGTCCGTTGAGATTGCCGCGCGTTGCAGTCTGAAACTCCAGAAGGTGGGAAATCCGTTTCCCGAATTTGCCGTTCCTCCGGGCTTTACGATTGATTCCTACTTTGCAAAAGTGGTGCAGGACGGGTACGAAGAACGGATGCAGTTCCTCAAGCCGCTGTCGGACAAAGGGCTGCTGAAAAGTCCGATTGCCCTGTACGAAGAGCGCATGAATCGGGAAGTAAAAATGATCCAGAACATGAAGTTCTCCGGATATTTCCTGATTGTATGGGATCTCATCCGATACGCGCGGGAATGCGGCATTCCTGTCGGCCCGGGCCGCGGTTCGGCGGCCGGAAGCCTGGCGTCGTACTGCATGCGCATCACGGACATTGATCCGCTTCAATACGGCCTTCTTTTCGAGCGCATGCTGAATCCCGAACGTGTTTCATTGCCCGATATCGACATTGACTTCTGCACCAATCGCCGGGGTGAAGTGATGGACTATGTCACACGGAAGTACGGCAGGGAAAACGTCGCACAGATCATTACCTTTGGGACGATGGCCGCGCGCGGCGTCCTGCGTGATGCCGGGCGAGGTATGGACATGCCTTATGCCGAGGTGGACCGGATCGCGAAGATGGTTCCCACCGAGCTTCACATTACGCTCGACAAGGCCATCAAGGACAATCCCGAACTCAAGAGCCTGGTGAACGCCGACCCTCGAGTTCGTGAATTGATGGACATCGCAAAGCGCCTCGAGGGCCTGGCGCGGCACGCGTCCACTCACGCGGCTGGCGTGGTGATCTCGCCGCAGCCGCTCACCGATATCGTTCCTCTGTACAAATCCAGCAAGGACGAGATCACGACGATGTACCCGATGACGGACATCGAGAAAATCGGCCTGCTGAAAATTGACTTCCTCGCACTGACCACGTTGACCATCATCGATGACACGCTGAAAATGTTGAAGCAGCAGGCCGGACTCGAGTTGGATATGGACAGCCTGTCTTTCGACGACGAAAAGACCTACGAGCTGTTCTCCGCTGGTCTCACCAATGGCGTGTTCCAGTTTGAAAGTTCGGGGATGAAAGACATCCTGCGTCGGTTCAAACCGTCGAGCCTGGAACACATCACCGCGCTTAACGCGCTGTATCGTCCTGGCCCCATCGGCGGAGGAATGATCGACGACTTCATCAGCCGCAAACACGGCAAGAAGAAAGTCGAGTATGAGTTGCCGGAACTGAAGGGAATCCTGGAGGAAACCTACGGCGTCATCGTCTACCAGGAACAGGTGATGCAGATTGCCAACCTTGTCGCCGGCTATTCACTCGGTGAAGCCGACTTGCTTCGACGCGCGATGGGTAAGAAGAAAGTCGAGGAAATGGCCGCACAGCGGGCGAAATTTGTCGCAGGTGCGCAGGAGAAGGGTTTCAAGGATGCAAAGAAGGTCACGCGGCTTTTTGACCTGATGGAGCAGTTCGCCGGTTATGGATTCAACAAATCGCATGCCGCCGCGTATGCCGTACTCGCCTATCGAACCGCATATCTGAAAGCACACTATCCGAATTACTTCCTGGCAGCGATTCTGACCAGTGAGCGCGGGAGTCAGGAGAAAATCGTCAAGTACATCAACGAATGCCGCGAGATGGGCATTGCGATCCTCCCTCCGGATGTGAACCACAGCGATGTGTACTTCACGCCAACCTCCACCGGGATTCGTTTTGGCCTGACGGCAATCAAGAATGTCGGAGAGAATGCCATTGGTTCGATCGTCGCCGGCAAGCCGTTCAAGTCTCTCTTTGACTTTTGCGAACGCGTGGATCTGCGGGCCGTCAATAAACGTGTCGTGGAAAGCCTGATCAAGTCCGGCGCATTCGACAGCGTCAACAGCGAACGTTCGCTGCTTTATAACAACGTCGATCGGGCCATGGATTGGGGACAACGCACCCAACGCGAAAGGGAAGTCGGACAAGGCGGTCTCTTCGGCATGATGATGTCCAATGCCTCGGTCGCCGGCGGAGATTCCGAACATCCGATGGACATTGCGGAGGCGTGGGCCGAATCGCTGAAGCTCAAGCACGAGAAGGAAACTCTTGGCTTCTACATCACCGGGCATCCCCTGCGAAAGTATGCCGATGAAGTGCGGGCATATGGGAATGCGACTACAGGCACGCTTTCGGAGAAACCATCCGGTTTCGAAGTGTCGATTGGCGGAATCGTTTCAGCTATACGGATCACGCGAACAAAAAAGGGCGATTCGATGGCCATCGTCCAGCTGGAAGACTGGGAAGGCATTGTCGAGGTCCTGATGTTTCCGGATACGTATTCGAAAGTGCATCGGCTGTTGGAGGCGGATGCGGCCATCATCGTTAAAGGCAAGCTCGATAACGATGAGTCGTCCATGAAGATCCTGGCGACGGACGTTCATCCCATGGAGCGGGCCAGAGAGATTCTGAGCCGAACCGTCACGATTCAAATCGATGCTGCGACTGCACCAGCGGATCTCGCCGAGCAGATGCAACCGATCATCGATCGTAAAAGAGGGTCCGCGGAAATCGTCTTCGCACTGAACTTCCGCGACCGATTTACGGCGTTCGTTCGGCCGAATCCCTATGTGAAAGTCCTGCCCGATCGTGAACTGATCGAATCCATCGAACGAATCTGTGGAACCAACACCGTCACGCTTCAGTGATGGTGTTTCGAGAGGGCCTCATCGCCGTGCTTAACGGCAGTCGCGGCAATGAATCCGGCCAGGATGATCAGATCGGACAAAAAGGGCGGAAGGACCGCAGGAATAAACGACATCACTGGAAAATTCCGAATATCAGTTTCCACATTCAAAAGTCGCGGTCCCAGGTCCCAGTCGCACCGGTCCCTGACGACTCTTGCCAGGTCCGCACCCCTGAGTTTTGCACCCCGCAAGAAGCTCCGCAACTCGCTGGCTAACTTCACCGCGTGGTGTCAGCAGAGTCGTCACGTACCTTTGCGGGAATTGTTCCCGTTGTTGAAGCTCAAGCTCCGTGGGTACTACAACTACTATGGGGTGGAGGGTAACAGCAACGGGTTGAAAGAATTCTTCGACGAGGCTATGGGGACTTTGTGGAAGTGGTTGAACCGGCGAAGTCAACGCCGCAGTTTTACGCGCCAAGGCTTCGACGATTTGCTGGAACACTTTCAGGTGCCACGCCCGCGGATCACAGCCAAGCCACGAGTTCCATACCGGCGGCCGGCGTTCTGTTCTTGATGCCCGACGCGGAAGCGAGTATTTCTGAAGAGCCCGGTGCGGGAAACCCGCACGCCGGGATCTGTGCGGGGGCGGTCTGGGCAACTAACCGTCCTACCGCGATGGCGGATAGCTACACTTTTGGGGAAGAGCTGCGTATGTTTCCTTTCAGCTGGCACGATGAGTTCGTCATCCCTTCGCCGGTAGTGGCGGACCTAAACGTATCTGAAGCAGTCAAGAGGCTGGCGGTAGCTATTAAACGCCAGGCTCCGAAGCAAATTGATCGCACGAACAATTGTGTCAGCTTTCGGGCTGGCATGTTTCGGTTGGCATTCGGTTGGAATATCCTGGTTCCGATAGGGCAAGGATCGGTTTGCGTATGTGCGTGAGTAAAGGCTGCCTAAGGCGATGAACCTGGCGCCGCGGGCTGGTATCGCTGCGGCTGTAACAAGAGCCTTGCCTTGTGCACGCGAAATACATTTTGCCTGCGGCGCGGGTTATCGACAGAATCGTTAGGCAGCCCCATGGTCGAAATTCGCCACGAAACGCAAAAGGATTTACCTGCAGTTCGGAAGTTAAATGAACAGGCCTTCCGCGGGAAAGCTGAGGCCAACCTTGTAGATCTTCTGCGAGCAGCAGGGAAAGGTGTGGTTTCGCTCGTCGCATTGCATGACAGTTGCGTTATTGGGCACATTCTGTTTTCACCGATTACTGTAGCGAATGCTCCTGCGAACTTCCGAGGTGTCGGTTTGGCACCAATGAGCGTGTTGCCGGAATTTCAGAATCAGGGTATCGGCTCAAGACTCGTTCGCGCAGGTCTGGAAGCATGCAAACGCAAACGGTACGACGCAGTCGTCGTTTTGGGATATACCAACTACTATCCGCGTTTTGGGTTCTCACGGGCAAAGGATTACGGCTTAGATAATGAGTACAATGAGCTGGACTCCTTCATGGTACTGGAACTCAATGAAGGCGTTCTGAAGACAATCAGTGGCTTGGTAAAGTACGCACCTGAATTCAAGATAGCTGGGTGCTAATTGGCTAGAGAAGGCTGCCCCAACACGCCGTTGGTGCGGACCGGTGAAAGCGCGGCGCTCAACCGCAGGCCGTTAGCCCGATATGAAGGACGGCAGAGTATGTTGCCAACCGGTCTTTCCCCACTTCCCGGAACTGAAGCGCTCACCATGCGAACTGAACGGCTCGGCCTCGTTCCCATCACCAGAGAACATGCGCCAGCAATGTTTGAAGTTTTGAAAGATGCGGCTCTCTACGAGTACCTCTCTGGTTCCCCGCCAGTTGATGTGGCGGCGCTCACTCGCCAGTACGAATTCTGGGAAGGCCGCACGTCCCCAGACGGATCAGAACTTTGGTTGAACTGGGCAATACGGCTGGATGCTCGGCAGCAACTCATCGGACATCTCCAGGCGGGCGTGCTTCCTGACCGCGCCGACATGGCGTGGATCCTGGGAGCTCGATGGCAACAACACGGATACGCAACCGAGACAGCCAACGCGGTGGTTGATGTGCTCCTGGGTCTCGGACTCCGTGAAATTCGCGCTTCGATCAATCCGAATCATGCTGCGAGCATCAGAGTTGCCGA
>Ga0070672_100003471_pt1 | contig 10213 bp, 6 predicted proteins | sample KBSM13metaG_FD_66151 | JGI IMG/M metagenome (GOLD analysis project Ga0070672, IMG submission 66151) | Miscanthus rhizosphere microbial communities from Kellogg Biological Station, Michigan, USA - KBS M1-3 metaG | ecosystem: Host-associated > Plants > Roots > Rhizosphere > Soil ... | reverse complement strand
GGCCATGTCGATCGTGCCGACGGCGACGGAGCGCTCCCCGTGGCCGCCGGGCTTCTCGTTCTTCATCAGCGCCGCCCACACGCGGTCGGGATCCAGGTTCTCGCCGGTGCCGTCGAGGAGCGACGCGGGATCGGCGGCGAGGAGCCGCGGCGCGAACCGCTCGCGGATCAGACCACCCTGTCCGTAGCGCCCATTCGAGTTGAACCCGTACCCGACGACGCGCCGGCCATCGCGCACGACGTCGGTCACCAGCGCGACGAGCGACAGCGTCATCTGCGAGAAGTCGATGTACGCGTTGGCGATCGACGACGCGATGGGGAGGGTGCGCTCGCGAAGCTCGAGGATCTTCATGCGACCGGAACTAACGCCGGATCGCCGAGCCTGACAATGTCCTCCGAGGAGCGGAGCCGACGCGGCGAATGACGGAACGCGGATGTGAACGGCGATCCGGCGGACGCTGCCGGATCAGTGGCGCCGCGCTCCGTCGATTCGAACGCCTCAGCGCTTCGCCGCGACGAAGGCGTTCGCCCCGCCGAGCGCGTGGTAGACCGCGATCAGGTTCGTCTCCGCCTCCGTCCGGCCGAATGCGCGCTCGTTCTCGCGCTCGAGCAGCGTGCGCTCGGCGTCGAGGACCTGGAAGAAGTCGGACCCGCCCTCGGTGTAGCGCAGGCGCGCGAGCTCCGCGGCGCGCGCGCTCGCGGCCGCGGCGTCTTCGAGATACCGAAGCCGCTCGCGCGACTTGCGATAGGCGACGACCGACGACTCGAGCTCCTCCTGGGCCTGGGCCACCACGAGCTCGTACGTCGCGCGGCTCTGCGCTTCGTCGGCTCGCGCCGCGGCGACGTTCGCGCGCACGCGGCCGAGATCGAACGCCGGCCAGGACAGGACTGGACCGAACACGTAGCGTGGCGTCCCCGTGTTGCCGAGCGCGCGTACCTCGCTGCCCGAGTATCCGGCGGCGCCGTTCAGCGACAGCTTCGGCAGGTACTCCGCGCGCGCGGTGCCGACGAACGCGGCGCTCGCCGCGGCCTGCCGTTCGGCGCTGCGCACGTCGGGGCGGTCGTGGATCACCTGATCGGGCGCCGTCAGCGCGTCGATCTCCGGCAGCTCCACGGACGTCTCGCAGGGCGGCAGCGCGAGATCCTCGAGACGTGTGCGGCCCGTGAGTACGCGGATCCGCTGCCGGGTGCCCTCGATGGTCGCCTCGAGAGTCGGAATGGCGGCGAGCGTCGCGCTGAGCTGCGACTGCGCGCGCTCGGTGTCCAGTCGAGTCCCGCGTCCCGCCTCGAGCCGGCGCTGTGTGATCTCGAGCGTGTGGCGCTGGTTCTCGGCGTTGCGGCGTGCGACGGCGAGCCGCTCCTGCGCTCCGCGAAGCGTCAGATAGGCGCTCGCCGTCCGAGCGGTGAGCGCGAGCTCGACGTCGCGCACGTCCTCCGCGGCGGCTTCGGCGAGGGCGCCGCGGCCCCGCAGGGAATGGCGCAACCGACCGGTGACATCGACTTCCCACGAGAGCGCCAGCCCCGCATCCCACACGTTCTGATCGGGCAACGCGCCCGCCGCACCGGGGAAGGAGGCGCTCGCGAAGCGCTGCCGCGAGTAGCCGCCACGCGTCGTCACGATGGGGAGCAGCTCGAGCGCGGCTCCCGTACGCGTCGCACGCGCCCCTTCGGCGCGCGCCGACGCGATCTGGATGTCACGATTCGCCAGGCGCGTCTCGTTCACCAGTCGGACGAGCGTCGTGTCGCCCAGCGCGAGCCAGAACTCGGCGGGCGAGGCCTGCTGAGCCGGCGCACTGCGTGTCGCGGCGACGAGCGCCACCGCGACGGCGAACGTCTTCAGTTTGGTACTCATGACAGCGCTACCTCGGGCACGTAGACGGGGGAATGGACTGGCTCATCGGCGACTTCCACGTCGCTCTCGGCGACGTGTTGCGCGGCGATGAGGGAGTAGAAGACGGGCACGACGAACAGGGTGAACACCGTGCCGATGGCCATGCCGGCGACGAGCACCGTGCCGATGCTGTTGCGCGCCTGGGAGCCCGGACCCGAGACGAGCACGAGCGGGAAGTGACCGAGCACCGTCGCGACGGACGTCATCAGCACCGGCCGCAGTCGCGTCGACGCTGCCTCGCGCACGGCGGCGATCTTGTCGAGGCCCTGCTGCTGGAGCGTGTTGGCGAACTGCACGATCAGGATGCCGTTCTTGGCGATCAGGCCAACGAGGGTGATCAGGCCGACCTGCGAGTAGATGTTGATCGTCGTCAGGCCGAGGAAGCTGAAGATCAACGCTCCGGAGATCGCGAGCGGCACGGAGCCGAGCAGCACGATCAGCGGATCGCGGAAGCTCTGGAACTGCGCCGCGAGTACGAGATAGATCAGCACGACGGCGAAGGCGAGCGTGACGGTGAGCGCTGCCCCCTCGCGCCGGATCTGTCGCGACTCGCCGGCGTAGTCGATGATGACGCCGGGTCCGCCGGCGGCTCGCGCCGCGTTCTCCAGCACGCGCAGACCTTCCTCCTTCGTGACGCCCGGCTTCACGCCGCCGAACACGCGCACGGCGTTCTGCTGCTGGAAGCGGTTGAGCGTGCGCGGCGCGCTGCTCGATTCGATGCGCGTGAACGTGGAGACCGGTACGAGCTCGCCGCTCGGCGTCTTGATCTTCAGGTCGAGCAGCGGGCCGACCGTGGCGCGGTTCTCGTCGCCGATCTGCGGGATGACCTTGTAGCTCCGCTCGAAGAAGTTGAACCGGTTCACGTAGCCGCCGCCGAGCAGCGTGCCGAGCTCGCGGCCGACGCCGGCCAGGTCGAGCCCCAGATCGGCGATCTTCTCGCGGTCGATGACGACGCGCGCCTCCGGCAGATCGATCTTCAGGTCCGTGTCGACGTAGAGGAACTTGCCGCTCTGGAACCCCGCGCCGACGACCGCGCCGACCGTCTCGAGCATCTGCTCGGGCGGTGCGTCGCTCTGGAGCACCATCTCCACGTCGTACTGTCCCGGCGTGGGGAGCGGCGGGTCGAGCCGCGGGAAGACGCGCACGCCCGGCACCTGCGACACCGCACCGTAGACGGCGCCGTACATCTGCTCCGTCGAGCGACTGCGCTCCTTCCAGTCCTTGGCGAGCATGCCGCCGAACGCGCCCCAGTTGGCGGTGAGCGACCACATGAACTTCGCTTCGGGGAATGCCTGGATGGTCTTCACCACCTCGCGCGTGGCGCGATTGGTCGCGGCGAGCGACGCGTCGGGCGACGCTTCCATGAACAGGCTGATGTGGCTCTGGTCCTCCACCGGGGCGAGCTCGCGCTTGGACATGGAGTAGAGCGGCCACGCGGCCACGGACACGAGCAGCGCCACGGCGACGATCGCCGCGCGCATCGTGAGCGCGCCGTCGAGCAGGCGCTCGTAGCGCCGTCGCACCGCGTCGAACGCGCGATTCACCAGCCGCGTGAGCCGGCCCTCGTGGCCACGCTCGTGCACGAAGCGCGAGCTCATCATCGGCGAGAGCGTCACGGCGACGACTCCCGAGATCACCACCGCCGCGGCGAGGGTGATCGCGAACTCGAGGAAGAGCGAGCCGGTGAGACCACCCTGGAAGCCGATCGGCGCGTACACCGTGGCGAGGGTGATGGTCATGGCGATGATCGGCCCGACGAGCTCGCGCGCGCCGACGATCGCCGCCTGCATCCGCGTCTTCCCTTCGCGCACGTGGCGCTCGACGTTCTCGACCACGACGATGGCGTCGTCGACGACGAGGCCGACCGAGAGCACGATGGCGAGGATCGTCAGCAGGTTGAGGCTGAAGCCCGCGGCGTACATCACCAGCGCCGCTCCGACGAGCGAGATCGGCATCGCGACCAGCGGTACGAGTGCCGTGCGCAGCGATCCCATGAAGAGGAACACCACGAGACCGACGATGAGGATCGTCTCGGTGAGCGTCTTGGTGATCTCCTTGAGCGCGTCCTGCATGAACGTCGTCGCATCGTAGGCGAGGTGCATCTCGATGTCCGCCGGCAGCGTCGGCGCGATGCGTGCCATCTCGGCCTGCAGCCGGTGCGACACGTCGATCTCGTTCACGCCGATGAGCGGCCAGACGCCGAGATACACCGCCTCCTTCTCGCCGTACTTGGCCACCATGTTGGCCTCTTCGGCGCCGAGCTCCACCTTCGCCACGTCGCTGAGCCGCACGACCGCACCTGAGCGGTCGGCGACGATCAGATCCTCGAACTCCTTCACCGTGCGGAGGTCGGTGTTGGCGAGCAGGTTGACCTGCACGAGGTTGCCCTTCGTCTGGCCGACGGCGGCGAGGTAGTTGTTCCGCCGCAGCGCCGCCTGCACGTCACCAGGTGCGAGGCCGAGCGCGGCGAGCCGGTCGGGATCGATCCAGACGCGCATCGCGAGCTGGCGCGCCCCCTCGAAGCTCACGCGCTGCACGCCAGGCATCGTGGCGAGCTGCGGCTGCAGCGTCCGCGCGAGCCAGTCGGTGATGGCGGGGATGTCGCGCTTGCTCGACGAGAAGCTGAGATAGAACGAGGCGTACGGCCGGTCGGCTCGTTGCACCTCCACGACCGGCGGCTCCGCGTCGGAGGGCAGCTCCGACCGCACCTGCTGGAGCCGTGCGGTCACCTCGGCGAGCGCCGCGGTGCTGTTGTGATTGAGCTTGAGGTGCACGGTCACCGTGCTCACGCCGGCGCGGCTCGTCGACTCGATGTAGTCCACGCCACTGATGGCCGAGACGGAGCGCTCGATCGGCGTGGTGAGGAATCCGCGCACCGTCTCGGCGCCGGCACCGAAGTACACCGTCGTGATGACGACGGAGGAGCTCTCGATCTTGGGGTACTGCTGCACCGGGAGCGTCGTGAGCGCGCGCCACCCCATCAGCACGATGACGAGGTTGACGACGATCGCGAGGACCGGATGCTTGATGAAGATGTCGGTGAATGACTTTCGCATGGTGGGGATCTCGGTCAGCGCGCACTGACGCGCTTGGGCTGCGAGGCGGCCGGTTCCGCAACGGCGACGAGCACGGCGTCGCGGAGCTTGAACGAGCCGGAGGCGGCGACGCGCTCACCGGCGGCGAGTCCGCCGACGATGACGATCTCGTCGCCGAGCACGGGGCCGGACGTCACGAGGCGAAGCTGGGCCCGCGTCTTCCCGTCCTTGGCCGGGGCGATCACGAAGACGTGGTCACCACCAGGGCCCTTTCGGAGGGCGCTCACCGGAACGACGACCGCATCGCGCGCCGGGCCGATGGGGACCAGCACGCGCACGGACGAGCCGGGGGCGGGGAGCAGTGCGAGGTCGGGCAGCTCCGCGCGTACGACGGCGTTGCGCGTCGCGGGATCGACGCGGGCGTCGACGGCGACGACGCGCGCCGGAATCTCGGTCGCACCGGAGATCACGCGCACCGGCTCGCCGCGTCGCATGCCGGCCGCGACGGACTGCGACACGTCGAAGTCCACGTGGACCGCGCCGTCGACGCCCTGGAGCGTGGTGAGCTGCGTGCCCGACTCGAGGAACTGTCCGAGGTGCACGTCGGACATGCCGACACGCGCGCGGAAGGGAGCGCGGATCGTCTTGCGGGCGATGAGGGCGCGGGTGCGGGCGACCTGCGCGAGCGCGACGTCACGCTCGGCGCGGGCGTTGTCGAGCTCCATCGCCGAGGCGGCACCGCGTGAGGCCATGCGATCGACGCGCTCGAGGCTCGTCTGCGCGAGGCGCGCCTGCGCTTCCTGCGCGCGGAGCTCCGCGGACTCCACCGAGACATCGAAGGCGACGAGCAGTGCGCCGGCGTCGACGATGCGTCCGGGCTCGAGACCGACGTATCGCACCGTACCGGCCACTTCGTTGCGCAGCGCGATCGAGCGCGGCGCGAGGACGGTGCCGATCGCCGAGGCGGTTTCCTGATGCGGGCGCGCCGTGGCGACGGCCGCGGCGACCGTTTCCGTCGGCTCGGGCTGGTTGGCCGAGGCGGCCTCGGCGACGCGGAGGCTGTTGTACTTCCACCCGCCGAGGAAGAGCGCGGTAGCGACGACGAGTCCGACGAGGACGAGGGAATGCAGCCGAGGGGTCGGAACGGGAGCGGTGGATCGACTCATGGTGGGGTCTCCGAGGTGGTGCAGTGGTGAGACAGTTGTATAACCATCAAACAAATGAGTATTTCACAGGGCGTTTTCGATCACCCTGGCGTCAGCCGACGCGAGTGCGCTGCCTGCCGACGCGACGAATCACCTCATCGGCATAAGCGTTCACGATGTCGTCGCGCACGCGGTACGTCTTGTACTGGCCGTCCCGCTCCGACTCGATGAGCCCGGCCTGGAGGAGCTCCCTGATGTGGTGGGAGACGGTAGCCTTGGAGACGGGGAACTCGTTGCACAGCCCCTGGTTGGGGCACTCGCGCGCCTCGCTGATCGCCTCGAGCATGGCGAAGCGACGCGGATCGGCGAGCGCCTTGGCGATGCGCTCGAACTGGCCGGGGGCGAGCGAGGTGGAGGTAGATGGGCTCATGGTTTTATGACTATCTAACTGCTGGTCGGACGTCAAATACGAGGTCGATCGAAAAAGTGCCCGACACCTTTTCAACGGCGGAACGCGGATCTGAACGGTGACCTTACCGAAACGGCCGGATCTCTTCCTTTCCGGGTCGGGATGCTCGAACTGCGCAATTCTTTGAGGACCTGGAGGAGAGATCTCGGTTCAAGGGGTCAGACTCCTTGATCGGGTCAAAGACTCTGACCCCTCGAACCCGAAGACAAAATCCTTGGAGCCCTGGCGGTGAGATCACTGCACCCACACGGAGCCGATCCTGCCGTTTTCGTCAGATCCGTTGAGATCCGCGTTCCGTCGTTGAACAGTGGAGTTCGGTCGTTGAACCGGCGCGCACGACCGACACCGATCCGACCGATCTAGATCTCGATCCGGTGCACCCGCCCGAGCAGCACCGTATACGACAGCGCCCCCACGATCCCGGCGACCGACACGTACCCGAGCACCATCTCGAACGATCCCGTCTCGCGGAGGATGTAGCCGATGACGATCGGGGTCACGATGCCCGCGAGCTGGCCGGTGAAGTTGATGATCCCGCCGCACATCCCCATCAGGTTGCGCGGCGCGACCTCGGCGATGATCGACCACGAGTTGCCGGAGATCCCCTGGGCGAAGTAGGCGAGCGTGAGGATCGTGAGCGCCAGCACGCTGCCCTCGATGTAGTTGACGAGGATGATGCACGATGCGCCGAGGAAGCCGGTGACGATGGGAATCTTGCGCGCGGCGGAGATGTCGGCGCCGCGGCGCAGCAGCCAGTCCGACCACAGGCCGCCGAGGAGCACACCGAGCGTCGCCGCGATGTACGGAAGCGACGTCGCCGCACCGGCCTTGAGCGACGTGAGGCCGCGCTCGCGCACGAGGTACGTCGGGAACCAGGTGAGCAGGAAGTACAGCGACGACATCGTGGCGAACTTGCCGAGGCCGAGCGCCCAGACCTGCCGCTCGCGCAGCAGTCGCGACAGCTGCGGCCAGGTCACCTGCTCGCGCGGCTTCATCGTCGTGAGCGCGCCGCCCGCGGCGATCAGCTCGATCTCCGCGGCGTTGGCGCGCGTGCTCTCGCGCGGCTCGCGGTACATGACCAGCCAGACGACGGCGCTCACGATGCCGGCGAGGCCGGTCAGGAAGAAGACCGTGCGCCACCCGTGGTTGACGGCCATCCAGAAGAGCAGGGGCGACAGCAGCGCCGAGCCGATGTACTGCCCGCTCGCGTAGGTCGACGTCGCGCGACCGCGCTCACGCTGCGGGAACCAGGTCGAGACGACGCGGTTGTTGACCGGGAACGCCGGCGCTTCGGCGAGTCCGACGGCGAGGCGCAGCCCGAAGAGCGCCCCGAAGCTGCCCACGAAGCCCAGCATGAGCGTCGCCGCGGACCACGCGAGCTGTGCGACGCCGTACACCATTCGTGAGCCGAACCGGTCGATGAAGTAGCCACCGGGCAGGTTGGCGAGCGCGTAGCTCCACGCGAACGCCGAGAAGAGAACCCCCATCTGCACCGGATCGAGGCCGAGCTCCTTCGAGAGGAACGGCGCGACGATCGAGAGGTTGGATCGGTCGACGTAGTTGATCGTCGTCGCCAGCAGCAGGAGCGCGAGCATGCCGAGGCGCGCCCGCGTCGGGCGCATGCCGGCGGCGGGCGCGCTCGCGCGCGCTTCCTCAGTGGATCTCGGGGTCGGCGTCGTGCTGGTCACGAGTCACCGTCTGGAGGAAGTCGAAGTCGCACCCGAGGTCCGCCTGCTGCACGTGCTGCGAGTAGAGCAGCCCGAAGCCGCGCTCGAACTTCGGCGCTGGGGGCACCCACGCCTTGCGCCGCGCCGCGAGCTCCTCGTCGCTCACGAGGAGATCGAGCCGGCGCGCGGCGACGTCGAGGCGGACGAGGTCCCCGTCGCGCACGAAGGCGAGCGGCCCGCCGACGTACGACTCCGGCGTCACGTGCAGCACGCACGCGCCGTAGCTCGTGCCGCTCATGCGCGCGTCGGAGATGCGCACCATGTCGCGCACTCCCTGCTCGAGGAGCTTCTTCGGGATGGGGAGCTGGCCCCACTCGGGCATCCCCGGCGCGCCGATCGGGCCGGCGTTCTGGAGCACGAGCACCGACGACGCGTCGACGTGGAGCGCGGGATCGTCGATGCGTGCCGCCATGTCGTTGTAGCTGGAGAAGACGACCGCCCGCCCGGTGTGCGAGAGGAGCGCGGGCTCCGCCGCCGGTGGCTTCATCACCGCGCCGCGCGGTGCGAGGTTGCCCGTGAGCACGACCAGCCCGTCCGATTCGACGAGCGGCGACGAGCGCGTGCGGATGACGTCGTCGTTGAACACCTTCGCGCCGGCGATGTTCTCGGCAAGCGTCTTCCCGTTGGCGTTGCAGGTGCCGCCGTCGATCAGGTCACCGAGCTGCGCGAGCAGGGCACGGAGACCGCCGGCGTAGAAGAAGTCCTCCATCAGGTACTGCCCGACCGGACGAATGTTGGCGAGCACCGGCACGCGCCGCGCGATCGCGTCGAAGCGCGCCAGGTCGAGCGCCAGTCCGGCGCGGCGCGCCATCGCGATGAGGTGCACCACGGAGTTGCTCGACCCGCTGAGCGCGAGCACCGTCGTCACCGCGTTGTCGAACGACGCATCGGTGAGCAGGTCGCTCGGCTTGAGGTCCTCCCAGACCATCTCCACGATGCGGCGTCCGGACAGCGCGGCCATCTGCGCGTGGCGCGAGTCTGGGGCGGGGATGGACGCGAAGCCGGGGAGGATGAAGCCGAGCACCTCGGCGGCGCTCGTCATCGTCGACGCCGTGCCCATCGTCATGCAGTGGCCGGGCGAACGCGCGATGCCGTTCTCGATCCCCGCCCACTCCTCCTGCGTGATGTTGCCGCAGCGCAGCTCGGCCCAGTACTTCCAGGTGTCGGAGCCGCTGCCGAGCACGACGCCGTTCCAGTCGCCGCGCAGCATCGGACCAGCGGGGACGAAGATCGCCGGCAGATCCATCGAGATCGCGCCCATGAGCAGCGCGGGCACCGTCTTGTCGCAGCCGCCCATCAGGACGCAGCCGTCCGCCGGATACGACCGGAGGATCTCCTCCGTCTCCATCGCGAGCAGGTTGCGATAGAGCATCGACGTCGGCTTCTGGAACGGCTCGGAGAGCGTCATCGCCGGGATCTCGACCGGGAACCCGCCCGCCTGCCAGATGCCGCGCTTCACCTCCTCCACGCGTTGCTTGAAGTGCGAGTGGCAGGGGTTGATGTCGCTCCACGTATTGACGATCGCGATCACCGGCTTGCCGCGGTAATCCTCCGCGGTGTAGCCCATCTGCGCCGTGCGCGAGCGGTGCCCGAACGAGCGCAGATCGTCGACGCCGTACCAGCGATGGCTGCGCAGCTGCTCGGGGGTCTTCCGGCGCACGCTCACGACGGCGCGAGCTGCTCGTCGTGCTGGCGAAGGGCGAGCGCCGCCTCGCGAATCGACGCGCGGTGCGCCTCGGCGATGTTCGAGAGCATCGGCAGCATCGGTCCCATGTCGGCGATGCCGGCGAGCGTGACCGCCTCGTGCAGCACCCGGATCGGGCTGTGCGCGTCGCGAAGGTTTTCCAGCGGCAGGAACTTCGCGCGCTCCTCCTCCGCCTCGTCCCAGCGGCCCTCCTTGCACAGCGCGAGGATGCGCATCGAGCTGTTCGGCGCGACGCAGACCGA
>Ga0070672_100003469_pt1 | contig 10217 bp, 8 predicted proteins | sample KBSM13metaG_FD_66151 | JGI IMG/M metagenome (GOLD analysis project Ga0070672, IMG submission 66151) | Miscanthus rhizosphere microbial communities from Kellogg Biological Station, Michigan, USA - KBS M1-3 metaG | ecosystem: Host-associated > Plants > Roots > Rhizosphere > Soil ... | reverse complement strand
CGGTAACGATGAAGTTCCAGGACCTGGTGGACTTCGGTGAGTTCAACCGGCTGTTCCTCGAGCACGCACGCGCATCGCTCAAGGCCGGCAAGACGCCGGAGCAGGCGATGATGGATTTGAAGCTGCCCGAGAAGTTTAAGGACTACAACCTGACAGGGGGCCGCGGCGGCCCGGGCGGCAACTTCGGGGTGATCTTCGAGGAACTCAAGAACGGTAAGTAGGGCTTTATACTCCCCACGCATCAGCCGGGTCTCTCACAGGGGCCCGGCATCCCGCAATATCACGTCAACGTAGTGCGCACGCTTCACCGAGGAGGCCTCTGTGACTCAACCCGCACTTGGTCTGCTGTCGAGCGCCATCGTGATGGCGATCGCTCTAGGGTTCATCTCGCTTTTTGACTTCGGGACGTTCGCCGGATGGATCGCGTTCGTGATGCTCGGCCTTATTCCCATGCAGGTCGTCGCCGTGGTGCTCTGGGGTGGCAACCCTGCGTTCGCAAGCGGGCTGCGTCAGCCAGTGAAGGGCATCGTCCTGGTGCTGGTCACGGCGATCGCAACGGCTATCATCACTCCGCTGGTCTTCTTGACGGTGGGCGAGGGTGCCGCGCCGCCCGGACCGATCCCCTCACATTACGCTGTCATCGTCGTGCCGACGACGTTCTGGCTCACGATCATGATGGGTGGGTGGCCGTTCAATCGTGTGAGCTCGAACCCGATCGTTTCCGGTTTACTCACGCTGGTTGCGGCATACGTCGTGACGTACGTCGTCTTCCGAGTCTTCTTCAACTACGACTTCATGCAGGGCGCGCCGGTGTATCTCCAGTCGGCGCCGAAGGGGATGTTCAACGGCGTGTCAGCGCTGGTGTTCTACGTCACGGCGCTCGCCGTCATGTTCCTCGTACTGTGCTTCGATCTCTGGCCGCTCGCGTTGTCGCCCGGAATCATGAAGCAGCCTGTGCTTGGCCTCGTGTGGACGGCAATTGCGCTGATCGGCGCTGCATTTGCGATAACGATCGGGATCAAGGGAGCCGGGGCGGACCCGATGGCGTTTCTCACCGAGGTCACGGTTCCCTTCATCTTCGGCTCGATCATCGTCCTCAACATGCTGCAGAACTCGCTCTTCTCCAGAATGGCTCAGCCCCTCAAGGGCGTGATGAACACGATCGCGGCTGCCGCCGTGGGGTTGGTGCTCGCGCACCTGTACGTCTTGCTCATGCCAATGGTCACGGGGCCGCTAACCTCGGGACCGCCCGGATACGACCGCGAGGTCTGGATTGCCAACGCACTTCTCAGCGTGACGTTTCCCTTCCTCATCTACCACGCGGTCTTCTTCGGGTTCTGGCCGCTGCTTCGAGCCAAGCAGTAGGCGGTAGGCAGTAGGCGGTAGGCAGTGGAGCGCTACGAAGAATTTCGTTGACACTACGAAATCAATCGTAGCAGACTTCTGGACATGGCGCGTCGCCCCACTCCACGGCCCACAGACGCCGAGCTCGCCATCCTCCGCGTCCTCTGGGAACGCGGGCCGAGCACCGTCCGGCAGGTCCATGACGTTCTGTCTGCCAACCGCGAGTTCGCTTACACAACGACGCTGAAGCTCCTGCAGTTGATGACGGAAAAGGGCGTTGCCGTCCGCGAGGAGGATGGCCGCGTCCATCTGTACCGCGCGGCCGTCGCGCAAGAGGAGACGCAGCGGCACCTGATCCGCGATTTGGTCGATCGCGCCTTTGGCGGCTCGCCCAGTCAGCTGGTGATGCAGGCCCTTGCCGCGACGCCGGCCTCCGCTGAGGAACTGCGGGAGATCCGCCGCCTGTTGAAAGAGCACGAGGAGAAGACCCGTGACTGATCCGCTGCTCGATACGCCGCTCGTTCAATCAATCGGGTGGGCGCTGCTTCATTTCGTCTGGCAAGGCACTGTGATCGGTATTGCCGCCGCGCTTGTACTTCGCGCTCTCGCTGGTGCGCGACCGACGATGCGTTACGCGGTGGCCTGTTTCAGTCTCGCGCTCATGCTGATCGTTCCAATCGTCGCGGTACTCACCGATCGCGCATCGGACTCAGTGACCGCCATCTCGACTGCTGCCGACTCCCTCAACGTCCTGCCGCCCGTGCCACTCGATCGGCTTCTGCCTTCTGCCGTCGTCGTCTGGCTTGCAGGCGTACTCTTGCTGTCGGTTCGGTTGATCGTTGCCTGTGGCCGTATCGAGCGACTGAAGAGAGCGACTCGATTGGTTGACGCGACGGTTGTTGCTCGAGTGCAGTCGCTCGCACATCGTTTCGGCATCGACAGGCCCGTGCGGGTATTCGAATCCACTCTCGTTCACGTGCCGACCGTCGTCGGTTGCCTGCGACCGGTCATCCTGCTTCCGGCGAGTGTGATCACCGGTCTGGCCCCGGCGTACCTCGATGCCGTGCTCGCCCACGAGCTCGCTCACGTGCGCCGGCATGATTACCTCGTCAACGTGCTGCAGTCGCTCGTCGAAACGCTTCTCTTCTACCATCCGGCGGTCTGGTGGTGCTCGCTGCAGATTCGAATCGAACGCGAGCACTGCTGCGACGACATGGTGGTCGAGGCCGGCAGCAATCGAGTGGCGTATGCAGCGGCACTTGCTCATCTCGAAGAATTGAGAGGACTCCACCCCATGCTCTCACTCAACGCATCTGGTGGCCGGCTGGTCGATCGGATCCGCCGGCTGCTCGGAGAATCGCCGATGAAGGAACGTCGCTCGACAATGTGGGCGATCGCGGCGGCACTGGCTGTCGTGATGGCAATCCTGGTGACTCCGGCCCTGACGGTCGCCGATGCGAGTGAGCCGGTGACGTCAGTGCAATCGGACAGTGGGCAGCCGAATCCGCCGCAAGTGCCGCAGCCGACGCCTGCCGTGCGCGACCGCAAGACGGCGAAGGATGCCGGCGGGGCGGACTACGTCAGGGAGACGCAGGCGGCGCTTGAAATACTTGCCCGCGAGACGCAGGGCGTCGCGGTCTTCCCCGAGCAATCGCAGCCGCAGCCTACGCCCCAACCTCAGGCGCAGCCCACTCCGCAGCCTCAGGCTCAGCCTGCGCCGAGGCCTCAGGCTCAGCCCAGGCCTCAGCCACCGCCCGTGCCACCGACGCCTTCGGCCGCTCTGCCACCGGCACCGCCGAGTCCTGCGCCCCTGGCGCCCGCGCCTCCATTACCTCCGAACCCACAGGTCGCGTTACCAGCGCTTCCGGCGCCTCCCGCGCCACCGGCTACACCAATCGAGTCGCTCGGCCTGGATCCGGACTCGATCCACGAGTTGATCAAGAGCGCCACGCAACAGATCGCTGAAAGCTTCGAGGAGTTGCGCCGCGCCACCGAGGAGGTCGGCCTTGAGGAGGAAGCGATTCGTCAGGCGCAGGCCGAGATAGCGAAGATGCGGATCGAGTCGCTCGCTGCCAGGACGCAGTTCGAAGTCATGCAGAAGACGCTGTCGGAGTTCTCAGCAAAGAGCGCGGCGTCGCAGTTGGACAGTCGAGAAATGCAAAAGCTGCTCGACGAGCTCAGCGCGGAACTCGCGAAGCTACGCGCTCGCTGACGCTCGCGCGAACTCCCAATTGCCAACCGCCAACTCCCAATCACCAACTCCCAATCGTTCAGGGTTGGAAAGTTGGAAGTTGGAAGTTGGGAATTGGCAGTTGGGAATTGGCAGTTGACGATCTACTTAGCCTGAATGTGGATTCCGCACTCGAGCTTCTGGCCCTGCCAGCGGCCCGAGCGCGGGTTCTCCGGATCGAACGGCAGCGCCGTGCACGGCTCGCAGCCGATGCTCGTGTAGCCCAGTTCGTAGAGCGGCAGCAGCGGAATGTCGTGTGCCTTCGCGTACGCCCACACGTCGCGCGCGGTCCAGCCAGCGATCGGAGCGACCCGGGAAATCGTCCTTCCGGGGAGATTGAACGGCTCCACTTCTTTCAGGTTCGCGCGTGACGGCGACTGATCGCGACGTAGCGCCGTAAACCACGTGTCGTAGCCTTCCAGCGCCGAGAACAGCGGCTCCACCTTGTGACGTTTGCAGCACGCCTCGGTGCTCTCGGCCTGCCACAGTCCGACGCTCGGCGTCTGCGCCCGAAGGTTGATCAGATTCAGCCCCCACCGCTCCGACAGTTCGTCGCGATACGCCAGCGTCTGTGCGAAGTGGTGGAAGGTGTCGAGGAAGAGCACCGGGACGTCGGGACGCACCTCGCGCAGCATGTGCGTGAGCACCACGCACTCGGCCTGAAAGCTCGACGTGATGCAGGGTGTTTCTGCCGAGGAGAGCGATCGTTGTATTACGTCTCGCGCGTCGCTCATCGATAATTCCCAATTCCCAAACTCACGTGAGCATCTCCTCGAGTGCCTTGCGCACAGCTTCGGCGGCTTCCTCGTCCGACGCCGCGTGCCGGGCGATGTGAGCCAGGCGTTGTGCGAATGTGAGCGGCGCCCCTTGCGCTTCAACCGCACCGCGAAGCGGATCGGTGATCATGCCGGCGCCGCACGTGAACTGCGTCGCGGGATCGATCAGGATGAAGCTGCCCGTACCGCGATTCTCGGCGTAGCGATCGAACACGATCGGCCTTGCCGTTGATATCTGGACGTTGCCGATCTGATTCAGGACCAGCGCGTGATTGACTTCGGCGGTTACCGTGCGGGTGCCGTGCTTCAGCAGATAGACGCGACCAGGATCCAGCGGCCGCTCGTCCATCCACACCAGTTCTGCCTCGAACCGCTGTCCGACGAATGCCGGTTCGACGGTCAGCACATCACCGCGACTGATGTCGATCTCATCGTCCAGCGTGAGCGTCACCGACATCGGCGCGAACGCCATGGCCAGGTCGCCGTCGTAGGTGACGATGCGCTTGATGCGAGCGCTGCGGCCGGAAGGCCAGGCGGTAATGCGTTCGCCGGTCCTGACGCTGCCCGACACAATCTGGCCCGCGTATCCGCGGAACTCGTGGTCCGGGCGAAGCACCATCTGCACCGGGAAACGGAACGGCGCCGCCGGCAGGTTGCGATGTACCTGCACGGTTTCGAGGTACTCGAGCAGTGGAGGACCGTCGAAGTACGGCGTGCGCTCGCTGAGCGTGATGACGTTGTCGCCCTCGAGCGCGCTCATCGGGATGGCGTGCACCGACGCACCAGTGAGGAACTCGCTGAAGTCGTCCAGGATCTTCTCGTAGACCTCGCGATCGAAGTCAACGAGGTCCATCTTGTTGATGGCGAGCACGAAGCTGGTGATGCCGAGGAGCCGCGCGATTCGCGCATGCCGCTTGGACTGGGTGCGGACGCCGTTGCGCGCGTCGATGAGCAGAATGGCGACGTCAGCGGTGGACGCGCCCGTCGCCATGTTCCGCGTGTACTGCTCGTGACCGGGCGTGTCCGCGAGGATGAACTTGCGACGCGCGGTCGCGAAATAGCGATACGCCACGTCGATCGTGATGCCCTGTTCGCGCTCCGCGCGCAGGCCATCGGTGAACAGCGAGAAGTCGATCGGCCCGGCGTTGCGATTCTTCGATGCCTTGGCCACCGACGCAACCTGGTCTTCATAGACCGACTGCGAGTCGTGGAGCAGCCGTCCAATCAGCGTGCTCTTTCCGTCGTCGACGCTACCGGCAGTGCAGATTCTGAGGAGGCTGGATTCCATGCTCCGGGTTCCGGGTTCCGGCATCAAAAATAGCCTTCCCGCTTCTTCAACTCCATCGAGCCATCCTGATCGTGATCGATGATGCGAAGCTGACGCTCTGATTGGCGCGTCGCAATCAGCTCCTCGATGATCTTTGGCACGGTGTCGGCGTCGGACTTGATCGCGCCCGTGCAGGGCGAGCAGCCGAGCGAGCGCATGCGGCACTTCACGACCTGTGGCTTCTCGCCGGGCATCGTCACGACGAACGGTTGCTCCTGGACGATGAGCGATGCGCCGCGGACGATGACCTCGCGCTCCCGGGCGAAGTAGAGCGGAACGATCGGGATGTTCTCGGCGTGGATGTAATTCCACACGTCGATCTCGGTCCAGTTGGAGAGCGGGAACACGCGGATGCTTTCACCCGGCCGCAGTTTCGCGTTCAGCAGCGTCCAGAGCTCGGGACGCTGGCGCTTCGGATCCCATTGTCCGTTCGGATCGCGCACGGAGAAGATGCGCTCCTTGGCACGCGAGCGCTCTTCGTCGCGCCGAGCGCCGCCGATGGCCGCGTCGAAGTTCCCGGCCGTCAGCGCGTCGAGCAGCGATTTCGTCTTCAGAAGCCCGCAGCAGCGCTGCGTGCCCACCTTGAAGGGCTGCGTGCCGTCCGCGATCGCTTCCTCGTTCGTGTGGACGATCAACCGCGCGCCGACGGCACGAGCCATCTCGTCGCGGAACTCGATCATCTCGCGGAACTTGTACGTGGTATCGACGTGCAGCAGCGGAAATGGAATCGGACCCGGATAGAACGCCTTCTGGGCCAGCCGCAGCAGGACCGACGAGTCCTTGCCGATGGAGTAGAGCATCACAGGTCGCTCGAACTCGGCGACGACCTCGCGGAAGATATGAATGCTCTCGGCCTCCAGCGCCCGGAGATGATCCAGGCGAGAGGCAGTGATGGTCGAGTCAGGAGTCAGGGCCACTGTCGACATGTTTCCTAAGACGTGCAATAAAAAAGCCCGGGTTCGTGTCCCCGGGCTTCGATCGCGTTAGCGTGTCTGGGTGTCTTTGCTATTCACCCGATTGCCAGATCGTCACCTTGGGGACCTTTACAGGTCCTGCTACAACAGCAGTGGACACAAAGGCGACAGATTCGGACGGACATCGAACTAGATTCTACCTGCCAGCCGCCCCGAACGCAAAAAGGAGTAGCTTAAGGCCATGAAACGCCTGCTATACGCCGTCATCGCCCTGTCAGGTTTGCTAGCTGTGCCGCTCGCCGCACACCATTCGTTTGCAGCGGAGTTCGACGCCAGCAAGGCCGTCCGCGTCACCGGGACGCTGTCCAAGGTGGAGTGGACCAATCCCCACATTTACTTCTATTTGGATGCCAAGGACGAGCAGGGGAACGTGGTCAAGTGGACCTGCGAATCGGGCGCCCCAGGCGCGTTGAGCCGCCGCGGGTTCAAACGCGGCGACCTCAAGCTCGGCGACACAATCGTGGTCGACGGGTATCGCGCGAAGAACGGTTCCAACCTGATGGATGCCCGTCGCGTGACGCTGGCCGATGGTCGCATCGTGTCGGGGGCTTCCGCCGGAGACGGAGGTCCGCAATGACCGGAACCCGCTGCGCCGGCCTGGTCTCGATCGCCGTTCTGGTGGCGCTCGCTCTCACCGGGGTGGCCGCACGTGCGCAACTGCAGGTCCCCGACTTCAAATCAAACCAGCCAACGCCGCGCATGGCAAATGGCCATCCCGACTTCAGCGGTTACTGGAAGGGGACGACGGATACCAAGCCCGGCGGCAATATCGGTAAAGACTTGCCTGGATGGAAGCTGCCGCTGACGCCTGCGGGTGAGGCGGCCCTCAAGCACAACCTCACAGCGACGATCGATCCCGAAAGCCTCTGCATCATCGGTGGAATCCCGCGACACAACGCCAGCGGTCTTCCGTTCGAAGTCCTCCAGGGCAACAACAAGATCGCGTTCCTCTACTGGTACAGCTACTTCCGTTTGATCCCGATCGATCCGAACCGCAAACACTCAGACGACCCCGATCCGTCGTTCTTCGGAGAAGAGCTGGGTAAATGGGAGGGCGACACGCTCGTGATCGATTCGATCGGCTTCAAAGAGGAGAAGGTCTGGATCGACGAGAACGCCAACCCGCACAGCGACGCGCTGCATGTCGTCGAACGATGGACGCGGCCTGATGCCGACCACATTCACGTTGAGACCTTGATCGAGGACGCGAAGTTCTACACGCGACCGTTCACGTACTCGCGAACGTGGGTGCTCGGAAAGCCTGACGAGGAAATTCAGGAATACGCGTGCAGCGAGAACAACGTCGATGCGGCCCATCTCGGTTTTGGACCGGGTCCGATCCGTCCCGATGGCACGCGCGGTTACGTCGATCCTGCGCCGCTGCCGCCGCCTCTTCCTCGCGTGCCAGCGAAGTAGGTTGGTAGTGGGAAGTCAAATTCATTTGACGGCGATTCCGACGCTACGCTACAAGTGTTGCCAATGAAGCCCACGGCCCCGCGCCTCTGTTGTTGCTGTTGTTGTCGCTGCAACACACGTGTCTCCGGTGACACACGCGCGGTGGAGGGCCTCACGATGACGCCCTGAGTTCCTGATTTTTCATTCAGACTCGGCCACCGATCGAAGGCCCGGAGGTTCACGCTTCCGGGCCTTTTTCTTTGTACGGCCAGGCCCCGAAGCATGGCGATCTCTCGAACACGACAAAGGTACCCACATGTTTCGGAAGTTGTTCTCGATAGTCCTGCTTCTGTTTGTGTCGGCTGCGCTGCAGGCGCAGCAGGCGAATAACGCGATCCTCGTCGGCGTCATCAGCGACAGCACCGGCGCATTTCTTCCAGGCGCGACCGTCACCGCCACTCATGTGGCGACGAATACCTCGGTCGACATCCTCACTGACGAGCGCGGACAGTACCGCACGCCTCCATTGCGGATAGGCGACTACGAGGTCACCGTCCGGCTCGACGGCTTTCGCACATTCGTGCGCCGGGGCGTCGTGCTCAACATCGGCGACGTTCGCAACGTCGACGCCACGCTCGACATCGGAGCGATTGCCGAGACCGTGACGGTCGACGCGACGCCACCTCCCCTCAACACGTCGGACTCGACCGTCGGCACGGTCATCACCAACGAACAGATCGCGGCCCTCCCACTCAATGGACGCGACTATCTGCAATTGGCATCGCTGTCATCGGGCACCGGGCCGGCCAGCAGCCAGGGTGTGGTCGTTGGCGGGCAATCGGGAACCGCCGTCGCCTTCCTGCTCGACGGGCACGACAACAACAGCCAGCAGATCACCACTGGTCACTCCGGACAAAAGGAAATCATCAAGCCGTCAGTGGACGCGATTCAGGAGTTCAAGGTCGTCACCAACAGCTACTCAGCGGAATACGGCCGCTCCTCGTCAGGTGTGGTCAGCGTCTCGCTCAAGTCGGGAACGAACAGCCTGAATGGCAGCCTCTACGAGTTCTTTCGCGACGATTCGCTCAACGCGACCAACTACTTCGCAACCACGAAACCTGCCGACACGCGGCATCAGTTCGGCGGCGCCGTTGGCTTTCCAGTTATTCGAAACAAGACCTTCTTCTTCGGCGATGCCGAAACCGGTCGCATCCGTCGCGAGACGACGACGCTCTCGACGCTGCCGTCGGCGACGGCGCGAGCAGGTCAGTTCTCGCGGACGATCATCGACCCGCTGACGAAGTTGCCGTTCCCGGGGAACCAGATCCCGGCGTCGCGTGTCGATGCCGTGGCGGCGCGCATCCTCGGCTACGTGCCTCTGCCCCAGACGGGCGCTGCCACGAACAACTTCACCTACAACAGCCCGTCCGATCAGGACCAGCAGACGTGGGACGTTCGCATCGACCACGTGTTCAGCCCGAAGCACAACGCCTATGTCCGCGTGAGCTCTCAGCGCCTCGAGAACAAGCCGAACTCGCCACTCCCGCCGGATGCCAGCGGCAACTACGTGGTCTCAGGCGCGAGCGACATCTCCGACAACAAGAGCATCGTCGTTGTCCACAACGCGGTCTGGTCGCGCAGCGTCATCGGGTCGATCCGCGTGGGATACAACCGCATCGACTGGGACGAGATCGTGCCGCCACAGGATCTGCGCGGGGTCGGCATCCCCGGTGTCGACTCCAGCAACCCGGGATTCTCACAGATCGCGATCACCGGGTACCGGACGCTGGGAGTGTCGAACGTGCCCAACGCCGACGATTCGAAGAATCTTCAGGTGTCAGGTGACATATCGCTGACGAAGGGGACGCACACGATCAAGACAGGGATCCAGCACTATCAGCTCGGGATCGACTTCCTCAGCTCGCAGCGCAGCAGCGGCATCTTCAACTTCAACGGCCAGTACACGGGTGATCCGTTCGCGGATTACCTGCTTGGATACGGCTCGTCGGCGAGCCTCTCGAAGTACGCGAAGTTGAACTTCCGCACGCCCTATACCCACTTCTTCGCGCAGGACGACTGGCGAACGAGCGAGCGGCTCACGCTCAACCTTGGCCTGCGCTACGAGCTGAATTATCCGTCGGTCGATCAGAACGACGCGATCGCGAATTTCG